>Ga0224559_1000357_pt1 | contig 31748 bp, 23 predicted proteins | sample 714S33034metaG_FD_180676 | JGI IMG/M metagenome (GOLD analysis project Ga0224559, IMG submission 180676) | Peat soil microbial communities from Stordalen Mire, Sweden - 717 S3 30-34 | ecosystem: Environmental > Terrestrial > Soil > Wetlands > Peat | place: Sweden: Norrbotten County, Stordalen... | reverse complement strand
CCCCGGTGGCCGCTCCATCGACGCCACCGATCGGCGCATCGACGCCGTCCGCGGTCGGTTGGCGGTCAGCCGAAGCATCCTTCCCGCCGACGATCGAAGAATCCGGACTTCCCCCATCCACGGCCACAATGAAATCGTTGGTGGCCGGATCGTAGTTCGTGTCGATGGTCGGGTCGGCGCACAGCTTGCTGTTCGACGTGCACTTCTGTCCGTGGGGACAGTCGACGTCGCTCTGGCACTGGCTGCGGCACTGCTCGTCGATTCCGCAAACCAGTGGCGTCGTGCACTGGCTGGTGTAGGTGCATTTGGTCGTTTCGGGAGGCTGGCAAGTGTTGGTGGTGCCACCCGTGGCCATGCAGCGCTCGCCGGTCGGGCAGTCCTTGGACTCGATACACTGTTCTACGCAGAACTCTTGGATGCACACCAACGCACCAGTGCAGTCGCTCGAGCGAACGCAACGAGGGGTCGACTGGGTTTGGGGATTGCTGCTCGATCCACCACAGGCCTGGGCGCCCACCACTGCCAAGATGGCGGCGAGCAAGAGGCCAGCCGACCGGCGAGGATCGCTTCCATAACGGCTTCCGAGGACTCCGCCCGCCGCAGCTTCTCCGTTGTTTTCCTTCAACCTAGTGTTCATCCCTTGCCTCGTGAGAACCATCGACATATCCTTTCGCTGACCTCGGGATCCCGAGCGGGATCGCATTTCATTTCGGTCGCCGACAAATCGGGTGGGCTTTCCACGCGACACGTCGACGCTTCGTGGGGCAGGATGCCATCAGTCATCCCCGCGATCAAGGCCCCCTTGTCAAGTGACGAAACCCATGTCTATTCGCAAGTCCGCTTCCGCAAAGAAAGCCCGCCCTGTGCCGGTGGGAGCGGCTCGCACAATGCGCCGCGCCATCACACACGCCGCCACCCGCGCCGACCTCGGCGCCCCCATCGACGGCTTCATCGAGAAACAGCCGGCCCCGTTACGCACAATTCTCGAAGAGCTGCGCGGCATCGTCGAAGAAGCGGTGCCCGAGGTGAGCGCGGCCCTGAAATGGGGCATGCCCTGTTTCACCCTGCACGGGAACATGATGTGCACGCTTGGCGGTTACAAGTCGCACGTGAATCTCATCCTGGTGGGCCCGCCCGGGTCCTTTCCCGATCCCGACGGCCGACTCGAAGGCGCCGGCAAGGGAGGGCGCCACCTCAAGCTGACCAGCATCGACGAGCTGCCGCGCGCCTCGGTTCGCAAGTGGCTGCGCGTGGCAGCCGACTACGCGCGCTCGAAGCAGGCAAAGTCTTGACGACTCTGTCCAAGATTGCCAGCGTCGGGAACCGGTTCGCGACGGCTCGTCAGTTCTTGAGCAGGACCTGTCGTTCGTCGGGCTTGGCGCTGGCTCCGAAAGTGCCGGCCACATAGGCTTTGGCCATGTCCTCAAGGGACACCAAGGGCACGTTCGGGGCTTGCCCAGCCTGGCCGAATTGCTTCATGCGCTCCTCGCAAACCTTCTGCATCGCAGCCCGCGCCGGCGTGAGGTAGTAGCGTGGGTCGAACTCGGCGGGTTTCTCGGCGAATGCCTTGCGAATCGCTCCCGTGATGGCCAGCCGGTTGTCGGTGTCGACGTTGATCTTGCGCACGCCGGCGCGAATGCCGCGCTGGATCTCCTCGACGGGAACTCCGTAGGTTTCCTTCATCGCCCCGCCATATTGGTTGATGATTGCGCAAAGCTCGGCCGGCACCGAGCTGGACCCGTGCATGACAAGATGGCAGTTGGGGAGCTTGGCGTGGATCTCCTCGATGCGCTTCATGGCCAGGACATCGCCGGTCGGCTTGCGCGAGAACTTGTAGGCGCCGTGGCTCGTGCCAACCGCGACGGCCAAGGCGTCGAGCCCGGTGCGTTGGACGAAGTCGACCGCCTGATCCGGATCGGTCAGAAGCTGATCGAGCGACAGCTTGCCCTCGGCCCCGTGACCATCTTCCTTCTCGCCGGTGCCGTGTTCGAGCGAGCCCAAGCAACCCAGCTCGCCCTCGACGGACACGCCAAAGCGGTGTGCGATGTTCACCACCTCGCGGGTCACGGCGACGTTGTACTCGTAGGTCGATGGCGTCTTGCCGTCTTCCTCCAGCGAGCCGTCCATCATCACGCTGGTGAAGCCGTAGCGGATGGCGCTCACGCAGGTGTCGATGGAATTGCCGTGGTCCTGGTGCATGACGATGGGCAGTTCCGGGTACAACTCGGCCGCGGCCAGCATCAGATGGCGCAGGAAGTTGTCGTTGGTGTACTTGCGGGCGCCGCGCGATGCCTGCACGATGACCGGGCTTTTGGTGGCGCGGGCGGCCTCCATGATGGCCTGAATTTGTTCCATGTTATTGACGTTAAGGGCTGCGACGCCATAACCGCTCTTGGCGGCGTGGTCGAGGAGGGGACGAAGGGGAATCAAGGGCATGAGGAAACTCCGTTCTGTTGATCCCATTAGATGCACCGGAGCTGGATCGGTAGCTTATTCTCGCGTCACCGTGTTCGAGCCACGCGGGCGCTCTGGCGCTAGACTCTCGCGCGGCGATGCCTTCTGTTTCCGAACCACCCCTTTCGCTTTCGGTGCTCCCCGGCGTGACGCAGGTGCCGGCCGCGGCATGGGATGCCCTTGTCGGCGAGGACGATCCTTTTCTCGAGCACGCCTTCCTGGCCGCGCTCGAACGTTCGGGCAGCGTCGGGCCCGGCACGGGATGGGAGCCGTGCATTCTCGTTGCACACCAGGGCGAGCGGCTGGTGGGCGCGGTGCCGCTCTACCTCAAGGACGACAGCATGGGTGAGTTCATCTGGGATTTCGCCTGGGCGCATGGAGCCCAACAGGCCGGCATCCCGTACTATCCCAAGCTGGTCGCGGCCGTACCATTCACCCCGGTCGCGGGAAGTCGACTGATGGTTCACCCGGATGAGGATCGCATGTCTGTCGCTGGCGCGCTTGCCCAAGGTCTGCGCGAAGTCGCCGATGAGACGGATGCGTCGTCGATTCACGTGCTGTTCTGCCGGCAGGAAGAATTGGCCGTGCTCGCACCAGCGGGCTTCGTGCCGCGCGCGAGCTACCAGTTTCACTGGACGAATCGCCCCGCTCTCTACACGAGCTTTGACGACTATTTGGAGGGATTCCGGGCGCGCAATCGCAAGCAGGTTCGCCACGAGCGCGCGGTGGTCGACGGCTATGGCCTGCGCATCGTCACGGCGCTCGGGAGTGCGCTCGACGATCGCGCCTGGCTAGCCCTCGACAGGTTCTACCGCTCGACGGTCGACCGATACGGCAACGTGGCGGCTCTGACGCCGGCCTTCTTTACCGAAATCCGTCGCACCCACGCCGACCGTTTGCTGGCCGTGCTCGCCTACCGCGGTGACGAGCCGGTCGCGGCCACCACCAACTTCGTGCGCAAAGGCCGGCTCTTTGGCCGCTATTGGGGCAGCGCCGTGCAATTCCCCATGTTGCACTTCGAGCTATGCTTCTACCGGCTCATCGAATACGCCATTACCAACCGCCTGGGCTGCTTCGAGGGCGGCGCGGGCGGCGAGCAGAAGCTCAAGCGGGGGCTTTTGCCCAGGCGGACGTTCAGCGCGCACTTCATCCGCCATCCGGGGTTGGCACTCGCGGTGGGCGAGTACGTCGAAGAAGAGGCCCGCATGGTGGAGGAAGAAATGCGCATGCACCTTGCGCATTCTCCCTTTGCCAATCGGGCCTCGATCACGCATCCGTCGGAAACTGGCTGAGTGCCTTGGCGATGCGTGTGTCTGGGCGCGCGCTTGTCAGCGGTGTCCACCGCCGTGTCCACCGCCGTGAGCGCCGCCGCCGAAGCCGCCGCGCGAACCACCGCCGAAGCGAGCGCCGCCGCCGAAGCCGGCATGCGATCCACCCGCGAAGTTCATGTGGCCGGCACGTGCGCCGCCACCGGCGAAACCACGAGCGCCGCCCGCGAAGCCACCACGGTAGCCACCGGCGGCGCGGTAGTTGCCGAACGCGCGCGGGCCACCGCCATGGAAACCACCGCCATAGCCGTGGCCGAAGCCATACGCGCCATGGCCGCCGCCGCGGTAGCCGCCCCAACCGTAGCCGGCCCGATAGAGGCCGCGGTACCAGCCAAAACCAAGGGCGCCGCGAAGGCCGAAATAGGGATATGCGCCCCAGCCCCAAATCCAAGGCGCCGCCAGCCACGTCCATCCGTAGCTCGGGTAGTAGACATAGGCGTAGGGTGAGGCATCGTACGCCGCGCCTTCATAGGTGTACTGATCGCCGTAGGGCATCCAGACCCAGCCGTACTGCGCGGTGTACACCCATTGGCCCGCGCTCGCTCCTTGATTGACCGGCATGGGCTGTTGCATCCGAGGCTGCTGCATCTGAGACTGTGCCTGGGGCTGAACCGGCGGAGAAGGCGGCTGCATGGGCGGCATGGGTGGCTCAAGGCTGGGCGCCGGCGTCGGAGGCTGCAACGCGGCGCCCTCTTCGGCGCGAACAACGCTGGAACCGAGGAGCAGAAAACAAAGGCCGACAGTCAGTTGGGTCTTCATGGCATTACCTCACATCTTGACCTTGGCTATAGCAACCTTCGTGCCGTGCGGATCGCGATGGAGCAAGCCTAATCTACGGCATTTTCCACCCGCGAGCGCTCATTGCCGCGCTCCTTCTCGGGTGGTGTGTGCGGCCCGCTGTGAAGCGTATTCACGGACATCCTGCGGCGCGAGCGGTCACGGACGCACGCGATTTACTTGGCGCGATCCATCTTTCGCGGTCATAGTGCGTGCGTCCTTGCCTTCGCACTGTGCGAAGCGCGCCGGAACCGGTTGGCGGTCTTGCTGTCTGAACGGTTTTTTTGCACGGACCGTTCACACCACCCCTGACCTTCCGCCTTCGTAGGCGGGGCGCACCGAAGGGTCGGGGGAAACAAGACAAAGGTTCCCTATTTCATGATTGCTACCGCTTCGACACCCTTACTACGTCCGAATTCCACCCAAGTTCACCACCACGCCGCTCCCCATTCGATCTCGCCCGCGCCCCATGCGCACGCGTTCGCTGTGTTTGGATTGCGCGACCCTGTTCTGCGCGCCGTCACGGCCGAAGGTTACACCACGCCCACGCCCATTCAGGTGCAAGCCATTCCTTTCGTCATGCAAGGGCGCGATTTGCTCGGGTGCGCCCAGACCGGAACCGGAAAAACCGCGGCCTTCGCCTTGCCGCTTCTGCACCACTTGTCCGATCCGGCGCAGGCCAAGCGCCGTGGCCCGCGCGTGCTCGTGCTGGCGCCGACGCGCGAACTGGCCGTGCAGATCGCGGATAGCTTCCGCGTCTATGGCAAACATGTCTCGCTCAACTACGGCGTGATTTTGGGCGGCGTTGCGCAGGGCTCGCAGGTCGCGACTTTGCGCCGCGGAGTGGATGTTCTGGTGGCCACGCCTGGCCGCTTGCTCGACCTCATGAGCCAGGGCTGCGTGCCGCTGGCCGATGTCCAGACCCTGGTGCTCGACGAGGCCGACCGCATGCTGGACATGGGCTTCATCGATCCCATCCGTCGCATCATCGCCAAGCTGCCGGCCAAGCGGCAGAACCTGCTCTTCTCGGCCACCATGCCGCCGGCCATCGCGACCTTGGCCGGCCAAATCCTGCGCGACCCGGCCAAGGTTTCCGTCGCGCCCGCCGCCACCACCGTGGACACGGTTTCGCAATCGGTGTACTTCGTTCGCCAATCCGACAAGCGGACCCTGTTGCGCGAAGTCTTGCGCGATCCGGCCTTGAGCCGCGCAATCGTCTTCACGCGCACCAAGGCCGGCGCCAATCGGGTCACGCGCGAACTCAATGCGGCCGGCGTTTCGGCTGACGCCATTCACGGCAACAAGAGCCAGAACGCCCGCCAAAACGCCTTAACCGGGTTTCGCAACGGCAAGGTGCGGGTGCTGGTCGCGACCGATATCGCAGCGCGGGGGATCGACGTGGACGGCATCAGCCACGTCATCAACTTCGAGTTGCCCAACGAGCCCGAAAGCTACGTTCACCGTATCGGTCGCACGGCTCGCGCCGGCGCGAGTGGCGTCGCCCTCTCGTTCTGCGACGCCGCCGAGCGCACCTACTTGCGCGAAATCGAGAAGCTCACGCGCAAGAGCCTGACCGTGGTCGCCAACCACCCGTTCTTGGCCGGGAGCAGCGAGCCGACGCCGATTCCGGTTCGCCAAGGAAGAGGTGGCCAAGGCCGCGCTGGCGGCGGCAACCGCCGCTACCGCAGGGGCTGAAGACTTTCCGAGCTTATGCTCGCTGACCTAGCCGCGAGGAATCTGCCAGAAGCGCGCCGCGATCTCCATGCGTGAGCCAACCCGGGCCTTGGCCATGATTGCGGCGACATGTGCTTCTACGCCCTTGACGCTACAGTGGAGGGCGACGGCAATGGCCTTGTTTGCGTCTCCCTCGATCAATCGGCGAAGAACCGCCGATTGGGCGGGCGAAAGCCGCCATTCGTGACAGGTGTGGCGAAATCGGGCCTCGAATTCGTGCTGCTTGGCCGAGTGGGTGACGAGATACAGGGGCAGCATGCCGCTCGTGCACATGGGTAGCACCTCCAGCTCGCCGGAGGATTGGGTGCCAGCGAGAACAGCGCTGCGCAACTTGAGACGCAGATCGCGTCCGCCGCTTTGCAGCCACTCCTTGCCCGCGCGGTTGGCGAAAACCGGCCGGCCGGAGGCATCCGCTAGCAATGTCGGGGCACAAGTCGCGTCGAGCACCGCCTCGATTCCCCACTCGGCAGAGCAGCCAATGGACAGGCGTTGCTCCCATCGCAAGCGCTGCTTGAGAGGGCCGACGATTCCGGCCAGAAGCTCCGTCTCTCGCTCGGTGAACGGTTCCCGTCGAAAGACTCCGGCCCAACCCAAGAGATCCTGGTCCTGGCAGAGAACGACCGCCAAGTGCTTGCACTCGATCAACTTGGCCTCCGGATAGATCTGCCGCATCACCGGAGTCCACTCGCCCTCCGGGAGATCGACCGGAGCGGAGAAACATAGCGCGCGATTCTTCTGTTCCGTTCGAGGCTGGCTGGCGTTCCAGTCGCCCCAGTCGGGGCGGGTTTGGCCAGCGATAAAGTCGGAAAATGCGCTGACGATGCGGTCGTTGTCGGAATCCCCGTGAAAATAGCCGAACTCGAGTGACCAAGTGTCATCGGCGAAGACAGGACGGTAAAGCGCGCCCTTCTCGGCGTCGAGGTAGTCGCACAACAAGGAGGGCAGGCGTTCGCGTGTGCAGTCGGCGCCCTCGCTGAGTGTTTGCAGGTCCGCCGCCAAGGCTCGCATCGACTCACGATCGACTCGCCCGAGGTGTGGCGCATGGCCGGCGCCGTGCTTGGGTTTCACCATGAGCGCACACGCGCACGGGGCGAACGATTGCCAACGAGTTGAACATCGCTGGTGGCCATCTGAGATCCAAATCTAGGTTGCATGCTTCTTGATCCAACCTGTCGACGCACCAGGATAACGTAACGCAGGTGTTGCGACAATTGGGCTACGATTTCGTGACGGGTTGGTGATAGCCAATTGCCGAGGGTGAACTCTCGATGGCGCCTTGGCGAAGGGGAGGTCGTCCACGGGCTTCGGATCCTCGGTAGAACCCGGACCAATCTTAAGCCTACTGGACGGGCCTGTCGTAAACGCAGCGCACGGCTCGTCGCGCGCGGGCGATGCCGTCGAATGTGACGACTTCGAGTCAGGGTTCTCCCCACTAGAATCCAAATCGCGTTCGTTCCACCATGACCCCCGCATTGAAACGCCCTCGGCTGGGCTTCTCGGTCGTCGGCGACAGATGGACCACCTCACGAGAATTAACAAAGGACTCTCCAATGAGAACGCGGACTCTCCAACTCGCGATATCGAAGCATGCTGCCGGAGCAGCCGGAGATCGATACACCCTTCGACGCGGCGGAATGGTCGGTCTCATCGCACTCGCCGCGGTTGTCGGCTGCGGTCGATCCCGTACGACGGAAATGGGCTCCGCGCGGGTCACAGTGCAAGCCCTGCAGATCGGCGACATTGGGCAAGTCAAGGTCACGGTGAACGGATCGGAAATACCCGCGCCGCTCCCAATCTTTCTGGTTTCCGATGGAACGCGGTTCTCGGCCGTGGTGAGCGACATTCCCATCGGCCATGACTATTCGTTCACGGCTGTCGCCAGCGACAAAGGCACGCCGCCGGTCGCGATCTATACCGGCGTGGTCACCGGCCAGGCGATCGGCAAGAACAGCACCGCGAACATCGTCATCGACATGAACCAGGTTGCATCGGTGGTTCCGCTTTCCGAAGGATATCCCATGATCGATGCTCTGACGGACTCGTCGCCGCTGGCGAGCTGGGGCGATTCAATCCAGTTGAAGGCCGTGGCCCACGATCCCGATGCCGGGCAAACCGCGCAGTTGACGTTCAACTGGAGCCCGACCTGCGGCACCGTGAATGGCAATGTCGTTACGGCCGGAAACGATACGACTCCGTCCACGGAGAACGCGACGTTCATCGCGCCGAACGCGGACGGCGCGTGCACCATCACCTTGACCGTGACGGATCCGACCGGCCACAGCACCACCGCGTCCTTTGCCATCGGGGTCGCGGACTCCAATGCCACCGGCAACGCGCATATCACCGCCAACCTTAACACCTGCCCCGTGGTCACGGGCGTGGCCGCGAACCCAGCGGAGCTCGTGCCTGGTGGAACGACCAGCCTGGGTGTTCTCGCCATGGATCCCGACGGAGATGCGCTAACCTACGCCTGGTCAACGGCGTGTCCCGGATCCTTCTCTTCGCCCGATGCCTCAAGTACGACCTTCACGCTGTCTGCCTCGGCCACCGATACTTCCTGCGAATTCACTGTCGTCGTCTCCGATGGCAACTTTCCCGATGGCCGTCCCAAGGGCTGTCTCATCACGAGCCACGTTGGCCTCTACGCCAAGCCTATCGTGGTGCAAACAGCTCCGGTCATCACCCTCGACTACCAGAATGGGGATAGCTTCGTGGCTGGCTCGATGGTCGGCATGGCCGTGGCTGCGAAGGATCCGGCGGGCGGAATATTGACCTATGCGTGGACGACGACCTTTGGCCCCGCGCCCACCGCGACCACGCCCGCGGCACTCGGTCTCGATCCCTCGCGCTGGAACTCCGCCGCGACATTTTCGTCGCCGACACAGCCGGCTCCCAACACCGCGGTCATCGTCACGGTCACCGCGACCAGCTCGATTACTGGGTTGTCAGCCTCCGATGAATTCGTGCTGATTGCGGCTCCACCCTGCCAGTGCAATGGCAATGGACCTGGCAATGTGGCGATCACCGTGGTCTGCGGACAGACGACTTGCGGATCGGATTACATGATCTATTCGTGCGGTGCCTCGGGCTTCACATTGACGAGCCAGTCGTGTACGTCACCGCCACCCTCGCCACCCTGTCAGTGCACCGGCGCGGGACCTGGCAACGTGCCGCTGACCGTGGGTTGTGGGGAGTCGGCGTGCGGGTCGGACTACAACATCTATGCGTGCAGCGCCTCGGGCTGGACATCGACGGGTCAATCGTGCGCGGCAGGCGCGTGCGTGTGTAATGGCACCGGTCCCGGCAACGCCCCGATCACTGCGCCGTGTGGAGGGTCGGCATGCGGATCGGACTACAATACCTATTCATGCAGCGCCTCGGGCTGGGCGTTGACCAGTCAGTCGTGCGCACCCACGCCGGTGTGCGAGTGCACCGGCGGGGCACCTGGCGGCGCTTCGATCACCATCGCCTGCGGCCAATCGGCCTGCGGTGCGGACTACAACATCTATGCGTGCAGCGGATCGAGTTGGACAAAGACGGGCTATGTGTGCACACCCCAACCAACCGCACCCCCGCCTTGTCGGTGCAGCGGGAATGGACCTGGGAACGTGCCCATCGCCGTGGGCTGTGGGCAGTCGACATGCGGGTCGGATTACAACATCTATGCGTGCAGCGCCTCGGGCTTCACATTGACCAGCCAGTCATGCACGGCGGCCCCGCCTCCGCCACCTTGCCAGTGCACGGGTGCGGGACCCGGCAACGTGCCGCTAACCGTGGGCTGTGGCGAGCCGGCGTGCGGATCGGACTACAACATCTATTCGTGCAGCGCCTCGGGTTGGGCGGCGACGGGTCAGTCGTGCGCGACGGGCGCGTGCGTGTGCAATGGCATGGGCACTGGCAATGCTCCGATAACCGCGGCCTGTGGTCAGTCGGCGTGCGGGTCGGACTACAGCATTTACTCGTGCAGCGCCTCGGGCTGGGCGTTGACCAGCCAGTCGTGCGCGCCCACGCCGGTTTGCCAGTGCACCGGCGCGGCGCCCGGTGGATCCGCGGTAACCGTGGCATGTGGGCAGTCGACCTGCGGGGAGAACTACATGATCTATGCATGCAGCGCTTCGGGCTGGACCCTGACCAACCAGTCGTGCGCACCCTAGGCCAGGGGTGGGATGGGGCGGCCGGCGTTCACCAGAAGTTTGCGGAAAGTTCTCGGAAGTGTGGCCCGCTTGCCCTGATTCGTTCGATATGGTATTCGTGCGAGCGGTATCGGACATAACAAGAGTTACAGGGAGGAAGGCTAATGGAATTCTCGACGAGTCGAGCGGATGGCGTGGCCACTTTGCACATCGGGGGCGAGCTAGACGCGGTCACCAATTCGGATCTTGGCCCATCCCTCGACGCCCTGGTCACGGAGCGACCTTCGCGCGTGGTCGTCGATCTGTCGGCTTTGCGGCTCATCGATAGCACGGGGGTGGGCACGTTGCTCCGTCTGTATAAGAGGTCCAAGGAGTATGGCGGCGTGCTGACCGTCCACGGCCTGCACGATCAACCCTTTGCGATGTTCAAGATTCTGCGCTTGGATCGGTTTCTGCTGGAATAAGCGGATACCTGACCGGCCAAAGTGGCGGTGCACGCTCCAGCGCGGCGGCGCCACCGCCGCGTCGACTGATGGCTGTCGTATGGTATTCCGAGGCCCTTCTTCGCGGGCAAGAACGAAGAGGTTATTTTCGAAGCGCTGAACGAGGAAACGAACTTCACGAACGCGGGTTCGACCGAGAAGGCCTCTGCCACGCTAACGCGCGCGAACCAGATCTTCATCGACACCGTACGAAAGACGGGTGGCAACAACGACAAATGCTTGCTCATCGTCACCGGCTATTCCACCGACATCACGAAGACATGCGCCAAGGAATACAAGATGCCGCGGGACACGGTACCGAAGCAGCTCTTCATTTCGGTTCACTACTACACGCCGTGGCAGTTTTGCGGACTCACCGAAGACGCCGACTGGGGAAAGATGATGACGACCTGGGGAAGTCCGGCCGACGTCAAGGATCTCGATAGGCTCTTCGACATGATGAAGGATTTCTCCGCGCGCAACGACGTCCCGGTCTTCCTCGGCGAGTTTGGCGTGGTCGCCAAGAAAGAGCCGGCCTCGCGTGCGCGGTGGATGACGGCCGTGACGAAAGGCTCGATGGACCGCAAGATGGTCCCCGTGCTCTGGGATACCGGCAACGAGATATCCCGTCACGAGCCATACGCCGCGACGGATGAGCTGCTGCAAGTGCTTCGCAACATCGGGGCCGGAGCCGCTGGTGCCACCGCGGTACATTGATAGGAATTGCTGGGCAGCGAGGGGAATTGTTGGGCAAAGCCGCTTGGGGACGATAAGGAGAGCCCGTGGCAACGATGCCTGAACTCGCGGACTCTCTCGATGCGCGCACCCTCGAGCGCGCGGCCGTGACCATTCTCGCCGACGAGCTCGCTTTGGCGGCCACGCTGCACTTACCGGGCGGGCGCGAACGCCATCGGCGCCAGCTCGATCGGGTGATCGATCTCGCGAATCGCGCCCTCGCCGCGGCAGAGGGGGAGGGCGACGAACCTGGTGGGTCCTGCGCGGGCGCGCGTTCCACGCTGGCGAAGGCCCACGCCGTTCGCGCGCAAGACGCCCGTCACGGAGCGGGCCAACTCTCGCTCGGCGCCCAGCGCGCTCCGACCCGCGAAGCCTGCGACGACGGCTGGCAGAGGGTCGAGGAAATCGTCGCGGTCGCGGAGGCATCTGCGTTGGCAGCGGCGCGTATGGCCGCGGTGCTCGACAACAAGTCCGCGTGGAAGGCAGCCCAGGCGGCGGAGGCCGCGGCACGCGGCGCGCGTCGGATCGTCGACGAGCGAAACCACGCCTATACCTTCCATGCCGACCCGGGCTTCTCGTTTGGCGAGGGCTGGTATCTCGCGGCGGCGGCCGTTCTCGCTCCGGTCGCGATTCAGATCGAGCCCGGCAAGCCACAGACGGCGCAGGCGGAGCGCTTCCTTCTCGACGCCGGCCTGGGTTCAAGGCTTGTGCCGTATCGCTCGCGCCCGCGTGCCAACAAGCACCTGCCCGAAATCGTCGCGCGCGCCTTCCACGCCGACCCTTTCTCCGCGCCGCGAAAGCTGCGGGCCGCGTTCCTTGGCGACGCGCCCATTCCGCGGACGATCATCGATTGGGCCGACCGCAGGCTCGCCGGTGTTTCGGCGGCAACGAAGGTTCTCCTCTGGGTCCGCTACGGCGCGCACCATCCCACGCGAAACACGATGTACCCCGAACTCGTCGAGCTTGCCCGACGCGTGCTGGCCGCCCATTGCATGCCTGTCCTGGTTGGAGATGCCGTCCGCGACGGGGAGGTTCCGGCGGGCGCCGTCGACATGACGCTCTTCTGGAAGGAGCCCATCTTCCAAGGCGCCGACATGCGGCGCGCGCAACTCCAGTTTTTTGAACATCTGAAGGTAGCGCACGATCTGGTCGGCCAGCTTGGCGTCACCACCGCGGGCGCCGATGGCCCCGCGCTGATGGGCCTTCCGACGATGTACCTCACGGATGCGCCGAACGTCCGGCTAGGCACGTGGGTTGGAACGGTCCCGGGCTACGAGGAGCTCGTGCGCGGCGACGGATACTTCGATCATGTTAGCGACAGATTGAGGCAATGGGCCGAATAGAGTCACCTCGTCAGCACGGAAAAGCTATCGCTGCCAGAGCTCGTTGACCTGAGTTCTAGCGTATTCCCCAGGACACAGTAGTCGGTGGGCTCGCTCATGCCCGCATCGCCGATTCCCCCCTCTGGCATCGGAGATTCGTTGAGTACCGTGAGGGAGCCCGACCGTCTTCGACAGCCACCGATTGGTGGCCGCGGCGGTTGAAGATCTTGGGCTCGGACCACAGTAGGGGACGAAGGGGCGCGGTGCGCGATCTGCCGTCAAGGAGAGGTTGGCAGCGCGGATTCGCGGCCCAGCACAGGAGAAGGTGCAATCTGCGCTTTCGCCGTCAAGTTTCTGGCGGGCGTGCCGATATCAAGACTGGGAGAGTCTCTATGTCTTTGCCTAGCCATCAGGTGGTCGTGCCGGCGCCAGCGGGAGTTCCAACCCTCGCTCCGGGTGGGCCGCCTTCCGTTGATGCGCCTTCGGTCGAATTCCGGCGCTTCTTCGGCGCCGAGGATCTGACCAATCCCATCCATGCGGAACTCGTCGCCATCGCCAGGCGGCTTGCGCCTCGGGCCGGCCAAGAAAAACCCGTGCCAGTGCGCGCGCCGGTGGGCAAGCCGCTTCTGGCCCGCAATCCACTCGGCCCGCCCATCAGCCCGGAAACCATCGTGTCGCGCGTGGGCACCCTGGCCTCGCTACCCAACATCTACTTCCAGGTCGACAAAGCCATCAATCATCCGGCTAGTTCCACCGCGCGCATTGGCACCATCTTGAGCTACGACCAAGCCCTTTGCGCGCGTCTGCTCCGCATCGCCAACAGTGCCTTCTACGGATTCTCCCGTCGCGTGGAAGGAATCGAGGATGCCGTCCGCATCATCGGTACCCGTCAGCTTCACGACCTGGTGCTGGCCACCGTGGTTCTCTCCCAGTTCAAGGGCATCGATTCGCACCTGGTCAGCATGAAGTCTTTCTGGCGCCACAGCCTTGCGTGCAGCATCGCCGCCCGTTCCATCGCGCGCCTGCGCCGCGAGCCCAATGTCGAGCGTTTCTTCGTGGCCGGACTGCTGCACGACATTGGCAGCCTGGCCATGTACCAGATGCTTCCCGAACGCGCGCAGCTTGCGCTTGAACGGCACTACGACGGCGACAAACCCCTCGACGAAACCGAGCGCTGCGTGTTTGGCTGCGACCACGCCGCCGTGGGTGCCGCTCTCATGACTTCCTGGACGCTGCCAGCCTTCTACCGCGATGCCACGGCCAACCATCACTCCGCGGGGTCGCGCGGCCACACGCCGGCCACTGCCGTCGTGCACTTGGCCGATCTCTTGGTTCAGACACTCGATCTCGGTTCCAACGGCGAACAGCGCCTGGCGCGTATCAGCCCGGAGGTTCGCGAGTGCGTCGGACTTCAACCCGGTGCCCTCGAAGGCGTGGCCGACCAAGTGCTTTCCCTCTTGGTGGAAATCCAGGGCCTGTTCCTCGGGGAAGAGACCGCGGCCTAGAACGCCGGCGGTTCGCCCTAGGGACGATCTATCCTTGGCTGTGCCGAGACGCGCTTAAGCTTGCGCCAAAGCGTGGCGGTACTGATGCCCAGGATGGCAGCGGCTCGACGACGGTTGCCGGAGGTCTGGCGTAGTATTTCCTGGATGTGCGCGAGTTCGACCTGGTCGAGCGTAGTTCCCTTGGTGGCGTTAGCGGGCGCGGAGGAGGAATGGACGATGCTGGTGGGGAAAAGCTCCGGGGTCAGGCGTCCGTCGCGGGAGAGAACCGCGGCGTGCTCGATGGCATTCTCCAGTTCGCGCACGTTGCCGGGCCAGGAGTAGCTGGTCAAGTAGCGGATGGATTCCGCGGACAGGCGTAACTCGGGTAGCTTCAATTTGCCGCGAAAGCGATCCACGAAGAAGCGCGCCAACGGCAAAACATCCTCGCGTCGTTCGCGCAAGGGCGGAATCGCCACCTCGACCACGCGCAGTCGATAGTAGAGATCCTCGCGAAATGCACCGCTTCCCATGCGCTCCGACAGGTCGCGATTGGTCGCCGCAAGCACGCGCACGTCGATGGGCCGGTTGCGGCTCTCGCCCACTCGGCGAATTTCGCGTTCCTGCAAGACCCGCAAAAGCTTGACTTGCGTGCTGTGCGACACTTCGCCGATCTCGTCGAGAAACAGGGTTCCACCCGCGGCACTTTCGAACAGCCCCGGGTGGTCCGAGGTCGCGCCGGTGAAGGAGCCGGCCTTGTGGCCAAAGAGTTCGGAATCGAGCAATGTCTCGGGCAGGGCGCCACAATTGATGGCTAGGAACGGACCCTTGTTTCGTTTAGAGCGGTTGTGAATCAGGCGCGCCACGACCTCTTTGCCTACGCCGCTCTCCCCGGTGATGAGCACCGACGAGTCGAAGGGGGCGATGCGTGTGGCCAGCTCAATCACGCGCGTGAAGGCCGGACTGCGCACCTCGACCAGCGGTGGACGTTCGAGGGTCGAGAGCCTGCGGGTGTTGACCTCGAGCGCGCGCGTGACCTGCCGGAGCCGCTCGGTGAGGCTGCGAATCTTGCCTTTGATGTCATCGGCGGAGAAATAGGCAAGCGCGGCGCTTGGGTCGCCTTCCCACGCGGCGGCGTCCTTGCCGACGGCTGTGCACACGCGGCCCCCCTGCGCGCGACATGTCTGTTCGACGAAGTAGATATTGCGGCCAAGGGCATACGACATGAAGCCGCTGGCGTAGCCAGCCAGCATCCAGCACACGGGCTGTTCGGACTTGCCCAGATGGGCCGTGTGCTCCTCGGCTTCGCCCGAGCCGTGCCAGCTCACGTCCATCAAGAAGTGACCGTTCTTCTCGTCGAGTTCCAGTCGTTTGGTCACCCAGCGCGCGACCCCTTGCATGGCGTGCAGGCGTGGGCCTGCCTTGATGAGTTCGCGAGGGTCGCTCCAGGAAAACACGCGGCGCATGGCCGCGGCATCGGCTTGCCCGCCGAAATAGGCGTAGCGCGTGAGGATCCGACGCGCCTGACGGGCGCCCACCATCTCGAATAGGTCCTTGCGAAGGTGCGCGAATGCGTCCGCGCTGTGCAAGACCAGTCGCCGTCCTTGAAAATCGATGGCGCCGTCGCGAAAGCTAAGAAGTTCCTCGAAACGCAGGTCGTCGGCGCGCATGGGATGCGTTTCATTATGAAATGATAGATTTCAATATGCAATGTCCCTGGCTTGGCGACGGAAAGAGAGCGATCACGGTAGGCTGCGGTTTCGTTGGTGCTTTCCCGAATCCTCCCGTCACGGCACAGGCCTTGCTCTATGCCGTAACCGTCCACCCAAACTCTTGGTGGCAAGGAAGGGACCCATGTACGATCTGCTGAAAAACAAGCTCGAAGGACTCGATGGCGAACTCACTGCCTTTGCCCAGGCATTGGTACGCGAGCGCAGTCCGAGTGGCGATGAACGCAAGGCCGCGGCCTTGGTCGTCGACGAGATGCACACCCTCAAATTCGACCAGGTGACCACCGACGAACTCGGCAATGTCGTGGGCGTCCTTCATGGCGTGGAAGACGGGCCGACCTTGTTGCTCGCCAGCCATTTGGACACCGTGGGCACGGGCAATCTTTCGACGTGGAACGAATCGCCCTGGAGCGGACGCATCGAGAGTGGTCGCCTGCACGGTTTGGGCGCGGCGGACTGCAAGGGCGGCGTGGCGGCACAGGTTTTCGCGGCGGGTCTGCTCAAGCGGAGTCTTCTCCCTTTGCGCGGGAATCTCGTCGTCGCGGCCACGGTTATCGAGGAAAACGGGGTTTCCATCGGCACGCGCGGTTTGCTTGCGCACACCCTCAAGGACATGGGATTGGCGCCCGACTACGCGATCCTCGGCGAGCCCACGGATCTTGGTCTCTACTACGGCCACGACGGTCGCGCCGAAATGGAAGTCTCGGTTCGCGGTATCAATCCTTTCCGAGTGAGCGACGCGGCCGAACTGGTGTCGCGCGCTTTGGACGAATCCGGGCACGATGCCGCGGTCGAGGAAATCGTCGTCGGCGACACCCGTTATGAGGACGGCCCCGACTTCCGTCGAGCCGTGATCGGATTGGAACGGCGCTTGGGCTCGAACGACGACGTAAATCATCTGGTCTCCCGTATGCGCGGCGAAGCCGTGCGGGCGGCCAGTTCGGCCGGCGCGGTCGACGTGGATGTGTGCGTTCGCGAGCGCAATGAAATTTTGCCGAGCGGACTTGTGGTCAAGGCCAAACGCATCACCCAGGCTTGGTCGACCGATCCTTTCAGTCCCCTGCTTGCGCGCTCGCGCCAGGCCTTGTCCGCGGCGGGGTGCGAGGTGCGTCCGGGGCGCTGGAAGCTGGCTCGCTTGGGCATGGGCACCTCGGGCAGCTTGCTCGTCAACGAGTACAGCATTCCCACCATCGGGTACGGTCCGGGCCACGAGGAACAGGCGCACCGGGAAGGGGAATCGGTGGCTCTCGCCAAGCTCGCCACCTGCGCTTATGGTACCGCCGCCATCGCGCACAGCTTGGTGGGCATTCCGGTGTTCGGGTGGATACCCGACAGCTTGTAACGAAAGGACCGCGCATGCGCATCATCGTGTTCAATTGCGGCAGCTCGTCGCTCAAGTACCGCCTCATCGATATGCCTGGCGAGATTGAGTTGGCCGCGGGCGAGGCCGAGCGGGTAGGGCCGAAGACGGCCCTGCCCGGCTGCATTCACCACACGGCCTTGGGCGAGAAGGAAGATCACACCTTGGATATGCCCGATCATGGTGCCGCCTTTTCCGCCGTGATGAAGCTGCTCGAACGCGATGCGCGGCTTGTGCCCGAAGCCATCGGCCATCGTATGGTGCACGGTGGAGCCATCTTCGATACTCACGTCATCGTCGACGAGACCGCGTTTCGCCACTTGGAGGAAGTGCAAGATCTGGCGCCCATCCACAATCCGCCGGCGCTGCGTCTCTTGGCCGCATGCCGGCAGCTTTATCCGAAGCTGCCGGAGACCGTGGTGTTCGACACCGCCTTTCACTCGACCATTCCGCTCGCGGCCCGCACCTACGCCCTGCCCGCGCAACTCGCGCGTACGCATGGCTTTCGCAAGTATGGCTTTCACGGCACCAGCCACCACTATGTTGCGCAAGAGGCGGCGAAGTTTCTCGGCATGCCCCTATCCGAGCTGCGCGCCGTCAGCTGCCACCTGGGCAGCGGCGGCGCCAGTCTGTGCGCCATCGTGCATGGCAAGTCGGTCGACAACACCATGGGGTACTCGCCGCTGCAAGGATTGGTCATGAGCACGCGCTCGGGCGACTTGGATCCTTCCATCGCTCTCGGTTTGGTGGCGCGAGCGCAGGGCGACAGCCGCGCCGTCGAAAGCATGCTCAACCGGAAAAGCGGACTTCTCGGACTCACCGGTGTGTCCGCCGACATTCGCGATCTGTTTGCCACGGGCGGCGCGCAGGGCGAGTCGTTGGCGCGGGCGGCACAGGTCTACCTGTGGCGCATTCGCAAGTACCTCGGCGCCTATCTGCTGATCACCGATCGCCCCCATTGCATCATCTTCACCGATACCATTGGCGAGAAGATGCCGGCCGTGCGCTGGGCGGTGACCACGGGGCTCGACGCCCTGGGCGTGGTTCTGGATCCGCTGAAGAACGCCGAAGCCCCGCCTCTGCCGGTAGATCTGGCCACGGCGACAAGCCGGGTGCGCATTCTGGCCATCGCCACCAACGAAGAAGTCGCCATCGCGCGCGCCAGCTTCGACTTGCTGGCAAATACGGAAAGGTTGGCATCATGAATTCATTGGTCTTGATTCCAGGCAAAACGGGCGTGCGCTATTGGCGTGGTTCCATCGGTTCGGTGGCTGAGGTGGAGGGTGGGCCGGCGTTCGGAGGTGGCCTGTGCGGCATTACGGCGTCGGTGGGTGACCTTGGGGCCGTGCTCGCCGTCAACCACGACGATCGTCCCATCGATGTTCTCACCATCCGCGCCGTGTACGGTGGGCTCGACTTTTCGGCGCCCATCATCGTCGATGACCGCATGCAGGCGCGTCTCCTTCAGCTGGGGGCGCAATCGCCGCTCTCGGTGGCCAATACCACGGCGGTCGTCGACGATGCGCGCGCGACATTTCCCGACACCCCTATCGCGCTGGCCTTCGAGACATCGTTCTTCGTGGGCCTGCCAGCCCGGGAAACCACCTACGCACTGCCGAGTGGCATCGGTCAGTCGGTGCGGCGCTGGGGCTATCACGGCCTCTTCCACGACGCCGCGAGTGCCGAGTTCGCGCAGGTGCTGGGTCCGCGCGGACGCCCAGCGCGCATCTTGTCGGTTTGCTTGGATGCAAGTCCCGAGATCGCGGCGGTGTTGGGGCGCACGCCTCTGGTGGTGACCAGCGGTAACACACCCGTGGAAGGACTACCCGGCGAATTCAACTGCGGCGAAATCGATCCCGCGATTGCCCTGGCGCTTGCCGCCGATCCCGAGATTGGCCCCGAACGCGCCAATCTCATGCTTACGCGCGAGAGTGGCTACTTCGGCATGCTGGGTTGGCCGGCCACGCTTGGCGAAGTCCTCACGGAAAAGCGCGCGCGTGTGGCCCAGGCGCGCGAGCACCTGCTGTATCACATGAGCCTTGCCGCCGGCACCGGTCTGGCCGCGCTGGAAGGACTCGACGGCGTGGTCTTTTCAGGGCGCTACGCCGAACATGGGGATAAGGTGGCCGCGCACCTGCTTCCGAGCATCGAACGCACCCTCGATATGCCGGTCGGCACGCTGCCTTGGTACATTTGCCGAACACCGCTCGAAGCCATTCTGGCCGAGGCGGGAGCCACGGCGATGTTCGCGCGTGGGAGAGCGCGTGAGAGAATGGCGCGTGAGGGAATGGAACAACTCGTGTGATCGCGCACGTTCCAGGCCGGCGCTTACGCGGCCGGCCCGCGGAATCCGGGCACCACGAGGTGGGCCAGCCGGGCCGGGTTCTGCACGCCTTGTTCGGCCATCCAGCCGTTGGAACGAGCGCGCAGCTCCTTGCCGCGACTCCCTCCGACGATCTCGCCTAGCCATCGTCGCCCTGCCTCGGCCAGTAGGAGAGATCCCGCCGACTCGGCGATCGCGACCGCGCGGTCGAGCGCGAGCGTGCCGGCGCGTTGGTCGGCCTTGGGCGATAGCCAAAGTGCCGCGGCTTCGACGAAAGCACCCATGGCCACGCCGGTTTGATGTTCGCCATGGCGCAGGAACTTCACGCTTTCGCGCGCCTGGCGCAGATATGGAAGGCGCTCGCTTTCGGGCTTCCCCTCGGCCATGGCTACGGCGGCGCGTCCGCAGATCCACGAGAATTCCACGTGGATTCCCTTGATCTTGAGCAGGGCCGAGCTGTTCATCTTGGGTGTGTCGGTGGCGATGGCGGCGAGAGCGACGTCGGGATGTTCGGCGTACAGGGCCTGCTCGCAGCGCGCGTAGAGATGAAAGAAGTGCTGAACTTGGTACATGTCGCGCGGCCAGGCCGCCAGGATTCCCTCGATCTCCTTGCTGGCACGCGCGCAGTCGTCGCGAATCAGCCAGACCATGGATTGGTAGGTGCGCAGATTCGCGGCCAAGTAGCGATCTCCAGTGCGATCCGCATCGGTGGTGTAGCGATCGAAGCGTTCGCACAGATCGCGCAGGCGTCCGGCCAAACGCAAGGCAAAGCAAGCGAACGAACGCGTGGTCGAAAGCTCCCAGCTCACCCCGTGGCAATGGCTGAGAAAGTATTGCTCGACGGTGCTGAGGTGGTTGGCCGCCTCGTCCCATTCGCCCATGAGATAGCGGATGATTCCCTTGGCCATGCCCGCGATGCCGATGATGGCGGGATCCGCAGAGCGACGGGCCAGCACTTCGGCTTCGGTGACGAGCCGCAGGGCCCAGGCGAAGTGCGAGGTCCCGAGAGCCGCCAGTTGGCCCGACAAGATGGCGAAGCCTTGCGCTACCCGGCGCATGTCGCCGACCTTGAGAGCAAGCTTCAAGAAGCGCAGAAGGCAGTCGTCCGCGCGCAAGGTGTCCACGACACTGAGGCCGATGTTCGCCGACCACAGCACATCCAAAAGTCGCTTGTCCCGGGCGGAGATGCTGGACGCGGGCCGTTCCACGAAACGCAGGCCACGCACGCGCAACCAAAGCAAACGCCACACGATCGAGAAGATGGCCCGGCGAGGTCCGGCGGACAGGCGCAAACCGGCCTGCTTGAGCACGCCCCTCATGACATCCAGTCCCTGGGCGATCTGGCCGCCGCGTAGCAGTTGTTCGGCCGCGAGATGGTGCATGCGAAGCGAGTGAACGGTGTCGCCGAGAGAGGCCGCCTGCTGGTAGGCCGAGGCGGCCAGGCTGGGGTGGCCGTTGCTGGCGCGACAGTTGCCCAAGGCTTGCAGCAACTGGGCCTTGGCCTGGTCGTCATGTTCGAGATCGATGGCGGTTTCGTAGAGCTCGGCGGCGCGATCGAATGCCAGCTTGGCGAGCGCTTCGCCCGCGGCGTCGCACGCGTAGCGCTTGGCCCGTTCGAGATCGTGCGCCGACAGCCAGTAGCGCGCTAGCATGTCGGTGCGCTCGCGGTCCGATTGCTCGACGGCCTGGGCCAGTTGGAGGTGCACCTGGCGAAGCGCTTCCTGGTCCAAGTTGGCGGTCACGGCCTCGCCAATGCGATCGTGATAGACATCGACCACGTCCGTCCCTTGCCTGCCCCGGCGGGTGACGAGGCGCCCCTCGATGAGCGCGGAAATCCCGCGCTCCCATTCCTCGGAACCGAGTGGAATGCCCGCGGCACTTGCCAATGACCGCTGTGGCAAGGGATCGCCAGCGACCGCGATGACTTCGAGCATACGTTGACTCTCGCTCGGCAGATTGCCCACGCGCTTGAGAATCATTCCGTCTAGGCTAAACGCACGTTCGTCCGATGCGGTCAGAAGCCCGCCGTCGGATGCCATGACGCCGCGAAAGTGCTGCACCAGCTCGACGGCGAAAAAGGGATTGCCTTCGGCTTCACCCATCACGCTTTGTGCGATACGCTCGCTGGTCTCGGGGTCGACCTCTTCCGCGTCGAGAAGAAATTCCACCAGTGCGTGCGTGGCTTCCGTCGACAAGGGGCCGAGTGTGCAACTCTCGACGCCGGGTAGATCTTCAAGATCCAGCAACAAAGCCCCCACCGTGCCCGGACTGTGGTCGCTGATAGGCCGGCTGTTCACCAGCCAAAGCAGGGACGGCTTGTTCGGCGCTTGCAGCAGGGTTCGCAAGAGGGCGCAGCTGTCGCGATCCGCCCACTGCATGTCGTCGATGAAGATGACCACGGGCTGGATGCGCGCGAGGTGAACCAGAAGTTCGCAGAAGGCGTCGAAAGCCTGGTTGCGCAGTTCCTTGGCGTCGCGCAGGGGTGGTAGGAAATAGCGTTGTTCCTCCGCGAGTTTGAGCCTGCGCAGGACGGGAAAGATCTCGGCCAGGTAGAGGATGCCGTCGGGCAAGACGTAGCTCAGCTGTTCGGCCGAGAGACTGGCCAATCGATGGCTGAGCGAATCGACCACGCTGTCGAAGGCCTTGAACGGCAGGGTTTCTCGTTCGTGGCAGCGCCCGCGCAACACGAGCGGCTGCAGCGACGTGGAAGACTCATGCGTCAGATCCTTGAGGAAGGTCTCGACCAGGCTAGTCTTACCGATGCCCGAGGTTCCCTTGACCATCACCACCGCGGGGGCGCCTTTGCGCATACTCGCGTAGGCGCGGTAGAGGGTTTGCATTTCCTGCTCGCGACCGAACACACCCAGCACGGGAACGCCAATCGGCGTATGGCGGCCGGAGATCGCGGTGGTGCGCTTACCCGCGACCACGCCGAGACGGGCCAGAATTTCCGGGCCCGACGGCCGCTGGGTTGGATCGCGGTGGAGGAGCCGCATGCACAGTTCGCCCAGCAGATCGTCGGCCTCGGGGTTGATTCGCTCCGGAGGCGGCGGATCCTCGCTTTGCTTTTTGAGCAGCACCTCGAACAGTGCTCCGTCGAAGGGGCAGCGGCCGGTGAGCACCTCGTAGATCATGGTGCCGACCGCGTACCAATCGGCGGCCGGCAGGCACGGCCTTTCCAGGGCTTGCTCGGGTGCCATGTAGGCCGGCGTGCCGGACATGCCATCGGTCGACATGGAAGTACTGCCGGTCTTCTTGGTGAGGCCAAAGTCCAAGATCACCACGCGGCCTTTTTCGGTCACCAGCACATTGGAGGGCTTGAGATCGCGGTGAATCGATCCCGCCTCGTGGATGGCGTGAACACCGTCGCAAAGTTGCCGAATCGCGCGCAGGGTCCGCTCGCGGTTCGACGCGGAGGATGGATCGGCGGACTTCGGCGCGGGCAGGGAGACGCTCACGTTGGCTGGGGTGAGATGCGGGCGCAGATAGCGATCGAAGGGCACGCCCTCGACGTATTCCATGGTGAAGAACCACAGCGGACCTTCGGAGATGAGTTCGTGCAGCTTGACCAGATTGACGTGTTGGAGATCCAGCATGGAGCGAAACTCGCGCTTGAACTGGTAGAGATCCCGCCCATCCGAGAAGTTGAGGATCTTGAGCGCGACCTTCGTCTTGAGCTGCTCATCGTCGACCAGATACACGCTACCCATCCCACCGGTGCCGAGGTGACGGATGACCTTGAATCTCGATGTCCCTGAGAAGAACATGCTGCTAGCTGACTTGGGGCCCCAACGGTACTACGTGGGAGAAGAATTCGTCCGGGGTGATCGATTTTCCCTGAGATCACGGCGGGTTGGCGCATAGGATCGGACCAAGTCCCCAAAACCCCTTGACCAACGGAGAACCTGTGAATACAATCACAACATCGTGAGCGCGACCGCGGCAACCCCGGATACGGACTCCCAACGCATGGAAGCCGGCAAAAAGGCGGATCGCCACGTCTCGGTCTCGACGGTCGAACGGCTCAGCGTCTACCGCAAAGTCCTCGAGGAGTTGCACTACGATGGGGTCGAGTACCTCTACTCGCAGCAGCTGGCCGATATGGTTGGGGTTACGCCGGCGCAGCTGCGGCGCGATCTGGCGAGCTTCGGGTCGTTCGGCAACATCAGCCGCGGTTACAACGTCTACCAACTCACCCGGACCATCAGCCGCATTCTCGGTACCGACACGCCGCAAACCGTGGCCCTGTTTGGCGCCGGGGACTTGGGGCGTTCGCTGCTCGCCTACCGCGGGTTCGAGGAGCGCGGCTTTCACATCGGCCTGGTTTTCGACCTGGACGCCGAAAAGGCCGGCAAGGTGTTCGCCGGCCGTCGCTGCTACGCCCTTGAAGATCTGGAAAAGGTCCTACCCGAGTTCAATGTCCGCGTCGCGGTTTTGGCCTGCCGCTCGCCTGGTCTGCAGCAGCTCGTGGACCGTCTGGCCAAGCTGGGCATCACATCCATCCTGAACTTCGTCCCCAAGCGCATCACCCCCGCACCTGGAGGCTACGTCGAGAGCATCGACATCGCGGCCAAGCTCGAAAAGCTCTCGTTCCTTAGCCAGAAGAAGTAGGTCGGGAAAGGCGATGATGTGGATAGAAGTGGACACAAGAAAAGCCAGCAATTTCAACGACTGTGAAACATTTCACTGTGAATAAAGTAACCGACAGGCACATGTTCAGAAACGCACCGCATGACAAGGAGGATTTCCATGAAGAAGCGCGTTCTGCTCGTTGATGATGACAAGGATCTGGTTGGGTCGACCAAGGTCGTCCTGGAAGCGAACGGCTTCGAGGTGGCCACCGCGCACAACGGCAAGGACGCACTCGCCGCGGTCTCGGCGCAGCGCCCGGACGCCATCGTGCTCGACGTCATGATGGATACCGACGCCGAGGGCTTCACGGTCGCCTACAAGCTCGAATCCGATCCAGCCACGCGGCAGATTCCGGTGGTCTTGCTGACCGGTTTCATGGACCACATGGCGGCCAAGCGCGAGTCGTTCGACTTCATCGAAGGGCGGGATTGGCCGGCCGTGAAATTGATGAAGAAGCCGGTCGCCATGTCCGAGTTGCTGGCCACGATCCGCCAACTCTTGTCCGAGGCCGAAGCATTGAAAGTAGCCGTCGCGTAATTCAGTTCAGTCCGTCACTCAAGCAGCACCCGAGGTAAGAAGTATGTGTCACGTGGATTCCATTCTTGCGGGACATGAGGAGCTTGGCAGAGAGCACCTCATTCCCATCTTGCAGGAAATTCAGGCGAAGGAAGGTTATCTGTCGCGAGCCGCGATGAACAAAGTGGCGGACGCCGTCGGTGTTTCGCAGAGCCGCGTGTACGGCGTGGCGACCTTCTACAACCAATTTCGTTTCGCGCCCAAAGGGACGCATGTCATCGAAGTGTGTCGCGGCACGGCCTGCCACGTGAAACAGAGCTTGAAACTGGCGCAGCACCTTACGCGCAAACTGAATCTCAAGCCCAACGGGAATTCGCCCGACAACAAGTTCACCGTCATCACGGTGGCGTGCCTTGGCGCTTGCTCCATCGCGCCGGTGATGAAGCTGGACGGCGAATTCTACGGCCACCTCGACGTGCAGAAGCTCGACCGTCTTCTTGATGATGCAGTGAAGGGAGCCGGCGATGCGGGCAAGTAATCTGATTGCGCCCTGTTGTGGCCACTGCACTCATCGGCCGAGCACGCCCTGCCGCGACGTCATCCGCTGCCTGCGAGAGGGTCCCGTCTGCCACCACGACGAAGCCTGCGCGAGGATGCGCAGGGATCGTCTGGCCAAGGCGCTCCGGGGAGGGCAGGGAACACTGATTTTTGTCGGGGCCGGCACCTGCGGACGCGCCAATGGTTCGACCAAGGTCATCGCCCGCATCGGCGAGTTTCTCAAGGAACACGCCATCGCCGCGGCCATCGTCGAAGTGGGCTGCGTGGGTTACTGCCAGCGCGAGCTGTTCGTGGATGTGCAGATGCCCGGCGGTCCGCGCCTCGCCTACGCCGATATCAATCTCGACAACGTCGCGCAGTTGCTCGATGCGGTGTTCTTGCGCAAGGAGCTGCGCAACGGCTTCCTTTACGGCCGCCACGGCGACGCTGGCCCGGAATGGGCCGACGTGCCGGAAATGGCCACCACGGACTTCTTCAAGAAGCAGGTCAAGGTCGTGCTGCGCAACGCGGGCGTCATCGATCCAAGCGTGCTCGACGCCGCGCTTGCCGCTGGCGCGTTCCGCGCCGCCGCGAAAGCCCTGGGCAGCATGACCTCGGAAGAAGTGTGCAACGAAGTACTGGCCTCGGGCTTGCGCGGTCGCGGGGGCGCGGGCTTTCCGACCGGACAAAAGTGGAACATCGCCCGCCAAACCCCACGCGCGCAAAAGTACCTCATCTGCAACGCCGACGAAGGCGACCCCGGCGCGTTCATGGACCGTGCCGTGCTCGAAAGCGATCCCTTCTTCGTGATCGAGGGCATGCTCATCGCGGCCTACGCTATCGGCGCGAGCAAGGGCAACATCTACTGTCGCGCCGAATACCCGCTGGCCGTCGAGCGACTTACCGACGCCATCGCCCAGTGCCGCAAGGTCGGTCTTCTAGGCGACAACATCATGGGCAGCCTGTTCAGCTTCGACATCACCATCAAGCAGGGCGCGGGCGCCTTCGTGTGCGGCGAGGAGACGGCAATCCTGGCCAGCATCGAAGGTGGTCGCGGCATGCCGCGGCCACGTCCGCCGTACCCGGCCGTCAGCGGCTTGCACGGCAAGCCCACGGTTCTCAACAACGTGGAAACCCTGGCCAACGTGCCGGTGATCGTCGACCGCGGCGCCGAGTATTTCCAAAGCCTGGGAATCGGCAAGGCGGCGGGCACCAAGGTGTTCGCCCTGTCGGGCACGATTCGCAACACGGGCCTGGTCGAGGTTCCGGTCGGCACCAGCTTGCGGACTATCATCGACGAGATCGGCGGCGGCGCGCTGCCAGGGCACCGGATCAAGGCTGTGCAAATCGGCGGTCCCTCGGGCGGCTGCATTCCGCGGGCGCACTTCGACGCCGTAACCGATTACGCGGCTCTCATCGAGCTCGGCGCCATGATGGGTTCGGGCGGCATGGTGGTCATGGACGAACGCACCTGCATGGTGGATGTCGCGCGCTACTTCATGGAATTCATCCGCAATGAATCTTGCGGCAAGTGCACGCCGTGCCGGGAAGGCACCACGCGCATGTTGGAGATTCTCACCTCCATCACCGAGCGTCCGGTGGGCGACGAGAACAAGCGGCTCGAACGCATTCGCGGCGTGCTGCACATGCAAGAGCTGGCCAGCACCGTCAAGGAAGCGTCCCTGTGCGGCCTCGGCCAGTCGGCAGGCAATCCGGTACTTTCCACCCTGCGCTTCTTCCGTGACGAGTACGAGGCGCATGTCATCGACCAGCGTTGCCCCGCCGGCGAATGTCAGGGGCTGGCGGTGTACGAGGTCGACAATGCGACTTGCATTGGCTGCTTGTTGTGCAAGAAGGCCTGCCCGAGCAACGCCATTGTCGGCGAGCGCAAGCAGGCGCACTACATCCTCGTCGACCGCTGCATCGGGTGCGGCACCTGTGTCACCGCGTGCCCCAAGCAATCCATTCATCTCGTCCGGGAAGAAAGGGCCTGCGTATGAGTCTGTCCAGTCTTTTGATAGATGGCAAGGAAGTAGAGTTTTCATCCGGCGAGACCGTGTTGTCGGCGGCATTGCGCTCGGGGATCTCCATCCCGAACCTGTGCTCGCTCGATTGGGCCTGCAAGCCGGAGGCGGCTTGCCGCATGTGCTTGGTAGAAGTGGAAGGCATGCCGCGCCTGCAAACGAGCTGTACTCTGGAGGCCAAGGATGGACAGAAGATCCGCACCCGGTCGCCGCGCGTGCAGGCGGTTCGTCGCAACATCGTCGAGCTGCTCATCGCCAACCACCCCAACGATTGCCTGGTGTGCGCCCGCAACCAGAATTGCGAATTGGCGAAAGTCGCCAGCGAGCTGGGGGTGCGCGAGCGCCGCTATCGCGGCATCAAGAAAAACCACGCCATCGACTTGTCGTCGCCAGCGCTGGTACGCGACCCCAACAAGTGCATCCTGTGCGGTCGCTGTGTCGCCGTCTGTCATCAAGTGCAAGGCGTGGGCGCCATCGACTTCATCGAGCGCGGAATCAAGACGCGCGTGGGCCCAGGTTTCCACGACGGCATCAATGTGTCGGACTGCATTTTCTGCGGACAGTGCACGCGCGTGTGCCCGACCGCGGCCTTGATGGAGCAGAGCCAGGTCGATGCGGTGGTGGCGGCGCTCGCCGACCCGAACGCCGTGGTGGTGGCCCAGGTGGCGCCCGCGGTTCCCGCCACTCTGATGGAAGGCGCCTACGCGACTTCGGTGCGCAGCATGCTGCTCAAACTGTCGGCCGGCTTGAAGCGCATCGGCTTCGGCGCCGTCTTCGACACCGGATTCGCCGCGGACTTGACCATCATGGAAGAAGTCTCCGAGCTCATACAGCGGGTGCAGACGGGTGGGGTTCTGCCCATGTTCACCAGCTGTTCGCCGGGATGGATTCAGTACGTGGAGAAGCACCAACCGGAACTCATTCCGCACCTATCCACGTGCAAATCGCCCCAGCAGATGGCGGCCGCGCTCATCAAGGATGCCTATCCTCGCTACCGCGACCTCGGCGGCAAGCGGTTGGTGTGCGTGTCGATCATGCCGTGCACGGCGAAAAAGGCGGAGGCCAATGAACTTGGCGACGTGGACTACGTCCTGACTACCCGGGAGGTCGAGCAACTGCTCATTCGCTTCGGCATCAACCTCGACAAGCTCACGGACGCGGGCACTCTCGATGCGCCCTTTTCGTCGGCGAGCGGCGCCGGACGCCTGTTCGGCGGCACCGGCGGCGTGATGGAAGCGGCGATTCGCACCGCGCACAAGATGCTCACCGGGCGCGAACTCAAGGGCAACCTCAAGGTCGAAGAGGCGCGCGGCTTGGAGGGCATCAAGTGCTTCTCGCTCGACATCGGCGGCACCGCGATCAACTTCGGCATCGTCAATGGATTGGGGCGCCTCAAGCCGATTCTCGATCCTCTGCGCAAGGGCGCCTCGAACCTGCACTTTGTCGAGGTCATGACTTGCCCCGGCGGCTGCATCGGCGGTGGCGGCCAACCTTACGACACCGATCCCGAAAGCCTGCGCGTGCGCCTCGAACGCCTCTACGACGCCGACCGGCGCGCGACGCTCAAGACCTCGCACGACAATGACGAGGTTCAGGAGTTGTACGCCACCATGCTCGGCAAACCCTTGGGCGAAATGAGTCACCACCTGCTTCATCGCAGCTACGTCAATCGCCGCCAGCAGGAAGGGCAGGGAGGCACCGGATAACTGATGGGTGTGATCCAGACCATCCTGCAGAACTGCCGCCGCTGCTATTCGTGCGTGCGCGAGTGCCCGGCCAAGGCGATCAAGATCGTCGAGGGCCAGGCCTCGGTGGTCAAGGAGCGCTGTATCGCCTGCGGCAACTGCACGGTGGTCTGTTCACAGAACGCCAAGGCTTATCAAAGCGGCACCGAGCGCGTATGCGAGCTTCTCGCGCAAGGCAACCCCGTGGTCGCCATGCTGGCGCCGTCCTTTCCGGCGGACGACTGCGGCCAGGATCCCGAGCGCCTGGTCGGCGCCTTGCGCGCGCTCGGGTTCGCGCGCGTGGTGGAAGTCGCCTATGGCGCCGACCTCACCAATCGCGCCTACCAGGCGTACATCAAGGATCATCCGACGGGCACCCGGCTCGCCACCGCCTGCCCGGCGGTGGTGGAGTACGTGCGCAAGTACCTACCCGATCTGGTGGGCTGCCTGGTGCCCATCGTCTCGCCCATGATCGCCACCGCCATGGCCGTCAAGGCGCTCTACGGGCAGAACCACGCCTGCGTTTTCATCGGGCCATGCGTATCGAAGAAGCTGGAAATGCGCGACCCGCAGGTGCCCGCGGTCGTGGACGCGGTCCTCACCTTCGACGAACTCCGGCGGCTGTTCGCCGAGCGCGGTGTGCGGGTGGAGACCTGCGCGCCGGGCGTGTTCGATCCACCGCGCGCCGGCAACGGGCGCTTGTACCCGCTTGTCGGCGGGCTGCTCAAAGGCGCGGGGCTCGAGCGCAGCTCGCTCAACGCCGAGGTCATGGTGCTCTCGGGCGCGCCCGAGATCCTCGAGGTTCTGGCGGATTTGCGGCCCGACGATCCGCAACCCCTTTTCATCGAACCGCTCATGTGTCAGGGCTGCTACAGCGGTCCCGCCACGCGTGGCGACAAGCGGCGTCCCCAGCGCAAGCGGCGCGTGGCGGACTACGTGAAGGCGCGCATGGAAGAGCCGGACGATCCATCCACGCCGTTGCTCGAGCTGGAGCTGCGCCGGACATTCACGGTGGACGACCAGAGGCTCAAGGAGCCGACCGAAAAAGAGATTCGGGTCATCCTGGCACGCACCAACAAGTTCACCACCGAGGACGAACTCAACTGCGGGGCGTGCGGCTATGAAAGCTGCCGCGCCAAGGCCGTCGCGGTCTATCGCGGGCTGGCCGAGGAAGCCATGTGCTTGCCCTTCATGATCGAGCAAGCCGAGCGCGTGTGCCACGAGCTCAACGTGCCCTGGCCCAATCTCAAGGACATCCATCGCCACCTCATCAACACCGAAAAGTTGGCCTCGATGGGGCAGATGGCGGCCGGCGTGGCGCACGAACTCAACAATCCGCTCGGCACGATTCTGCTTTACACCAACTTGCTGGCGCGCAAGTTGAAGGAGCGTCCCGACCTCGACCACGATTTGAAACTGCTCACGGATGAAGCCAATCGCTGCAAGAAGATCATCGGCAACTTGCTGGATTTTGCCCGTCAGAATCGCGTGCAGCTGGAGCCGACCAACGTCGCCGAGCTGTTCCAGCGGGTGGTCGAGGAGTCACTTTTTACTCTGCGCGATACCGGGCCCGGCCTGCGCATCACTTGCGAGGCGCCGCCCGATTTGCAGGTGGATCTCGACAAGGATCAAATCGGCCAGGTGCTAGTCAATTTGGTCAAGAACGGCATCGAGTCCATGGAGGGCAAGTCGGGCGTTGTGCGCCTGCTCGCCGTCGACGACGTCGCGACCGGTCGCGTGCGCATTGCCGTCAGCGATGAGGGACGTGGCATCGCGCCCGAGGCGCGCGACAAGGTTTTCCAGCCGTTCTTCACCACCAAGAGTCTCGGACGTGGAACCGGTCTCGGCCTGCCCATCGCCTACGGCATCGTCAAGATGCACAGCGGGCGCATTTGGTTCGATTCCGAGCCCGGCTGCGGCACCACGTTCACCTTGGAATTACCCAAAACCCAATCGCTGCGAAGGAGTGCGCTCTATGGCGAAAAGCCCCAAGATTCTATTTGTCGATGACGATCGCGATTTTCTGGCCGCTCAGACCGCCTTCTTTGGCGGTCATGGTTTCGAGGTTGTGACCCTCGACCGCGTCGACGGCGCGCTCGAACGAATCGCGCAGGAGAAGCCAGAGGTCATCGTGCTCGATCTCATGATGGAACACTACGATTCGGGCTTCTTGCTCAGTCGCCACATCCGGCAAGACGCGAGCATGAGCCACGTTCCCATCATTATGCTGTCGGGCGTGGCGTCGGCTACCGGACACAAGTTCACGACGGAAATCGCCGCGCTCAAGGACTGGATCAAGCTCGACGCCTTTCTCGACAAGCCGGTGACGGGGCGCCAGCTGCTCAAGGTTGTCGAGGAGAAGCTCGGGGCGCGAGCCGAAGCGGCGGTCGCTGGCTGATCATGACCAGCGTCCTGGTCATCGACGACGAGTACGGCGTTCGTTCGGGGATCTGCCA
>Ga0224559_1000356_pt1 | contig 31754 bp, 34 predicted proteins | sample 714S33034metaG_FD_180676 | JGI IMG/M metagenome (GOLD analysis project Ga0224559, IMG submission 180676) | Peat soil microbial communities from Stordalen Mire, Sweden - 717 S3 30-34 | ecosystem: Environmental > Terrestrial > Soil > Wetlands > Peat | place: Sweden: Norrbotten County, Stordalen... | reverse complement strand
CAAATTTGGCCACTCCCATAAAATGCGCGACCTCTTCCGGGTCGTTAGCTCAGCTGGTAGAGCAGCGGACTCTTAATCCGTTTGTCGCAGGTTCGATCCCCGCACGGCCCACCAAAGAATACAAAGGCTTACAGAAATGTGAGCCTTTTTCATTTTTGGCGAAGTAAGCAAAAAGTAAGCACTTGAAGAAATTCTCTACGCTTTTCCTCCCTTGCTGCCGCCTTGATCCGCACCTATGATGCTGCCGTCGATACCGACCAAACACAAAACAGGTGACAGCATGAAAATGAATATTTTCCTCCGTGCCGGTGTCGGTCTTTTCGGGATACTTTTCGGCATTGCTGGCGTTGCTCTCTTGGGATTGGGTGGATACGTTTTTTATTTGGTATTCGTTGCCTAAGGCTATTCAGTACACAACATAAGGGTTGATTGGCTTTGCAGTCGCCACTGAACCGAAAATCTGACTCAGTGGCTTTGGATTGCTATTGAAATGTAGCCGTGTCGAATGAGCCCGACGACGTATCTGCCACAAACACATCGGTATTGAAAACCGCCGTGTCATAGACCGCAACCGTTATTGAGCCACCAGTAGGAGGTGCGGCCGGCGGAATGACAGCAGGATTGCCGGTAGTGATAGGCGTTGTGACAGAGGGATTGCCGGTAGTGGTAGTTCCGCCTCCGCCTGTTGCCCCACCCCCACCGCAAGCAGGCAGCACAAGGCACAGCGCCTAGCGATACGCCAGTTATTCCGCCAGTCACTACGCCTGTCACACCTCCTATTGTTCCGCCGGTCATTCCTCCTACTGGTGGCTCAATAACGGTTGCGGTCTATGACACGGCGGTTTTCAATACCGATGTGTTTGTGGCAGATACGTCGTCGGGCTCATTCGACACGGCTACATTTCAATAGAAATCCCTAATGAACCACTGGCAACAAGCCAAGCTCATTTAGTGCGATACCCAAACGAAGGGCAGCGCCGCTCAGTAGTTCCGATTGCGGCGTGTCGCCCTTCCCATGCTTAAGCAACCAAGAAAGCAATTCTGGAGCCTGTGCCGCCTTCGCTGGGTCGTTGCGTAGATAATCTATCAACTCAGCTTTTGAACGCGCCAAAATCACGCCATAGGCCGCCGTAACCATGCGATGCTTTGCCGCTTCGTTTCGCAATATCAAGCTCACGGCTTCAGGCGTAAAAAGCGGTTCAAAGTCGTTCATTATTTTTTTCCCTTCATTGATGAAGCCATTGCCTTTTGTGCTTCGTGCTGGATGAACTCGTTATTCTCAGCCGCAAGGGATTGGAACACTGGACGGGGTGGTATGTGCTCTGTCCCGAACTCGTGATATTTCATCACTTCATCCTTCGCGCCGATGATTACAGAATGATCTTCGACTTCATGCCCTATGCTTTCCCGCAAGTCGCCAGAGGCAAGCAGCGGCGCATTTGTAGGATACCCCATGCGCGCCTTCGCTTCCTCTGTTGATTGCTCCAGCTTAGCCCATCCCCATTGGTAGTTTCCGATTTTCTCTTTGGCCTTTTTTTCGAGGTGTTCCCCGATCTTCTCAAGCGCGTTGTGGATAGCGTCTCCGCCTTCCATGTGCTCAACAATGCCGGTGAGATGTTCAGCAAGCTGTCCCATGTGTTCAAATTTAACTATGCTCATAATCCGAAGCGCTCATCAACAGACTTAAACGGCTTTCCTTGCTTGGCACTCTCACCCTCCATTAAATTAAGAAAATCCTCGAATTCTGAGCCGTTCCCTAATAGCCGCCCCTGAATTACCCAGCGCATCTGTTCTAAGTGAACGCCTCCAAATCCCTCAAGAACGCCATAGGGGAAGCTATCCAATGACTCGGCAAGCACCGTCTTTTCTGCCGGTGTCATGTGTTTAGACAGCTGCCATATTTCGCGCAACTGATTTTCGATGCTTTCGTAATCAACCTCCTTCATTTTTTATCCCTTCGTGCTATTGCCAGTGATAACAATTCATGAATCCGGCCAATGTCGGCATTGGGGTTTTGAATTGGTGCGCCATCCTTGCCGGTAATCTCTGTTTTCTGGATATCGAAGCCAAGCAGCTTTGCTTTTGCCATGGTTGCGCTTACAGCCGCGCCCGCTTGCGGAACCATTGACGACAGGGCGGCCATTCTGGCTTGTTCCAACTCCGTAAGCAGGGAATCAACGGTCACAGCACTACGGGCGGCGGCCTCGTCTCGCAACTGCTCCAACCTTGCCGCGATCTTGCCGTTATCAAGCAGCTCCTTTGCCTTCCGGTTCACGGTAGCGGGCTTCATGCCGTCGGCATCGTAGGCTTGCCGGTATGCTTCGGAAGCGTTGCCCGTCTCGAAGTACAGAAGGGCAAAGCTTGCCTGCTTGGGCGTTAAGGCCGTCACGATCAGGCCACCTCTTTAATGGCTCGCAGCTCACCCCGCGAATTCATCATCACAGCAAAGCCGTTTTCCATTGATTTGATGTTCGCCTTCTCGTACTCGGCACTGGTCACCGGTCGATACCCGCGCTGCTTTAAAAAATCCATGCTCATCCGGTCGCATTCATACGGCCTATCCATATCAATCCCGCCACCTGTGCGAACCTTAAAACGCGCTTCCATTATTTTACTCATGTTATTTTTTCCTTCAGTTGGTTGATAAAAGTTGCTTCCGATACATCATTGCCCTGCCTTGAGACACCTGCATAAACTCACGAATACCAGAAACCGTACCTTTGCACTGTCCAGCCTCTACAGCAGCGCGCAAGCGGTCTATTGGTTCGATTGGTACATCGTTTTTGATTGGGCGAACTGGCGCTTGATGAAGCGCGAGACTCCACGCCCAAGCGCCGGTTAAATCCAGAATGATTGCAAACATAATCGACATAACTAGACCGACTGACTCGGCGTTACTGGATAGTAACGAAGCGATGCGAGCCGCTACCGGTTCAGTAGTTGCCGCCGTTTCAGATGTAGCCAATTCGCCCGTAAGCCTTGAAACATCAGCGTTTAACGCTTCCATGTGTCGTGACTCGTTTATTTCCATGTCGAGTGAGTGCCTAATTTTCCAGTCTTGAACTTGGGCGCGTTCACTGGCGACGATTGCCAGCGGTCTAGCCGTAATGTTTTGCAGCTCTTGGCGTTTGGCTGCAAGTTGCGCCTCGATTGTGCGAGCCTGAACGGTAGTTGATGCGCGAATCTCACCAGCATGAATACCGGCATTCACAAAGAACGATGTGTGGTTGACTGCCGTAGCCATGAAGCAAGCCGCGAATAGCACCCATGCGAAACGCTTCTTTCCTAAAGAGGGGATAAGGTGCGCAGACAGGCACAGGGCACCCGCCAAGGCTCCCAAAATGATTTTCTCGGGGATAGTGCCAGCGCGTTCTATTGCGCCAGCGCAAGCCATGCTCACGGCAATCGTTGACAGGAATACAGCGAACGGACGGGCAAGGTTCATCCGGTCACCTCAATATCTGCAACCAGTTCGTCAGCGATCATCTCAGCAGCCGATAACCAAGCGTAGAATTCGGATGCATATCCGCACTTCTCAATGAACTCTTCGGGCAGCATTCCACGAACGTCGTTAATCTTGTCGCACAGTGCGAGCAAGCGACGCTCAAGAGCTTTGACGCGATGATCCGCGACTGTTGGCTTGTTTCCCGCCAAGGTGCGAGCGACGTTGATAAGTTGCGACGGGTGCAGATGTATAGAAACCGTATCCGCGCTCGCCTGCTGCTCAAGGTTAATGGTTCCGTTGTCGTCAACTGAAACGGTTAAGTCAAAGTGTTGGATGGTCATCAATGTGTCCACCTGTGATTCTGGCGTTGGATTGTTTTCTGAACTCCGACCGTGAACAGATGTTCCAGCACTGCCAGCTTCTTAAGTCGTAGCGGACTGCCACCACGAACACCCGAAAGAGCACCCGAAAGAACCTCTGTATTGGTAATTACTACATAGGGGGCAGTTTCTGCCGGTAGCTTTCCGGCACTTTCTGCCGGATTTTCGGGGGTGAAACTGCACTTTCTGCCGGATTGTTCCGGCACTTTCTGCCGTGTGCTTTTTTTATTTGGAGCCGTCCAATTGCGCCAAGCACATGTAACGAATCCATCCAAAAATAACCCTTTGGCTTCCTTGATAGGCAACCATGTGACCGCATAATGCGCCCATGCTCCGTTTGCACCATGCGACCGTGTACGGTAAATAAAACCATGTGAGATTAATTCGGCAATAGCATCGCGTAACGTATGCTCGCTTCCGAATCCGCGCTTTTTGCATTCCTTGAATGCGGCTGTCAGGTGTCCGTTATTGCCTTTCGGCCATGTGGCATTAACGGTAAGCTGACGTGCGATCAAAATAAGCAAACGACAGGCTGAATTTGATATGTCGAAGAAGGCATCGCTGTCAATTACACGGTGCTCTATTGCTGCGTAGTAATGGTCAGGATGGAGTTTTTTTGTTGCGGCCATTATTCGCCACCTTCCACGCCAAGCACGGCGGCAACTCGGGCGCGATCAACTTCACTGAGCCAGTAGCGTGAGCATGTCGATTTGAAGCGGCCAAAGGTTTCAGACTTGCGGCACAGCACCAGACCGAATACGCGTTTTAATCTGTGTGCCGTAGAGTGCAGACATAGGTCGTGATGATGGTACGCACCCTCTGGGGCGTTAATTCCAACAGAGCCAGCACGGACAAACGCCTTAAGCATCGCTTCGTCCTTGCTACCTTGTCGGGGCTGTTTAAGTGTAGAATGCACATTGTCAGATGTGTTACCAAAGGCCGCCAAGTTCACAGCTTGAGCGGCTTTTTTATTGTTCAACATGTCGCCCCCTTATGCTGCGCGCATTTCGGTGGTTGATGTACGCTTCGACTGCTCGACGAATGCGAGTAGGTCAGACTCGGCATACTTAACCAGACGGCCAATTTTCAGGAATGGCAACTTGCCACCACGAACGCGCCACGCTTCAAGTGTGGTCGGCTTTACACCAAGAAACTCGGCGGCCTCGGTGGTTTCGTAGAGCTTTGATGGGGGTTGCTTTTGGGTGATGTGTGTTGCGTTGTGAGTTTGCATAATACTGTCTCCGTGTGTGTGTGGTTTTGTCACACGGGCAGTATGAAATCTATGCAAAATTATTCAGTTTTAAATCAGGAAGGGTAGGGGGGTTATTGGGCGCAGTTAATTCCAGTGTTGTAATCCTTCGTCTGTTGTAATCCTTCGTCTCTTTGTCTATGTCAGAAGAGCGTTCGTCGTAGAAATTGACAACTGAACTCATGGTCAATTTTGCATCTTTATGTTTTTCGTTGATTATGCGCGCCGCTTCTTTGGCGGCTTCTTTTTTGGTCATCTTTTTACCGGAATCAGTAGCCGCTTCTACCATCAACATTGCCTTCATGAGAATGGCCGCTTTCCTCAAGTGGATGAAGGCGTGCTTTTTGGGTGCGTGAGCTGTTTTAAGGTTAAGAGCAATATTTGCGTCAACATTGCCATTGCTGGATATTTTGTACAAAGCCTCTGATAGATATTTCCTTGCGTAGTCTGGGAGTGGCACTTTGTTTGTTTGCAAACTTATAGCGATGATAAGGAGCGCATCTTTCGCGGCTCGAGTATCTCCTTTTTTCGCTCTCTCGATCATGGCCTCTAGGCTATCGTCGTACTGATTACCACATTTATCTTTCATCCTATGCCGCCTTGCTCAGTGGTATCACGTTATCAGATGCCGCTATTGCCGCCGCGATCCGGCCTTGCTCAACAACCCATGCCGCGATTAGGTCGGTCACGTCTGACAGTTCGCGCAGGTCGTTTGTCTCCGTGTAGTGATCTATCGTAACGTCGCCCTTGGCTATGTGGTTAGTCAAAAGTTTTAACTTCCATAATTCGACCTTGTTTTTCGTTCCTATCGCCATGAAAGTGCGGCGCATGTCATGGGGCGTAATGTGCAATCCTGCGATTGAAGCAACCTTACGCATTGTTGGGCGCGCATTGTCTATGCAGTCCTTAGCGGCCTTGTTGCGGGATGGGAACACATACGGGCAACCCTCTACCTTTTTACGTGCTTCTAGCATGTCACAAAGAGGTTTTGACATGGGGATTGTCACTGGGTTATGGTTCTTTGGGTGGGCTACGTGCCAAGTCTTATTTTTCATATCGACTCGATCCCATGTTAACTCGGCGGCTTCACTCCAGCGGCAACCAGTTAACAGCAGGAACACAACAATATCCGCGCTTGTTTTTGCCGCTGCTACAGAGGCAGGAGAGGTGCGCTTGTCTTGCAACATATTCCAGACTTCGCCCACCTTGTCGTTAGGGATGCGCCCATTCTTGGCTTTGTCTGGGTTCCACAATCTTTTCTTACTAAGCGACTTTACCGGATTAACTCGCGGGTTTTCGTCGTCAGATGCAAAGTTAATCAGTGCGCGCAGGATGCGGAATGCTTGGTTTGCTTGCGTCGCGCCTTTGGTTGATAACTCGCTAAAACGTTGGCCGCACATCTCTGTCGTGATATGGAAAATAGGCTTTCCAGCCCAATCAGAAAAACTCTTGTCTATGTGTCGCGTTATGTCGGCTTTTGTTCGTGGCGTGAGCTCGCCGCCCCTTTTCGTTCTGCGCTCTTTGCAATAATTCTCGGCCACTTCGCGCAGGCTCACAGAATTGGATTCTTTGCGCTTTTTCTCAACCACCGGATCAACACCGGAATTAAACGAGGCTATTTGCTCTATGGCTAACTTTCGCGCTAAATCAGCAGTAAGGGTGGTTGGTTCTCCCTTGTAAAGAATGCTTGATCCGTGCTTGCCTATGGTAATGCGGCGCTCTGTTCGATTTACCCGACGCTGGACGATGTAGCTACGCACACCGGACGGCCACACCTTCAAACCAAACCCGCTCAGCTCATCATCCCAATAAATATCAGGATTGGTGTCTGGCGTTGGTTGCTTTTCGACTATTGATTTAGTGAGCTTCATAGTTCCTCCGTGGCCTTAATTGAAAAGTAAGCAAAAAGTAAGCATAAGAAAGCAAACTTGGTGCAAAACCATCGGACTAAATCATACTTGAAAGCCTGTAATAATCAAGCTCTATCGTGCTTACTGTTAGATGGTAATATTTGGTAATACAGATAGTAAGAGAACTCTTAATCCGTTTGTCGCAGGTTCGATCCCCGCACGGCCCACCAAAGATACAAAGGCTTCCAGCAATGGGAGCCTTTTCATTTCTTGGCGACCATAGCCAAATCGTAACCGATAATAACCGAATCCAATCGCGACGTTGCTCTGTATTCAACAACTGAAACATTCTTATGCTGATTTTTCAGCATGTTATTGGTTTCGCTCATCTGTCGTCGATTATCCAAGTAGCCCTATCAAAATAGCTGCATTTGAATTTATCTATATATCCCATATGGTTAGCCAGATCAGTATGCGCTGGCTGGAAACCGTGCCAAGGCAATACTTTGGTTGGCACGGCCTTTGCAGGTTGGACTCGACGTTGAAAATCTTTGACGAAGTCTGTTCTTAAATTATCCATAGGAGAATTGCTATGCTTCCCGCTTCAAAATACATACTGAAAAATTCATTAGCCGTATTGTTGGTGACAGTCGGCCTGCTCGCAAGTTCGACACCCGCATTGGCCCATCATGCTTTTTCCGCGGAATTTGATGCTGAACAGCCTGTTGAAGTGAAAGGTACAGTAACCAAGTTTGAACTGGTCAATCCGCATAGCTGGATATGGGTCGATGTAAAAGAACAAAACGGTACTTTGAGCAAGTGGGGGTTTGAATTCGGCGCGCCATTCAGCTTGAAAGAAAAGGGTATCACCAAGTCTAGTATCGTTGCCGGGACTGAAATCACTTTGAAGGGTTACCGTTCCAAAAGCGGCAAGAATCTTGGCTACGCCGTCACCGGCACCACCTCTGACGGACATACCTTTCAGGCCAACAATGCAGTGGATGCGCCTCCTGCACCTGTTTCGCCTGTTGCAAAGTAACTCGGGGCAACTCCCCATCTGATGATAATACTGGAGATTAATTCTTGAACACCACATTGATAACACAGCCATCACGGCATCAGCGCAGCGCGGTGGCTATGCTGCTGGCTATCGGCGCCGTTGCGCTGGCAATGAACGCGGCATTGGCGGCTGATAGCCTGCCCCGCTTGGCGGGCGGCAAGCCGGATTTTTCAGGCATCTGGCAAACCACCAGCGCGGCCGACTACGATCTCGAACCACACTCTAATCGCAAAGATGCGCCGCCGAGCGCGGGTGTGGTGGAGGGCAATGTCATCCCCTATTTGCCGAAAGCCCTGGAACAAAGAAACAAGAACTTCGCCAATCGTGCTACTGACGATCCAAGCCTCAAGGGTTGGACGCTGGGTGTGCCGCGCGGGATTTATTACCCCGAACCTTTTCAGATATTCCAGCGCGCACGCGACCTGAAGATCGTGTATCAGTTTGGCGCCACGATTCGCACCATACACACAAATAACACGGAACACCCTGACGATCCGAACGATGGGCTGGTGGGTGATTCTCGCGGAAAATGGGACGGCGATACACTGGTGGTTGATGTAACCCACTTTACCGACAGAACGTGGCTGGATCGTGCAGGAAACTTCCACAGTCCCGATCTGCATGTGGTCGAGCGCTGGAAGTTTCTCGATGCCAACACGATCGAGTACAAAGCGACGCTCGAAGATCCGCAGGTATTCAGCCGTCCATGGAACCTCAGCGTGATCTTGTATCGCCATCGCGAAAAGGATTTCCAGTTGATAGAAGATTATCGCTACACACTGGATTTCGACGACTTTTATCCGCCGAAGCCCGACAAGAAATAATGACGGTCGCATCGCAAATCGATCATCAACGAGTTAAATGAGGAATTTATGAAGAACAGAATGAATTATCGGAATCTCGCTTTGCCGAGCCTGATGCTGGGCGTGCTGGCATTTGCGCCAGCGCAGGGCATTGCCGCCGATCAACCGAAGGCGCAGGCTAACGCACCGCAAGAAACCAAGCTACAAGCCGCGGCTGCACAAGTACCGCCGGCAAAGGTTGACAAGTCTACCCCCAAGATCGAGTCCGGCGCCTGGAAAGGAGCGAAGCTGGCCGATGGTCAACCTGACATCACCGGATATTGGGGGGCTACTTTTGGAGCCTATTTAAATTTCACCGATCCTGAAAGTTTTTCGAGTGGAGAGATCCCGCGTAAACTGGGTCCGCGCGAAGAGCGCGCACCGAGCCGGGTGAGCGATCCGGCAGATGGACAAGTTCCATTTCAGCCTTGGGCGTTAGCCAAGGTAAAGGAGTATCAGACTTATTACGCGAACCCGATCAGGGAAGAGTATATCGATCCACTGGCCAGATGCGCACCGTCAGGCATCCCGCAATCATTGTATATGCATGGCCATGAGATTTATCAGTATCCCGGCTATGTTCTTTTCATCTTCGATCAGGGCAACCGCATCATCCATTTGGACGGGAAGCCGCATTTGCCCGCGAACATCAAACTATGGAACGGCGACTCTCGCGGCCATTGGGAAGGCAATACCCTGGTGGTGGATGTTGGCAACTACAATGGCAAATCCAAATATGCCAGAACCGGCGAATTTATCGGCGAAAATGCCAAGATTCAAGAACGGTATATTTTTGATGCCAATGGCAAGCGTTATAACTACGTTGCCGAAATTTCCGATCCGACTGTTTATACACGGCCATTTACCGTGACGGTGCCGATAAGGAAATATACCGATGAAGACAAACCGAAGGCTGTGGTTTACGCCGTCCGTCTGGCGAAGCATTCCGGTAAAGAGGCAATCTGGGAAGCCAATGACGAACGTGCTTGCATTGAGTTCAATGCGGGGCATGCACACTTGTCAACAGAGACTGCGCCGAAGAAATAGTTGTATCGGCGTTGTTCGTTATCCAAGCGCGTGTTCCTGTTGCCGGGGCACGCGTTTTTCTTTTTCAAGGCTAATGGTTCTGTGTCGGAGCTATTTCGATGTTGCGTTCAGCCGGTGTCGAATAGTCGAAACCATGCCTGTTAAATATTTCGGCAGCAATAGCGCTGCGGATGAACTCGATCCAGACATCCGCCGCAACAGGGCGGGGTGCATTGCGAATTTTGGCGATGCTTAGTTCTTCGATGACCATGCCTTCCTTGGGGAGGAGGACATAGTCGAACAGTTGGGGAAAAGTGTTTTTCAGGTAGTCGCCGAAGTGGTAGTACATGGGGGCAACATCAGCGATGCCGTCGGCTATGAACTGCGGGTTCTCGCGGTGATGCACGACGTACGATAGCACGGTGCCGGGCTTGGACAGTACCCGGTCGGTGAATTCCTTACCGCCCTGGGCTTGCAGGGTGGCGATGTAGCTATTGCCGGCGGTGACACCGGTTGGGGCCGAGATCGCCACGTTGATGTCTGCGCGGGCCAGATCTTGCAGACCGTGGATGTGCTTGGGGTTGCCCGCTTTGATCAGCAGGACAATACCGCGGTTGCGGGTATATATCGAATATTTATCGATATAGCCGCTCTTGAATAAACGTGCTTGCTGTCCAGTGTTGGTCATGAAAACATCGGGCCACAACGCATCGGGACGCACATCAAACCAGAAGTTGCCGACCTGCAATTTGCCGTTGTCCATGGCATCGATTAAATGCACCGGTGGAAGGGTCGCATAGAACACGTTCTTCAGCGGCAGGTTGCGATAGGCGGGCTGCTGTGCCACCCATGAACGAAAGGCTGCAATCAGTTCTGGAAAAATGCGGTATTGGTTGCCCGCAAGAAAAATGACCAGATCCGGGTTCTGGATACTGCCGTGAAAATCGACCAGATAGTTCGACTTGGGCGTAATGAACAGATGGGTTTTCGGATCGGGGGATGAAGGAAGCTCGTCCGGCCAGCGGAGGGTTTGCGTTTGAGAGAATACATCCGCTTGAGCATCAGTTCTCCATGAGCACATCATCAAGACGGGTATCAGGATTGCCGCAAGTAAACGGGGCGTGAAGCAACGTGAAAGAACAGTGCTTATGCACAGTCCGATTCGGCTAGGGTTTTTTCGGGAAGACCGGAACCGGTGGTCGCTTGTCATTCGGATACCAGAATTTTTTGTGGCATTGTTCGCAAATGCTGTCTATCGCGCTACCGGCTTCGACGAGTTGATCCGCATCTTTTTTTTCAATCGCGGTGATTGCCGCCCCAACCGTTTCATGCAGCGCATGTGCATAGGTGATGAATTCAGCGTGATTGGCGGCGATAAGTTTATCGATTTCGGGAGCACTCAGTTCAGTAGGTGCAGCAGAGGTGCTGGTACCTTCTCTCGCAGCATGGCGCCCTTCGATCAATAATAAATTGGTGGCTTCGAACACAACAATTGCATGTTGTTTGACCGCTTTCCAGTCCTCATCAGTGGCCGGTTTCCTTTCCTCGATACCTTTATTAGTAGCGACACTGGCGACAGAATTCCATACATAATCGATGTTCGGATCAATAATGGAATTCATGATCTCCTGAATGCTCGCGGTCGGCTGGAACAGCTCATCGCTCTGCTTGGGAGCTGGCGCATCCTGTCGGCTGCAACCTGTACATGCCAGCAGCAATCCGGCCAATACAACGGCGCTATTTCTAAGCATACATTTCCCTTGCTGAAAATGATAGGCAAGTGCGTTATTCGTCGATAACGCCTTGCGGAAATCAGTTCAGATATCCAATGATGCGACCCGATGCGCCTACGCCAAACCATAGCACCAACGAAAGCACCGCAGTACTCTTGGCCAGAACCGGGCTGGGGTGGTCTTTCGTGGTTACCCAGCGGAACAGTGTCAGTTGCACAATTACTGCCGCGATTAACAACTCAACTTTGATCCAAAAGAAAGGGTTGATGTAATAAATGGTGGCGGCAGGAAGGAAGATGAACAGACCGGAGATTGCCAGTAATGTCAGGCCAATCCATATGAATCGTCTGGTCGATTTTGCCAGATCAATGACTGAGTATCCGGTTAGGCCGACGCCAAGTAATCTCAGATTGACCAGTACGATCGAAGTCAATAATAAGACCAGCCCTGTGATATGTGTAAGCTGGGCAACAGCGCCGAAAAGGTGATTCAGATGAGTGAGGGAAGCGCTGACAGTGCTGTGCTGTATCGAATTAAAAAGTTCTTGGGTAGACATGGTGGGCACTCTTTATTGGTAAAGGGGTTATTAATATTGCAGATAAGGAATCAGGCGACCCGAGATCACCACGACAATCCAAAAACCGAGTGAGGCCCATCCGGCAAAGCGGACAGCCTTTGGGGGTATCTGTTGCGAGTCCCATTCGCCGATGTTTCGCGCCAATTTCAACTCGAACCATAGTAGATTAATGCCTGCGAGCAAGATCACGGCCAGCTTGAGCCAAAAGACCGGAAGCTCAATGACTTTGGTTGCCAAAGACCAGAACAGCAGAAGGCCGGTGACAAATTGAACGGCGAAACCCCCGAGCAACCAAGGGCGCAATTGGCGTATCAGTTGAGATGCGGGCGTGTCGCGAAAGAAAAGCCCGACCAAACGCAAGTCGACCAAGGCAATCAGTCCGACAGAAATAGACAGGGTGAGTAAATGTGTTCCTTCGATGAAAGGGAATACGAAGAGCGATTCGCGAATCGCGGTACCGATTTCAGAATCGTAAAGTACTTGTGCAAATCCAATGAGCGACATGAGGTATTCCTTAAAGAATAAAATTTTCGGTGTGCGTAAAAAAGCGGTTATCTCTTTTCAGATTGACCGTGCTGCGAAGAAGCAAAACTCAATATAACGGCAGAACAAGTCTGCAACTGCCGTGCCAGATTTTTAGAACTGGGACAGTCCTTAAGCGGGACCATGATAGATAGTAACGAGCACTTTGATTTAACAAATAATTTCTGACGTCAAAGCCCGTGCCATTGCTGAACAATTGAATCTTCTAGTAATGGTTGCGAGCATTTTGCTGCTGCAAATTGAGCAGGTATTGCTTGGTCGTGTTGAGAAACAAACAACAACTATCGGCCATACGCAGCTAAGGTTTAATTACGCCAACTACCTAAACAAGTATCTGCAGAAAAGTGCGCCGATAACCCGACGGGCTAACGCCGGCAACGCGACGAAAGTGGTGCCGGAAAGATTCTTCAGATCCGAAACCGGCGCGTTCGCTAATACTTGAGATGGATATGTTAGGTGTTTCCAGCAATTGCTTGGATAGGGCCACGCGCTCCTGCAGCAACCATTCGATAGGCGACAGACCTGTGGCTTCATTGAATTGCCGTTGCAACGTGCGGGGACTCATGGCCGCCTGCTTGGCGAGCGAAGTGAGGGTATGTTCTTTATCAAGATGGCCGCGCAACCAGTCAATCAATTTGGACAGGCGAGCGGGTTCGTCGGCAATCATGGGGCGGGTGATGAATTGAGCTTGCCCGCCTTGACGGTGGGGCGGCATAAGTAAACGTTGTGCGACCAGATTGGCCACTTTGCTGTTGTAATCCTTGGCCACTAAATAGAGCATCATGTCCAGTCCGGAGGCCGAGCCGGCGGAGGTAATAATCTGATCGTCATCTACAAAGAGGTGACTGGACTCGACTTGGATAGCCGGGAACCCTTTTCTCATCTTATCGGTCATTCTCCAATGGGTGGTCGCTCTTTTTCCGTCGAGCAAGCCGGCCCAAGCCAAGACAAAGGCACCGGAACAAATCGAGCATAGCCGGGCACCACGCGCATAAGCAGCGCGTAATTTTTCGAGCAGGGCTTCCGGTGGAGATTCATCCGGATTGCGCCATCCCGGAATGACGATGGTGTCGGCCCGATCCAATATATCCAGAGTGTATGGTGCTTCAAAGTGCATTCCAGCGCTGGCGTGGAGCGTGCCACTTTCTATCGAGCACACCGCAAAATCGTACCAGACAACACCCAGCTCCGGGCGTTTCAGGGCAAAAATTTCGGTGACGCAACCGAGTTCAAATATTCCCAAGTGATTGTAGGCAACAGCGACAACCAAGTGCTTCTTAGCAATTTTATTCATAAGCTTATATCATTAATATTCATATGGTTATCTCATTTTTTCTGACGTTTTATTAACGATAATTGGCCGTTACACCAATGTCAATACATATTCATTTTGCCGATAATTCGGTCACGGTCATTTCTTGAAATTGAATATCCGCGACACCCAAATATTAGAAAACAAATTGAAAGGGAAAAATGTATGAACATTAACAAAAATCTCCGCAGATCAACCGTCCTGCTTGCCTTGCTATCTATTAATTACGGTTTTGCCCAGGCCGCAACAGATCAGGCTGATACTTCGGCACAATCGCAAGATGGTGCAATAGCACTTGATAGCGTTATCGTTACCGGAACAAGACAGACAGGGCTTAAAGCAACCGACAGCGCCGCGCCTATTCAGGTGCTTGGCGCTGACGCATTAGACCGCAGCGGCAAGGACGATCTTATACAGTCGCTGGTGCAGAACGTACCCTCTTTCACATCCGATGGAAAGGGTGGTGATGCTGCAGCATTAACAACGCAGGCACGCCTGCGTGGCTTGAGCCCAAACGATACGCTGATACTGATCAACGGCAAGCGTCGTCATGGCACATCCAATGTCGACGTTAGCGGTGGTCCATTTAACGGGGGAGCGTCAGCCGATCTAAGTTTGATTCCTGCATCGGCCATTGATCATATTGAAATTCTAACGGATGGTGCCGCAGCGCAATATGGTTCAGATGCCATTGCCGGGGTCATCAACATTATTCTCAAGGAAAAGGCCCATGGCGGCACCATCTCCGTGGATGAAGGAAAATATTTTGACGGAACGGGCAACGGTGGGGGCCAAACAGCCAACTTTGCCGCCAACCTCGGCTTTCAACCCTCCACAGATTCTTTTGTGAATATCAGCGTAGAAGCCAAACAGCAAGACCGTACCGATCGCTCAGCTTACGACAACCGATTTACGTCTGGTGGCAAATATTGGCCTAGTGGCGGAAGCTTATCGGCCCAAAACAGCAATGTATTGAGCGTGCCGGGTTATCCGTACCTCAATCACACTTTCGGCAATCCATATGTTCGGCAAGACCTGGTATCCTTCAATGCGGGCGTGGATGTGAATGAGAGCGCCCAATTCTATGGCTTTGCGACCTATGCCAAGAAATATGCCGATGCCATTCAAAATTATCGCTCGCCTTCAACTGCCTTCAGTGTTTATCCATACGGCTTTAGCCCGAGCGAAACGCATGACGAAACGGACTATGCCATTACCGCAGGCGTCAAAGGAAAAATCGGCGGCGGATGGAATTACAACTTGAGTGAGACCTATGGTGATGACAAGGCCATTGTTGGAAACATAAACTCTATCAATACCGCGTATTTAACAACAGCCTATTTAGCAAACCCGATCTACGGCAGCTCTCCAGGCAGTTTTTACGAGGGCTACCTCGAATCAACTCAATCGACTACCAATCTGGATTTCAATCGTGACTTCGCTGTCGGTTGGAGCACCCCGTTAAACGTTGCTTTCGGTACGGAGGTTCGGGTTGATGGCTATCAAATAGGCGCAGGTGAATTCGCCTCAACCTACAATGGAGGTGCGCAAGCTTTCCCCGGATTTACAACAACCGACGCGGGCAGCCATACTCGCAACAGTTACTCGTTGTATGTAGACTTTGCAGGAGCCCCGGTCGAGAAGCTAAAGCTGGATGCCGCCTTGCGACAAGAGCACTACAACGACTTCGGTGATGCCACTGTGGGCAAACTGACAGGGCGTTACGATTTTACCCCGGCATTTGCGCTACGAGGCACTGCAAGCAATGGTTTCCGTGCGCCGACTTTGGGTGAAGAATACTATTCAGCTACACAAGTTTCACCGACTTCTGCAACGGCCACTTTGCCCGCAAACTCAGTGGGGGCTAGCGTGCTTGGGTTTCAACCTTTGAAAGCAGAAAAGTCAACCAACTATAGTTTCGGTTTAGTTGCCAAGCCGGCACCAAAATTAACCTCGACTCTTGATATTTATGAGATCAATATCACGGATCGAATTTTACAGAGCGGTTCACTCATCGGCAGTCAAGGTGGAGTTGTTGTGTCATCGCAAGTCAATGCCGCCATTGCTGCCAACGGCAACTCATTACCGGCTGGCTTATCAACAATTTCTGCCGCTGCCTATTCGAACGCTGCTGATACTCAAAATAATGGCGCAGATTTGGTGCTCACTTATGCCGACGATTATGCGGACTTCGGTTCCATTGATTGGAGTGGCGCAGCAAACTACAACCATGTGGATGTTTCCAACGTCAAACCGGCTCCAGCAGGTATTACCGGTGTAGGCGGAACGGCAGTGCAACTACTAAATAAAGCATCCTTAAGTTATCTTACGTCGGCGGCACCTTCCTATCGCATCAATCTCGGTGCGTTATGGCGCAAGAGCGATTGGACTGTTAATTTGCGCGAGAACGTCTTTGGCCCTACCGATTACTACGCCTCTTACGATAACGTAACGTGGTTCGATAATCATGACGGGGTCAAATTCACAACCGATATTGACGTGACTGATCAAATCACCAAAGGCTGGGCTGTCACTCTTGGCGCAATCAACTTGTTTAACCGTTATCCGGATCAACTCAACGGCGACTATCGCGCGGTATTGACCAGTAAAGGGTCTCAGAATGTAGCGCAGTATTCTTCATACTCGCCCATCGGCATCAACGGTGGTTACTACTACGCCAAGGCAACTTTCCGCTTCTGATATTTGTTCATCCCGAGCCTCCTGCATCAACAGGAGGCTCATATTTTAGGAGTTGATATGCTTACGAATTATGATTTGACTCGCCGTGATCTGTTAAAAACCACATTGGGCGTTGGTCTGGTAGCTTTGGGCGGGCGTATTGCTACTGCTACGGCGGCAGACACATCGGCATTGCCGTTGTCGGGTGAGGCTGGCGGTGCCGCTTTCCCCAAGCTTAACGGTCAACCTGATGAATCATTCTGGGGGAAAGTGCGCGAACAGTTCGATCTGTTGCCCGGCCTTGCTTTTCTAAATAACGGAACACTGGGGCCTGTTCCCCATTCTGTTTCTTCCGTACACGAGCGCGTGGATCGAGAGTTGTATCGCGATCCACGCAACAGTTTTCGCCAGGGTGATATTGATGCTGTGCGCGAGAAAATCGCTGCGCTTATCAATGCCGATCCGGATGAAATCACACTGACGCACAGTACGACCGAAGGCATTAATATTTTCGGACACGGACTGGATTTACGCGCGGGCGACGAAGTGATCCTGGGTACGCAAGAGCATGCGGCCGCCTTTAATGCTTATGCGGGAATCGAAAAACGTTTCGGTGTCAAAGTCGTCAAGGTTCAGATTCCTGTCACACCCCAAAACGCCGCACAGGTGATTGAGGCATATGAAAAGGCCATCACTCCGCGTACCCGGCTTATCGTGGTAAGCCATGTATCTTACTCAAGCGGTCTTGTGGCACCGGTGAAGGAACTCGCAGAGCTGGCACATCGGCGCGGTCTTTTGATTTCGGTCGATGCGGCGCAATCATTTGGTGTGATACCGCTGGATATTAAGGCACTTGGAGTGGACCACTATGCCGCCCCCGGCCAGAAATGGCTGCTGGCTGGCACGGGTACGGGCTTTTCCTATTTCAAGAAAGACATTCAGGATCGTGTCTGGCCCCTTACCGGATTCTATGATCCGGCGAGCACCGCCCCGCACGCGAACTCCGCCCGCCGCTACGAACATACCGGACAGATTAATGTCAGTGCAGCCTTGGGAATTGGCGCGGCTGTCGATTTTCATAAAGCGATTGGTCCCGCCAATATCGAAAAACGTGACCGCGAGCTTTCGACGCAGTTGCGGAACGGCTTGGCCAAGATCAACGGGGTTAAATTATATACATCGGCTGATCCGGCTCTTTCGTCCGCACTCACTGTTTTTTCAATTCGAGGTTTGACACCCGAAGAGACAGTCAAAGCGTTACAGGACCGCTACCAGGTGTTCATTCGTACGATTAACACTGGCGAGATCGTCGGAGTGCGGGCTTCGACCCATTTCTACAACACTCACGATGAGGTTGAACGTCTGCTTGCGGCCGCAAAAAAACTGGCCGGCTAAAAACGATTTTAGTTAACTATTATGGAGATACAGCGATGACTGCTATCAGTAAATTCAAATTAAAAGAAGGTGATATTTTCGTTTTACTTGGCGCCATTCTGATTCTGGTGGGTTTTGCGCCAACGTTTTATTTAAAGCCGATCTTTGGCGCAGGCAAAGCGTTAACGGTGCTGGTATTTATTCATGGCGTGACAATTACAGCGTGGGTTGCCGTTTTCCTGTATCAATATTTTGCGGCAAGCAGAGGGTTGCTGGCGCGGCATAAGGAGGTCGGGATTACGGGGGCAGCTCTGTTTGGTCTGTTCATCGCCCTGTCGTACATCACGGCATTGGGCAGGACTGCGGCCGCTGCGCCGTCCGGGGTGGAACCTTTGATCCGCTTGGCCTATCCGTTCTGGGTCATTTCCGAAACGCTGATTTTCGGGGTGGCGGCTTTTGTTCTGGTTCGACGTTCCAACTGGCATCGCCATTTCCAATTGGCCGGCTTCTTTATCTTGCTTGCACCGGGAACGGCGCGCGCGTTGCGCTTTGTTATTACGTCAGCCCCCGTTGTTACCTTTGGTTCCTTGCTGATCTCGCTCGCGCTTTACGCCGGGGCAACTCGCCTTAAAGACACGGGTACGGGCAAGGTGTCCAAGCTGGCATTGGGCATCGTCGGTGTTCAGCTATTCGTGGCCTTCTTGCTGTTTTTGAGTTTGGATGGAGCATCTTTCTGGCTACACTTCGCGTCAGCTTTAACGGGATACCCCGTTCCTGAAAAAGTATTGCCATAACAAACCGTTGCCATGCCGGATTAAATAGTCTGAGGCATGGCAAAATTATTTATGGGCAGGCAAAATCAGATATAACTTGTGGCACCCCTCGCAGGATTCATATATGGCATTGCCTGCATCTGAAACTTTATCGGCATCCTTCGCTTTCGCTGCATCGGCCGCCTCAGTTGAAGAATCTATAAGATGCGTGGAGTGTTTTATCCAAGCCTCTGCATTGGGAGGCAACATTTTCAGAAGTTGTTTGCCATGGTCCGCCAAAGCAAATGCATTTCGTTCTACTACATTCCATTCGGCAGCATCTTTTGGTGCCTCGTTTGCCACTGCAAAAACTGAACTTGAAGCGGGGACTAGAGAGCTCAACATCAACTGCCTAACAGGGGAAACAGGTTGATTCTCCACGCCGGGTTCCGCACTGGATTTTTGGCAGATACCTGCTGCGAGACAAATTCCTGCGATCACAACAAAAACGGCATTATTTTTTAGCGTTGTTTTTAACATCAAGTCCCCTCTAATTTAGGCTCTCAGGATGGTTTAAAATTTTATTTTCAATGTTGCGCGAAATTCACGTGGCTCACCGGGATGAACAGTGGCACCTGTCGCGACAAATGTAGCAGGATTCGGCGTCGGGTTGTAGTCCTGAGCATAGGCGATATCCATATATTCGCGGTTGAACAAGTTAAGAACATCAAGTGATAACGAAACGTCTGGTGTAAGTTTGCGCTGCACCCGCAGATTGGTCACAATGGCATCGGGATTATAAAGAGACCCGTCTTGCGTTAGCGGGTAGGCTCCGATATACCGGGTTTCAAGTCCTGCCGACCATGGTCCCAAGTTGTTGACGGACTCTCTAAACAAGGCAACTTTCGGAACCGCATTGGGAATTAGATTGCCGGTAGCGCCGTTGTCGTTCATTTGCGCGTAACGTGCATGGGTCCATGCCAAGTCTGCATCAAACAGAAACCAGTCGTTGGGTGCCCAGTGATTGTTCCATTCAATTCCTGTGCGCTTGCTGGCTCCATTGGGTGAAGAACTGCCAAGTGTGGAATCAGCGTTATAAACAAGCTCGGAATCGCTGTCCAGACTCCACCAGGCAAGTGAGGTTTGCAAGCCTGGTATCGCTTCTGTTCTAATACCAATTTCCTTACCTGTACTGCTAACCAATACTGGGACTGGTGACGCGGCAGTTCCCGATGTTGGGTCAATCTTGTCGATGACACCGCGCGCGTCATTACTATGAAAACCCTCGCCTGCATTGATAAAAATCTCTGTTTTTTCCCATGGTCCAAGAATCACAGATCCCTTTGGCGAAACCCGATTGCCAGAGGCTGAACCCGAATTCACGGAGTTTGCATTGGCCGTCATGTCCATAAATACATTGTCTTCACGCAGACCAATCAGGGTGCGCAGCCACGGGTTCCACGTGTCGGTATTTTGAAGATACAAACCTGCCTCGGTCTCACTTACCTGATCATTGGTTACGGTGGCAAACGGGATGCGATCAACCGTATTGAGTAGTCCGACGTTAATATTATCGTGACGCACTTGCAGGCCGATTTCGGTTGTGGACTCGTGCCCAAGCCAATTTAGATTCCATGCCTTAACTGCCTGACCGCCTACAATATCGCGATTCTCGAATTGGTAGAATTGATCACCCGTCGACGGGCGAAATTCAAAGAAAGTGAAATCGGACCAAAGTTGCAGGGTGTAGTGTTCAAGATACGCTGAGATTTTTGTATATCCTGCTTCATCGGCGTTGTGCCATTCACCTGAAAGAATATCGCGCCCGGTATTGCCGCCGTCAGTGGAAGAGAGTCCGCAATAGAGGCACAACTGCCCTGATTGAATTAATGCCAGTGGAACCTGGTCGGTGGCATTCCAGCTTGCATCGTAATAAATTCCATCAATTGACCAGCCGGAGGCTTTAGTGCCATCGCTGAGGCGCAGCAGTACATTGGTTTTGTGCAAATCCTCCGGTACAGCCCAGGGGCCATTGGTGCGCTGCAGTTCCACAGCACCGAGCAAGATTGGCCCCGAGGGGATGAGCGTGGAAGCCCCGTCGGATTGCTGTGCAGAAGAAAACAATCGGGTGGAGCCGGCAAACAGCGCGCGCTTATAGTCGTAAGAACCGATTGTCAAATCAGCGATGTTATGGTCAAGTTTATTCCGGTACTCTATGCCAGCGGAACCTGCGGATGAGAAATCCCCGTTTTCGGCAAAATAAGGTCCTTTGCGGTAATTGATGTGATCAACCAATTCGGGAATCATGAAGTTCACATCGCAATAGCCTTGACCATGAGCATTAGTAGGCATATTCGCAGGCACACCATCGATGCTGGAGGCGAAATCGGTGCCGTGGTCAAGATTATAACCTCGAAGAAAATATTGATTGGCCTTGCCGTCGCCCGAGTGTTGGGTAACAACCAGACCGGGCACGGTTTCCAGCGCTTCACCCGGTCTGAGCAGTGGGATATCTTCCAGAATTTCGCCATTGACTACCCCTTGCGAGGCCGCATCTGAGGTGCCTACTCCGTTGTCGTAGTGCCCTCTGATTGTCACAGGCGCGAGTTCGTTTGCCGGGGGAATTTGATCAGCCGCGTTGACGGTAGAAGCTGCCTGATTTGCTGTATCGGGTGCCGCAATAGCTTGACTTACGCTAGCTACTGCCAAGGCGAATCCCACGACTAAAACGATAACCGCATTTTTCTTTAATTCAATTAATGTTAACAAGAGTAAGCTGCCTGTGATTAATTAAGAGTCATTCCCTCACGCTTGATTGAGAGTTGGCTGATTTTCGGTGGATTGACCACCCAAGGTCTAGTTAATTACGGTTTTTCGTTAAGTGATAACGTTACGATTAACGGCAATAACGGTAGTTAGTTGCTTGATTTTAAATTATTGTCCTCTGCCGCAATTTTGTGTACCAAAGAATGTAGCGTGAGCAGTTTTGCAGGAGTCGTGGCCTGCCCGAAGCCATTCACTTTCCTTGGGCGACTTTCCGCTTTGGTGGCAGGCATAAAGATACTCAAAAAGCCGCTTCAGATTATTGCTGCGTGCCAGAATTCCACTTTCGCGAATTCTATTTACGTGATCATCGATGTTACCAAGGTCGTCTTGAATATTGGTTGATAGCGTTGTATTCATAACTGATTGAATGTCGAAGCGCGATACCGGGCCGCACTATAACTGACGATTATAATTTGATCCGGCGATCTTCGAGCAAAGTACCTGCACTGCGAGCTTCGGCCTCATGGGGTTCATGGCGCCAAGTTTCTTTCAACGCAGCATCTAGCCAGTCCTGCATTGATTTAAGTTTCAATAAGCGGGACACATACTCCCTGGAGGAAAAATCCAATTCCAAACCATACGTTTGCACGCGGAAGGCAATCGGAGCGTAATAAGCATCGACGGCTGTGAATTGCGCACCCGCAAGAAATGGTCCCCCGAATTTCGTTAACCCCTCAGACCAAAGCGCGTTCAGGCGCGCAAGTTCAAGCGTGAGCGGGATAGGGAGCGAGTTTAGCCGGACACGAATTCCGCAATTCATTCCGCAATGCTCCCGTAATTCGCCGAAACCAGAGTGCATTTCTGCCGCTGCACTTCGTGCCCATGCCCGTGCATTTGCATCTGTCGGCCAGACATATTTGTGCCGCTCAGCCAAGTATTCGACGATTGAAAGTGAGTCCCACACGGTCAACTGCCCGTCTACCAGGAACGGGACTCTTCCTGACGGAGATACTTCGCGAATTGTGGGGCGTCCCGGTTCGTCATCAAAAGGAACGAGCTCCTCGGTGAACGGAATCGAGAGCTCGCGCATCAATACCCATGGGCGCAAAGACCATGAGGAGTAGTTTTTGTTTGCGATGAATAGAGTGTACATTTGCGGTACTGATTGGCCTTTCAACTTTTTTTGTTTTGGGAAATGAAAATCTGTTGCAAGATTTCAAGTTGGGCATTCAGTTGGCGGCCTTTGGTGACTGGCCCAAAGTGGCAGCACTTGTAAGATTGCCATCGGAATCATGACCGGCTGCCATCCGGTCATGTCTATATCACATGCTACCATACATCAATATCCTATTGCCGCCACGCAACCCAAAGTTATTATCATCTCTTAATTCGCTTTTGTTATTCCGAAACAACTCGAGGAATAATCTCTCGATTTAAAGGTAATCTGACTTCAAAGCAAGCTCCGCCGTCGGGACTGGGCAAGCAGCGAACATTTCCTTTGTGATACTCGGTAATTTGTCGAACCAAGGACAATCCAAGACCATAGCTACCTTCTTTCTCACGTGAACCCGCTGGTCTATAAAACGGCTCGAAGATAAGTTCTCGTTCATGTTCAGGTATGCCATTCCCGTTGTCATGAACTTCAATAACAATCTCTGCTTGCGTTGTAGTCAGGTTGACATGCACAACTTCGCCGCCATGACGGCGTGCATTTTCCAGCAAGTTTCGCAGTAAGCGCCGAATCAAGCGCGCATCACCATGCAAAGTTAGTGGCACCAAATTGTATAGCACCTCGGCATGTTCACATTCTTCTGCCACTAGCGAGGTTAGATTAAACGGTTCCAACGATACGGGTTCACGCCTTGCATCCAGACGACTGGCAAGTAATATCTCTTCGATCAATTGATCAAGTTCGCCGATGTTGCGCTGAATTTCAATAGAAAGCTCCGGGGTGGCATGCTCGGTTTGCATTTCCACTGCCAGACGAATGCGAGTCAATGGTGAACGAAGTTCGTGCGAAGCGTTAGCGAGCAGTTTCTTGTGCGACTGAAGCAGGGAATCAATGCGTTCTGCAGCAAGATTAAAACTTATTGCCAGAGAAGAAACCTCATCGCGACCGGCAACGGGGATTCTGGTAGTGAAATTACCGGCACCTAATTCTTCCACGGCTAGTTTAAGTCTTTCCAGACGTCGGGTGATACGCCGCGCCATTGGGTAGGCAATCAGGGCAACGACCAGACCAATAAGCGCAAGAGAAATAATGAGGGGTAAAGGTGCGCCCGGATGTTCATGCGGTGGTTGGGCTAATAACCAGCGTCCATCGGCAAGGTGCATTACCCATGCGGAATGATGATCGGGACGATTTATCCAGCCATTTTCATTTGAATCCGGTGGGGGGGCAATTAGTGCCGGCCCGACATGCGCAAGTAATTGACCCTCAGCCGAAAAAAGTGAAATTCGCGGCAGCGAAGGTCGTGCAAGTCTTTCCAGCACTTCCTGCTGCTTGGCTGGCTCGGCATCGGGTGGAGGCAAAGCCAACAGAATTACATCGCGTACCGTTTCAAACACCTGGTTAGGCGGTGACTTGTCGCCTTCGAAATGCCAGAACAAACCCGCCAATAAAACCAATGCGGCAAGGCTGGCAACGACACCGAGGTAAATTTGGAAATACAGTCTGCGCAACATGGCCTATCCTTTCAATTCTGGTTGCGCGCAAACACATAGCCGGCACCACGCAGAGTGATGATGCGGCTTGGTTGCTTGGGATCGTCTTCAATGGCAGCGCGGATGCGCGAAATGTGTACATCAATAGAACGGTCAAACGCTTCCAACGGTTCGCCCTTTACCGTATCCAGTAACTGTTCCCTGCTCATTACACGCCCCGGGCGTTCTGCCAGCGCCACCAGCAGATCAAATTGATACGAAGTCATGTCGCAGACATTGCCATTCAGCCTGACAATTCGGGAATCCAGATCAATTTCCAATTTGCCAAAATGCAATAAATCATTATTGTTATTCTGGCCTCGACGCAATATTGCTTTGAGGCGGGCAAGTAATTCTCGTGGTTCAAAGGGCTTGGGCAAATAATCGTCTGCGCCCATTTCAAGGCCAAGGATTCGATCCATTGTGTCACCACGCGCCGTCAGCATTAATATGGGTATCTGTGAGAAACCGCGTATATCCCGACAGATATCCAATCCGTCGCCATCGGGCAACATTAAGTCAAGCACCAAGGCATCAAACTCTTTGTGTTTTAGCGCGTGAACACCATCGCGAGCAGTGTGCTGACTTTCCACTTGATAACCCGCATTGCCAAGATATTGTTCCAGCATGCCGCAAAGCCGTTCATCGTCATCAATAATCAAAATTCGGAAATTCATAATCACACTCGGTTAGAATGCCCTGCATCATACCAAGAGGTGTGAACGCAGGGCAGCGCTAAATCACGCTAGTTCAATTATGCATCCAGTCACCATGCCTGTTGATGTCATCAACTAACTTCGCGCGTTGCTCCGGCGTTAGCAATTCAGCTATAGCCAGAATAGTTTGCGTCATTTGCTTGCTGATGTCATCCATCGTTTTTGATTGATCAATGCGTAATTGCTCAATGGCAGCTTTATCAATTTCTTTTGCCTTCAGCAGCGTCAAAATCTTTTCGTGGTTGCCGCGCATTTGTTCCGCAAGCGGGGCACCATTAAGCACGGATTTCTTCACGATCTCGGCAGCTTTAGCTTTCTGTTCTTTGCTGGCATCTACTTTCGAGAGCATGTGGTCAATGCGCTTTTCTGCCATCTTGCTTATTTGCTCCGGATCAATGGATTTGGCAGAAGCAAAATCGGCGGCCCTGTCGTGACACCAGCCATGCTCAAAGCCAAATGATTTACCGGCCATAAATCCAATGCCCAATATCGCCAGTAATCCGATAAATCTGCCTACACGACGCTTCCCATGACAATGCCGGTCAGAATGCTGCTGGCAGCGCCCATTTTTTTGCTCTGTTGGGTTGGTAGTTGTAGTGTCTTGTTCTGTCATGATTAATCTCCTTGGTTAATAAGTGCAGCCTCAAATGAATCGGCTGGTTGACACTTTATCCGTCTGTTTTTGCTAACGTGTGTAGCCAAGGTAAAGATTTGTGAAGTAATTGGATACGGTTCTTGAAATTAAAGGACTAGTACTTTTGGCATATTTACTATTGCATAAATTTTGGGTATTCTTTAACCCCTCATATTTTTGTGGGTATTGGCAGCCTGTGGAAAGTACATAGCGTCAATCAATACCTTTTTTCGATAACTTTTTGCCGAGATGATATTGTCATGAAACATAAAAAAAATGGAATTTTTTCCAAGATTACCTGGGAAGTCACAACGACTTCAATAATTGTTGCTTCCTTGATTTACCTTGCTTTGAGGTAGAACTCCTCAACAGTTTTGTTCCCATTGGAACAATGCACCCAATGTAAAAAAAGCGCACATCCTTTTCAGGGATGCGCGCTGGTATATGTGCCTTCGTGGTCACTGCTTAACTCATGTTGAGCAAACTGTCTGAAAAAACAGCATTTTTGATTTGATAGCAGAACCTTAGCTAAACAGTCTGCTGAAAAATCCTTTTCTTCTTTCTACGAATTCATCCTGAGACAGATTTTTCTTAAAAGATTCAACATAATCCGCGTCGTCACGCTTGATGTGGTTGAACAGCCATCTAACAAGGAGACTGTTCAACTCCTCGGAAACGTCCTCGCCCAACTTGAACCGTTCCTGATATTCGGCAACACGCCGTACAAACAACTCATGCACTTTTTTGTGAGCCTTCAAGTACGGGTAATGCGCTTCTTCTTGCATGCTCTCCTCAAACACGAAATGTGAAAGCGTGTAATCCACCAACTCGTCAATCACTTTGCCTATGTCTTCTCTTTTAAGCCCAATAGTACGGGCTTCGTAAAGATCATTAATATATTCCACGATTCTTTTGTGCTGATTGTCGATAACAGAAAACCCCGTTTCCAAGTCCTTACTCCATACCATCTTTGCCATACGATTCTCCCAAATCCTTAATATTTAGCCTCAGGTATCGGCTTCGTCAGGAGTGAAATATTTCATTCACTCCCCTAGAATAAATAATATATACCAATATACCATTATTTGTACAAAGGTTTATTTTTTACTAAGGTCGTTTTACCCAAGGCAGGATTTTTGGGTCTTTTTCATTTTGTGAGCAAGACTGCTACACTTCTACCCATGAAAACAAAACTACATCTGACGGGTCGCCTGCATTTTGCATTCGCGGCCTTTTCAAAGCTGCTGGCGTGCAAATGGAAGCGAAAGTTCTATTTGTATTTGGCTTTGCTGTTTACTTTGTTTGCAGTGTTGGACACGATTTTTCTGCATCTTACCAGCGAGATCGGGATAGTCACATTTGATCCGATCGTGCGTTATCGTTTGTTCCCGCCCAAGCCTGATCCGGACATCGTGATTGTGAATATTGACGAGGCGAGTCTTGCGGCAATGGCAAAGGAATACGGGCGCTGGCCGTGGCCGCGCCGGGTGTTGGGCGATTTCGTGACGCAGTTGGAAAGACAGCATCCCAAAGCAATAGTCTTTGACATTCTGTATAGCGATCCTGATGTGTTCAATCCGAATAGCGATGCCGACTTCGATGCGAGCATTGCAAAAACGAACAATACTTTTTTCCCCATGTTGATCATGCCCGATTCTGAGGACAAGTCGCGTCAGGTTCAGATGATAGATATTCCCGGCGTGACGCCGGCACCGGATGAAACGCAGGCGATTGATGCGACAATCAATATGTTGTTGCCGTCTTTCAAGTCGGCTCGCGAAGGTGGTCGTCTGGGTACACAAAATGGCATACTTGAGGCGGATGGTGTGACTCGCAATTATCCGGTGTACTTTGAAAGTGATGGCTGGAGAATCCCCTCGTTACCAGCGCGAATTGGCCGCGAATTCGGCTGGACGGAACCCACCACCGATCATATGTTGCTGAACTGGCGCGGCAAGTCAATGAGCTACAAATATGTCAGTTTTGCCGATGCTTATCAGCAGATGGGGGGGGGGCATACAACGCAGTCGGCCGATGAGTTCAATAACAAGATCATTATTATCGGTTCCACGGCATCCAATTTGTATGATGTTCGTTCAACACCGATGGAAAAATTGTATCCGGGAGTTGAGATGCTGGCGACGGCAATCGACAATTACAAGCATGGCGATTCGCTGCGCTTTCCCGATGGACGTATCTGGTATTTACTGATTTCGCTGGCCATTATCTGGCTTACGGCTTGGGCGTTTTATCGTGAAGAAGGACGCGGGAACATTGACACACTGTTTAGTTTGTCGCAGTTGATCTTGATTTCCTTTACGTTTGCCAGCATTAATTTTAGCGACACTTATATCAACCTGGCCGGTCCCGCGATGTTAGGCATCGCTTACTTTACTTTGGCGCGACTTTACGCGAGGGCAACCGAGAAAGCACTGGAGAAAAATATGGTCATCGCGGCGGCGTCGAGCAAAGGTGAATTGCAAGCCACGCTTCTTTTACTCCGTTTCGACATTGACCGAAACGCGATTTCGGACGGGATGCTGGAGCAGATTCGGCTCGGTTTGAAAAAAATCGGTTCGAAACAAAAAAGCCTTGAAGTGTTGAGTGGTGTGCAAAAGGGAATGTGGGGTTTGTTTGAAAAGACTATCGCCATTTCCTGGGTTGCCGATGCGGCAGACGATGCCGCGCAAGAAGCTGTCAACCGCGATGTGGAACTGGTATTGCAAGGCCTGCAACCCTTGCTGGCACGATCGCTGTTGCATGTCGAGGGCGCGGTGAGCCATGTTACCCATCAGGGCAGGATTCAAGGCGGCGAGATGGCGGCAGAAGGCTGGCGTTTGCTGTTTGCACAAGCATTGCTGAACTGGACTGAGAAAAACGCGACCCAAACGGTTGGGTAAAAGATCAATCCAAATTATCCTAAAAATCGAAGTTCAAGCCACAGAGGTCACAGAGAGAGACGTGAGTTGCCCCAATGTAGTAGCAACGCCACAAGGTATACGGGCATTGTGTTACAACCGCTTGTTTTCTCGGTGTTCTCTGTGGCCAAATGCTTTTTCCAGGATTATTCAAGTGCCCAATACGCAAATTTCGTGACCGAATCCCTGCCATGGTTTGGTAATATCCGTCCCTCATTTTTCGATGGCCTGTGCAAATGAATCCAACTTTAGTTTTTGACATTGAAACCATTCCGGATGTGGACGGGTTGCGCAAGCTTTACGGGTTGGAAAGCGCGGTAAGCGACAAAGATGTGGCCGAGATGGCTTTTCAAATGCGCCGCCAGAAAACCGGCAGCGATTTTATCCAGCATCATTTGCAGCGTGTCGCGGCGATTTCGTGCGTGCTGCGCGAAGGCGATAACTTCAAAGTGTGGTCACTGGGCGAAATCGGCGAAGATGAAGGCAGCATCATCAAACGCTTTTTCGATGGTATCGAAAAATATACGCCGCAACTGGTAAGCTGGAACGGTGGCGGTTTCGACTTGCCTGTCTTGCATTATCGCGGTTTGATCCACGGCATCCAATGTCCGCGTTATTGGGATCTCGGCGAAGATGACCGCGATTTTAAATGGAACAATTACATCAGCCGCTATCACACGCGCCATCTGGATTTGATGGACTTGCTGGCGATGTATACCGGACGCGCCAATGCCCCGCTGGATGAGTTGGCCAAACTGATTGGATTTCCCGGCAAGCTGGGTATGGATGGCAGCAAGGTATGGGAAGCTTACCAGCAAGGCAAGTTAGCCGAGATTCGTAATTATTGCGAGACTGATGTCGTGAATACCTATCTGGTATTTGCGCGCTTTCAATTGATGCGGGGCCAGTTTTCACCTGCGCGGTATCAGCAAGAATGCGAACTGGTGCGCAGCGTCTTGAGTAAATCCGAGCAAGCGCATTGGGCTGAATATTTGGCAGCATGGCCGGAGAAATAATCGATGCTGCGCAAACCCTGGATGTTGATTTCGTGGTCGCTGGTGGCACTTGTATTTTATTTGTCTCTGATGCGCAATCCACCTGCGCCGCTTTCTTTTAATCAGGCAGACAAATTAGAGCATGCCTTGGCCTATGCCACGATGATGCTGTCATTTTGCCAGCTTTATGGTTCGAAAATAGCACGCGTGGGTTTATTTCTGGCTTTCGTGATCATGGGCGTCGGTATAGAATTTTTGCAAAAGATGACTGACTACCGCGTCTTTGAATATGCCGATATGCTGGCAAATGCAGTCGGTGTGGCAATCGGCTGGGGACTCGCACAAACCCGTTTGGGAACCGTTTTAACTATGTTGGAAAATTATGGCAAAAGTTGAAGAAATCGTTACAGTCGTATCAATTGATCAAGAGGGGCGGGGGGTCGCGCACCACGAAGGTAAAGTAATCTTTATTGATGGCGCTTTGATTGGCGAGCGTGTTACGTATTCTTCATTTCGCAAGAAGCCAAGTTTTGAAAATGCGGTGGCAACGAAAATTATCAAATCGTCGTTCATGCGAGTTCAGCCGAAATGTATTCATTTTGATTTGTGCGGCGGTTGTTCCATGCAGCATCTGGATTTGAGAGCGCAAGTTGCGGTCAAACAGCGCATTCTGGAAGACAACTTGCAACGCATCGGCAAAGTTAAGCCTGAGCAAATTTTGGCACCGATTTACGGTGAGGCTTGGGGGTATCGGCAGCGCGCGCGTCTTTCAGTCAGGCATGTATTGAAGAAAGGTAAAACACTGGTCGGCTTTCACGAAAAGCGCAGCAGTTTTATCGCCGATATGCAGCATTGCGAAATACTACCCGCCAAGATTGCCAAGTTGCTGCCCTTATTGGCGCGTCTGAATGAACAACTTTCGATCCGCGACCAATTGCCGCAAATCGAGGTCGCGGTGGGCGATCATGTTGATGTGTTGGTGCTGCGCATTATGCAAGCGCTCAGCCCTGCCGATGAACAATTGCTCAGGCAATTCGCCGACGAGCATCAAGTGCAGTTTTGGACTCAGACCAAAGGCCCTGACACGGTACATCCATTCTATCCGTTGAATGCCCCGGCACTGACCTACAGCATGCCTGAATTCGATATCACCATGCCGTATGCGCCCACCGAATTTACGCAGGTGAATAGCACCATGAACCGGCTCATGGTAAGTCGGGCAATACGATTACTTGCCCCTCGCTCGCACGAGCGCATCGCCGACTTTTTCTGTGGTTTGGGCAACTTCACACTGCCCATCGCGCGTAGCGGGGCGCAAGTGCTCGGCATCGAGGGGAGTGCCGCACTGGTAAAACGTGCTGAAGAGAATGCAGCTTATAACGGGCTAACTGCCAATACACAATTTCAAGCGATGAACTTGTTTGAGATGGATGAGGCCACGTTGGAAAAGTTGGGTAACTTCGATAAATGGCTGGTTGATCCCCCGCGCGACGGAGCGATGGAGCTAGTGAAAGCCATCACTCCCGTGACTGCACCTGAACGTATTGTTTATGTGAGCTGCAATCCCGCCACGCTGGCGCGTGATGCGGAAGTACTGGTGCATCTAAAAGGCTATGCGATCAAAGCGGCGGGGGTAATGAACATGTTTCCGCACACCTCGCACGTGGAGTCGATTGCGGTGTTTGAGAAAATATAGCGACTCAGGAATTTGCTTTAACCTAAAAAAGTCCATTCAACTGTAGGAGCTCGATTTATCGAGCGACAGGACTCAAAAAGTCGCCCGACACCCTAAATAGTACAAGAACCTCTTCGAGGTAAATCGAGCTCCTACGGGGCGTTTTGTTCTAATGGATATTTGGGTTTAAGCAAACTTTGTCATCCCCGCCTGCACTAAACGTAGGCAAATTGCTACCCGGCAAGCCGGGGCAAAGTTGACACTGCGGGGATGACGAATTAGCCGGAATTTCCTTAGCTAAAAAAAGCGGTCGCCGCCTTTTCCGGTATTGCAACTCCGGTCAGCTTGGCTTTTTGCAGCACTTCCCAAAAATACCGATAGGTGGCGCGATCATGCAGTTCGCCTTCATATTGAATCGGGCCCCATTGAGCTGCTTGGGCTGCGAGCAGTATGTTGCTCGCGTCGGTTACTTCATCATAATTTGGTTTCATGGCATCCACAATCGCCTGAATTTGCGTGGGATAA
>Ga0224559_1000355_pt1 | contig 31914 bp, 29 predicted proteins | sample 714S33034metaG_FD_180676 | JGI IMG/M metagenome (GOLD analysis project Ga0224559, IMG submission 180676) | Peat soil microbial communities from Stordalen Mire, Sweden - 717 S3 30-34 | ecosystem: Environmental > Terrestrial > Soil > Wetlands > Peat | place: Sweden: Norrbotten County, Stordalen... | reverse complement strand
CCATCCGCCTCGTTCTTGTGGCCGAATGAGAATGACGTTCGCGTGACTCAATGCGCGATCACTCTGTTCCCAATCCACTTCCGGGAGTTCGATGGCGTATCTCCGCGCGGTGGCGGGCACCCTCAAGGGGGTGGTGGGGTCTCCAGGCTCTCACGGGACGCGAGCGCCGCGAACAGATCGAACGGAACTCCCAAGGCCATGGTTGCCGTGAATTTGCATTACGAGTTTACCGATGGATGACCTTTTCTACTGTATCTTATTGATTCTATTGGCGTCCCCGACGGGATTTGAACCCGTGTTATCGCCGTGAAAGGGCGGTGTCCTAGGCCGGGCTAGACGACGGGGACGCTGGAAGGGCAAAGAAAGGCTTGAATTGGCCTAGTGCGCCCTTTTGAAGGCTACCAACCTTGGTGAGCTGTGTCAAAAAATGGCTCGCCATTGGAAAAAAGTGGGGCGGCCTCGGCGTCATCGACATTTTTTTGCGCCATCCGACCGGCTCCGACCGTCTGATTGGATAGGCTCCATTGAAACAACCTTCTGCGGGTTGCCGCTGTATCCTCAATCTGAGAACTATCTGCAAACGGGAAAGTCACCGGACGGGAAGCGAATCTCCAACCCGGCTTTGCCGACATTTCCGCACAAACCGAGTTAGGGCTGAAATAATTCAATTTGAAGCGATTTGGCCAGAGGGACGACCGAGTGAAAAAGCACGTGTTGAAATACATTTTCGGGATAGGCTGTCTTGTCTTGATGGGGTTCGCGGTTACAGGCTGTCAGAAAAAGCCAGCCGCGCCGCAGGCCGGCGCCGGGATGCAGGGCTTACCGGTGCAAATAGCGACAGTGAAGCTGGAACCGGTGGCGCTGAGCAGCGAGTATGTGGCCACCATCAAGTCGCGGCGCTCGGCCACACTGGAACCGCAGGTGACGGGAATGCTGACCCAGATTCGCGTCCATTCCGGCGACCATGTCAAGGCAGGGCAGGTGATGATGGAGATCGATCCTCACCAGCAACAGGCTGCGGTGGAAGCTGCGCACGGAACGGAACGGCAGAAGAAGGCGCTCTACGACTACAACGCTATAGAGGTCGAGCGGCAGCGCAAGCTGTTTGAAGCCGGCGTGACCAGCCGCGACCTATACGACCAGGAGCGGCAGGCGTTTGACAATGCCAAGGCGGATTACGACTCCGCGGTGGGCCTGCGCAAGACACAGGAAGAACTGCTGGCCTTCTACACCATCCGCGCGCCGTTCAACGGCGTGGTGGGCGATGTCCCGGTACACGTGGGCGATCTTGTTGGGCCCACGAATTCTCCGTCCAGTGTGCTCACCACGGTGGATGAGGGCAAGGATCTCGAAGCGTATATCTACATCCCTACCGAACGCTCCAGCCAGGTGCGCCAGGGCTTGGACGTGGATCTGACGGACACCAGCGGGAAACTCCTTGAAAGGACGAAGATCTCTTTTCTATCGCCCGAGGTTGATTCCACGATGCAGGAGATTCTGGTGAAGGCCCCCGTGCATGTTGCTCCCGAGGTTCTGCGCACCGCGCAGATCGTCAAGGCAAAGGTCATTTGGAGCACGAAGCCGATGGCGGTGGTTCCGGTTTTGGCGGTCATTCGCCAGGGCGGGCAGAGCTTTGTTTTTGTTGCGCGCGAGCAGGGCGGACATACGTTTGCAATCCAGACGGCAGTTACGCTAGGCGATACGGTGGGCAACGCTTATTCCATCACATCGGGATTGAATCCCGGCGATAAGGTCATCGTCTCCGCTACCCAGTTCCTGGTCAACGGGATGCCGGTCATACCGCTGCCGGGCGCATAGAAACAACCCAGGCATGCTCAGGGCAGCGAGCCAGGCGGGCGCAGCGCGGCATCCATAGCGCGCCCATTGCAAGCGAAAAGGAAGGCAACCCTTGTTTGTAGATTTCTTTATTCATCGGCCTGTTTTTGCCACGGTCTGCGCGCTGCTGATCATTCTCTCGGGAGCCGTGTGCATTCCCAACCTTCCCGTCGCCATGTATCCCACCCTGGCTCCTCCGCAGGTGTCGGTTACCTGCAACTACGTGGGCGCCAATGCCGATACCGTCGAAAAGGCCGTAACCATTCCGCTTGAAGAGGCCATCAACGGCGTCGAGGGAATGCGTTATATCAGTTCGTCCAGCACCAACAGCGGTACCAGCTCGATTACCGCCACCTTCACCACCGGCTACAACCTCGACATCGCCGCCGTCGATGTGCAAAATCGTGTGGCCAGCGTGCAAGGCCGGTTGCCTGCGGCAGTCAACTCGACGGGCATCACCATCACCAAATCCAACAGCAACTTTGTCCTTGGCGCGGGCTTCTATACGGAAGACGGACGCTATTCCAGCGAGTTCATCTCCAACTACCTCGATGTCTACGTCAAGGACGCCGTCAAGCGCGTGCCCGGCGTAGGCGACGTCATGATCTTCGGCGAGCGCAAGTACGCAATGCGCGTCTGGCTCGACCCGGTGCGCCTGGCCGCTCACAGCCTCACCGCCACCGACGTGGTCAACGCTTTGGTCGAGCAGAATGTCGAGATTCCCGCCGGGCAGCTCGGTCAGCCTCCCGCGGACTCGAAGCAGGCCTTCCAGATTCCGGTGCGCGTCGTGGGCCGCCTCACCAGTCCCACCGAGTTCGACAACATCATCGTCAAGAATTCCGCCAACAGCCTGGTCCTTCTAAAGGATGTCGGCCACTCCGTTGTCGGCGCCGAGGATTACAGCTCCGCGCTCAAGTACCTGGGGCACGATGCTCATGGCATCGGCGTCGAGCAGCTTTCCAACGCTAACTCCCTTGAGGTGGACCGCGCCGCCAAGGCCGCGCTTGCGGAGCTTTCCAAGAGCTTTCCGCCCGGCCTCAAATACTCCATCGCCTTTGACTCCACGACCGTAGTCGGCGACTCCATCCGCGAAGTGCTCCAGACCCTTGGTCTGGCCGTCTTCATCGTCATTACCGTCATCTTCCTTTTCCTGCTGGACTGGCGCGCCACCATCATTCCCGCCGTCACCATCCCCGTTTCTTTGATCGGCACATTTGCCTTTATCAAGATCTTCGGCTTCTCCATCAATTCGCTTACGCTGTTTGGCATCACGCTGGCCACGGGACTGGTGGTAGACGATGCCATCGTTGTCATTGAAAACGTTCAGCGCCACATCGCCATGGAGCACTCCGATCCGCACGAAGCCACATCCCGAGCCATGGGCGAAGTAACCAGCGCCGTCATCGCTACGTCGCTGGTGCTCATCGCCGTCTTCGTGCCCGTCTCATTCTTCCCCGGCACCACCGGCATTCTCTACCGCCAATTCTCGCTGACCATCGCATTTGCCATCGCCATCTCGGCCTTTAACGCGCTCACGCTTTCGCCCGCGCTTTCGGCTATGTTTCTGCGTGGCGAAGAAGAGCGCCCGCGTCAGTTGGACTTTCTGCACATTCGCCCCGTCTCGCGCGCCTTTGCGGCCTTCATCCACGGCGCAGATGCCGCGGTAACCTGGCTGGCTAGCACCTACGCCAAGGTGATTCATGTCGCTCTGCAACTGCGCTATCTGTTGCTGTTGGTCTTCTTTGCCGGGCTGGGCGCGACGGTCTGGATCTATCGGCACGTCCCCACCGGCTTCATTCCCCAGGAAGATCAAAGCTTCCTGATGGTGATTGTGCAGGCGCCGCCGGGGTCTTCACTGGCGTATACCGGCAGATTGGCCGACCGCGCCCAAGCCATCATCTACACAAACCACGACATTGCCGGAGCGTTCTCCGTCGTAGGTTTCAGCCTTTCAGGCGGTTCTTCGAATGCCGGCATGATGTTCATCAGCACTACCCCTTCCGATCAACGTCGCGGCAAGGGTCACGCCGTGGCCGACATCGTGGCCGATCTCAATCCCAAGTTGCAAAGCCTCATGTTCGCTCCGGACGGCGGGATGGTGCAGATGTTTGAGCCGCCCGCGGTCAACGGCGTGGGCAGCGTGGGCGGCTTCCAGTTCATGCTTCAGGATAGGGGCGCCAATACGCTCTCCGATCTTGACCGCGTCGCGCACCAGATGGTGAACGCCAGCCACGCACGCAAGGATGTGAGGGACCTCTACACATCTTTCTCCGCCAACGATCCACAAGAGCTGGTCACCATCGATCGCGAGAAAGCCAAGGCATTGAGCGTGCCGCTCTCCCAGATCACCACCACGCTCAGCGTCTTCATGGGCTCGGAATACATCAACGACTTCGACTACAACAACCGCACCTATCGCGTCTTTGTACAGGCCGACCAGCCCTTCCGCATGACCGCCAAGGATCTGCACAACTTCTATGTACGCTCCGACACGGGCCAGATGGTTCCGCTCGACAACCTGGTTACCGTGGCGGAGAGCTCCGGTCCGCCGGTCATTACCCACTACAACCTCTTCCGCGCGGTTGAGGTCGACGGTTCGCCCGCTCTCGGTCACAGCTCCAGCGAGGGCATTGCCGCCATGGATCAGGTGGCCACGCAAAACATGATGCCCGGCATGGCCTACCAATGGACGGGACTGACCCTCGACGAGATGGAATCGAGCGGTAAGGCCCTCCTCATCTTCGGTCTGGGACTTCTGGTGGTCTATCTCACGCTCTCTGCGCAATACGAGAGCTTCGCCTTGCCCTTCATCATTCTTCTGGCCGTGCCCATGGCTGTGCTCGGTGCGTTGGGATTGGTGAGTCTGCGCGGGCTTTCCAACGATGTTTACTGCCAGATCGGCCTGGTGATGCTGATCGGCCTCTCGGCAAAGAACTCGATTTTGATCGTCGAGTTTGCCGAGCAACTGCGCCGCAAGGGCCGCTCCATTGCCGATGCTGCCATCGAAGCCGCGGAACTCCGGTTGCGTCCCATTCTCATGACCTCGTTCGCCTTCATCCTCGGCGTTCTGCCGCTGGTCTTCGCCACCGGCGCGGGCGCATTGGGACGCCGCTCCGTGGGAACCACCGTCGTCGGTGGCATGTTGCTTTCCACGGTGCTCAACCTGATCTTTATCCCTGTCCTCTACGTGGTTTTGAGCAGACTGCTCAAGCGCGGCGACAAACCAACCGGAGAATCCGTCGAAGCATAGGGCCCCAAATGGTTGCGATCTGCCTTGAAAGGGCACGACCGGGGTACCCTCTGGGTCGCGTGCCGCAAATGCCGTTGAGTAGCGTGGGGCTTTAGCCCCTGAGGGAACGCAACTCTTGCAAGTCACTGCCTATCCCTGTGCGCAATCACATAGTCTTTGATCCGGTCGTACGCTTCGCTGTTCAAAACGCCTCTGTCGATCAGGTCCTGCTTCGTTCGGTAGGGCCTGAAGCGAACAATGCGTCCGGCCCAACTACGCGTCATGCCGGGAACTATGAGCAACTCATCCATAGTCGCATGATTGATGTCGGTCCGCGCCGCAGCCGGAGGGGCGGTTGCGGATGTCTTCGAAGCTCTGTAGGGATCGCGATCCTGATTCTGGGCCGTCGCCTGCAGGCAAACGCTCAGGATTGCAACCGCCAAAACCGCGAGTTTTCTTCGAGCTCGCACCGCTCCATTCTCTGCCTCGGCCGTTCCGGCCGCAAGCACGGCATTTGACAGTCGATGGGGTTTTCACTTAGGTTTGAATCAGATGCAGAGCAACCGTCATCGCGGTCACCACCACCATCATGGGACCCCCATGCCGGCGGACTGCCATGGCCTGAGCTAGACGGCCAGAGAGATCTCAAGAATCACCCGAGCCCGCCGGCGAACTTCGCTGGCGGGCTTTTCAGTTCTTGCTACCATGAATCTCAACCAAGACCAGGACAAAACAATGATTGACTTCGACAAAATGGATGGCCTTGCGCCCGGCATCGTACAGGATGCGCGCACAGGCGAAGTGCTGATGCTCGGCTTTCTGAACCCCATCAGCTATGCCAAAACGCTGGAGACCGGCTTCGTAACCTTCTGGAGCCGCACCCGCCAGAAGCTGTGGATGAAAGGCGAAACCAGCGGCAACCGCCTGCGTGTAATCTCCGCCTCAACCGACTGCGACAACGATACCCTTCTATTTAAGGTCGAGGTCGAGGGCGATGGCCTTGTCTGTCACGAAGGCACGGTGAGTTGCTTCACCAAGCCGTTGCAAGTCGGCACAGCCAATGAGAACGCCGACGAGAAAGAGGAATCCCGTGGCTAACAAACTCAGACTTGGTATCCCCAAGGGCAGCCTGCAGGATGCCACCATCGCTCTTTTCAAGCGCGCCGGCTGGAATATCTACGCCGACGGCCGCTCTTACTTTCCTTCCGTCGACGACAGCGAGATCGAGTGCATGTTGATTCGCGCGCAGGAGATGGCGCGCTACGTCGATCACGGTGTGCTCGACGCCGGACTCACCGGCATCGACTGGGTTGTCGAGAGCGGCCTCGACGTCACCAGTGTCATCTCGCTCACCTATGCCAAGCAGAGCCGCCGCAAGGTGCGCTGGGTGCTGGCCGTGCCCGAGGGAAGCGGATTTGAGAAGGCCGAAGACCTCGAAGGCAAGACCATTGCCACCGAACTCGTGGAGGTGAGCAAGCGTTACTTCGCCGCCAAGGGCGTAAACGTCAAGGTTGAATTCAGTTGGGGCGCGACTGAAGTGAAGCCGCCCACGCTTGCCGACGCAATCGTTGAGGTCACGGAAACAGGCAGCTCGCTCAAGGCCAACCACCTGAAGATTATCGACACGGTCATGGAGAGTGAGACCCATCTCATCGCCGGTAAGGCCACACTCGCCGATGAGTGGAAGCGCCAAAAAATCGACCAGATCGCCCTCATGCTGCGCGGCGCAATCGATGCGCAATCGCAGGTTGGTCTGATGCTCAACGTCAAGCGCGAAGACTTGGAAACGGTTCTGTCCGTGCTGCCCGCATTGAACTCGCCGACGGTCTCGCAGTTAAGCGATTCGGAATGGGTCGCGGTAAACACGATCGTCGATGAGCGCATCGCGCGCGACGTAATTCCGCGGCTCAAAGCGGCGCGCGCAACGGGTATCGTGGAGTATCCGCTCAACAAAGTGGTTCTGTAAATCGAAGGCAGATGATGAAACTGATCCGAACCAAAGGACGTGGCGCACAGGAGACGGCGGCAACGCTAGCCGCGCTCGAGCGGCGCGGTGGTGCGGCACTCGATAGCGTGTTGCCCGCTGTAAAACGTATCGTTGCCGACGTCCACAAGAAAGGCGATCGCGCACTGCTGCGTTATGCGACGCAATTCGACGGGCTCTCAGGCGCGGACGCAATGCGCGTGACGCAGCAGGAAATGGCCGCGGCGTGGGAGGCTAGCGATCCCGCACTGCGCGATGCCTTGTCAACAGCGGCCACGCAGATTCGCGACTTCGCTCAACACCAACTGCCGGCCTCTTGGAATGCATCTTCGATCGCCGGCCTCACCACGGGTCAGCTTGTGCGGCCGCTCGCCTCGGTCGGTTGCTACGTGCCCAGCGGCCGCCATCCGCTGCCCTCCACGCTACTCATGACCGCCATACCCGCGCAGATAGCGGGCGTGCAACGCATCGTGGTGGTCTCGCCCAAGCCCGCGCCCGAGACCCTCGCCGCCGCGCATCTGCTTGGCATAACGGAGTTCTATCGCCTCGGTGGTGCGCACGCCGTAGCCGCTCTGGCCTATGGAACTGCAAGCGTCGCGAGGGTGGACAAGATCGTCGGTCCCGGCAATCTTTTTGTCACCGCTGCCAAGCGCCTTGTGGCTTTCGACTGCGCCATCGACATGCTTGCCGGCCCAACGGAAATTGTGGTCACCAGCGACCGCGGTAACCCAGCCGACATTGCCTCCGACCTGATCGCGCAGGCAGAGCACGATCCCGAGGCGCTCGCCATATTCATCACCACGCGCGCCGATCTCGCCAAAGACGTGATCGCGGAAGCAAAGCTGCGCAGCCGCAACAATGTAGTCGCGCGCCAGGCACTCGACCGCAATGGCCTCGTCATCGTCGCCGCCAATGTTGCAGAGGCGCGACAGTTCACCAACCGGCTTGCACCGGAACACCTAACCGTGGATGCGCCCGGCGATCTTGCATGGGTCCAGAACGCGGGTTCGGTGTTTGTGGGCCGCTGGTCCGCGCAGCCCATGGGCGATTACATCTCCGGCCCCAATCACACCTTGCCCACCGGCGGCACGGCACGGGTACGCGGCGGCTTAAGCGTCAACGACTTCGTGAAGCTCATCACGGTTCAGCAGTACTCAGCGCAGGGGCTGCGCGCGCTCGGTCCGAAGGCCGTGTTGCTGGCCGAAGCCGAAGGGCTCGTCGGCCACGCCGAAGCCATCCGCGTTCGCTTACAAAAAAGGAGGCCCCGTGGCTGATTCTGTGGGAGCAACAAGCCCAGCCCCGCGCGCCCGCGTACAAGCGATGAAGGAGTATCACCCTCCCCTCGGCAGCCGCGATGCACTGCGGCTGGACTTCAACGAGAACACGCTTGCCTGTTCGTCCAAAGTGCGCCAAGTGCTTGGCAGCATCTCTGCCGGTGCTCTCACACGCTATCCCGAGCGCGGGCCTGTAGAAGCCCTGGTCGCCGCAAATCTCGGCCTCGTCCCCGAGCAGGTGGCTCTCACCAACGGCGTCGACGAAGCCATTCACGTGCTCTTTGAGACCTTCCTCGAAGAAGGCGACGAACTGTTGCTGCCCGTGCCCACCTACACCATGTATGAGGTCTACGCATCGGCCACGGATGCGCGCATCGTTGCGGTGCAGGCCGCCGGCGATCTGCAATTCCCGTTCGAGCGCCTGCTTGCGGCCATTGCTCCGCGCACAAAAATCATCGCCATCGCCAATCCCAACAGCCCTTCAGGCACGGCGGCCACTCGCGCGCAGCTCATCGAGATTGCGAGTCGAGCGCCGCACGCCGTGCTGCTCGTAGATGAAGCTTACTTTCATTTCCACGGCCAGACGGTGATCGACCTCATTGGCGTCGTCCCGAATCTTATTGTTGCGCGCACCTTCTCGAAGGCATACGGCTTGGCTGGCCTTCGCCTCGGCTTGCTTGCGGGTCCTGTCGAGTTGATGCGCTGGGTGCGCCGCGTGCTTTCCCCCTACAGCGTAAACTCGCTTGCGCTTGCCTGCCTGCCGCCCGCGCTTGAAGACAAGGCCTATATTGACTGGTACGTGAATGAGGTGCTCGCGGCACGCACAGATTTCGAAGCTGCCGTCGATGCGGCCGGAGTTCGCCGCTGGCCTAGCCGAGCCAACTTCATTCTCGTCGACATCGGCCCTCAGCATGCGGAGTTTGTGCGCCTCATGCGCGCCGCGGGCGTGCTGGTACGCGACCGCTCCAGCGATCCGGGCTGCGACGGTCGCGTGCGCATCACCATTGGAACAAGAGAACAAATGGGCCGAGCCATTCCTGTTCTGAATCAAGCCGTGAGGGAGTTGAATATTGCGAGCTTCAAAGGTCAAACCAAATGACAACAAGAAAGAAAGCTGAACCCGCCGGCGAGTTAGAGCTGCGCACAGCAATCGTCCAGCGCAACACCGCCGAGACGCGCATTGCGATCAGCCTCACCATCGAAGGCCGCGGCCAATACAAGATCTCCACCGGCATTCGCTTCTTCGATCACATGCTGGAGCTGTTCACGCGTCACGGCGCATTCGATCTTGAACTGGGCTGCGACGGCGACCTGGATGTGGATCAGCACCACACCGTCGAAGACGTGGGCATCGCGCTCGGCGAAGCATTCGATCGCGCACTCGGCGATAAGCGCGGCATCCTGCGTGCCGGGTATTTCCTCATGCCGATGGACGAGACCCTCGCCATTGCCGCCGTCGATCTGAGCGGACGCGCCGCTTTCGCTGTCGAAGCCAAGGTGCGCACAAGGCTGGTGGGCGATTTGCAAACCGAGCTTGTCACCGACTTCTTTGAGGGCTTCGCGCGCGGCGCCCGCGCCAACGTTCATGTGAAGACCATGTATGGCCGCTCGAATCACCACAAGATCGAAGCCATCTTCAAGGCCTTCGCGCGCGCGTTGCGCGTAGCCTGCTCCAAAGACAAGCAACTGACCGGAATGTTGCCCTCGACAAAAGGATTGTTGTGATGCGCGTAACCGTGATCGACTACAAAGCGGGCAACCTGACCTCGGTGCTCAAGGCGCTGCGTCATCTGGGCGCGGAGGTTGAAGTCACGGACGGCGATCTTGCGCCGGTTGGATTAGCGGAGCGAATCGTGCTGCCAGGGGTCGGGCATTTTGCTGCGACGCAGCGCCTCGACGTAACAGGCCTCACGCCGGCAATCCGTGCGGCTATTGAGCGCGGCGTCCCTTTCCTCGGAATTTGCGTCGGCATGCAGTGGCTCTACGCAGGCTCAAGCGAAGCGCCCTCGCAGCCGGGCCTCGCACATTTCCCCGAGCGGTGTACGCGCTTTTCTGAAAGCCATGAGAAGGTCCCGCACGTCGGTTGGAATTCGCTCGAAGCACGTTCTGGCTCAAGGTTGCTCGCCGGCGTCGAGCCCGGTGAGTTTGTCTATTTCACGCATTCCTACAAGGCTCCGGTCACCGCCGACACCGCCGCCGTCACTCACTACATCGAACCATTTGCGTCAGCAGTAGAGCGTGGCAACGTGATGGGCGTGCAATTCCATCCGGAGAAATCCGCTGCAACCGGCCTCAAGATTCTTGGCAATTTTCTTTCGTGGGAAGAGAAGGGAACTGAATGATCACCAAGCGAATCATCGCCTGTCTCGATGTGCATGGCGGCCGTGTGGTGAAGGGCGTGCAATTTGTCGACCTGATCGATGCCGGCGATCCGGCTACGCAGGCCGCGCGCCATGCGCGCGAGGGTGCGGACGAGATTGTGCTGCTCGACATAACCGCAACCCACGAAGGCCGGCAGACGCTGCTTGAAACCGTGCGCCGCACGGCGCGCGAATTGTTTGTGCCCTTCGCGGTCGGCGGCGGCATTCGTACGGCCGACGATGCGGCGCAGGTCTTCGAGGCTGGCGCGGACAAGGTGAGCGTCAACTCCGCAGCGCTTGCCGATCCCACGTTGATCGACGCCATTGGCCGCAGCTTTGGCGCTCAGGCCGTCGTCGTTGCTATTGACGCGCGGCGCGATCCGCGGGCAGCCGATCCAGTACGCGATGCGCAGGTGTTTGTGCAGGGCGGGCGCAAACCTGCAGGCCGCCGCGTAGTCGAGTGGGCCCGCGAGGCTGAAGCGCGCGGCGCCGGCGAGATCCTGCTCACCTCGATGGACTCCGATGGAATGCGCACCGGCTTCGATTGCGAACTGACCGCGGCAGTCAGCGAAGCGGTCGGCATTCCCGTGATCGCTTCAGGAGGCGCGGGAACCGTGGACCATTTCACCGATGTATTCGGGCGGGGAAAAGCCGATGCCGCGCTTGCGGCGAGCATCTTTCACTTCGGCGTCTCGAGCGCGCGCGCGCTCAAAGAAGAGCTGGCCAAAGCCGGCGTCTCCGTGAGGTTGCCATGCTGATTCCTTCCATCGATTTGCTCGGAGGCCGCATCGTTCAGCTGGTGCAGGGCGAAAAGCTGCGCCTCGCTTTTGATGATTTTGAATATTGGATCGAGAAGTTTTCTCGCTTTCCCTTGGTCCAGTTGATCGACCTCGACGCCGCAATGCGCCAGGGCGACAACTCCGCGCTGGTTGCGCAGATTGCGAAGCGCCTTCCGGTTCAGGCGGGGGGCGGCATTCACTCCATCGATCGCGCGAAACAAGTGCTCGAAGCGGGCGCAAAGCGTGTCATCGTCGGTTCGGCACTTTTCTCCGAACAAGGCACGGTGAACATCGAGTTTGCCGCCAAATTAGCCGCGAGCGTCGGCGCCGATCATGTGGTAGCGGGCATCGACACCAAGAATGGTTGCATCGCCGTGAAGGGTTGGAAGGCGCAGGTGGCGCTCACGCCCGATGAAGCAATTCCGCAACTCGAGGTTCATGCCGCCGCATTTCTTTACACCCATGTTGATGGCGAGGGGCTGATGCAGGGCTTTCCCATCGAGACGGCTGTACGATTGCGCAAGCTCACGCAACGCCAGCTTATTGTGGCCGGCGGAATTCGCAGCCAGCAGGAAGTGAATGCGCTGGATGCAATTGGCGCGGATGCAGTGGTAGGCATGGCGGTCTATACGGAGTTGCTCGCGGTCTGATGGTTAGCTCTCGTGCCTACTCTTCTCCCGCCCCGATTGCGCGGTTGGTTTCAACGCGCGAGGCTCTCAGCAGCCGGGCTATTTGTTTGAGATGGAGTTGCACGGCATAGGCGCGCAGAATCTCGGCCTGCGAGAATTCGATGCCCGTATGACGCACCGCGCCCATGCTCGCTTCAAGGCGCGCGATGTCGTCTTCGAGATTCAGTCCTCGCGGCGGAATGTTGAACCGCCATCGGTGAATGCAATCGGCCACGTGGTGAAAGGCGGTTCGAATATCCACGGCCAGTTGTCCAAGCGCAGGTTCCAATCGCTGCGCATACGCATCCTCATGACTGTCCTTCACTGAGAATTCCAGCGCCACCAACGCGTCGAAAAGGGAACGGCCAAACTGCGAGAGCATGCTCAGCCCCTCGCGCCAGCCTGGCCCGCCCGAGGGTTCATGGCGCGCAGCTTCGAGCAATTGGTTGTTGCCGCGCAGCATGGCCAGCGCATCGTCGCGCATTGCGGTCAAGTTCTCGGCAGGTGCGCCGCGAAATCCCTGCAGAATAGCCTCAAAGAATCCGCCCAGCACAAGAAACTCCTGCGCCAGCCCGTCGCGCAGCCGCAGCCGGGCGCGGTCGGGAAACACAAGCGTGGTTACGGCCAGCGCCACTACGATTCCCAGCACCACTTCGCCCACGCGATCCAGCGCCAGGCTCCACTTCGGACCAGGTTTCTGTACCAGCATGATAATCGTGATCGTGACCCCGGCCAGCCGCGAGCTGCTACGCAGGCCAAGCAATCCGCAGACGATCACGGCTGCGAGCACCGCGAGGATATAGTTCCACGGAAGCGCGCCGAACAGCGAAAACGAAAAGCCGAGGATTGAGCCGATCAGCGTGCCCAGGATGCGATCGCGTGAGGCATTCACCGTGGAACCCACGTTCGATTGCAACACGATGATGGCGCTGATCGAGCCCCAGTAGCCGTCATGCAGCCCGAATCGCAGTGCCAGCCACCAGCACAAAGCTGCGGCCAGCGCTGTTTTTGCGGCGTGGATCAGGAGCCGCTGCCGCTCCCAGGAGAGAAGCCGGGCCCGCTCCGGCGCTTCCACGCGCAGCTTGATGGCGAGCTCTTGTTGTGACATCGTTTTGTCTGTCTTCAGGCGCATGGATCGTATTCGCTGTCGCGGATCTTCAGAGTTGCAGGATGATTGAGCCCAGCCAGTCACAACGGTGCCCAGTCTGAGCTTCTTGTCCCTGGTCCACTAAATCTAAGGCTACCAGCTATGGCCGACGCGTCTTGATTCCAGATAGTTTTCGATGCGCCTGCCCTGCCCCTCAATTGCGCCCGGTGGACGCTGCTCTTGGCGCGCTGATAGACTAATAGGGTTGCCGTCGCAGTGCCTCCGCTGGTGCGGACCCGCCTGCAAGCCAGCAGAAGAAGGACAAGAAGACACCCTGTGGATACTCAAACCCGTCACGCTCTCAAGAAAGATAAGTTTGCCCAGGCCACTGCCAGCAGCGTAAGTTGGGTCAGTGGTCACCGTTCCGGCGTTTTGCGGTGGGCAGTCGGCATTTTAGTGGTGGTTTTGCTAGTGGTTGGCGCGCTTGTTTTCTGGAACGTGCGCTCGACCGCCGCCGCCGTCGCCCTGGGCGCTGCCATGGACACATACGGCTCGCCTTTGACCCCTCCTGGCGCGCCTGCTGAAAACGGCGTTTATGCCACCGCCAACGATCGCTCCAAAGCCGCCAATGCGCAGTTTGCGGCGATTGCGCAGCAGTACGGCTGGCTTCCCGAAGGCGCTAAGGCGCATTACTTTACCGGCATTACCTATCAAGAGCTGGGCCAAAACTCCTCTGCCGAGACCGAGTTGAAGATCGCTGCCAACTCGTGGGATCACAATTTGGCCAACCTGGCCAAGCTGGCGCTGGCCAACCTCTTCCACCAAACGGCGCGCGACTCCCAGGCTATCGATCTCTACAACGCCCTGGTTGCCAAGCCGTCGGATTCGGTTCCAGCGAGCCTGGCGCAGCTTGACCTGGCCGACCTGTATGCGGCAACCGGCAAGCAGGAACAGGCCCGGGCACTGTGGGCCAAGGTCAAGGACGCCGACAAGGACGGCGACGCCGGCAAAATCGCCGTGCAAAAGCTGGCTGGCAAGTAGCGGGGCAGCCGGGCTGAAATCAAAGCTCGCGGAGCCCCAAGCTTCGCGAGTTTTCCTTTTTGGAGCTTTCCTCTTGGCGCGTCCGACAAGCCAGGGCGGCAGGTTTGAGCATTTTTCGATCCGTCTGCGTCTGGTGAACTATGAGCGCCGGCCAGGCAGTATTCTCAGGTTGGATGGAGATTCCAAACAGCACTGTGCTCGACAATTCCCGCCAACACGCGGATGAGGAGACGCTCGCGGCGCTGGTCGGCCAGTACGCAGGCACGCTCTACCGTGTCGCGTTTTCCGTCCTGCGCAATTCCGCGGATGCCGAGGACGCCGTGCAGGAGGCGTTTCTGCGCGTTTTGCGCCATCGCGACACGCTGGGCGAGGTGCGCGATCAGCGCGTTTGGCTGATTCGCATCGTCTGGAACATCGTGCTTGACCGCAAGCGCCGCGCCAAGACCCGTCCGGAGACCGACGATGTGGCCGAGCTGGCGCGCGTGCTGCCGTCGGATGGCTTGAGCGCCGAACAGATCGCCTCCGCCGCCCAGCACCACGCCCATGTGCTGGCCCACGTCGAACGTCTTCCCGCAAAAGAGCGCGAGGTGCTGATGCTGTCAGCTTTTGAAGAGCTCAACAGCGTGGAGATCGCCGAGGTGTTGGGCATAACCGAGTCAAGCGTCAGGTCGCGCCTGTTTCGCGCACGGAACCTGATGGCCGATCTGCTGCAGCACACGAGGAGTTAGCGATGACTTAGTTATCCGCGATCAGTCGTCAGTGGTCAGTTGTTCAGCCAAGCAAGGAGTTTCAAGATGAATCACCAAGATCAGAATCCGATCGCCAACCTCTCGCCATCGGGAAACGCTTCCGGCACGGCAGAAGACACTCTGCATTTGATTGCCAAGCTTCCCGCCCCCACGGGCCTTGAAGACCGCATACACGCCGGCATGTTGGCCCACGCACGTTCTGCCCAGCGCGCGGGCCGTGTGCTTGCGTGGCCAGCGGCTATCCGAGTTCGCAGCGGTTGGATACGCAGCGCCGCCGCCGCCGCCATTGTGTTTGTTGTCGCCGGCGGTGGATGGGGAATCTACTCGCGCGTCCAAGAGCCTCATTCGGCAAAGGTGATCGTAACTCCCCACGGGCCGGCGCCTGGCGAATTCACCAACTCCGGAGCCATGCGCACACCGAAAACACTGAACGGCCCGGTCATTAGCAGTCCCGCGACACCTCAGCCTGCCCCGGCCAAAGTCCCGGCGAAGACGGCTGTCAAGCCGACGCCCCAGACTGCGAAGTCAAACGCTGCCAACGAGGCCGTTGTTCTGCAGATGGCTAAGTAGTCAATACTCAGGTGGGGCCGTCGGCTGGGCATACCAGTTTTCGGCCTTGTAGCCGTTTTCTGGCCATTCAAGATCGCAAATACCCCAAATACCCGTCCCCGGCGTGTTGTAGCTGAGTAGCTTGCGCATGTGGTCCGTGACAAGAAAGACATGGAGATTGGTCGTGGACGTGACGACCTTATCGTAGATACCTGCAAAATACCCAAAGGAGACATCGGAATCAGGCATCACATAAACGGCCCGTTCTGTCTCTCGATAATCCATGATTCTTGCAATCGTGGGGGCCAATTCATCCGGACGCTCCTGCGTCAGATTGATCCCCGTGGTCCCATCCTTGTGAATTCGAACAACGATCGGCATGTCGTCTTCGCACTCGCGCCAAGAGGCATGTCTCTGAATGCGCGGCTTTGGAACCTTCATTCCCACCGAAGCCGGTCTCAACACGACGAACGCGCAAAGACCCAGAATAAGAAACAAGCTGGCCAATGCCGGCGCGACAAGCAATCTCAGACGGTACGGGTCCATACCATATATTGACACCGCCTGTCCCGGTTTTGTTCCCTGGCCTCCTGCTCTTATGCGTCGCTCTTCGTAAGCGCCTTGATCAACATGCCCAGCAGGGCCAGCACCACAGCACCCCAGAAGGCCGGAATAAATCCGCGCACGTGGAACCCGCGCACAATGCTCGATGCCAGCAGGATCATCAACGCATTAATCACCAGCAGAAACAGGCCGAGGGTGAGGATGCTGAGGGGAAAGGTGACGATCTTCAAGAAGAAGCCGACCGTCGCATTCAGCAGCCCGATCACCAGCGAGGCAATCAGCGCGGGCCACAGTCCTTGCACGACGAAGCCCGGAACAACCCTGGAAACAACCATCAGGGCAATCGCATACAACAACCATTGAAACAGCAGTAAGAACATGCCTTCTCCTTATGGATGGCGGGATCCCCTCCCTGTTGGCGCCTCCAGGACACGCCGCCTCTATGCTTGGATGCGATCATCGAGCAATGCCTATACCATGGTCAATGAAAAATGAATCTGAGGCGACTCATTGCGCCACCTTTCCTGGGCGCGCGGGTCCAACAATAGGCGTCCTGACCGCGTAATCCGGCGCCGCCTCGCCGTCTGGTTTGAATTGCTCTCAAGGAATCGTCTTGATGGTATTGCGTCGCATTGCCATGTTCGCCGGCTGTATTCCGTCTCTGCTGCTGGCTCCGCTGGCGCTGGGCCAGCAGGCGGCCGGACAGTCTGGTCAAGCTGGCCAAGCAGGGCAAGCCGCCGCGCCCCTGCCGGAGATTCGTCAACTCATGCGCGAGGTGCAGGAACACCAGAAGCAGCTCGAAAAGGTGCGCGAGAATTACACCTACACCTCACTGCAAACTACTCAGGACATCGACGGCAACGGCCAGGTGAAGAAGACCGAGACCGAGGAGTATGAGGCGTTCTACGTCAACGGGCATCCAATTAGCCGCCTCGTCAAGAAAGATGGCAAGCCGCTCGACGACCACGATCGGCAAAAGGAGACCGAGCGCGTAACCAAGCTGGTCGATAAGGCCCAGAACACTCCTCCCGACCAGCCGTTGTTTGAGCATGCGATCACCGTCAGCCAGGTGCTGGAGATGATGGAAGTGCGCAACCCGAGGCGGGGGACTTTTCGCGGCCGGCCGACCATCGTTTTCGATTTCATCGGCCGAAAGGACGCCAAGACCCACGGCCTGGCCCAGGACCTCTCGAAGAAGCTGCAAGGCGTCATGCGGATCGACGAGGCCGATCGCCAGATTGCGCATCTTGAAGCGCGTTTCATCGACAACTTCGATGTTGGCGCCGGCCTGTTTGCGCGCATCGAAAAGGGCTCCGCATTTTATTTCGATCAGGCTCTCGTCAATGGCGAAGTCTGGCTGCCTGTGGGAGGCGAGGGGACCATCCAGGCCCGCATCCTGCTGGTCAAGGGCATTCGTCAACACGGCACCGAGCGCGACTACGATTACAAGCGCTTCCGCGTGGAGACGGAACAACAGAAGGACGCAAAGGTCGTGCCGGAGAAGAAGCCGTAAGTGCATTGCGGATGAGAGTCCATCTTCTTTGACAAGCTTCAGATGGGAGCAGCAACCCAGTGGCCTCTTACAAATACGAAGGCCCCGGGTTATCAATCCGGGGCCTTTGCCTATTGTAGTGCCCGGGATAGCCGGACGCCGCCTGCGAAACTGAAAACAGAATATCACATCAGCTACAACCGTTCAACCGTTGGGTCGAGAACCCGGCGGAGGGAGAGGGAGTCGAACCCTAATGGCTGATAAGGCCACTCGACCGCTTCGCAGGCGGCGTCCAGTACCCACTGGCATCACCCTCCAAACGCCTGCCTGTTGAATTGATGCTACGCCCCAAGCTTCCTCATCCATCGTTACGAAGGGATTGGATACTTGCCTTCCACGGTGGATGCCTGACGTACAGGTCTGCACAAAACCGTGTTCCTCCCCCAATCCATTAGAGTAAAGCCATGTTTGTGCGCAAGCTCTCCATTCAGCGAATCGATTCCACCGGCGTGGCGCACCCGTGCCCGATTCGATGGATCGATAACTTCGCCATGCGCAACTTTACCAACGATGCGGTCTTCGACGACACGCTTCCCGTAGCCGATGGACTACTTGAAGCTGGGCGCCGGGTTCCGCTTGATCGGCTCCAAACTGCCATGGAAGATTGGTTTCGCCGCAAGGGTAATCTCAAACCTGACGAGCGGTTGGCTGTGGATGAGATCGATTGCTCGGCCTTCAGGCGGCCTGCTCCTGCTTTATCCCGCGATTGTCCCAAAGCTGAAACTCCGCCTCACGCCGGGCTTTGAGTCCTGCCATCTCTTGCGATCCAACATGATCCCAGCGCAGCAACTGTTCGGCAGCCTGGGCGTACTGGCCCGCATTCAGGTCTTTCAGCAGCGTCGAGTCCACCAGCTTTCCGGACCCCACGTTGAAACAGAAATCCACCAGCGCGTCAAACTGACCCTGGGTCAGCGCAACCTTTACCAGCCGCCCCACGGCCTGCTCGGCGTCGCGAAGGTCGTTCACCAGAATCTCCGCACCTTGCGCTTCCGAAATGCCGTTGGGAAAGCACTCGGGATGCACTAACTGGTGGCCATAGCCAATGGTTGGCAGCCCTGCCGCATCCAGATAGGTATGGCTGCGAAACCCCTCCGACCGCTTGAGCAAGTCAAGCCCTGCTGCGCTCATCTGCATAGATTTCCTCCCGACGGCCTTTGGTAGCGCCAATTTCATGCTAGCAGTTTTCGGGAATTAATCTGCAATCCGCCCCAATCCGGACAAGCGGCGCCTCACCGAGCCTAAGGAGCCACGCTCGGCGCCTTCCCTGAAAGCTCCCCAAACTCCTTCAGAATCGCCGTGAGTGCGTCGTCGAAGTTGCGGTCGTGAGTTTTCTGCAGGAGGGCGACCTGGATGGAGTGCGTGAACGTCCAGAGAACGTAGTGGGTCTTGCGGTCGTAAATCACCAGCCGGAACATGGGCACAGGGTCGGATGCGCCGTTAACCTTGCTGCCATTGGTTGGGCCGTTCGGCGCGGTCAGTTGCAACTCCAACACCAGGTCGGCGTCGGCCGGGTCGTTCACCAGGTCATATTGGCCCGTTCCCTTGAGCCCTGCATAGAGTTGGAGGTAACCCCGGCTCGAATCGCCGCTGAAAGGCGAAGGGAACAGTCCGCTGTCCGCTCCCGCGTTTGAAACGAAGATCTTCTTCGCGCTGCGGATGGCGGCCGGTACGGGGGCCGCGGGATTGGAAGCTGGTTCCTGAGAGACAGCGGCAACCGCCGCGAGCAGTGCGGCGCAAACTGCGAGACGAAGTCCAAGGTCAATGCGTTTCAAGGTGAAACCCTCCTGACGGTGCATCGCATCCACATGAAAAGACGCCGATTGCAACGGGATGGTTTCCTGGCCGATTGCGATTTATTCGGTGTCGGGCAGTTTGTACGGCTTCTGCAGCCATTGCCGGGCCTCGTTGACAGCCCCCTGCGTGTTGTCGTTGGTCTGCACCGCCAGCCTGTACTCGGTTACCGCACGGTCGCGCTGGCCAGTAATGTCGAAGATCTTGCCCAGTTGGATGTGGCTCCAGACCTCGGTCCAGCGAGGCTCTCCATCGCCGCGCAGCGCGTCCCGATACGCGTTCACGCTGGCCTGATAGTTGCGCTGGGTAAACAGCAGTTCGCCGATGCGGTAATTAGCCAGCGAACTCGACGAGTTGGCTTCGAGGGCTTTCTGGTACTCCGCCAGCGCGCCGGTCAGGTCGCCCTGCGCCACCAGTTGCTGCCCCTTCAAGATTGCAATGCGAACGTTGAGATCCGGCGTCGACTTGAGTACCCAGTTGCCGGGATCGATGCTGATCCGCCGCGGACGGCCGAAGGTGTCCACGACGTATTGCGTATCGGTTCCCACCACGTCGACCTTCTTGTCCTCGGTCTTGCCGTCGGTCTCAACCTGCAACTCCACCGGCATTCTGAACAGGTCGAGATCCTGCTGAATCTCACCGATGGTGCGGAAGCCCTTGTTGTTGCCCAGCCGGTACACAGCGTACTTGTCGGTGAATTGCGGCGCACCGGTGCCGTCGACCCATTGCGCAAAGAACGGCGTCAACTGCTGTTGACTCTGCGCCTCGGCCACCTTCACAAAGTCCGAGGTTCTCATCCCGCTGTCGGCGTACTGGCTCAGAGCGCCTTTCAGCGTGGCCAAAAAGGCCTTGTCGCCAATCTCCCAGCGCAGCATATGGAAGACCATTGCGCCCTTTTCCAGCGTCGCCGACTGGAACTCAGGCGAAAACGGGCTCAGCCGCGCATCGCTCGACAAGGGAATCGTGTCGTATGCCAAAGCTCCGGCTGCCACGTCCTGCAGAGCCGCCCGCATCGCGCTTTTGCCGGTCTCATCTTCAAGGAACATCAGCTCGCCGTAGCGAGCCATGCCGTTGGTGATCCACGCGTCGTTCAGCGTGCGCGGGCTTACTTCAGAACCCCACCACTGGTGCGCAATCGTGTTCGCCAGCAGCCGCACTCCGCTCTTGTCGCCGACCCTCGAACCCAGAATTGCCGCCAGTTCCGGCGCCCACGCAGCCGGCAAGGTATCGTCCGGAATTTCCACCAAATTGAGATGGCTCGTCTCCGGCGATCCAAAGCTGTCGGTAAAGAAGTCGTACTCCCTGGCCGCCGTCTGCGCCAATTGGTTTGCGGAGGCCTGGTGGCTCACCGTCAGGTAGACCTTCACGTTGCCGGGGCCGGCGGTCACCGGGCCGACATACCGGCCGGCGATTACCGTTCCCGGAAATCCCGGCTTGCTCCAATTGAAGTCGTATTGGTCGCCGGTTTTCCCATTGGCCAGAGTCACCGGCTTTGACGTGCTCGTGCCGCCGCTGGCAAAGACCCGCATCCCCTGCGGTACGCGGATATGCATCTCCGCCGTAAAACGGTCGGTCAGATAGCCGGTCATGGGAAACCAGCGCGCCGGATAGAGCAAATAGGTGATCGGCTCCTGGATCGCCGCCAGCTTCAGCCCTTCCACCGGGCCGTCTTCGTTGCCGGTAATCGTGCCTTCGTACTCGAAAGTCCAGTGACAAACTTGTCCTTTGGTAAAAGGCGCTGCCGGGCCTACGCGAATCGTTCCATCCGCAGACCGCTCCCCGGTGAGCAATTTCCCGTTCTCGTCCGAGATTTTGGTCACCTTCAGCGCCGGATGAAAGCCGAAGCTGACCAGCTCAAGGGTCTCCGGCGCCGTAAAGGTCACCACCGTCTTGGCGGACAGGTGGTGCGTTGACGGCTCCAGTTCGGCGTTAATCACGTAACCGGTAATGGACAGAGTGGGGCGCTCGGAGCGCTGCGCTGCCAGCTTAGATCCCTGGGAAAGGGTCAGTAGAGCGCAGGCCAAGCCGGCCGCCGCAAGCAAGATTCGTTGTTTTCCATGCATCGCAGTCATTATCGCAGCCACCGGTCTTGTTTCATTCAAAGATGTACGGTTTCCTCTGTCGGAGCTTGGCCGGCGGTCCCTGGTTGTTCTCCAGGCTGGACCCCAAGCTGTTCGATCGTAATCGCTGCCACTCGATCGATGGCGCCCCCGCTTTCCACCCCATCGACCAAGACCTGTCGCTGGGGACCCCAGCTTGTCGGCTCCCGCCCAGCCGGCCGGGCTTTCAGCAGCTCCCGAATCGCCCGAAGCTCATGCATCATGGACTGGCGAGGTGCCCCGTCCGGTAGCAGCCGTTCAAGCTGTTGGACGATTTTTGTAGCCGTGAAGTCATGCTGGATCAGCTCCGGCACGACGCGCTTGCCGGCAATCAGGTTGGCCATGGCCACGTGCGGCACCTTCACCACCCGTTTGGCAATGGCATAGGTCAGGGGCGAAACCCGGTACACCACGACAAATGGGTTGCCAATCAGCGCCGCCTCCACCGTGGCCGTGCCGCTGGCCACTACTGAAGCTCGTGCATGCAAGAGCGCTGCGCGGGCATCCTCGACCAGCCGGATGTCGAGCCCGCACCCCAGGTTCTCGACCATATCAAGCACTTCCGCCCGCTGTTCCGCGCTCAGGGTCGGGGCCAGCGGCACCAGGTATTCAAAGTCGCCGATTTCATGATTTCCCGACAACTCCAGTTCTTCCAGGTCCCAGGCCGCCTCCAGCATCTCCGGCAGGTTGTCGCGAATCTCCTTAGGCCGGCTGCCCGGCAACAGGGCAATCCAGGTGCGTGCGGGCTCCAGTCCATTTTCCGCGGCGAACTGCTCTCGGCTGATGGCCGGCTCAGGCAGCTCCGCCAGCGGATGGCCCACAAACTCCGCCTCCACGCCGCGCTCCTTGTAGAACTGCTCCTCGAACGGAAAGATCACCAGCATCCGGCGAACATATTTCTGCACCAGCTTGATCCGCTTCTTCTTCCAGGCCCACAACTGCGGGCTGACAAAGAAAATCACGGGTACGCCCAGCCGGTAAAACTCCTTGGCCAGCTTGAAATGAATTTCGGGGAAGTCGATGAGCACGGCCACATCCGGCCGCCGCTCGCGTATGGCCCGCTTCAGCTTGCGAAACTCGCGGTAGATGCGCGGCAGATGGCGGATAACTTCGGTGAGGCCCATCACGGCCATATCTTCCGAGCGCACCACGCACTCCAGGCCGGCCTCCGCCATCCGCTCCCCGCCCATGCCGAAGAACCGCGCAGTCTGCCCAGCCGCCGCGAGCTGCCGCTTGAGCGCATCGATCAGCAGCGCCCCGTAGTGCTCGCCGCTTGCCTCGCCTGCGGAAATAAAGATGGTGGGTGACATGGTTGCGTGTGCGCCAATTTCCTGCGCTGGTCACCATCATAGCGGCTTCGCTTTGGAAGCTCCTTGGCCCTCAACCCGCCGCCATGTTCAGCCGGATATTGAAGCCAGAGCACATGCGCCTGTTTGATTGCGCTAAGCGATCACCGGCAGTGTCGGCATGGAGCCGCGCTCCTTGGCCTCGGCCAACACGGCGTCAAGTTGATCCAGCACCTCGGCAACGGTCATGGTGTAGATTTCGCGCCGCGAGTCGTAGCCCTCTTCGACCAGTTGCTTCAGGTAGCGCCCGGCAATCTGCGCGGCCAACTGGTCGGTGATCACCTTGCCGGAGCGCCGCTTCTGCTCCACCCAGGCGGTGCAGGGCAGGGCGATCCACATGGGACGGCCGTTCACGTCGTAGCGGACGTCGACGGCGTCGGCATGGCGGGTGGCGATGGCCACCATAGTGCCCTTCCAGCGGCAATGCAGGTCTTCGCCGCTCCAGCGGTCGCTCACGTGGAAATCTTCGTACATGACTCTAGCCTATCGCTCCCGAGGGGCAACGGCAAGGGCAGGGCAAATGACAGCGCGCGATTGTTCAGGTCACGGTGCATCTTTTTTCCTCAAGGCAGATGGCCCCGGCACGACTGCGGCGTCGCTTCTCTGGCTGACCTGTTTTGAGCCGCGTCTTCGGCTGCCGTTTCTATCCGCCGATAGATCCGCTAGGGGAAATGCAAACCATGCAAGTCACTGTTACTGTCTCCGATGCAGTCGTCCGCGAAGCCACCGCACACAGTCTCCCAGTCATCGATTTTGTCGAGTCGATGATCGATAAGGGCATGTCGGCCACATCGGAACCCCCGGCCCTCGACGACGCAATTGAGCGTATCCGCCGTCTGCGTTCCGGGACGGCCGCTTCCCGGCGATAAAACCCTAAGGCGGCAAGCTGCTCGTTGCAGGTGGGATGCAAATCGCTGATAGCCCTCCCCATTTACCATGAGAGAGAGGCGCCCGCTCCGGTCGGGCTGACGATCCCCATGCTTCGAGTTGGCTACCCAGCGATACTTCCAGCAGAATTGCTGCGCGATTTTCCCGGTGAGGTCGAGCTCGTTCCTCTGCCGGATTCATTGGACCACGCAACGGACATCGATGTATGGATTCCCGATCCATACCCGGCGCGGGCCATGAAGGTCTGGCCGCATTTGCGCGGCGTGCGCCTGGTGCTTTCGATGATGGCAGGCACGGAGTGGATTCCCGGCGCGGTCGGGCCGCATGTGACCATCTGCAACGCCAAAGGCGCGCACAACGTCTCCACCGCGGAGTGGACACTGGCTGCGATTCTGGCCATGCTCAAATATCATCCTTTCTATCAGGACGTTCAACGCGCCGCCCAGTGGAAGCTCCGCTTCAAGGCCAGCGCAAATTACGCAGCTATCGCCGGCGATACACGCCCGCTTTATCCTCCGGTCATGCTGGAAGAACTTACCGGCAAGAAAGTTCTTCTAGTTGGCTACGGTTCCATCGGCAAGGAAATTGAGCGGATGCTAGCGCCCTTCCATGTGGATTTGGTCCGCATAGCGCGCAGTCCTCGCGCGGAACCAAAAGTTCACGCTGTCGGCGAACTCGACAACCTGCTGCCCCAAGCCGAAATCGTGATTCTGATTCTGCCTTCCACCGAGGAGACGCGCGGACTGATTGGCGCGCGCCAGTTTGCTCTGATGCGGCAGGGCGCTCTGCTTGTGAATGCCGCGCGGGGGCCGATCGTCGACACAAACGCCTTGATCGATGCGCTGCAATCGGGCAAGATTCGCGCCGCCGTCGACGTCACCGATCCCGAGCCGCTGCCCGATGGCCACCCGCTGTGGACCTGCCCCAACCTGCTCATCACGCCCCACGTCGCCGGATCGAGCCCGCGGTTCTCCCCCAATGCCCTTCGCGTAGCCGCCGCCGAGTTGCGCCGTTACATCGACGGTGAGCCGATGCAAAATGTAGTCCAGGCCGCAATCTAGCCGAATACTACGGGTGCCCCAGGTCTCGCCTCTCAGACCTGGGAACTGGCGCGCCGCCACTCGACCAACCCCATCACCGCCAGAATCACCAGCAGCAAGTAGAGCACGGCCGTGGCCCACAGATCTTTGTAAATGTATTCGCCGACGTACACTAAATCCACCGCAATCCACAGCCACCAGTTAGCCGTGTGTTTGCGCGCCCCCCACCAACTGGCCACCAGGCTATAACTGGTCAGCGCGGCATCTAAATGGGGCAGCGCCGCGCCCACGCGCACCATCAACCATCCCAGCAGAACCGCGCCCACAGCGCCCGCCGCAAGTCCGCCAAGCCAGCCTCGCACGCCCAGCGGAACCACGCGCACCTCGCCCTCTTCGCGCACCCCGCGCCACCAGTGCCACCAGCCGTAAAGCGTAAAGGCAATAAAGAAAACCTGCAGCAGCGAATCGGAAAACAGCCTTGCGCGATAGAAGACCAGAAGGTAGAACACATCCGCCGCAAGCACAACCGGCCAGCAGATGAGGAGACGCCGCGTGGTGAGCCAGATGCCGACCAGCGTGGTGATGAAGCCCGCAACTTCCAGCCAGTTCGCGGCGAGATAGTTGGTAATTGCCATCCAGCTCATGGTCGCGAATCTCCTTGCGGCTTCCGCTCGCGATCGGCCGCCCACCCGTGCAATGCCTCCAGCAGCTTCCCGCCGGGGCCACGGAACCACCGCGCATGTCCCACCAGCCAGCCGTCGCAAGCCATCGGAGCCTGATCCTCGCGATGCAGCACACTTAGAAAATAGTCTGTCTCAGACAATGCAAACTCGGCGTGGCAGAGCGCCGTCATGGGCGCCAGCGCCGCCGCCTCTTCGACTGAGAGTGGCCGCACCGATTCATAGCCGGCGAGCAGTGAGTCAAGATGGTCCAAATGCACAGGCACATTCTTCGCGTCTCCTGATCCCTGATCCCTGATCTCTGATCCCTGTGCCAGCACCAGCCACTCCACGATGTTGCGTTCGATGGCATGCGCCAAATCGTGTACGGCATTGGTTCGATCGGCCAGTCCAAAGTCGATGATTGCCGTGGCCTGCGCATTGTCCGTGTCATCGCTCCAGAGAAGGTTTGAAGCATGCAGGTCGTTGTGCGTCCACAGCGGCTCGAGCGCGGGCAACAGCGGCGCAAGCTCAGCATGAAACGGCGCGAGCAAATCCAAAGCTCCATTGCAACATGCGCGCGTCCCGGCAAAGTCCATGAGCGCAGGCCGCGCCGCCAGATAACGTTCTATCTCCGCGCGAGGATCCTGCGCTGCGAAGATCGTGAAGCTGGCCACGAGGGAGCGAGGCTTTCGGCGCGGCGCTGCAAATCCCTGCGCAGCAAGATGCAGCCGAGCCAGCGCCTGTCCCGCGGAGTAGGCGTGCGTCGCGGTGCGGAACGGCGTCCATGACAGCGCGTCTTCATAAAGATCCACGCCCTCAGGCGCCTCGTGAACCTCATACGTCCACTCGCGTTCTTCGATCGCTGTCTCGCCGGATGCAGCGCCATACACTTCGGGCACCGCGGCTCCATGGGCTCGCAGATGCGCCATGAATCGATGCTCTTCAAGCAATCCCTCTCGATCGCGCACGCTCCGATGATGGCGCTTTATGAAGACCCGCCTGCCCGCCGTCGCTACCACGCTCGCCGCGGAAAACGGCCGCGGGCTGACCGACAAAATCTCGATAGGCTCGCCGAGTCCGGGATAACGGCTCAACAGCGCGCGCACCTCGGGAAGCTCCAGTGGCGGCCAATCGGCATCCACCAGGCTTCCGTCCATTCCGTGCGCTTTTGCCGTCGTGCTCATCGCAGCCGCGTCCCTTGTCAACTTAGAAAGTGTAATGCGCCGACAAGCGCACCGTCGTTGGCGCGCCTAAGTGGATGAATGTATCGCCATAACTCGCGCCCGTATCCTTCCAGTAGCGTTTGTCGGTGATGTTATCGGCATAGAGCCGCAGAGTTACACGTCCCTGCTCGCCGCCCGGTGTATAGCGCGCGCCCATATTGAAGATGTTATAGCCAGGCACGGCCACAACATCGTCGCGTGTCGCCTCCTTGCGCCCGGTATAACTCCAACCGGGCATCAGGTGCAGCCCATGTGCGTGCGGCAATGCGATGTCTGCAAATGCCGACGTACGCAGATGCGGCACATTGATCACCTGCTTGTTGTCGAATGCCGGCGTCCCTGTGTCGTCAGAAATTGCGCGGATGGCCGCCGCCGATGCCGAAAGCCGCAACCAAGAAGCAGCCTTGCCCTCCGCATTCACTTCAATGCCGTCATGCGTCTCGCGTCCTTCGGAGACGAAGCTTTGATCGCCCTGATCGTCAATCGTCTTTGGGTAGAAGAAGGGCGCTCTCATATGGAAAAAAGCAGTAGTCAGAAGAATGCGCTGGCCTGGTTCATACTTGGCGCCGATCTCTGCCTGACGCGTAAAGAACGGAGAAAGGTAGTATCCACCGGCCCAAAACGGTGCTTGCGGTCCCAGCGAAAGAAGGACTCCATAGTTACCGTAAAGAGTCAGATTATCCACCGGACTGAAGGTGACTGCATATTGCGGCAGCCAGACGGTTCTTTCGGTGAAGGCTGCCGCGCCGGACTGCGTTGTGCCGAAAATGTTATGGTCGCGCACCGAATCGAAGCGGCCACCTGCGAGTAGTTGAATGCGTCCCGGCAGGTGAATTCCGTCCTGCATCACCGCCGCGGATTGGTGATTGTCCTCGGTCAGTGTTCGCGGTCCGGCTTGGTCTGGCGTACCTGTGACGGGATCGATTTCCATGGGAACCGGCGTGATGGGTTGATAAATGTTTTCTGAACCGACATAGGTGTACACCGCGCCATTCTGTATGTTATCCGGCGCATTCGCAGGCGGCGTCCCTGGCAGTTGCACACTGCGCAGAAACAACTCACCCCCGCCTACCACGTCCTGACTGACGGCTCCGGTCTTGATGTGACCAGTGATCATCGCCTCGGCCTGTGCGTCGATGCGCAACTCGCCGGGGTCGCGGTAATCGTAAATATCGTATGTCCCGTCGGGAGCAAAGAACCAGGGCGGTGTCGAACTTCCCGGAACACACTCAGCTTCGTTGTAGCAGCCATACGCGTAGATCACGTTGTCGTTGATCAGCGAGTGGCTGTAACTCGCCGCTGCAACCGCCCGCCACGCCGGCGTCAAATCGTAATCCAGCCGCGCCCCGGTGTTGATTGTGTCGAAGGTGTTTGGCAATGCCCAAGGCTGCTCGCCCAGCATGGTCGAAGGATGAACGAGGTTCAGGTCGGGCAGCACCGTTCCGCCCAGCAACTGATAGCCGCAGACCGAGCGTTCCACCTTATGCTGGTATTCGAAATCGCCGTTCAGAATTGCCTTCGGGCTCATCTTCCAATCCGCCGCGCCCGCCGCCATCGTGCGCCAGCCATTCGCGTCGTTCACATAGCTTTCGATTTTTTCGCCGGCAGCATTCATTCGCGCGCCAACCTGCTTCCGGCTGCCAAAGAGATGCCCAAGGTCGATTGCGCCGTAAACAGTTCCGCGATGATCGGTGGCCAGATCGATCGCTTCTACCACGGCTGGACGTTTGGTCACGTAGTTAATCAGCCCGCCGCCCGAAGCCACGCCGCTCTCCACGCCTGCCAGCCCATTCAGGAACTCGACCCGCTCCTTGTTTTCCAGTGGCACGTCCTGCTCGCCGGCGATGGTCATGCCATTGAGTTCGAGTCCCGTGGCCAGGTCGATCGGGAAGCCGCGAATCTCGAAGTCGCCATAGTAGCCCACCGGCGCGTAGTCCTCGCCGATCGACGCGTCGTTCTTCACCACATCCGAAAGCACGCGCGCAGCCTGATCGGTGAGCAGCTCGCGCGTGACGATGGTGGCCGACAGCGGAGTCTCCTTCAGCGTCGCGCCGTCCAACGTGCCCACCGAAACCGCGCCCGGGAGATAATCGTCCTTCGCCTCCCCATGAACGATGACCGTTGTAGTCACGGGCTGAATCTGCTGCGCGGCCGGCTTTGCCGAGTTCTGCGCGGGAGTAGTATTTGCAGGCGACGCGCTCTGTGAAATCGCAAGCAGTGAACCGCCCAGTGCGCAGAACAGCATCGACACAAGAGCCCGCGACCGCTTCGGTGCAGACTTGGCGTTTGCGGAGGATTGTGAAGGAATGCGATTGGTGACGGCGGCTGCGAGTTCGAGCATGGTCTCCCCTTGTTTCCAACTGAATGAAACAAGGGGACTCTTGCTACGAATCGAGGAAGATCGCCGGTTGGCTTCGAAAACTTCCCACGCCGGCATTATCCGGATCGGGTTCTAGGGTATCTTCTCAGCCCCACTCCGTGGAGCACCCCTGTTTCAATGTTTCAATTGGAACACTTGAGGCGCCGAAATTGCAAATCCTGCCGGGCGCCCAGCTAACCACCGGCCCCTGAGCGTTTACTTCCCCGTGCCTTCGGTGATCGTCACAATCCGGTCCACTCCCGGTACCGTGAACTTCTCCACCTTGCCGCTGGGCCAATGCACTTCGATCGCATCCACCGTCGTAGCCTGTCCCAATCCGAAATGCGGCCTTGGATCGTTGCTTGAAAGATAGCTGCCACCGCTCAGCACATCCCCGCGTTGCTTCATGCCGTTGGCGGTCACATACACCGTTGCGCCCACCGCGTCGCGCGGACTTTTCGGCCCGCCCACCAGCTTCAGTTCGAGCCAATGATTCTTGTCCGGGTTCACATTGCGCAGCAGCACCGGATGGCCGTCCATCACGTTGATCACCGCATCCAGTTTTCCGTCGTTGAACAGATCGCCCACCGCCATGCCGCGCCCGGGGATCACGACGGCCAATCCCGAACCCTCCACCGCCGGAACCGCCTCGAACTTCTTGCCTCCGATGTTGTGAAAGAGCATGGGCCGCTGCGCCCAGGTTGTGCCCCACGCATACTTATCCGCTTCAGGATAAACGTGGCCGTCGGACATCAGCAGGTCTTTCCAGCCGTCGTTGTCGTAGTCCATGAAAGCGTCTCCCCAGCTGAGGAAGGGAACTGAAATCTCGGCAATCCCCAACTGGTAGCTGATGTCGGTCATGTTGCCGTCGCCTTCGTTGCGGTAGAACGGTTTGTAATCGTCGGAGAATGTAGTGTCGAAGACGGACAGTTGCCCATTGTTCTGGTAATCGCCCACCGCGATGCCCATGGATGCAGTCTCGCGTCCTGCCTCGTTCAATGCAAAACCCGATGCGTAACTCACATCCTCAAACGTGCCGTCGCCCTTGTTCAGGTACATATAATTCGGCGTCGAATCGTTGCCCACCAGCAGATCGATCTTGCCGTCGTTGTTGATGTCCACAAACGCCGCGCCGAGGCCGTAATAGCCCGGCTTGTCATCCACGCCGGTCTTTACGCTTACATCGGTAAATGTCCCGTCGCCGTTGTTATGAAAAAGATGGTCTGGCTCGCCCTTCAAACCGCGCGGTCCGCACGCCACCGCCTCACCGCGAAAAGTACAGAACGCGTTGTTGCCCCCATTCTCTTTGCTGCTGGGCAGGTTATTCCAGTCCCAGTGAATGTAGCCTGCCACAAACAGGTCCAGCCGCCCGTCGCCGTCGTAGTCGCCCCAGGTCGCGCCCGTCGACCAGTTGCCAAGCTGCACGCCAGCCTTCTCCGCAACATCGGTAAACGTCCCGTCATGATTGTTGCGGTAGAGGCGGTTCTTTCCGTAGTTGGAAACATAAATGTCCGGCCAGCCATCGTTGTCGAAGTCGGCAATGGCTACGCCAAATCCCCAGCGGTCGTTGGTCACGCCGGCCTTGGCCGCCACGTCGGTAAACGTTCCATCGTGATTGTTGCGGAACAGCGCTGCATGCGGCGGCGTCGCCTTGCCCGTCAGCGCGTCCACCGTCGAACCGTTGACTACGTAGATCGAGAGCCACCCGCTGTTGTCGTAGTCGATCAGCCCCACCCCCGAGCCCTTGGTCTCGATGATGTAGCTTTTCTCCGGCGTGCCCATCTTATGCGTCCAGTGAGTTAGTCCGGCCTTCTCCGAGTCATCGATGAAAACGATCGCCCCGCTCTTCACAAAGCCGCCCGCGGTGATGGGCCGGTGCTGCGCGTCGAGAATCACCGGATGAGGCGAGCCGGTCTCCTGGCCGCCAGTAGCGGCAGGTTGTGTCCCTTCGGCAGGTTGTTGAGATTGTTGCCCTGGGGGAAGAGCACCGGGCCCTGTGGCCTGTGCGGAAAGAAATGCGGAAACTCCTGCCGCCAGCAGTCCAAGGAAAGTGGTGGTGCGCAGTGCCTCAAACATAGGCAGCCAGTATACGGGGAGGGGTGGGGCTAAGTATCGACCGAAAGGTGGAGGGGGCCGGAGACATCTCCTTAAGACACGCTCAATTGTCTAGCCTTTGAGCACTCGCAGTTCGGTCAGGCGATGGGCCGCGCGGGATGCCCGAGTTTGCCGAGCAGGCGCCTGCGAAGCCAGATCGGCGATCGTCGCGTCGGACAGAACATCCAGCATCGCCTTCTGGGCCTGCACCCAAACCGGGTGCGCCGGGCACCACTTTTTTCTTGCGCAGGAGTCCCCCGAGATCAGGCAGACATTCAGATTGAGGGGGCCATCGATGGCCTCGATCACCTCGAGCATCGTTGCCTCGCGTCCTCTCGCCAGAATCTCAAATCCCCCGGACTGTCCCCGCCGCGAAGAGATCAGTTTGGCGCGCGACAGGGCCTGCAGGACCTTGGAAAGGAAGCTTTCCGGAGCTCCCGTGGCATCGGCCAGCACCGGCAGCAACACGCGTTCGCGTGCGGGCAGGGTCGCCAGATGAACCATCACACGAACGGCATAATCGGCTGCGCGCGTTAGTTGCATCGACGAGTTGGATCTCTTCATTGGGTAAACCTGCCGAACCGAAACCGCGGCCTGGAGCGCATGGGATTCCGAATACCGGCGCGGGTCCCGTGCCGCCCGGCGCCGGAGCTATCGAGAAAGTCCCTGCTCCGCCAGCAGAGTAGTTGAGATTATCACAAGCGCTTGTGTTTTCTGTCACAGACCTGCGTTTACCCGAG
>Ga0224559_1000354_pt1 | contig 31929 bp, 27 predicted proteins | sample 714S33034metaG_FD_180676 | JGI IMG/M metagenome (GOLD analysis project Ga0224559, IMG submission 180676) | Peat soil microbial communities from Stordalen Mire, Sweden - 717 S3 30-34 | ecosystem: Environmental > Terrestrial > Soil > Wetlands > Peat | place: Sweden: Norrbotten County, Stordalen... | reverse complement strand
CTTCCGAGGTGTCGATGCTCTTGATGTTGGCGTGCGAGACCTCGGCCTGGGTCAGAGCCAGGCGCAGAGTACCTTCGGGCATATGCAGAGCCAAATCGGCGCCGAAATCCCACGTGCCGGTAACCTTTGCCAGAGCCGACGGGCGCACAGCGTTGCCGCCTACGAGGGTCTTCGGAGCGTCTGATGGATTGGCGATTGGATCGTTAAGGATGTCTTCGGGCTTGATTTCGCCGCGGATGAGCCGGGCGGCATCCATCACCGCATTGATAAGGGGCTTGTAGCCGGTGCAGCGGCAGAGGTTGCGGTTCTTGTTGAACCAGTTGCGAACCTCTTCGCGCGTCGGGTTGTTGTTGCTGTCCAGCAGCACCTTGGCCGACAGGATGAAGCCGGGGGTGCAAATGCCGCACTGCGCGCCGCCATGCGCCATCCAGGCGATCTGCAAGGGATGCAGATGACCCGGGATGCCAATGCCTTCGATGGTGACGATCTGAGCGCGCTCCGCAACCTTCTCCATCTTGGTGAGGCAGGCCTTGTTCGGCTTTCCGTCGACGATGACCGTGCAAGTGCCGCAGTGGCCTTCGTTGCAGCAGACCTTACAGCCGGTCAGCATCAGGTTATTTCTTAGCACTTCGGCCAAGGTGATTTCGGGTTCAACTACCAGCCAGCGGTCGACGCCGTTGATGTTGAACAGCCTTCTTTTGAATGTTTTAAAAGCCAATTTTTACCTCTCCTCTGTTTGAGTATTCAAGAGTGTGGGGCAATACTACCACCGCCAGCTTGGAACTAGACTAATTGTCGTGAATATGATATAATAGTCTCCTTCCAGCGAAAGGTCGAGATGGTGGCAGTCGCTGCATTCAAGACAAAGTCCTCCATGGCATATGCTGGCTGGTCTCAAAATCCAAGTGCAACAAAGGCGAATTGGGCCAGATCAAGCGGTTTTGCTCTCTGTTTGACGAGCATTTCTGGATGAAATAGCGAAAAGGGCCATGGAAAAGCTGGAAAGCAGAAAACGCTTCCCACTTTTCCACAGCCCCGACTACGACTACTGTTGATGCTTTGGCCCAGGAATTACGCTCTGACATTTGTTGCACTTGGAATTTGAGCGCGGCCAACCAGCCTCTCTAATCGGAAACATACAACGAAATTCACATGGGCCCGGTGTTGACCTGGGAAACGGACACCATGCTCGATGGCCGTTTCTCGACCGGCAAGGTCCAGCACGCCCTGATTGCCGGCTATATCCTCAATCAACGCGAGAGCTCCGCTATGGCCCAGATACCGACATAGAGCCCAGGCTTGATGCGACGCAGCAGATTGACTTCCTCAAATCCCTGCCCGCGTCCGATGTGAATCTGCAAGGCAGAGGCCTTCTGCTGATAGCGCCGCAAGGTTTCTCCCAGGTATGCGCTTAATGTGTCGAGATGCTTTTCACGGCTCGATGGAGATCTCCCCGAAAGATTCATATCAGTTTCTCCCCAGCCTTATTGACCACTGCATAAATAATGCAATATTAGATATTGAGGTACAGAATAGTTATGCCCAGATTGAAGGGGAGTGCCGATCGAAAACTTCTGCGCCAACATCGCCGTCTTCGCCTCGAAAGTTTTCCTTCCTACGCTCCGCAACTCAATCCCGATGAAAAAGTCTGGTCGCTGGACAAATGGGAACTGGCGAACAGCTGCCCAAACGATGTGGACGAACTGATGGAAGACATCCTCGGCTCCATCGATGGTATTCGCAACTCGCCGGAGAAGCTGCGTGGCTGCATCGCGCAGTCCGAGTTGACCTTTTCTTTGCGTTAAACCATTGCATTATATTCGCAGCGGTCTATAGGGAACATCTGATGAAGTTCCGCTTTCTTAGGAAATCCATCCCCCAGGGGCTTAAGCCCATTGATTTTGCAGCCTTTGTGGCACGGCTAAAGCCGTGCCCTTTCAAAACAACGACTTGTTCAGAGGTTTCCTAACGAAGCTCCGGGCGAGTTGTCGCTTACTCGGAAACTAACTCACCGTCCAGAAAGTAAAGAATCTTTACCGGATCACCTTCAGCGCGCCACGGAAGAGGCCGTCGAAATCGGCGGCGAGGGCCTTGTCCTTGGCGACGGCCTGCTCGATGGCCTTCTCGGCGGAAGGGCGCTGGTAGCCGAGGTTGACCAGGGCCGAGAGCACATCGTCAACGGCCGCCCCCTTCACGGCATAGGGTGTGGGCGCGGCGGCGAAGTCGTCCAGTTTGTCCTTGAGCTCGACCACCAGCCGCTCGGCCAGCTTTTTGCCCACGCCGGGAATGCGCACCAGTTGCGCGTGGTCCTGGCCGCGGATGGCCTGGACCGTCCGCTCCGCGGAAAGTCCGCTCAAAATCGTGACGGCCAGCTTGGGGCCGACGCCCGAGACGGTAATCAGCCGCTCGAAAAGCCGTTTTTCCTCGCGGTCGAGAAAGCCGAAGAGGGCAATCTGGTCCTCGGCGACCTTGGTGTAGATGTGCAGGGCGGCCTCGGCGCCGATGGCGGGCAGCAATGTGAAGGTGGGCACCGAGATGGTGACGTCATAGCCCACCCCGCCAGCCTCGATAATGGCCTGGCCGGGCTGTTTGTGGATGAGTCTTCCGCGCAGATGAGCGATCATCGTGCCCTATTGTAGATTCTCCAGCCGCCCGGCGAACACCAATCTCGCCCAGCCGAGGTCCCGGCCGCGTCCCAAGATAAATTCAGATAAATCCGGAAATGGCTCCGGCCGGCCCCCGCCGGATACAATAGGATTCTAAGCTGCGGCAAACGGGCGGCGCACGATTTTGAATTTTGGAGCAGGTGCACGTGAGAGGCAAAAACTGCCGCGGTCTGCGGCTCAAGCTGGTTGCAGGATTGATTTTCGCGCTCTTGATGCCCGCGCTGGCCGCGGTCGCGGCGCACGCGCAGACGGCCACGGCGACGACCCTGACCGCGGGCACGCTGAGCGGTTGCTCGCAGGCTCTCACCGTGGCTGTGACCGCCGGTGGAAGTGCGGTCTCCTCTGGCACCGTGACCATCGAAGACGAGTTCAACGGCAGTCAGATTCAACTGGCCTCCGCGGCTCTGAGTTCCGCCGGCACGGCCACCCCGACGCTCTCCCTGGCGGATGGCAGCCACATCCTGACTGCGGTCTTCAACGGCACCACGGCCGACGGGGCCTCGACCTCATCGCCGGTTAATGTAACCCTCAACTCCCAGTGCGAATTTATGGTGGGGGTCTCAAATTTCACCGCCACAACTCCCGCGAATACCCTCACGCCCGGCCAGTCGGGCACGGCCATCGTTTCCGTTGTCCCCTCGCAGGCGTTTGTTAACTCGCTGAAGGGATCTCCGGCGACCGTCACGCTCTCCTGCACGGGCCTTCCCGATAATTCCTCCTGTGGCATTAACCCGTCCAGCGTGGAGATTCAGAGCACCGCCACGGGCGCGCTTACCAGCACGATGACCATTCAAACGGAGGCGGCTTCCACGACCTCGGCCTCGTCGGCTCACCCGCAGCGTAAAGGCTCCACTCCCATCGCCTGGGCGTTTCTGTTGCCCGGGGCTCTGGGATTTGGCGGACTGGCCTGGGGCGCGCGTCGCCGCCGGGGTGGTGTCCGTGGGAAGGTCAGCCGCTGGCTCAGCCGGATTTCTTTCCTGATGCTGGTTGGCCTGGTTACCCTGCTGGGCACGACCGCCTGCAATCCGCGCTACGACTACCTGAATCACGGCCCGTCCACCAACTCGGCGACTCCGGCTGGAACGTACAATGTGACCGTCACCGGGGTGTACAACAACGGCGTCAGCGCCACAACACGCTCCACCACCTTTGCGCTGACGGTAAATTAGAAGGCAGGCGACAGCCCGCATGAACCGCTGGCACTCTCTTCCGGCGCAGGTGTACGCGCTGGTGGAGCTGAGGCCGGCCACCGTCTTGCTGGAGTGCGCCAAGCCCGGCGCTGCCGAGCCCTGGACCCGGATTTTTACCCAGCCCACGCGCATTATTGCGGCCAATCAGCCCACGGAGATTCCCCGCCTTTTTGCTGAAATCGAAGGCGCGGTGGCGGCCGGCCACTTTGCCGCGGGGTTTTTCGCCTACGAGTGTGGCGGCTGCTTTGAGCCTACCGCGGCCGTGCGGCGCAACCCCGCTCCCGGCGAGTCCGGTGCGCCGCTGGCCTGGTTCGGCCTCTACGAGCGCTGCTATTGCTTCGACCACAGCACAGGAGCCTTTGTGGACGGCGACCCTCCGGGGATGGAGCGCTGCGCGACTGGCCACCGCGGCCAGGAGCCCGCTGCCGAGGCTTTGCTGGAGGCCGAATTTGGCCTCTTAGAGGCCGAGTATGCCGAACGCATCGCGGCCATCCACGAATGGATTTGCGCGGGCGAGATTTATCAGCTCAACTTCACAGTCCCCATGCGGGTGCGGACCTCAGCCACTCCGACGGCGCTCTACTCCCGACTGCGCGGCCTCCAGCCGGTCGAGTACGGCGCCTTTCTGCACACTCGGCCAGGCCACCGCATCCTCTCCTTTTCGCCTGAGCTGTTTTTTCAGTTGGAAGACGGCGGGCCCATGCGCCGCATCACCACACGTCCGATGAAAGGAACCGCGCCCCGCGGCCGCACCACCGGCGAAGACCGCCAACTGGCCGAGTGGCTGCGCAACGACCCCAAAAACCGCAGCGAAAACCTGATGATCGTCGATTTGCTGCGCAACGACCTGGGCCGCCTGTGCCGCTTCGGCAGCGTCCGGGCCGAAAGCCTCTTCGCCGTCGAGCGCTACCCGACCCTCTGGCAGATGACCTCGACCATCACCGGCGAAGTGCGCCCCGAGGTGGGATTCCAGCAGATCTTCCGGGCGCTGTTTCCCTGCGGCTCGATCACCGGAGCGCCCAAGGTGCGGGCCATGCAACTGACGGCCAGAGTCGAGCCGGAGGCCAGGGGCGTTTATACCGGCGCCATCGGCTACTTCTCGCGCCAGCGGACGGTCTTCAACGTGGCCATTCGAACGCTGGAGTTGGACGGCGAAGGCCGGGAATTGGGGCGACAAAGCGAGAAATCGAAAGACAAAAACGGGGCATTCAAGGGAAAATTTGAGGAATCGAAGAGCAAATTTGTGGAACCGAAGAGCAAGGGGGAGGAACTGGACGGAGGCGGCGAGAATTCCGGTGGTGAACTTGACAGACAAACCGGTCTCCAGTTTGGGCGGATGGGCGTAGGAGGGGGCATCATCGCCGACTCCGATGCGGCCAGCGAGTTCCGCGAATGCCTTTTGAAGGCGGAATTCCTCACCGGCCCGCCCAATCGCTTTCCCGAGCGCTTTTCGCTGGTGGAGACACTGCTCTGGCGCGAGGGCTTTCCGTTGCTCGAGTTGCACCTCGACCGGCTGGAGGATTCGGCCGGCTACTTCGAATTCGCCTGTGAGAGAGCCAGGGTCCGGGCCGCGCTCGTGGCCCACGCCGCAACCTTCGCAAGCCCAGTTCCGAGTCCAGGGCTGAGCCCCAAGCCAAGCCTGGAGTTGAACCCAGAGCCAAAGCCAGAATCAAGTCAGTTCCCGAATCAGCCGCCAAGGCCCGCCCCGCGCAAGGTCCGCCTGCTGCTCGGCCCCGAAGGCGGATTGCGGATCGAGAGCGAGATTCTGCCCGCGAGCGCGATTCAGCCCGCCAGTGCAACGAGTACGGCCACAAAGCCCGTCTGCGTCCGCATTTCAGCTGAGCGCACCGATCCGCGCGACCGGATGCTCTTTCACAAGACCACGCACCGGCCGGTCTACGCGGCGGCCTATGGGGCCGCCACCGAGGCCGGTTTCGACGACGTGCTGTTTCTCAACCTGCGCGGCGAGGTCACCGAAGGCGCTATCAGCAACATTTTCATCGAGAAGGACGGCCGATGGTTTACACCGCCCGTGGAATGCGGTCTGCTGGCCGGGGTCTTCCGGCGCCATCTGCTGGAGACCCGCCCCGGCATCGAGGAAAAAGTGCTCTATCCCGGCGACCTGCGCCAGGCCGGCGCCGTTTATCTGGCCAATGCCGTGCGCGGCCTGCGGCGCGCAATCATCGACTGGGAAAACTAGTCGGTGTGAGCGACCTTTTCTCCAAATTGTGAGCGCCACCGGAACTTTTGATCGCCGCCTCGGCCGTCAACGCCGAGTGCCCCAGCTCTCGGTTTTGAGAGCCGGGATTCCACGAAAACCGGCAAAACTCAACTCACCGAAGGCAGTCCGGCCAGCGCCATGGCGATTTCTTCGGCCGGGTACTCGTAATTTTCCAGCTTCCCGGCCTGGTAGGCGATGTAGGACTGCATGTCGAAGTGGCCGTGACCACTCAAAACAAAGAGGATGGTCCGCTCCTTGCCCTCTTCCTTGGCCTGCAGGGCCTCGCGAATCGCGGCAGCGACGGCGTGGTTGGCCTCCGGCGCGGGGATGATGCCCTCAGCGCGGGCAAACTGAATTCCCGCCGCGAAGGCGTCCAACTGCTGCACGGTGGTGGCCTCCACCAGTCCCAGGTCCATCACGTGCGAGACCAGCGGGGCCATGCCGTGATAGCGCAATCCGCCGGCGTGAATCCCTGGCGGAATGAAGGAAGAGCCCAGTGTGTGCATTCTCATCAGCGGCGTCAGGTGCGCGGTGTCGCCGAAGTCGTAGGCGAAATGGCCTTTGGTCAGGCTGGGGCAGGCCGAGGGCTCGACGGCCACCACGCGCGCCTGGCTCAGTCCCTTGAGCTTGCGGCCCAGGTAGGGCATCGCCAGGCCGGCAAAGTTCGATCCGCCGCCCGCGCAGGCCAGGATCACGTCCGGTTCATCGCCCGCCAGTGCCATCTGCTCGATGGTTTCCAGGCCGATCACCGTCTGGTGCAGCAGCACATGGTTCAGCACGCTGCCCAGCGCGTACTTTGTGTTGGAGTCCTTGGCGGCCGCCTCGACGGCCTCGGAGATGGCGATGCCCAGCGAGCCGTTGGTGTCAGGGTACTCGGCCAGAATGGCGCGGCCTGACTCGGTTTCAATGCTCGGGCTGGATGTGACCGAGGCTCCGTAGGCCTCCATCAGCGCGCGGCGATAGGGCTTCTGGTCGTAGCTCACGCGCACCATGTAGACCTTGCACTCGAGGCCGAAGAAGGCGCAGGCCATGGCCAAGGACGACCCCCACTGCCCGGCGCCGGTCTCGGTCGAAAGCCGCTTGGTGCCTTCGATTTTGTTGTAATAGGCTTGCGGCACGGCGGTGTTCGGCTTGTGCGAACCGGCCGGGCTCACGCCTTCGTACTTGTAGTAGATTTTGGCGGGTGTATCCAGCGCCTTTTCCAGCCTTCGAGCGCGGAAGAGCGGCGCCGGCCGCCACTGGGCGTAGACCTGCCGCACCGGATCGGGAATCTCAATCTCCCGCTCCCGGCTCACCTCCTGCTGAATCAGGCTCATGGGAAAAAGCGGCGCCAGATCCTCCGGCCCAATCGGCTGGAGCGTCCCGGGATGCAGCACGGGCGCCATCGGCTTGGGCAGATCGGCGGCAATGTTGTACCAGGCAAGGGGAATGCGGTTTTGCGGAAGGTTGTACTGGATGGATTCCATGCGGAAATTCTATCAGCCCGAACGGCAGGCGGGAGGGGACTTTGCCAGCGGCCAGGATTGCACCTCGCCCCCTTCCCTCTGATCGAGTGGCTCCAGAAAGCCTCAGATCAACTCGTCACGGCCCGCCAGCCCCAGCTCCTTGACGATTTTGCCCACATCCTGGGAGCGGTCGCGATGGGCGACCAGCAGCGCATCCTCAGTGTCCACGATGACCAGGTTTTCGACGCCCACCATGGCCACGAATTTTTTCGGGCTGTAGGCGTAATTGTTGGCGGCGTCCAGAGCCATGTGCCCCAGGGAGTCGGACACGTTGCCCTCGCCGTCTCCGCGCAGCCGGGTCTCGAGCTGGTACTCGTAGAGCGAGGCCCAGGAGCCCAGGTCGTTCCAGGCAAACTCGGCCGGGACGCAGTACAGGTGGGAGATGTGCTCGCCCTTGGCCGAGCGCGGCTCCAGCACGGCGTAATCGACTGAGATGTTCTCGCACTTGGGGTAGGCCGTGTGGAAGACCTCTTTGAACTGGGGCGTGCCATAAGCGGCGGCGATGGCCTCCAGCAGGGGGGCGGTCTCCGGCAGGTGCTCGCGGACGGCGTTGGCCAGCGTGCGCGCCGTCCACAGGAACATGCCCGCATTCCAGTAGTAGTTGCCCGCGGCGACGAACTCCTCGGCGCGGTTCAGGTTGGGCTTTTCGATGAAGCGGCGGACGTGGAGGGCCGTGTCGTCCTTGGTGGGGTCGCCGGTCTCGATGTAGCCGTAGCCGGTTTCGGCGCGGGTGGGCTCAATGCCCAGCACCACCATGTGGTCGCCGGCCGAGGCCACGGCGATGCCCCTTTGCAGCGCCTTGAGGAAGCGCGGCTCGTCGGCGATCACGTGATCGGAGGGGAAGATTCCCAGCACCGCGTCGGGATTCTGCCGCTCGATGATGAAGGCGGCCAGTCCGCAGGCCGGAGCGGTGTTGCGCGCCACCGGCTCCTGCACGATCTGTCTGGCGGGCACACCCTTCAACTGGTCGGCGATCTCGCCTGCCAGGTATTCGTTGGTGATGACCCAGGTCTTCTCCGGCGTGGCCAGCGGCTTGAGCCGCTCGACGGTCTGCTGGATCATGGAGCGCTCGCCATCCAGCGCCAGAACCTGCTTGGCATGGGCGCGGCGGGAGCGGGGCCAGAAGCGCGTACCGCTGCCACCGGCAAGAATCACAGGACGAAAATCAACAGGCTTCGACATTGCAGACACATCCTACCCGACAGGAAGTACATTTGCACAGCGATGAATGAACTTTTTCGCACAAAGTTCAGTATCTTTGCTGGAAATAGACGAAATTTTAGACGAAATGCAAGAAAAAGCATACCACGGGCTCCCCCAGTGCCGGGGAGGGCCGGCTGGGGAGTAAAACAGGGCGAACTCATCCTGAACAGGGAGAACTTATCCTGAAGGGAAAAACTTATCCTGGAATCCCGGATGAAAATTAAGAGAGAACGAGCAAAAAATGGAGCGGAGCACTCGAAGAGCGAACGGGAGTGGAGTGCCTGAACCGCCTCCGGCGTCCATCCCGGTTTGCTCCGTTCGCGGCGGTGTGCTAACCTTGATTTCTGTGCCGTAGTACGGGCGAAGTGGTGGTGTGCCCGTACGTTTTTTAGGGTCTCCGGGGCGGTTTCCGGGTGGGATGGGCTGGCGTAGCTCAGCTGGTAGAGCATCTGATTTGTAATCAGAGGGTCGGGGGTTCAAATCCCTTCGCCAGCTCCACTGAAGGAAAGCGGAATCCACTGAGGGTAAGTGGAATTCGGAGTTGAAGCGGCAAAAAGTTTTACTGGCGCCAGAGTTTTTTTGAGGTGCCGGGCTTGGCCTCGGTGACGATTCCGCTGAGACGTATGCTCCTTGTGAGCCGGGGATTTCCGGGTGAGCCGGTGACTTTTCGGTGGGGCAATGCGCCGAAGAGGGTGAGACGCGGCAGGCAGGCGGGTTGGCGGGATTCCCGGCAAGCGATCTTTGCTTGCTGGGGTGAATGGGCACAGGTGGCCGAGTGGTTAATGGCAGCAGACTGTAAATCTGCCGCTCCTTGGAGCTACGGAGGTTCGAATCCTCCCCTGTGCACCATGATTTCGAGGGGCGGGAATGCGCCGAGAACTGGAGAAGCGCGAGGGGCGGATGAACGCCGGTTCGGCTTCGAAGGATTTGATTCCGGCGGATTCGGGTTCCAAGGGGCCGGAAACGGCAGGATCGAAAGCTTCGGCGGGTTCGGTGGTTTCGGATCTTGACCGTCGGTTCCGGTTGGCCTTGCTGCTGTATGTGGCGCTGGCGGCGCTGGCTTGGTTTACCCTAGGCGAGGGCAAGGTTCTCGTCGGGGGCAGGCTGGTGGATTTGCGGTGGCTTCCGCTGGTAATTCTCGGCGGGCTGGCACTGCGCACCGTCATAGCCCATCAGGCGGAGAAGATTCGCCGCGAAGGGGAGGGGAAGGCCGGTTCGGGGCCCCGTGGGTTGCAAAAGAAGGGCTGATGTAGCTCAGTTGGTAGAGCACTCCCTTGGTAAGGGAGAGGTCACCGGTTCAAACCCGGTCATCAGCTCCAGAAATTCAGCTTCTAGCTGCTAGCTTTTAGCCTCTAGCCAGTGCGGTAGCGGGTTGGGCCGATGCGGCCAAACCGGGCAAGAACAAGCTGGAAGCTAGCGGCTAAAAGCCAAAGGCTGTTTTCGCGGGAGTAACTCAGTGGTAGAGTCACAGCCTTCCAAGCTGTTGGTCGCGGGTTCGATCCCCGTCTCCCGCTCCATTCGAGGGCCCCGAAAGCAGGGCTACAACGTGCGCTGCCGGTCTTGAACCAGGCCCTGAGAAGCGCGCGCTGCCTGCCGCGGTTGGAAGAGCGCTGCCGCCGGGGCGATACGGCCAGGTGCAGGCCTGCTCTTGAGGGGCGCATCAGAAGCTTTAGTGCTTCCGTTATGCGGAGGCTCAGCGAGAATTTTAAGTCTAACGGAAGGAACTGAAGGGCATGGGCAAGGAAAAGTTTGACCGTTCGAAGCCGCACGTGAACGTGGGAACGATCGGGCACATTGATCACGGCAAGACGACGCTGACGGCGGCTATCACCAAGGTGCTGGCCAAGCACAACCCGAAGAATGCTTTCCGTTCGTTCGATTCGATCGACAATGCGCCGGAAGAGCGGGAGCGGGGCATCACCATCGCCACGGCGCACGTCGAGTACGAGACGGCCAACCGGCACTACGCGCACGTCGATTGCCCGGGCCACGCCGACTACATCAAGAACATGATCACCGGCGCGGCGCAGATGGACGGGGCAATTCTCGTCGTGGCGGCCACCGACGGCCCCATGCCGCAGACCAAGGAGCACGTTCTATTGGCCCGGCAGGTGGGCGTTCCCTGCATCGTGGTCTTTTTGAACAAGTGCGACGCGGTCGACGACGAAGAGCTGATCGACCTGGTGGAGATGGAAGTTCGCGAGCTGCTGACCAAGTACCAGTTCCCCGGCGACGACGTGCCGGTGATTCGTGGGTCGGCTTTGGGCGCCTTGAACGGCGAGCCGAAGTGGGAAGCCAAGATCGACGAGCTGATGGATGCGGTCGACAAGTACGTTCCGCAGCCAAATCGCGCCGTGGATCTACCCTTCCTGATGCCCATCGAGGACATCTTCTCGATCTCCGGTCGCGGCACGGTGGTCACCGGCCGCATCGAGCGCGGCAAGGTGAAGGTGGGCGAGGCGTGCGAGATCGTGGGCTTCCGCGAGACGCGGCAGACGGTCTGCACGGGCGTGGAAATGTTCAAGAAGCAGTTGGACGAGGGGTTGGCGGGCGATAACGCCGGCATTCTGCTGCGCGGCATTCCGAAAGAGGATGTCGAGCGTGGAATGGTTTTGGCCAAGCCGGGCTCGATTACGCCGCACACCAACTTCAAGGGCGAGGTTTACGTTCTGAGCAAGGAAGAGGGCGGGCGGCACACGCCGTTCTTCAAGGGCTACCGGCCACAATTTTACTTCCGCACGACGGATGTGACAGGCGTGGCGGAGCTTCCCGAGGGCGTGGAGATGGTGATGCCGGGCGACAACGTGCAGCTGGCGATTGAGCTGATTACGCCGGTGGCTCTCGAAAAGGGCCTCAGGTTTGCCATCCGCGAAGGCGGCCGCACGGTGGGCGCCGGCACGGTCTCCGAGATTATCAAGTAACAGGGGTCAGGGGTCAGGGTCAGGGATCAGGAAAACTGGTCTCTGACCACTGGCAACCGGCCTCTGCAGACTGAAAGGATTTGCAGGATGCGGGAAATCGTTACATTGCAGTGCACCGAGTGCAAGGAGCGGAACTACTCGACGACCAAGAACAAGAAGACGACCACGGGCCGTCTGGAGTTCAAGAAGTTCTGTAGCCGCTGCCGCAAGCACCAGGTGCATAAGGAAACGAAGTAGTACTGGGTTCAGTTGTCAGGGTTCAGGGATCAGCTATCAATGCCAGGATTGGCGTAGAGTGACTGAACCCTGATCCCTTAACCCTGATCCCTGTTTAGGGGCGTAAGCTCAACGGTTAAACTGTCGGTCTCCAAAACCGAACTTGGGGGTTCGAATCCCTCCGCCCCTGCCAGATTGAGTCCTGATTGAGTCAGGTTGTGCTCGGCCAAGCGGCCTGGGCGCGAAGGAATCCATAGTATGGGAACAAAGGCGACAATCGTGAACGGCGAAGTGCGGCAACCGCCGGCCAAGCGGCAGGAACCTGGCGCGGCGTCAAAATGGGTCGGCAACGTGCGCGGCGTATGGGAGGAGTTCACGCGTTTTCTGAGTGACGTGCGCGCCGAGATGCGTAAAGTGGTTGTTCCCTCGCGGAAAGAAGTACAGACCACGACCACGGTGGTGATCATCGCGGTTTTCCTCTTCGGACTCTATTTTTTTCTGGTGGACGGAATTTTTTCCTTTGGCATGAACCGGCTTCTGCAGAAGTTGGGCGGATTGCAGTAGGCATTTAGAGCCGCGAAACGAGAGCATGAAGATGGCAGAAGAATTAGGACAAGCCGAACCCGTGGAACAGCCAGCCCAAGCTGGACAGGCCGAAGAAGCTGGACAGGGCGAACAGGGCGAACAGGCCGTTGCGCCGGCAGACCCACAGGCGCCGCCGCTGCCGGAGCGCAATGAGCGCTTCAAGTGGTACATCCTGCACGCCTACTCGGGCTTCGAGCGCAAGGTGCGCGAGTCGATTGCCAGCCGCGTGGAAGCCTTCGGGCTGAGTGGCAAGGTGGGCCGGGTGATGATCCCCACCGAGCCGGTGACGGAGATTGTCAACGGCAAAAAGCGGACTGTCGAGCGGGTTTTTCTCCCCGGCTACGTGCTGGTGGAGATGGAGCTGGACAATGACCTGTGGCATATTCTGAAGGACACGCCCAAGGTTACCGGGTTTCTGGGCACGGGCGACAAGCCGGTGGCGCTCTCCGAAGAGGAGGTCAGTTCGATTCTCTTCCGCTCCGAGACCTCCAAGGACAAGCCGCGGCTCAAGGTCAAGTTTGAAAAGAACGAGCAGGTCCGCATTACCGACGGACCGTTTGCCAACTTCAACGGCGTAGTGGACGAGATCAACGAAGATCGCGAGACGATGAAGGTCATGGTGACCATCTTCGGGCGCTCGACCCCGGTCGAACTGGAGTTTGGCAAAGTCGAAAAGATTGAGTAGCTGCAGCTTTTAACTATTAGCTTTCAGCTTCTAGCCGGTCGTGCTCACCTGGCGGGCGCCGGTTGAAGGCAAACATTGAAGCGGCAGCACCAAAATTTGCACTAGAGACAGATCAGCCAGCAGCTAAAAGCTAGGAGCTAAAAGCTGATCTCGAAGGAATCAAAATGGCACCTCCGAAGAAAATTACGGGTTACGTCAAGCTACAGATTGTGGCCGCCAAAGCCACGCCCGCGCCTCCGGTTGGCCCGGCGCTGGGTCAGGCGCAGGTCAACATCATGGAGTTCTGCAAGCAGTTCAACGCGCGCACGCAGAACAAAGAGATGGAAGGGCTGGTCATTCCAGTCGTCATCTCGGTCTATGCCGACCGCAGCTTCAGCTTTGTGACCAAAACGCCGCCAGCGGCGGTTCTGCTGAAGAAGGCGGCTGGAATCGAGAAGGGCTCAGGCACGCCGAACAAGGAAAAGAAGGGCAAGGTGACCGAAGCGCAGGTGCGCGAGATCGCCACGCAGAAGATGCCCGACCTGAACGCCGCCTCGGTGGAGACAGCCATCAAGAGCATCAAGGGAACTGCCCGTTCGATGGGCATTGAAGTCGTAGCGTAAGCCGCGGCCGCAAAGAAATTCGCATTACGCCAAAAGGCCCTCCTTCGCGGGAGGGCCTTTTGGCGTAATGGCCGCGTCCGGTTGCTCGGCTGGCGTAAAAAAGATCCCCCCGGCCCTGGACAGAAAATCCCCTCCACGTTTCAGGCGCGGTCTGCCGGAGGGTGGCTTAAAACTATTTCTACTTTGGTGGAGCCGGGGTGAATCCTTCGCGTCTCTGGCCGGGCTCCGGTTTTGGTTTGGGCTTGGGCGCCTTCTTCGGTTCTTTTCTGCCTTTGTCTTTGCTTCCCATGGGTGCAAGTGTGCCATAAAAGGGCGGCCTGGGGAAAGGCCAAGGGGCAAATTTTCTGCCTTCCAGAAAGAATCCTTCCGCTGGCCCTTCCACTTCGGGTTTCCATTGACTCCAGGCTCTGATTCCGGTATTCTGAAATCCTTGCGCGGTGTTGCGCCTGGGGTCTGTGTGTATTCACCCGGACCCGGCTGGTTAATCGGCTGGCGAGATCCTTGATCTGCTAACGTGATTGGCTGGCGCAGGCCGGCGGATTCCAACTTGGCTGTGAAATTTGAGCCTGGTTGCTAAATCCGAGTCTGGCACGCGGTTGGGCGCGGAGCCAGGCGGGCCAGGCTTTTCGAGGGCAAGGGCGCGCAATCCTCACGCGAACAGAATTGTTTGGCAGTGGGTGGAATGGATGCCTTGCGCTTTTGCGTGGGCTTTAGGGCTTTTTTGCTGGTTTTTTTGTTTGGATGGGCAGCCGGCCCGGTTGAATAGCCGGAAGTTTTGGGCGGATGAAGTTGAGTTGCCGGGAAGTGAGATTCCCGGGCAGGATTTCGAAGATTGGTTTTCGAGGGCAGGAGAGAGATGGGTACCTTTGTTCCGAGCGGTAAGGATATAGACCGCAAATGGTTTGTAATAGATGCCAGTGGCAAGACGCTGGGCCGGTTGGCGACCAAGGCTGCCGACGTGTTGAGCGGCAAGCTGAATCCTCAGTACGTGCCGTACATCGATGTGGGCGACCATGTAATCGTGATCAACGCCGAGAAGGTGCGCCTGACCGGCCTGAAGGCCCAGAACAAGCTCTATCGCCGCTACACCGGCTTTCCCGGCGGACTGCGCGAAGAGTCGTTTATGCGCCTTTTGAACCGCAAGCCGGAGCAGATCCTGGAGCAGGCCATCAAAGGTATGCTGCCCAAGAGCAAAATGGGCCGCCAGATGGCTACCAAGCTGAAGGTCTATCGCGGCGACCAGCACCCTCACCAGGCGCAACAGCCAGAGGCACTGGAAATCGCGTAAGAGCAGCTATTAGCTTTTAGCTATTAGCTTTTTATCGGAATTTGAACTTTCGGGCTTTGGTTTTTAGCTAAGAGCTAAGAGCTGATAGCTGGAAGCTAAGAGGAAAAGAATGGCAGATCTGGTTCAGTATTACGGGACAGGGCGGCGCAAGTCGGCGATTGCGCGCGTCTTTTTGCGTCCCGGCACGGGCGAGTGGAAGGTCAACGGCAAGGCATTCGATGTGTACTTTGTGACCGAGCAGCAGCGTGTGGCCGCCAAGCGCACCCTGGCCCTGGTCGAACTGGCTTCCAGCTTCGACGTGGTGACCACGGTGAAGAGCGGCGGCGTGGCCGCGCAGGCCGATGCCGTCAAGCTGGGCGTTGCCCGCGCGCTGGTTCAGTTCAACCCCGAGTTGCGCAAGGCGCTCAAGGCCGAAGGTCTGCTGACCCGCGATTCGCGCATGAAGGAACGCAAGAAGTACGGTCAGAAGGGTGCGAGAGCGCGCTTCCAGTTCAGCAAGCGCTAATACGCTTGCAGGGACTGAGGGACTAGGGACTAAGGGACTAACCGCAAGGTTGAAGCTGTTTTTCTAGTCCCTATTCCCTAGTCCCGAGTCCCTGGTTTTTCAATCTCCCGCAACAGCGGGATCAATCCGGGCGCTGGGTCGGACCAGCCCGGATGCAATCCAAAAAAGGAGGCCCCTTGGCCACGATCACAATGAAGGAGCTGCTCGAAGCGGGTGTTCACTTCGGGCATCAGACCAAGCGCTGGAATCCGAAGATGAAGGAATACATCTTCGGCGAGCGCAACGGAATCTACATCATCGACCTGCAGAAGACGCTCAAGCTTTTCAAGGACGCGTCGAAGTTTGTCACCGAGTTGTGCGCCAGCGGCAAAACGATTCTCTTTGTCGGCACCAAGCGCCAGGCGCAGGAGGCCGTGGCCGAAGAGGCTACGCGGGCAGGAATGCCTTACATCAACCAGCGCTGGCTGGGTGGTCTCTTGACCAATTGGGTGACGGTGCAGAAGTCGGTGAAGCGCCTTCAGGAAATCGATGAGATGGCCACGGATGGCCGCTATGAGCTGCTGACCAAAAAGGAAGTCATTCGCCTGGAGCGGGAGCGCAAGCACTTGCAGGCGAACCTGGCCGGCATCAAGACGATGAAACGGCTGCCGGACGCGCTGTTCATCGTCGACTCGAACAACGAGGCGATTGCCGTCAAGGAAGCCCGCAAGCTGGGCATTCCCGTGGTGGCCGTGGTGGATACGAACTGCGATCCGACGGTGGTCGATTACGTGATCCCCGGCAACGACGATGCATTGCGCGCTATTCGCCTGTTCACCTCGAAGATCGCCGACTCGGCTGCCGAGGGCGTGAACCTGGTGAGCGACAAGGCCTTCCAGGAGGAGGCTCCTTCCGCGGTGGCCGAGGGTGAGGCTGCCGAGACTGCGCCAGTTGAGGAGCCCGCCGAGGTAGTGGACCTGGAAGCGGCTCTGGGCGGCGGCATTCGCAAGGCGCCCGCCGCAGTGGCGGCGCTGGACGAGCCCGAACTGGCCGAGGGCGCACTTTAATCTTTTCTGCGCATCGATGTGTGCATAGTGAAAGAAGCGTGGCCGCCAGGATTGCGCGCCACGCTTTTTTTCCGCCACCTGCGGTGGGGCTGGCTCCTTCGGCTGGCCCGCGCCAGGTAAACGGCGCGGGATGCAGCGAACTTGAAGTTCTCTGGGTGCCCGCCCTGACCGCGTTTTTGTTTTAGCGGCCAGGGTGGGCGGCCACAGACCCCTGCCGGACGCAGACCGATAGACAGGAAGCCCCGGAAGGGGCCAAGAAATTCAGAAAAGAGAGAAAACACAGTGAGCGAAAAGATTGAAGCCAAGCTGGTGAAAGAGCTTCGTGAAAAATCCGGCGCGCCCATGGGCGATTGCCTGAAGGCGTTGCAGGAGACCAAGGGAAACATCGAGGAAGCCTTTGTGGTGCTGCGCAAGCGGGGCATGGCCTCGGCGCAGAAGAAGGCCGCCCGCACGACCAACGAGGGCGCGGTGGGGACTTATATTCACGCCGGCGGCAAGATCGGCGTGCTGCTCGAGCTGAACTGCGAGAGCGACTTCGTGGCCCGCACCGACGACTTCCAGGAGCTGCTCAAAGACATCGCGATGCACATCGCGGCCTCCGACCCGCGCTATGTGAAGCCCGAGGACGTGACCGCGGCCGATCTCGAGCGCGAGAAGGAGATCTATCGCGCTCAGGCCGCCGCCACCGGCAAGCCGCCCGCGGTGATCGAGAAGATCCTGGACGGCAAGATGGCCAAGTTCTACGAGGAAGTCTGTCTTCTGGAGCAGCCCTTCATCAAGGACCAGGCGGTCAGCATCAAGGAGCTGATCGGGCAGAAGGTGGGCAAGCTGGGCGAGAACATCACCGTGCGCCGGTTTGCGCGCTTCAAGGTGGGCGCGCCCGACTGGACCGTGGCCACCACCAAGGCCGTGGAAGCCGCGGCCGAGTAACTTCCAGCCGTAGTTCCGGAATCAACCAAGGTCCAGGGCGCAAACCCTGGGCCTTTTTTACTGGCGGCATGGGCGTTGCGCCGGACGGGCATCCTCAACCGGCCGGTATGCGATACTCGAAATAGTATGTATAAGCGGATTGTTCTGAAGCTATCGGGAGAAGCGCTGGCCGGCACACGCGGATTTGGCCTGGACGCCGAGAAGGTCGCGACGATTACCGCCGAACTGGCCGAGGTTCATGCCCTGGGCGTCGAGGTCGGCGTGGTGGTAGGCGGAGGGAACATCTTCCGTGGCGTGGCCGAGCAGGCCCGGCAGATGGACCGCGTGAGCGCCGACAACATGGGCATGCTCGCCACCGTCATCAACGCCATTGCGCTGCAGGACGCCCTGGAACAGCGCGGCGTACAGTGCCGGGTGATGAGCGCGGTCTTCATGAACCAGTTGGCCGAGCCTTATATTCGCCGCCGGGCCGAGCGGCACCTGGAAAAAGGCCGCGTGGTAATCTTCGCCGCCGGCATCGGCAACCCGTTTTTCTCCACCGACACGGCGGCCAGTCTGCGCGCCATGGAAATCAAGGCCGATGTGCTGCTGAAGGCCACCAAGGTGGAAGGCATTTACGACGCCGACCCGGTGCTGGTGAAGGACGCGGTCAAGTACGACCAGATTACCTACATGGAGATCCTGCGCCAGGGGCTGAAGATCATGGACCTGACCGCGGTGAGCCTATGCAAGGACAACAACCTGCCCCTGATCGTCTTCAATATGAACCAGCCGGGGAATATCCGGCGGGTGGTGATGGGCGAAAAGGTTGGCTCGCTGGTGACGGCGTAAAGCCAGCCTTCAGCCTCTGGCTTTTAGCTGCTGGCTGATTTTTATTCGTTGGTGCTGCTTGGGTTTACTTAAAAGTTCCCTCTGGCACAAAAACTTCAGGAGCCAGAGGCTAGAAATCGAGAAGTGGAAGCACAAAAACCAGCACGACTGAATGCGCTGACTGGGCTGCGCTGTTTTGCGGCTATCAACATCGTCCTCTTCCACTTTTCCAATCCCCACTGGTTCGGCTTTATGGCGCCGGTGGTCGACGCCGGCTACGTTTCGGTGAGCTACTTCATCCTGCTCTCGGGCTTCGTGCTGGCCTACAACTACAACGCGCGGGCGCGGGCCGGCGAACTGGACCGGGTGCGCTTCTGGAAGGCTCGGTTCACGCGCATCTACCCCATTTACCTGCTCAGCCTGCTGCTGAGCCTGTGGATGCTGCCCTGGGACTACAGAAGCCATACTCACGGAATGTTCTGGGCGGGCGTGGTGCTGACCCCCCTGCTGCTGCAGGGCTGGATTCCGGCCATTGCCACCTTCATGAACACGCCCGCCTGGACCATGTCGGCCGAGGCCTTCTATTACGCGATCTTCCCCTGGCTGGCCCGCTGGAAGCGCCCCGAGCGGGTGGGGCCGCAACTGGCGAAGATGGCCGGCGTCTGGGTGCTGGGAATGGTTCCCGGCGCGCTCTACATGGCCTTCAATCCGGACGGCATCGCGCATCCCACCCGCTGGAGCTACGGGCACTGGCTATGGGCGCTCAAGTACACCCCTTATGCTCACGTAGCAAGCTTCGTTTTTGGCGTCATGCTGGCCGACCTGGATGAGCTGGTGGAGCGCAAAAGCCGCTTGCGCCTCTGGCTGGGGCTGGGCGGCTTTGCCGGCATCTACGGCCTGCTGGCGCTGGGACCGCTAGTGCCCTATGCCATTATCCACGACGGCCTGCTGATGCCGCTGTTTGGCTGCATCGTTCTGGGGCTGGCCGGGGAGAATCCGCTGGCCACGGCGCTCGGCGTGCGCCCGCTGGTCTTTGTCGGCGAGGCCAGCTACTGCCTTTACCTGTTGCACTTCAACCTGTGGAAGCTGATCCATCACTACCATGTGCTGGACCGGCTGCACCTGAGCCGCTTTGACCCATGGATCAGCTACGTGACGCTGATTGCGCTGGCCCTGGCGGCTTTGCACCTGATCGAGAAGCCGGCGCAGCGGCAACTGCGCAAGTGGATGGGAGCGTAAAACGGCCCGGCTCTGCACTACTTTTGAAACTCAAGATGAACGGGAGAAGCGCTCTCTGGTTTTCCTCTGCCGCAATCGGAAAACCGCTAGAGCATTCATTCTGCGCCAACAAAAAGCCCAGCCGTCAAGGCTGGGCTTTTGCTTTCTGAAGAGTTGCGGCCAATGAAGGCCGTGGGCGCTACGGGCTGACCGACTGCGTGGCATGATTGCCATGGGGCACGATGACCAGCGCGGTGGGATCAGGGGTGGTATACGGCGTACCCTGAGTGGTGGTCAAGGCGCCTGAAGTCGAGTTCAGGCGGAAGCCGGAGAGGGAGCTGCCCAGGTAGTTGGCGGTGAAGACAAACCGTCCCAGCGCCGGGTCGACCGCAATGGCGACCGGCTTCGTATCGGTATTGCCGATGCTGTTCACCACGGCCGTAAGGGCGCCAGAGGCCAGGGTGATGCCGTAAGCCGAGACCGTGCTAGGCTCCCCGGCGTTGCTCACATAAACAAACAGGCCGCGCGGGTCGATGGCCAGGGCGGAGGGCTCATCCCCTGTGGCGGTGGTGGCGGTGCCGCCCAGCAGATTCAACTGGCCGGTGCTCAGAATCGAGTAACCGATCAGCTGGTTGTTGGCGTAGTCGGTCACATAGAGGTAAAGGTCGGTGGGTGTGGAGGCTATGCCGCTGGGCTTGACGCCGGCCGCGTAGGGGCTGCCAGTGGCCGGGGTCAGTGCGCCGGTGCTTCCCACCGTGAAGCCGAAGATCTTGCCGGAGCTGGCTGACTGATCGTAGGCCGTAACGTAAACCCCATTGCCGCTTACCGTGCTGGTGTTGACCAGCACCGTGATTCCGGTGGGGACCAGCGTGTGGCTGGAGACGGTGAGGGCCTGCTTAACAGGAGTCGCGGAACTGATCGTGCCCGAGGAGAGAGCATATTCTCTCAGCGTCGCGGAGGTGGTGCCTGAGACCACATAAAGGTAGGTCCCGGCAGAGTTGACGGCCAGGGCGACCGGAGCGTCGTTGAGGTTGAAGGTGATGGTGTCGTTCTGCTGCGTTAGGACGCCGTTGGAGCCGATGGTGAAATGAACTACGGTGCCGGTGGTCGTGCTGTTACCCGCATTGGCGACGTAGAGATTCGCATAGTCGCTGGTAACGGCCATGGCGACCGGGTCAATTCCGCCGGAGGAGACGGCTGCAGGGCCAGAACGCAGCGCGCCGGACTCGGAATCGGCGTCGAAGGTGTAAATCTGCCCGGTGACCGAAGAGGGGGCGCTGGTCACAAAGACATAATCGATGGTGGCGACCGAGCAGGCAGCCAAGAGCGAGGCCACTAACAGGCCGATGGAAGAGACCAGAAAGAGCTGGCTCGATTTGCTGAACTTCATGCGCTTCCTTCGTCAAGGGCTTGTCAGGTGCGAGCCCAGAGAGATCCGGTTGAGTTGCCCCGTAGGGATTGTAGAAGCCCGGTACGGGGTGTTGCTAGAGCGAGTGGCCGTTGGCCGCGCCCGCCACTGCTAGTGCGAGCCGCCATGCGGAACAGCAGCCACGGCCGTCAGTTGGGCGCTGCCCGCGTAGGGAGAACCCTGCGTATTGATGAGGGTGCCGGCAGTGGCGCTCATTTGAAAGTCGGAGATGTTGCCGCCCAGAAAGTTGGCGGTGAAGACGAAATGGTTGGTCGATGGGTCAATGCCGATGGCCACCGGCTCATTGCCCGCCACATAGAGGCCGATGGGGGCCAGCGCGCCGCTCGTAATCGAGTAAGCCTGGACATCGCCCGCGGCAAGAGTGACGTAGGCGTACGGATACTTGGTATCGACAGCGATTGCCAAGGGCTGACCTCCAGCCGAAATCGGAGCGCCCGGCTCGCTCAACAGGCCAGTCCCTGAGGCGACCAAGTAGTCGTGAACGGTGCCATTCTCCGCGTCCGTGACGTAAACGTATTGCGCCTTTGTCGTGCTGTCGATTGCGCTGGCGATGGCGGCGGGACAGGTCCCGGCGAGATAGGGAGCATTCAGGAAGGCCGAAGCGCAGGTTCCCGTGGCGAAAGCTCCTCCGGCCAGAGGAGCGCCGCCGTTCAGCGCGGTCAGTGTGCCGCTCGTGCCGACCGAAAAGCCGAAGATGTAGTTTTTGCTGGTGGTCCAATCGTAAGCAGTCACATAAAGATAGGCGCCCGAGGCCAGTACATTGATGGCCGTAGGCTCCAGCAAGTCCTTGGGGCTGCTGGGCAGCGTCAGCGGCCAGTAGTTCAGGTTGCCATTGGTGACCGGCGTTCCCAGCGTGTCGGCGGGCTCGGAGGGCGTGAGCTTTCCGGCATCCGCGGCAGTCAGGATCGGATAGACGGCGATGGAGCCGGAGCAGGGCGCTCCAGTGGTGCAGGAAGCCAGCGGCTGCCAGGTGTCCAGAACGAAGAGATTCGATCCATTGGCCGCCACGGCGAGCGGGTAGACCCCTGGCGTGTTCACGGTGTTCTGCGGATAGAGCTTGCCGTCGTTGCCGATGATGAACTGAACAATAGTGTCGTCGTCCTGGTTGACCACGTAAAGGGTGGTGTTGTCAGGAGAAATGGCTTCGGCCACCGGGTTGCGCCCACCCGAGGGGAAGGGCGAGGTGGGAATCTGGCGCATGGCGCCGGATTCCGAGTTGATCTCGAAGACGTCGATCTGGCCGTTCAGGTTGCTGGTGGAGATGGCCTTGGAACTGGCCACGAAGACAAAATCCGTGGTATTCGAGCCGCAGGCGACCAGCAGTCCGGCCGCTCCCAGGCTGACCGCGGAGGCCAACAGCAACTGGCTTGATTTGTTGAACTTCATGCGCATCTTTCATCCGCAGGCCGTAACCTATGGCCTTTATAAAAATCAGGTTTGGCAGCGAATCCCGGGGCGCGCGCAAAAAAAATTGTGCCCGGCATTCGGCGGCGTTCTTGAAAACTCTGAAAAACCACCCTGGAGCGGGGGCTAGCCGCCGCCCCAGGGTACAACTGCATCGAACCGCGGTTTAGTCGGTCCGCCCATCCACCAGGCACCAGGTTGCCGGACCTTTCAGCGTATAGCTTTGGGAGAACGGCGCGAGGACTCCGGCGTTATTGTCCAGCTTCTGACCGGTTACGTTTTGACTGACGAAGTTGGCCTCATAGAAGAACTGATTCGAGGGATCCTCGACGAGGCACTGCGGACCGCTTCCGGTGCCGAAAGGCGAGCCGGAAATCTCCGTGGGATCGTAGGTGGTGTTGATCACATAGCCGGCGATGTCGCTGTCGGCCAATCCCTTGTTGGGGGCGGCCGGCGCATCGTTGATCACGTAGAACCACTTGTTGGTGCTATCCACTGTCAGGTAGACAGGGTCGGATGCGCTGACGTCATCGGCAATGACGCCGTTGTTCGCCAATTGCAGCGCGCCAGTGCCACCGGAGCTGACGGTGTAGGCCAGAATCTGGCTGGAGGCACCGGTGGGGTTGGTGCTGGGCGCCTCGTTGTCGAGCACGTAGATGTAGCTGCCGCCGGTTACGATGGCGGTGCCTTCAGAGATGCCAAGGTTGGCAATGCCGGAGCTCGCGGTCGTCAACAATCCGCTAGTCGAGGTGTAGGTGTACGGGAAGACCCAGGAACCGCCGGTATACGCTCCAGTGGTTGAATCGACACCGGCATTTGTCGTCGCGTAGAGCGTGAAAATGTATCCGCCGGAAATGGTGAAGTCAACGGGATTGGAGGGGACCGGGAAATAGGTCAGATCCTGACCGTTCACCACCGTCCCAGAGTTCTGGATCAGGCTGAGGAGGCCGGTGGTCGAGTCGACCGAGAAGGCGGTAATGTCGCCGCAGGTGGTAGTGCTCAAGGCCACGGCGCAGTTAGTGTTCGGATTGGAGGCGGTCGCCGGGGTCTTGCCGTCCGCCCCAACGGAATCGTGGTCAAGCACGTAGAGGTGGGTTCCCGTGCTGTCGGCGATCAGGCGGGTAGGATTGATGCCCTGGAGTATCGGCTTGGTGCATCCGCCAGTCTGAATGGCGCAGTAGACCTGCTGCGCCGTGAGGCTGCCGTTGGCGCCGACCGAGAACTGCGTAATGTTGTAGTTCGAGCAGGGGTGGTCCGTGGTGCAGATGGAGCCGGTCGTGGGATTTGTGCCCCGGTTGAGGACATAAAGGAAGGTGCTGCCATCAAGCAGCACGGCGCGAACCGGGTTGTCGCCGCCGGAAGAAACAGGCATTCCGTTAATCGAGGTCAGCTTGCCCGTATTGTGATCGATTCTGAAGCCGCTGACAAAGCCGGCGCCGGGGTTGGAGGTATCCGTTCCCGTCACATACAAATAGCCGACCGTATAACTCTGAGCGCAAGACGTAACGCCTAGGACAATGCCAGCAGAGAGCGCGCTGAGCAGAAGGGCCTTGCCGAATTTCTTGAACTTCATGCGATTCCTTCATCCTGGCCGGGCGTGTGCCGCCAAGTTTAATCGTTCCACAGCAGAGCTGGGTTGGGACGGGTCCCTGCTGCATTGTAAAAGCCAGGGGCAGGTTGTGCCTAGTTTTAGATGAAGACCGGGCAAAAAGCGCATTTTTTCCTGCCCCGACAAGTTTCGGGCCAGTGTGCAAGCGCACTAAAACTGGCCCGAGGCTGCTCTACCAGACCCGGCAGGAGTTCGCCGGGTACATAGGCCGCCCCTTGACGCAGCCAAAGGCCAGCCCAAATGCATCGAAGTTCTGGACGGTGCCGTTGACGCGCCAGCGGGGGAGCGAGTGGGGGTCGGTGAGCGCCATCTGGCGGGCCGACTGCTCGGTCTGGTTCTGGCACCATACCTGGGCAAAGCCCAGAAAGTAGCGCTGGGCCTCGGTATAGCCGCCAATCTTTGCGTCAATGCTCTTGTGCTCGGCCGCCAGCGTGTCCATGAGGGCCATGTAGGCGATGCGCAGGCCACCGTTGTCGGCCGTGTTCTCGCCCAGCGTGAGGCTGCCGTTCAGCTTTTGCGCGGGAATGCCGTCGTGCGCCGGGGCGGCGTCAAATCCGCTGTACTCGTCGGCGATGCACTTCGCGCGCTCGGTAAAGGCCTTGCGGTCGGCGGGAGTCTGCCACTCGTGCAGGTTGCCGTGGCCGTCGTACTGCGAGCCCTCATCGTCGAAGCCGTGGGTCATCTCGTGGCCGATGACCACGCCGATGCCGCCAAAGTTCACCGCCGGGTCAATGCTGGGGTCAAAGAAAGGCGGCTGCAGAATGCCGGCCGGGAAATTGATGTCGTTGAAGGAGGGACTGTAGTAGGCGTTGACCGTGGGCGGCGTCATCTCCCACTCCTTCTCGTCCACCGGCTTGCCCAGATGGCCGAGATTCCAGTCGCGCTCGAAGACCGTGCTGCGTCCGAGATTGCCGATCAGGTCGTCGCGCTGCACCTTCAGGCCCGAGTAGTCGCGCCACTTCTCCGGGTAGCCGATCTTGTTGCGGATCATGCCCAGCTTCTCTCCCGCCGCTTTTTTGGTGGCCTCGCTCATCCAGGGCAGCGACTGAATGTCCTCTCCCAGGGCCTTTTCGAGGGCCGCCACCAACGGGTCGGTGCTGGCCTTGGCCGAGGGCGGGAAGTGCAGCTTGACCCAGTCCTGGCCCACTGCCTCGCCTAGCGCGCCGTCGGTCATCGTGGTGCACTGCTTCCAGCGCGGCGCGGGCTGCTTCTGCCCGGCCAGGGTACGGCCGAAGAAGGCGAAATTCTCATCGAAGAAGGCTTTGGGCAGGTTCGCGGCCAGGCCGTGAATCAAATGCCAGCGGAAGTAGGACTTCCAGGCGCCGACCGGCTCTTTGTCCATCTCTGCGTTCAGAGCTTTGAAAAACTCGGGCGTGGCGACGTTCAGCGTCGCGAAGGAGCGCACCTGCACGTCCTTGAAGTAGATTGAATAATCGAACTCCGGGGTCAGCTTCTGTAGGCCCTCCACGGTGTAAATGTGATAGTGGTTCTCGGGCTGGCGCAAGTCGGTGCGGCTGGTCGAAGCTTTGGCCAGCGCGGTCTCGATCTCCATCACCGACGCGGCCTCCTGGGCAGCCTGCCGGGGCGTATCGCCGGCCAGCGTGAAGATTTTGGTTACGTGCTCGATGTACTGCTGGCGAATCTCCTGAAAGCGCTTGTTGTCCAACAGGTAATAGTCGCGGTCGGGCAGCGAAAGGCCGCCTTGCATGATGGCGGCAATCTGCTTGGAGGAGTCCTTGTCGTCCTGCTCGACGCCGAAGCTGAATAACGGCGCGGGGCTGCCCCCGGCCTCCAATTCGCCCATCAGCGTGGCCAACTGGCGAACGTCCTGAAGGGCATCGATGCGCTCCAACGCTGGCTGGAGCGGCTCCAGGCCCTTCCGCTCCACCAGGCCGGTGTTCATGCAGGCGGCAAAAAACTCGCCGTACTGCTTTTGCAGCGCGGACTTGGGGGTCTTGGCCGCCGCGTCCAGCTCCTGCCATAGCAGATAGCGGTTGCGCTCCTGAAGGAGCGAGAAGGAGCGCGACCAGCGCGTCTGGTCGGCGGGAATCGGATTGTTCTTCAGCCAGTTGCCGCAGGCGTACTGGTAGAAGTCTGTGCAGGGATCGGCGGTTGTATCGATGGCCGCCGGATCGAAGCTCTGGGTAGCCGCCGGCGGCGCGGGCCGCGAATCGTCAGCAGCGGCGGAGCTTTGCGCAAAAGCCGCTCCCGGCGCCAAAGACAGGGCTGCCAGGATCAAAATCGATGTAAAGCGAAATCCGTTCATAGAATCTCCTCTTGGCGACAGAGCCAGATGGCCCAGCCCATCGCAGCCACAATCTCCAGGGAATTGCGGCCACAAGCGCGAACGAATGGAGCCGGAATCGGGCTTGCGGCCGCCAGTTCCGTGCAGGCCGCTCCGCTTAGGAGGCTATCACGGCGGGTGGGCGGGACACCGTTACTGCCAGCGTAACGCAGCGACCGGAACTGTCAGAGGCCTGCGGCGCTGATTCACCGTCCGCGGCCTTTCCGGCCTCCGGTAAATAAACGCACAAAAAGGCTCATTTGGAAACCAAATGAGCCTTTTTGAAGCCGATTACTACGCTCGAACCTCTCCATGAATCCGTAAAACCGCGAATTCATGGAGAGGCCCACGCGCCTTTTGCTTGGAAAGAGCGCTTTAGTGCTCGCTCTTCCAGTTGATCAGATCACCCAAAGTCGTGGTCGAGCTGGAGACGGGGTGTTTGTGGCTATCCGCCTTGTAGCTCTCCACCTGGGCGCGGCTGGCCTCCTGGCCGATAGCGCGCAGGCTCAAGCCCACCTTCTTCTCTTCCACGTTGATCTTGATGATCCTGAACTCGTGCTCCAGACCGGTTTCCAGCTTGGATCCGCCGCCTTCGTCGCCGGCCTCGGAGATGTGGCACAAACCCTCCACGCCCTCCGCGATCTCGACAAACGCGCCGAACTGCGCCGTGCGCAGAATCTTGCCGTGCACCACGTCTCCCACCCGGTGCTCGGCGAAGAAGCTCTCCCAGACGTCGGGCTGCAACTGCTTGATGCCCAGGCTCAAACGGCGGTTCGCCGGCTCGACGCCAAGCACCACGGCCTTTACCTTCTCGCCCTTCTTCACTATCTCGGAGGGGTGCTTCACGCGCTTGGTCCAGCTCAGGTTCGAGACGTGCACCAAGCCGTCGATGCCGTCCTCGATCTCGATGAAGGCGCCAAAGTCGGTCAGGTTACGCACCCGGCCCTCGACCACCGTGCCGGCCGGATAGCGCTCCGTCAGGTTGTCCCAGGGGTTGTCCATCAACTGCTTCATGCCCAGCGAGATGCGGCGGTCCGAAGGGTTGACGCTCAAGACCACGGTCTCGACCTCATCGCCCGGCTTGACCAGCTTGGAGGGGTGCTTCAGGCGCTTCGACCAGGTCATCTCGGAGAGGTGAACCAGGCCTTCGATGCCCTGCTCGAGCTCGACGAACGCGCCGTAATCGGTGACCGAGAGCACGCGGCCATGCACATGCGCGCCCACCGGGTAGCGTTCGGTCGCATCCAGCCACGGGTCGGGCGTCAACTGCTTGAAGCCCAGCGAAACCCGCTGCTTGTCCTTGTCGAACTTGAGCACCTTGACCTGGATCTCGTCGCCCACGTTCACCAGGTCGCGGGGGTGCGTCAGCCGTCCCCAGCTCATGTCGGTGATGTGCAGCAGGCCATCGATGCCGCCCAGATCGACGAAGGCGCCGTAGTCGGTCAGGTTCTTCACCGTGCCGGTCAGCACCGCGCCCTCGCCCAACTGCTCCAGCGTCTGCGTCCGCCGGGCGTTCTGTTCTTCTTCCAGAATTTCCTTGCGGCTGACCACGATGTTGCCGCGCTTCTTGTTCAGCTTGATGACCCGGACTTCAATCTGCTGGCCAAGATAGCCGTCCAGGTTGCGCACCGGGCGAATCTCCAGCTGCGAACCGGGCAAAAAGGCCTTCAGGCCGATGTCCACCGTCACGCCGCCCTTGACGCGACTGACCACCGTGCCCACCATCGGGGTCTTATCGGCGGCGGCCTTCTCGATCGTATCCCAGACGCGCAACCGCTGCGCCCGCTCGAAGCTGACCAGGTAGCCGCCCTCCGGCTCCTCGCGCTCGATTACCACTTCGATCACGTCGCCGGGGGCAAACTTCACCGCGCCGGTGTGATCCAGAACCTGTTCGAGCGGCACCAGCCCCTCGGACTTCAGCCCCACATCCACCACCAAATACTTTTCCGTCTGCTTGACGACCGTGCCGGAGACAATCTTGTCGCCATAGGCTTCAACGGCTGCAGCCTCAGCGGCCTGTTCGCGTTCAAAGGCCTCCAATGCGGCGGAGAAGTCGTCCATGGACTCAAGACTGTGGTCCGCGAAGGCTGCGGCGGCCGGCTTGGGCGCGGCGGCCTCGGCTTGCGGAGCCTCAACTGGAGCTGTAGCTTCAGCCTGAGGCGCGGACTCAACGGGAGCTGCCGCTTCAGCTTGAGGCGGCGCTTCAACTGAAGCTGCTGCTTCTGGAGCAACCGCTTCGGCCTGAGGTGCAGGCTCAACTGGAACCGCTGCTTCAACGGGGGGCGCGGACTCTACCATAGCTTCCGCCGCTTGCGCAGCCTCGGCTTGAGGTTCGGTTGGGGCATCGGCGTCCAGCGAGGAAATTTCGACGGTTTCAGTGGTCTCGGGGTTGGACGTGGATTCTGGCAACGGCTGCTCTTGCTCCGTCGCAGGTTCGAGGGTTGGGACTTCCAATTCAGTGTTCAGGGTTATGCTCTCGGTTTCGGGATTGAGGAGGTTTGCCATTAACTTGCCAGCTCCGGGATTCCTTGCCTCCCCACGACTGAATGTGCCTGCCGCTCGGGGATGGTCCTTCTGCCGCGATTGCCGTCAGCGAAGGACTGGGGGCCGTCTCCTCACAGGCAGAGACTCATCTCCCTGCACCGTGCTTTCACGTGAAACCATGCCCCGGCCGGTAGAACTGGCCTTGAAGGCGGATGGTCTCCCAGGAAAACACCCTGACAGGCAAGAAAGAACTTGCTGAAGGGCGGCCGCAACTCACTACTGGAATCCGCGCAGAGAGCTACATTGTCAGTATAGCAACCGTCTCTTTCTCCCGTCAATGCAACAGATTGACCGAGCGCGAAGCCACCCTGCCGCCGCAACCGCATTTTTCACCCGCGCCGTCCCAAATTTTCACACGCTAAGCCCAGGCGGGTGCCCCATCTTTGCGGCTGTCATCCTGAGCGGAGCGCGGCGGAGTCGAAAGCCTGCCCTGAGCGTAGTCGAAGGGGACCTGCTTCTTGAAACTTTGCCGCCAGGGTGGGATGCGTGCGCTCTATACTGGTGCAGACGGGCCCACACTCATGGATCATCTCTGGACTCCCTGGCGCTATGCCTACATCACCGCGGCCGACAAGCAGACCCGGCCCGGGGTCCCGGCGAGCCTCTCAGCTTGGCCCGGCGACCACCACTGCGTCTTCTGCAACCTGGTCGCCTCAATCGACTACGCCATCGCGAACGGCATGAGTGCCGAGGAGGCCGAGGCTGCCGCCGGCCTCATCCTGCGCGGCCAGCACTGCTTTATCTGCCTGAATGCCTTCCCTTACACCTCGGGCCACGTGATGGTGATGCCCTACGCGCATCTGGACCGGCTGGCCCTTCTGCCCGCCGAAACCGCCCATGAGCTGATAGAACTGGCACAGCAGACCGAGCGGGCGCTGGAGCGGCTCTATCGCCCGGACGGGCTCAACTTTGGCATAAATCTGGGCAAGGCCGCCGGAGCCGGCGTCGCCGGGCACCTCCACCTGCACGCCATGCCCCGCTGGGCGGGCGACACCAACTTCATGACCACCGTGGCCGAAAGCCGCATCCTGCCCGAGGACCTGCCCACCACCTGGAAGCGGCTGCGGGCGGCCTTCGCGGAGCTGGCGGAAGAGCTGGGTTAGATGGGTCGAACAAGAAACCTGAAGCCCACTTTGGCGCCGCTAACTTGCTAACTCGCTGCCTTTGAACAAATGCTTCTACTCCGCTTCGCCGCCTTCATCGGCCTCGGCCGCCAGCGCCAGCCCGGGCTCTTCTCCCTCCGCCGTGTCCAGCAGATTGCGCGGCAGCGATTTTCCCGTTCGCACGCCCAGCTCCTTCAGCATCTCCACCCGGCGAATCAGGTTTCCGCGCCCCTCGCTCAGCTTCTTCATGGCATTGCTATAACTCTGGTCGGCGCTGCGCAGATTCTTGCCCACCGCCTCCAGATCGCTGACAAAGCCCACAAACTTGTCGTAAAGCTCGGCCCCGCGGCTCATCACTTCTTTCACGCTACGGGCCTGCAATTCCTGCTGCCACAGGTTGTCCACAATGCGAATCACGAACAGCAGCGTGGTCGGCCCCACCAGCAGGACTTCTTTTTCATAGGCGTAGCGCCACAACCCCTCGTCCTCGTGCAGCGCCATCAGAAACGCCGGCTCGATGGGCACGAACATCACCACAAAATCCGGCGTCTCCAGCGCGTGCAGCTTGTGATAGCGCCGCTCGGCCAGCTCGTCCACGTGACCGCGCACAGAGGCCAGGTGACGCTTCACGGCCGCCTGGCGCTCCTCCTCGGTCTCCGCATTCACCGAGTCGGTGTAGGCGTTCAACGAAACCTTGGAGTCGATGACCAAGTGGCGTCCGCCGGGCAGGTTCACGATCACATCCGGCCGCGCCTTCTTCTGCCGTTCGCCGCCGTCGCTCGGGGCATCGAAGCTCTCCTGCTCCCGGAAGTGCTCGCCCTCGCGCAAACCGGCCTTTTCCAGCAGATTCCGGACGATCAATTCGCCCCAATCGCCCTGCGCCTTGGACGATCCCCGCAGCGCCGTCGTCAGGTTGCGCGCTTCCTCGGTAAGTTGCTGGTTCAGCCCGCTGAGCGAGCCGATCAGCGTCTCCAACTTAGTGACGCCGTTGCTGGACTCGCCCTGCGCCTTCTCCACCTTCTCGCGGAACTGGCTGATCTGCTCCTTGAGCGGCGCCAGCAGCGTCCCCAACTCTTTTTGGCTGCCCTCGGCAAAACTCTTCGACTTCTTTTCCAGAATCTCGCCGGCCAAAGCCTCGAACTGGTTGGCCAGCGTCTGCTTGGCCGTCTCCAGCAGCGCCAGTTTTTCCGCCAAACCCTGCCGCTCACTCCTCAGCTCGGCCTCCAGTTGGCTGATCCGCGCCGCGGAGAGGCTCTCCGCTTCGGCCTTGGCCTGCAACTCCACCCTGAGCCCATCCCGCTCGGCCGCCATCTGCCCGATCGTCTTTTCCCGCTCGGCCGCCAGCGACTCAAAGCCAGCTCGCGCCGCCGACTCGGCCTGCGCCTGCGCCAGTTCGCCCCGGACGCTTGCCAATTCCGCCGTCAGTTCCCCGGCGCGCCGCTCCAGTTGCTCCTTCTCGGCTTTGGCCGAATTGGCTCGCAGCCAAAAACCCAAGACAATTCCTGCAAATGCGGCGGCAATTCCGGCAATCAAAGCCTGCATCGCTACTCCCTTTCTCCTCTGTTTCGCCTAATATACGCCTTCATCCTGCCTGTTTTATGCGGATTTATGAGGAAAAATCTACAGTTTTCCTATTTACTGTTCCCTGCCGGGGTCCCCAACGAGCGATTTTTTGCTCGTTGGGGCGGTTATTCCCTATTCCCTGCTTCTTTCAAGCCTTTACACACCTCCACCGGCCCGGTAGACTTGAAATTTCGGGGCTATGCGCATTTTGTGGCGTAGTGGTTGGGAATCCCTGCCACGGGCCGATAGGCTGGACAGGCAGAGTCTGAACAGGCGAACCCCGGAGAGAAGCCCAAGTTTCGAAATTCATGAGGAGAAGCACGCATGGCCGTAGAAGAAAAGGTTAAGCAGATCATCGTCGAGCAGTTGCAGGTCGACGAGGCCGAAGTCACCCCCGGCGCC
>Ga0224559_1000353_pt1 | contig 31960 bp, 29 predicted proteins | sample 714S33034metaG_FD_180676 | JGI IMG/M metagenome (GOLD analysis project Ga0224559, IMG submission 180676) | Peat soil microbial communities from Stordalen Mire, Sweden - 717 S3 30-34 | ecosystem: Environmental > Terrestrial > Soil > Wetlands > Peat | place: Sweden: Norrbotten County, Stordalen... | reverse complement strand
GCCCACGCCCAGAATCGAAGCGCCGGCGGTCGAGAACACGTTCAGAATCTGGAACTCCGGCGGGTAGGCTGCGTAGCGCCGCGGCATGCCCAGCGTGCCCAGAATGAACTGCGGAAAGAACGTGAAGTTAAACCCGATGAAGGTAACTACGGCTGCTAACTGCGATATCTTCTCCGGATACATGCGCCCCGTCAACTTCGGCCACCAGAAGTGAATTCCCGCCAGAAACGCCATCAGCATTCCGCCCACCATGACAAAGTGAAAATGCGCCACGATGAAGTAAGTCTCGGTTAGATGAATGTCACTGCCTGAGGTCCCGAGAAACACGCCCGTAAGTCCGCCGATGGTAAACAACCCCATGAACCCGAAGGTGTATAACATCGGCGTCTCAAAGGTGATCGAACCTTTGTAGAGCGTGAACGTCCAGTTGAATATCTTGATGGCCGAAGGCACCGCCACCAGCATGGTCAGCAGGCTGAACACCAGCATGGAATAGTTCGAGATGCCCATGATAAACATATGATGGGCCCAAACAAAGAACCCGAACACGGCGATTGCCACCGACGAAAAAGCGACAGCCGTGTAACCGAACACCCGTTTTCGGCTGAACGTTGAAACCGTCTCCGAGATAACTCCCATGCCGGGCAGAATCATGATATAGACGGCCGGGTGGGAATAGAACCAGAACAGATGCTGGAACAACAGCGGATCGCCGCCCTTGGTGGGGTCGAATATTCCAATCCCGATCGTCCGCTCCAAAGCCACCAGTACGATCGCAATAGCCAGAACCGGAGTGCCCAGAACCATCAGGATGCTGGCCGCATAGTGTGCCCATACGAACAGCGGCATACGAAACCACGTCATCCCTGGGCAGCGCATCTTGTGGATGGTCACAATAAAATTCAACCCGGTAAAGATCGAGCTGAATCCCGCGACAAAGACCGCCAGTCCCGTGGTCAGCACATTGGTGTTGACATAGTGGGTCGAGAGCGGTGTGGTGAAGGTCCATCCGGTATCGACGCCGCCCGTCATCATCGTGTACAGGGCCAGCATGCCCCCGGCCATGTAGAGGTACCAGCTCAGCAGGTTGATCCTGGGCAGAGCCAGATCCTTGGCGCCGATCATGATCGGGATCAGGAAATTTCCCAGCGTCGCCGGCACCGAGGGCACCAGAAAAAAGAAGATCATGATGACGCCATGCATGGTGAACACCTTGTTATAGGTGTCGGTGGCCATCAGGTCGGCCTGCGGAGTCAGCAGTTCCAGGCGAATCAGCCCTGCCAGCGCTCCGCCGATAAAGAAGAAGAACGTAATTGAGATCAGATAGAGAATCGCAATCCGCTTGTGGTCGCCAGTTAGCAGCCAACTTAGCAGTCCGTTCTCCTTGGTGAGAAAGTTGACCTTCGGAATTCTGGCGGTCGATTGGTCGGGAAGACTCACGATCGTGGCGCTCATTGATTCACCTTCCCTTGCGGAGCGGGCTTCTGGACGGCCGTTCCGGCCCCTGCCGGCGCAGTCTTGCCCTCGCTCCCTGGCAGCAGCTCGGTTGTGTTCAGCGTCTGCTCAATGCGGTAGTCGGAGTTGAGGTTCTTGATGTACTCAACCAGCGCGATAACTCCCTCCTCGCTGATCTGCCCCTGGTAAGTGGGCATAATGGGCGCGTAACCCTGAGTTATGTGCTGAGATGGGTTCAAAATCGATTCGCGCAAGTAAGCTTCGTCGGCAGTTACCGTGCCCCCGCTCGAAAGCGGCAGCTTGGCTCCATAAACATTGGCCAGATTCGGCCCCCGCGCCTCCGGCTTTGCATTGTGGCAGGCCGCGCAACTCAGGCTGGCAAAGAGCCGTTCGCCGTTTTGGGCCAGTGACATGCCGCTTGTCGACTCGTCGAGCCACTTCTTGTAATCCTGCGGTGTCATCACCACAACATCGCCGATCATGCCCGAGTGATTAGTCCCGCAATACTGCGTGCAGAACAGGTGATAAGTCCCGGGAACGGTTGGTTCAAACCACACCGTCGTATAGCGGCCCGGGATCGCCTCGCGCTTTACCCGGAACGCGGGAATCGAAAAGCTGTGAAACACATCCTGGGAAATCAGCGTCAACTGCACCGCCCGCCCCGTCGGCACGTGCAGCGAGTTGATCTCATGCTGCCCGCCCGGATGCTCCACCTTCCACATCCACTGCTTGCCCACCACGTAGATATTCATGGAGTTGGCCGGCGGCGTATAAACACGGAAGTAAATCAGCGCGCCCCACACAAACATGATCAGGAACAGCCCCAGCGGAATGATGGTCCAGGTCGCCTCGAGAAGCGTCGAGCCTTCGATCTGCACAGCCACGGGATGGCGCTTCTGGCTATACAGAATCGAAAAACTCGTGACCAGCAAAATCACGATGGTCAAACCGATCAGGCTCACCAGAATCAAGAAAAAGAGCAGCGCGTCCATCTGAGGCGCAAGCTTAGACGCCTCCGGCGGAAACAGAGGGAAGTTCGTCATCCACTTGTTGAGAAACTGCCAAATTACTGGACTGATGTGGTTCATTCCGTTATCCGTTCACCTTTGTTCCTGTCCCTGTCGATCCTCGATCGGTACTGTCTGGCCCACGTCGGCTGGAGTCATGCCGCGCATCGCGCCGGAACATGACCAGCATGAATCCCCCCAGCGTAAATACAGTTACAAGACCGCCTAACTGCACCACCCGCGCTATGATCAGCGAGTGCTTGTTGGTCTTGGGATCGTAGTGGTAGCAGTAAGTCAGGATGTTATCCACCGGCGAGCCGATGCGATTGGCCGAAGCCTCCACCAGGCCCAGCCGCAGATCCTTGGGCGAATACTCCACACCCATGTAGTACTGCGCCAGCTTGCCCTCCGGCGTAACAATTTGAATGGCGCTGGCGTGCGCAAACTGAGTCAGCCGCCCGTCCGGTCCGGGAATCTTTACATAGCCGAAGCCGACGGCCTTGGTCAGAGCGTCGATGTTAGCCTGCGTGCCAGTTAGGAAATGCCAGCCCCCCGCGGTCTCCGGGTGTCCGTACCGCTTCAAATAGGTCCGCTTCTTGGCCGCCGCCAGATCCGTCCCTTCGGTAGGATCGATGCTGACCACAACCACATCTAAATCCTTGCCGGGAACGAAACTCACCATCTGCAGCGCACCGGTCAGGCCATTCAGTTCCTCCGAGCAAAGCATGGGGCACTGATAGTAAACCAGCGCCAGAATCACCGGCCGCTTGCCGAAGTAACTCGCCAGTTGCACCTGCTTGCCCGCGTCGTCGGTAAACGTAAGTCCCAGAGGAAGCTGCTGATTCAGATTCTGCGCAATGCCTACTCCGTTCAGAATCGTCGGCGGCTTGTCGTTCACGGGGCCGGTTTCCTTGTCGCCATATGAGGAGACCTGCGCCACAAGAGAAGGCGCCAGCATGGCCGCGCAAAACGCCACCGCGACCGCCGCGGCCTTCACCGGGCTTCGCCCAATTCCCCGCATTTTCGCTGTCCTCTGCATCGTTCCCGCTTCCCTTCAATCGACCCAAGCCCGCGCCAGGCTTGGCGATCGCTACTTCTGCGACTCGGCGCGCGTGTTCTCCACCGACTCAGCCACAGCTAAGTCGTGTTCGTATCCAGTGCGTGCAAATCCATTGGTCAAGGGCACGGTCACAACCGGCTTGACGTCTCCGGTCATCGGCGGCGCTTCAACCACTGCGGGCGCCACCGGAAGCCCGCTCCGCGCAATCGACTCCATCGCCCGCTCGATCGGAATCCTCACCTTGCCCTGCGCCTGGTTGGCCCATGTGTAGTGCTCCAGCAGCAGATCTTCCTTGGCATGCTGATCGGCGATCTCCTGGTTCCCATCGTCGGTCTGCAGCCGCGGTGTAGGAAAGTTCTGCGTCATCGTGGCCATCTTGTTCTGTAACTCAGGGCTGGAGGCCAGGCCGCCCAGCGTAGTTACATCCACTGTCTTCGCCCACTTACTCTTCGGCCCATCTTCCTTCTTCATCTGGGCGTTGATCACCATCCCGATGCCGTAGCAAAGCACCGCCGTCACCACCACAAAGGTTCCCAGCGCGGTAAGAAAGACCACGATCCCCGTCACCCGCACGTCGGACTTCTCAAAGCCCGCGGATGCGTCGATCTCTTCCCCCGAGTGATCTTCCGGCTCTTGCCAGATACCGCGTCCCGAATCGTCATCGTTATGCGTTGGCATGTTCAGGCTCCAGAATCTCCGCAACATGCGGGTCGTTGGTCTGCACCAGTGGCCGCGTCTGCAAACGCGTGCAGTAGAAGGCAACCCAGAAGGCCACCATCGCCACCGGTACTGCCACATATTCGAGAATCCCCCAACTGAAATGGAGGTTGCGCGCCGCATCCTTGAAGTTAGGCTCGATCAGCCAGAACAAATCGAATGCCTTCGCGAAAATCATCCACTGGCACACCCTCGCCAGCCGCTTCTTGTTGCGCTTGATATCCCGAGACAACAGCAGCGTGAACGGAATCAGCCAATGAAACAGAAAATCCAGCGTGATGATAATGCCCCAGTGCCCGCGAATCCGATCGAGGTACCAGGGAATCTCCTCCGGCAGATTTCCCGACCAGATGATGAGGAACTGCGAGAAGGCCAAATAGATGTTCAGCATCACAAAAGCAAAAGTGAACTTGCCCAGGTCGTGCTGCTCGGTCTGGCGCAGTATGGTGCGGAACGGCTCGCCCTTCGAGAGCGAAATCGCCGTGATGATTCCCAGCGCCAGAACCATGTACCCCTGCCCAACCAGGAACAGCAGCCCGTAGACCGACGAGTACCAGGTGGGATCGAGCGACATGACCCAATAGATGGCAGCAGCGGTCATGGTGATGGCATAAACAAGAATGCCGGGACCGCTGATGTTTTCAAGTCGCTTGATCCACTCTGGCGTGGCAGCGGGGGAAGCCGCATCCCGTTCGAGGCCCAGAGAGTTGAGCCTCCATGTGTAAAAGCCCCAAATCGCGAAGCACACCAGACCAGTCACGATGAACGCCGCCGGGTTCAGCATCGGCGCCTTAAAGCTGACTGCGTGCTCGATCGATTCCAATTGTTCCGGACTGATCAAGCCGCGCTTTACGCTGTCGTCGACCATTGCCGGACTCGCCCACAGGTAAAGCTTTTTGAGCGAGAACGCGATGACGAGCCAGTAAACAAAAACCAACGGAAGCGTCCGGCTCATCGCCTCAAGGGGACGGCGCAGCAGCAGGCCCCACTTGCCGCCGGAGCAATACTGCACCATGAGCAGAGCCAGCCCGCCAACCGAGAAACCGAACGTCATCATCAGGCCCAGCAGCCACGCGCGCAGCACATGGTCGATGGAGCCGTCGGCAAATGCCAGCCCCGCCGCGATTACCGAGAAAACCGCCCCGATGACCAGCGCCCGCGTCTTCCAGCCATCCACAAAGGCCGGTGCGCCTAACTCGGCGGGGAGCGATTTGGCGTGTGTCTCGTGTGCCATTCCGTTAGTCCTTACTTCGCGGCCGCGGGGGCCGGTTTGCTTAATGGAATATTGACTGCCGGGTCCGCCGGATTGGCCGGAGCCATGGCCGGTGTACCCTGCGATGCATCGTGTGGATAGGCCTGAATCGCCGTCATGGGCGGCGTCCACGGTTCCGCAAAACCCTCGGGCAAATGCTTCTCGACTGCCACGTCTTTCAGGCTCTTGATCTCGACGCCCGCCGGCACATCCTTCTCCGTTGCCGACTGGCTCAACTGCAGCGCCCGTATGTAGGCCGCGACCGCCCAGCGGTCAACGGGAGTTAGCTGCGCCGAGTAATCCGGCATCGCCCCATACCCATGCGTCATAACATAGAAGTAATGCGAAATCGGCTGCGCCAGACGCACCTGATCGTGCAGATTGGCGGCCGGTTTATATCCGCGCTGCACAATCGCGCCCAACCCGTTGCCCACCCGCGAGTGGCACGGCGCGCAATAAATGTTGAACCGCTCCTGACCGCGCTCGAGCACTTCCATCGTCACCGGGAACGGCATCACATTCTTCTCTTCGCGATAGCCGTTCGCGCCCTGAACCACCCCGGCATAAAAGTAGCTGTCTTCGCGCAACTGCCCGCGCGCCACGGTATTCACTACCTGCGGCCGCGCCCCGCGATGGTCGGCAAACATCTCCGAGCCCCGCTGCGGAATTAGCTTCGGCTGGTCCTGCATGTCCTGCCTGCAACCTGCGACTAACAGCACTGCGGAAGCGGCAAGCAGCATCAAGGAACCGCGCGCCCGATTCCCAAGCACGGATCTCTGATCTCCGATCTCTGATCCCCGATCCCTGCTCATCAGTACGCCACCTCCACCACTGAAACCGGCTGGAAGCTTTCGAGATATGCCCGCGCTTCAACCAGATCGAATTTGGGATCGAGCGCTTCCAGGCAAAGGAAGAACTTATCCGTCGTTGCCCCGTCGCGAAAGTTCGGCGCGTTGAACAGCGGATGATAAAGCGCTGGAAGCCCGTTCAGCGCAAACATGCCGAAGGCCGCTGAAAGTCCCGCGAACAGAATCGTCCACTCATAGGCGGGCACAATGAACGCCGGCCACGAATAAGTCGGACGCCCGCCGATATTCAGCGGATACGCCAGCACCGAGATCCACACCTCCAGCGAGAACATTGCGCCCAAGCCCATCAGCCCGCCAACCAGCGTGACCAACGGCACTTTGTTGCGGTGAAAGCCAATGGCCTCGGCAGCTTCTTCCACCGGATACGGCGTGTAGCAATCCATTCTCCGCCAGCCGTCCTGCCGCGCCTGTTTCGCAGCGCGCACCAAGTCGCTCGGCGTATCGAATTCGGCCAGCAGGCCGTATGTTCCTTCGCGTGCGGGCATCAGTCACCGGCCTCCGCTATAGTCTTGGGCGTAATCTTCGGACCAATCTTGGCCCCGGGCAGCAAAATGCGAATTTCGTTCATCGGAATCATGGGCAGGAAGCGCACAAACAGCAGGAACAGCGCCGTAAACAGCCCCAGCGTGCCCGCAAATGTCATGTAGTCCCACTTGGTGGCGCGATACGTTCCCCACGACGAGGGCAAAAAGTCGCGGTAGAGGCTGGTCACAACAATAACGAAACGCTCAAACCACATCCCCGTATTCACCACGATGGAGATGAAAAACATAAACGGTATCGATGTGCGCAGTTTCCTCGACCACAGCGTGGTTAGCGGAATCGCCAGGTTGCAGGTGATGAGCACCCAATAAGCCCAGCCCATCGGCCCGAACATGCGATTCCACATCATGAACGCTTCCCAGTGCGATGCCGAGTACCAGGCCATGAATACTTCCATGCCGTACCCGTAAGCCACGATGAATCCGGTGGTCAGCATCACCTTGCCCATATTGTCGATATGGCGTTCGGTGACCAGGCCCTCAAGGTGGTAGAACTTGCGCAGCGGAATGGCCAGCGTGAGCACCATTGCAAAGCCTGAATAAATTGCGCCCGCGACAAAGTAGGGCGGAAAGATGGTCGTGTGCCAGCCCGGCATAACGGCGACAGCGAAGTCGAAGCTGATGACCGTATGCACCGAGAGCACCAGCGGTGTGGCCAGCCCGGACAGCAGCAGCGCGGCCGTCTCATAGCGCATCCAGTGGCGCACCGAACCGCGCCAGCCCAGCGACGCCATGCCGTAGACATACTGGCCGAGCTTCGATTTCGAGCGGTCGCGGAAGGTGGCCAAGTCCGGCACCATACCGACATACCAGAAGACAACTGAAATCGTCGCGTAGGTCGACACCGCAAACACGTCCCACAGCAGCGGCGAGCGGAACTGCGGCCAGACGTCCATGGTGCTGGGATAAGGCAGCATCCAATACGCCAACCATGGGCGGCCAACGTGAATCAGCGGAAACATCCCGGCGCAGACCACCGCAAAGATGGTCATGGCCTCGGCGAAGCGGCTGATCGAGTTGCGCCAGCCCTGCTTGAAGAGCAGCAGAATCGCGGAGATCAGCGTCCCCGCGTGCCCGATCCCGATCCACCAGACAAAGTTGATAATCGCAAAACCCCATGCCACCGGCTGCGTGATAGCCCAGATTCCGGTACCCATCAGGAACAGCCAGGTCACCGCAACCAGCAGCATGGTCGCGCCCGAGCCAGCCACCGTGAACAAGGCAAACCAGCCCATTGGCGTGCTCGGCGTCAGTACGATGCCCGCGATCTTTTCGGTGACTGACTTGAACGTCTGCCCCGGCGCAAGCACGCGGTATTCTCCGGTCGCGGGATCGGTCATCGGGTTGTCTTTCAATTCGCTGGTTGCCATCCTGGCTCCGCTAACTTGCTAAACGATTCACTTCTTCACTTCTTCACTCATTCACTTCTTCACTGCTTTTCACTCAACCCTTCGCCGGCAGATGTTCCATCGGCGCGTCTTGGAGTTCGGAGTTAGGATTCAACACCGCGGCCACATACTTTGTCCGCGGGCGCGTATTCAGATCGGCGAGCACCTGGTAACTGCGCTCGTCCGCTTGTAACTTCGCTACCCGGCTCTGCTTGTCGTTGATGTTACCGAAGGTAATGGCCGATGCCGGGCAGGCCTGCTGGCATGCGGTTACAATCTCGCCTTCGCGTACATTGCGGTTCTCCTTGTCGGCCTCGATCTTGGCCGCTGAAATCCTCTGCACACAGTAGGTGCACTTCTCCATCACGCCGCGCGAGCGCACCGAGACGTCGGGATTGCGTGACAGCTTCAGGCTCTCCGTCTCGTAATCGGAATAGAGCAGGAAGTTGAAGCGGCGCACCTTGTAGGGACAGTTATTCGAGCAGTAACGCGTGCCCACGCAGCGGTTGTACACCATGGCGTTCAACCCCTCGGGCGTATGCACCGTTGCCCCCACCGGGCAAACCTGCTCGCAGGGAGCGTTCTCGCAGTGCTGGCAGGCCATCGGCTGGAAGTGAGCGCGCGGCGCCGACAGATCGCCCTCGAAATAAGTATCGATGCGCAGCCACTGCATGTTGCGCCCGATCCTCACCTGCTGCTTGCCCACGACAGCAATGTTGTTCTCCGCATAACAGCTCACGATGCAAGCATTGCATCCCGTGCAACTGTTCATGTCGATCGACATGCCCCACGCATTGGCTTCGTTGTAACTCCAGTTGGGGAACATCGTATTTTCCACGTCGGTCTTCGGGTGGGCCTCGCCCTCGTTCGCAAACCCCGGGTGAGCCTTGTACTCATCCAGCGTTGCGTAGCGAATGATGCCGCGCTCACCGATTGCCTCATCGGCTTCAAGCGAGTTGTTGCCGTTACCCTCGCCGCCGAATAGCTTTGACCGATGGTCCTGGTAGTGGCTCTTGGTAATCGCCGTGCCCCACTTGCCTCCTACCTTTCTGATCGAGCCGACGGCGTAAAACGGCGCCCACGAGTTCCGAATCAGGTAAGCATTGAAGCCCGCGCCCGAGCCCACGCGTCCCGCAAACTCGCGCCCATAGCCCAGATGCACCGTCACCGAATTATCCGGATGGCCGGGCGCAACAATCACTGGCGCCTTCACCTTACCGTTGCCCACGGTCAACTCGACAATGTCGTCTTCTTCAAGTCCCAGCTTGGTCAGCGTCGCGCCTGAAACGATCGCCGCATTGTCCCAGCTAAGATTGGTCACCGGCTTGGGCAGCTCCTGCAGCCAGCCCACATTCGACCACCGCCCGTCATAAACATTCGGATCGGGCCGGAAGATGATTTCGAGGGCGTCCTTCGGGGAGGGCGCGGGAACCATGGGAACTGGGGTACCCGTGCCCGCTTTGGCCGTCTTGTCGAAAGCTGTGCCATCAATCCAGCCCTGATGCAGCGCCTTGCGCCAGCCAGTCTCAAAGTCACCCTTGATGACTGGCCTCCAGGTCTCGCGCACCGCTTCGTACGCGCTCAGCCCCGGCTCATTCCGCAGCACCTGCAACACGTCGTGCGCAGTCTTGCCGCCGTAGAGCGGATCAATCATCGGCTGCACAATCGAAACGGTTCCGTCATATGCCCGCGCATCCGACCACGACTCCAGAAAATGCGCCGCCGGAATGTGCCAGTGCACAATCTGCCCCGTCTCGTCCACATGCGAGCCGAGATGCGCGACAGTCTTGGCCTTATCAAAGGCCGCGGCAAACTCCAGATCGGCAGGCGCGGTATAGATAGGGTTGGCATTCAGAATCACCAGCCAATCCACCTTGCCCGCGTTCAAATCCGCCACCAGCGCCTTCAAATCGTCCGTCTGATTAGAGGGCAGAGGGTTTACTGGGGCATCAGAAAGAAAAGCGGTCTTGCCGAAATTGTGTAATGCACTATTGATCGCACCGGCCAAAGAAGTAATCGATCGATCCTGGCAGACACCAGGAATCACCACACTCTTACCCGCATGGGCCTTCAGGTCCTTGGCCAGCGCGGCAAGAAACCTCTTCTGTTCGTCGGTCCAAGCGTATGCGGGAGCTTCAATCCCCGTTACTCCAACCGCCTGCGCCAACTCCGCCGCAAACGCCGGTATCTCGCTCGCCCGCAGTCCAAGCCGATGCTCGGCCTTCAAGCCGGTCGTCGTTGGCGTGCTCTCCACCGAATACAACCGGTTGAGATTCTCTGGCGACTTGCGCCGGTCCGCGTACTCGCGGACCAGCTTGTGGAAACCGGGGAAGCCCGCGCCTGAAAGAAAATCTGCATCTAGCGAAACGACTACGTCAGCTTCGGTCAGGTCATACTGAATAGTCAATCCAGTTGCCGAATAGGGCTCCGAAACAACTGGATCATACTGCACCAGCTTCGCCTTCGGATACGCGGCCTGCACAGCTTTCCACTGCCGCGCCAGCGTTGGCGAGGTAATGGTCGCGCTCAGGAAATAAAGCCCCGTCCCGTCCTTGGTCTCCGCCGCCTTGACGCGCAGGCCTTGCGCAAACTCCGCCCACTCCCGGTTCTCGCCCCGGTAAGTCACATGCTGCGACCGGTCCGGATCGTATAAGTCCAGCAGCGTCCCCTGAGTAAATGGGTCCGACGATCCCAAGTTATAAGGATGCTCCGGGTTTCCATCCACTTTGATAGGCCTGAACTGGTCGCTCTTGACTAACAGCGGCACCGCGCCAGTTACAAACGGATGCGCCGTGGCAAAGTACATCGGCTTGCCCAGAATCAAATCTTCCGGCGCCTTTACGTAGGGATAAATAGGCTCATCCGGCTGCTTGGTGCATCCGGCCAGCCCGGCCAGCGCCATCGAAGCGCCCATCAGCTTCATGAAGCCGCGCCGCGAGACCGGATCGACCCACTCCTGGGCCGCGCTCGGAAACTCCTTCTCCACCGCCGCCTGAAACTCCGCCGTATCGGCCAGCTCGTCCACTGAGCGCCAGTACCGCTTGCCTTTGACAGCCTTCAACTCCTGCCGCACGGCCGCCAGGGTCATTGGCGCAATCTCGTTCTTGTCGCTTCCATTCATGTGTCCGCTCATCGGTGGCAGACCTCGCAACTGGTCAAATCTTTCGGGGTGCGAATCTTGTAGTGATCCACCAGAAAATGCCCCAGCTCGTCCTGGCTGGTGAACTTCTTGTAAACCGGCGCAACCGGCATCGCTCCCGCGGCCACGTCAGTCGCCAATCCATGCGCGCTGGCCAGCGGCATCTGCAGCGACGCCACTTCCGCACCCGCACTGCTCGGGTCCTTAGTTACACAGTTCACGCTCTGCGCCGTCGGCAAGCCGCTCTTCTCATCGCCAACCGCACACCACGCCGGACGATCCTCTGCCGGACTCTCCCACGCCATGTTATAAATCTCGCTGGTGGGCCGGATATTCTTCGCCGGATTCCGGTGGCAATCCAGGCACCACTCCATCTGCAGCGTGTTCTGCGCATACATCAGCGGCATCTGATCCACGCGCCCATGACAGCTCGCGCACCCCATCCCCTTGTTCACATGAATCTCGTGGCTGAAATAAGCAAAGTCCGGCAGGTCGTGAACCTTGGTCCACACCACCGACTGCCCCGTAACCCAACTTGACCGCACCGGCTCCAGCAGTTGCGCATTGGTCCAGATTTGCGAGTGGCAGTTGATGCAGGTCTTCGTAGGCGGGATTCCGGCGTAGCTCGATTTTTCCACCGTCACATGACAGTACTGACATTGCAGACCCAGTCCCTGCACGTGATGCTTGTGGCTGAATGGCACCGGCTGGTCCGGGCGCTGGCCTTGCCGCGTCACCCAGGGCGAGCGCTGCAACTGGTCCAGCGTGACCCCCAGGGCGATCACGATCAGCCCCGTCAACACCAGGCTCGCGCGAGCCAGAGCATTGGAGCTGCGGTCAAATATCTGCGCCATGAATACTTTCCCTGTTTCGTTTTGGGCTTAGGAGATGTGCGGCCTGAGCCTGAGGCCACGCGCGTTGCCTGCAGCTTCTCTTCTTGAGCGAGATTCACCGAAGAGGTCGTTTTTCAATTAGGATGCGTCCGCTGTGCTGGCGGTCACAAAGGTTGCGTACAAAAACGATTCTTGGGCAAACCTCACCTGAGAGGTGGAACGCCCCGAAATCCAATATAGCAGTTCCAGACCATTTCGTGGCAGCTCAAAACGCAAAAAAATCAAAAAAAGTTTGCTCCGAAACTGTTTTCTAATCCACTGAAAAGAAAACAGCTTGTGATAAGTGTAAATCTTGGGAATACACCCCTGCGCCCCCTGCTGCTTTCGTACCGGAGGCTGGGATATTTGCTTCAAACTATCATGCGGATTCCACAACCCGCCACCGCAGCCTCGCTCCGCAAAGATCCGCGGATCGTGAGCAAGGTCAATTCTGCCCTTGTTCAGGGGCCTCCGCATAGGTTTCGGCAAAGGACTCGTCCGGCGAAGCGCCCGGCCAGCCCATCATCACCAGAAAGACGTCGAACACAAAAAGCACGATCGCAATGTCGTTGAACAGCGTGGCCTGGGGCAGAGCCGGCCAGAGTTGATTTGCCGCCCAGAACAGAAATGCAAATGCCAGCAGCACGGCCTTCAAAAACTCCATGCGCGAAGGCCGATGCACCGCCTGGTAGAAAAGATAGGCGACAGCGATCATGGCCAGCGCATAGGACGCAAGAATCTCATGACTCCTGGCCGGAAACAGTCGCGGAAACGCGTCCCATACCAGCAGCACCGCAACGTCCGCCAGTGCGACGACACCAAGAATGACTGGCAAGGGTCTCTTGCTCCGATCAAGACGCGCACTCATACGCCATCGCCCATACGCCATGATTGCCCGCTCCTCGAAAGGAAACCGTAAGGACCTGATGAGCGCCTGCGGAAAAGCGGCCACCGTTGGCGTCCCGTCCAGCGCAACTTCAAATCATCCAGTCCTGCCCGCCCAACTGTCGCAACCGATGCATTAGAATTCATAAGGAAGTTGTAAGTTGCAATCGGCCGCCCTCTGCCACAAACCAGATCGCTTGCGGACCCCGGAATTCGCTCCGGGTCCGGAAGGCATCCGTCTATAGAACCGAGTCTGAAAGGGAAAGACCATGAAGTACGCCGGATTGCTGCTCATGCCAGCCGGATTCTTTCTCGCCATAGCCGCCTTGGTGCTGTTTCCCGCACCTGCCTCGCGGGGAGGATTCGTGGTCTGCGGCCTCGCCGTTGAGATCCTCGGACTTGGTGTTGCCGTTCGCGGCCACATGGAAGCGCGTGGAGAAAGCCGCCGATGAATCCGATTCCCGCCGCGGCTCCGGTCATGTCTGAAGCCAGATTCGCCCTGTGTCTCGTTCTGCTGCTGCTCGCGCCGCTGGCCATCGCCGGCGTAGCCCTTATCAATACAGGGCTCGGCCGCTCCCGCTCGGCCGCCCAGGCGATTCTCGGCAGCCTCGCCGTCGTGGCCACCGCCGCGATCGTCTTCGCTCTAGCCGGCGCTACCCTGACCGGCAATCTGCCTGGCAGCGCAGCGCACATTTTTCATCTGGCGGGCAAGCCTTGGAACTGGCTGGGCGCTGGACCCTGGTTCCTTGGCCACCTCGGCGCGTCGACCCCCCAGGCCCAACTGGCGCTGCTCTTTGAATTCCAAGCCGTCGCCCTGGCCGCCCTTATTCCCTGGGGCTCGGGCGCGGATCGCCTCCGTCTCACCGCCGGAGCCGCAATCGCCGCAGTCCTGGCTGCAATCGTCTTCCCTCTGTTCGCGCATTGGGTCTGGGCCGGCGGATGGCTGGCTCAATTGGGTGTCAACTTCTCGCTCGGCGCAGGCTTTCTCGACCCTGGCGGAGCAGCCTCGGTTCACGTCCTCGGCGGCCTCAGCGCGCTGGCCGTCATCTGGATTGTCGGTGCCCGCAAGGGCAAGTTTCCCAAGGAAGGCTTCTCAACGGCCATGCCCGGCCACAATGCCGTCTATGTCCTGTTCGGTTGCCTGCTCGCCCTGGTCGGATGGCTCGGCTTCAACGTTGCGGGCGCAATCCTCTGGCTCAATGCGCCCCTCGCCGGGCTTCCCGTCACCGCCATCAATACCATGCTCTCCGCCTCCGCGGCCATCGCCGCCACCTTCGCCGTCACCCACATCCGCTTCGGCAAACCCGACGCCAGCCTCTGCGCCAATGGATATCTCACCGGTCTGGTCGCCTCCAGTGCAAGCGCCGCGCTGGTCACGCCAGGGGAAGCAATCTTCATCGGTCTCATCGCCGGCATCGCCACGCCGCTTCTCGTCGAAGTCCTGGAGCTGGCCGTCTCCATCGACGATCCCTCCGGCGCCATCTCCGTCCACGCTGTCGGCGGGCTCTGGGGTCTGGTTGCCGCGGGCTTGTTCGCTGGTCAGGCAGGCCAGTTCATCGCTCAGTTGGTTGGCGTCGCCACACTGCTCGGTCTTATCCTGCCGCTCGTCTATCTGCTCTTCTGGCTCCTCAACCGCATCGTCGCATTTCGCGTCGACCCGGACGGCGAGCGCATCGGCATGGACCTCCACGAGCTAGGCGGCGGCGCCTATCCGGAATTTGTGATTCACCGCGACGATTCCTACCGATAAGCGAAATCGGGGTATCATTGTAAGTATGGCGACGATCCGCATCTCGGAAGCCGAGGCCGCCGGCGACTTTGCCGGTTTGATGGCGCATGTCCGCTCCGGAGCAGAAGTCGTCATTGAATCCGGTGCTGCGCCAGTGGCCCTGGTCCGTGCGGCGGCTCCGCCTCGCCGGTCAATTTCCGAGTCGATCGCTTTGGCTGAGGCCCGCGCAAGAGAATTGGGTTATGAGCCAAGAATGGACCCGGAGTTCGCCGCCGACATGGAAGAAATCATCCGCAACCGAAAGCCTCGTGACACTTCGGCATGGGACTGATCCTCGACACGATTGTGTAATCTGTCTTAGGACCAACACCGCATGGGAATCATCAGCCATCTTTTCTATCCCTGGGGTCTCATCCTCCAGGTAATCGCCATCGTCCACTTCATCCGGCGGCGGCCGGATACGTATTGGATCTTCATCATCCTGTTTCTCGGTCCGCTCGGCGCGTTGATCTACCTTTGCGTCGAGGCGCTGCCCGACATTGGACTGGCGCGTCAGTCTTTCAAGGTTTTCCCGAGGCGCAAGCGAATCAACCAGCTCGGAATTGCCATTCGAGACAACCCCTCCGCCGGCAATTACGAAGAACTCGGCAACCTCTACATGGACGACGGCGATTTCCAATCGGCCCGCGCCGCATTCGACAAAGCCATTGCCGCCCGCGCCGATACCTTGGACACCTTTTACCGGCGCGGCGTGTGCGCCTTGCAGTTAGGCGACGCCGCAGCCGCAATCTCCGACCTTGAGCGAGCAGTTAGCAAAGAGTCCGACTACGATTTTCATCGCGCCGCCGGACTCTTGGCCCACGCCTACGCGCAAACCGGCCAAAAGGAAAAAGCCGAAGCCCTTTTCCGCCAGGTGACCGTCCTCTCAACGTTGTCGGAGACGTATTTGAACTTCGCTGCCTTGCTTGCATCCGAAGGGCGCACCGCCGAAGCACGCCAATGGGCGCAGAAAGTCCTCGATAAGGAGCCGACAATGCCCGGCTACCTCCGCCGCCGCGAGCGCCCCTGGTTCCGCAGTGCAAGGCTGATGCTCAAGCAACTGCCCGCGTAAGAACATTGCAAACACAAAATCACAGGGTGCCCCACCCTCGCGGCGTCTTTGTTTTTGCCGCTAGGGTGGGATAGGTCCATCCATCTATAGTTGCATCGATTCGCGACTCGCGGTTGAGAGCCATCTTCGCGGAGCCGCTCTACTTCCCCGCCAGCAAAACCATCAGCCCAAAGATCAGAATCGGAATCAGCACCAGCCCCGCGTAGAGCAGCAGCTTGCGCCCCGCGGGCAGCCGCAGCCCGAGCCTGACCTGGTGACGCGCTCCGTCTTCCACGCCCACCTGCTCCTGATGCTGCAACTCCCAGGCCATCTCGGCAGCCGTCGCATACCGGCGTCGCGGATCGCCCACCAGCGCGCGGTTCAGAATCTCCTGCAACTCTGCGGAAATCTCCGGCCGCAGCTTCCGCGCCGGCCTGGGGTCGTGCAGCAGCCGCTCGTTCATCACCGCGAGAGGATTCGACCCGCTAAAAGGCGTCTCGCCGGTCAGCATCTCATAGAGCATCACCCCCAGCGCGTAGATGTCGCTGCGCTGATCGCCGCGCTGGCCCTTCACCTGCTCCGGTGAAATATAGTCCGGCGTGCCCAGAGCGGGCGACATGCTCACGTGCGTAATGCGCCGCGCTTCCTCTTTCATCGCGATCCCAAAGTCGATCAGCTTGATCTGGTCCTGCTCATTGACCATGATGTTCTCCGGCTTGAGGTCGCGATGCACTACGCCGTGCTTGTGCATGTAGTCCAGCGCGTCGCAAATCCGCAACGTCAGGTTGACTGCCCGCTCGATCGGCAGCCTGCCTTCTTCGTTCATGATCGACCGCAGAAGCCTGCCCTCGACCCACTCGATAACCATGTACACACGGCTGCGTTCCTCGCCGTCGTACGTCTTCACCACGCCGGGGTGGTCAAGCTCCTGGCCGATCTCCTGCTCCCGCTTGAACCGCTCCACCAGCACCGGATCGGCCTCCATCTCATCGTGGGGCACCTTGATGGCCACCTGCCGGCCATCCCTCAGATCCGTTGCCTTGAAGAGCGTAGACATGCCGCTGTGCGCGACTGTCGCGTCCAGGCGGTAGTGGTCCAGCGTATCTCCGGCTTCGAGCGTGGTCATGACTTCGTACATATCACTCTAATTGTTCCATCCAACTCGTAAGAAAACCCTCAAGAGAACCGAAAGAAAACACAACAAATAGCGCCAACGCCGCAATGCCCTCCCAAATGCAGTCTTGGTCACCTTGCAGGTTCTTTCCAGCCTTCAACCCCTCAGGTTCCCCTCAAGCCGGATATAGTTATTCCTGGATTCCGCGATGCTCCGTCAGCCCCGATTCCTCGCCGCCTGCGTTTTGTTCGCCTGGGCCTCATTGCCCGTGTGGGCTTCATCGAAGCAGTCCACGCCCACTTCGGCGGGCGCGGCTCATACCACCCGCTCAGAACCCCAGCAAGAGACCGGCTTCCTGAATCGCAAGATCGAGGTGCACGGAGTCTCCTATCGCTTCCAGGTCTACCTGCCTGAAGACTGGCGCCGCGACGACCGCAAGCAATGGCCCATCATCCTCTTCCTGCATGGCCGCGGCGAGCGCGGTTCCGAGGGCATGTGGCAGACTCAGATCGGCCTTCCCCAGGCAGTGCGCGACCACCCCGAGCGCTGGCCCTTCATCATCGTCATGCCCCAGTGCCCGCTGCCCGGCTACTGGACCGATCCCGACATGCTCGCCATGGCCATGGCCGCCCTCGATCGGGAGGCAACTGAATTCCATGCCGACCCGGAGCGCACCTACCTCAGCGGCCTCTCGCTGGGCGGATACGGCGCCTGGGAACTGGCTCGCCTTTACCCCCAACGCTGGGCCGCCATCGCAATTTCCTCCAGCGGCGTCTTCTGGAGCTATGCCCCCGAGCGCTGGCAGCAGGTCTCAACCCTGCCCGCCGAGTATGCCCGCGCCATCGGCCACACACCGGTCTGGCTCTTCCATGGAACCGACGACAACGTCGTGCCCGCCCGCGAAAGCGAACTGATGTTCGAGGCCATCAAGGCAGCCGGCGGCCGTGTGCGGCTGTGGCTCTTCCAAGGCCTCAAGCACGACTGCTGGACAAGCGCCTATAACGAGCCCGAGCTGCCCCGCTGGCTGCTCGCCCACCGAGCCGCCAACCTCGAACCGTCTGCCTTCGCCGAGCGCATCGTCGTCCCGCTCCATCCGGCCGCCATCAAGCTCACTCCCGCCCAGCTCGATAGCCTCGTCGGCGACTATCTGGACAAGAACGGCCATCGCGAAATCACCGTCTTCCGCCAGGGCGATCTGCTTTACGAGAAGAATCGCTTTGGCGAAATCAGCGAGATCGCGCCCGAATCGCCTTCGATTTTCTTCTATCCCAACGGCACCACCATTCCCCGCCTCATCTTCCAGCGCGATCCCCAGGGCCACATCACCGCCCTGGTCCTCCACGACGACCGCCACGAAGAGCGCTGGGAAAAACGGACTGCAACTACCAGCCACTAGTCAGCTTGGCCTGTTACCTGATCCCTGATCCCTGTTCCCTGTTCCCTGTTCTTGGAACCTCCCATCCCCCGCCTGCGTAGTAGTCTTAGTTCGGCCCTCAAGGAGGTCCTATGTTTTGCAGCGGATGTGGTCATGCAATTGAAGCTGGGCAGACTTTCTGCAACCAGTGCGGACGGCCGATCGCCCCGCCAGTCCCTCCGGTTCCACAAATGCCCGGCCTGCAGTTTCAGGTCGAGAATTACGCCGGCAAAGTCAAATCGCTCAGCATTGTCTGGTTCATCTACGCGGGCTTTTCCTTTCTCACCGGCATTGCCGGCCTGACCTTTGCGCATGCATTCTTCTCCCACCAGTTTGGCAACTGGGGATATGGGCCCTGGTCGGGCGGCCCGGGCCCCGAGTGGTTCGCGCCGATGTTCATGGGCTTTGCCTGGTCTGTCCTCCTGGTCCGCTCCGCCTTGGCCGCGATCGCCGCGTGGGGCCTGTATGAACGGGCGCCGTGGGGCCGCATCGTGGCCATCGTTGCAGCGTTCCTTAGCCTGTTGAAGTTCCCCTTCGGAACCGCAATCGGCATCTGGACCCTTGTAGTCCTGCTTGGCTACCGCAACGCCACACTTTACGAAGAGCTATGAGAACGGCTCCAAGCTTCTAGTGCCGCGACCGGGTGTTTGTGTAATCGCGGGAATGTAGCGCCGGTCTCCAGACCGGGGTCCCCGGCGAGCGATTTGTGCTCGCTGGGGTGGGAGACCGGGGTCCCCGGCGAGCGATTTGTGCTCGCTGGGGTGGGAGACCGGGGTCCCCGGCGAGCGATTTGTGCTCGCTGGGGTGGGAGACCGGCTGTCGCGCGGGAGTCCACGCCCGCGTTCGTCCGCGAGCAATTACCAAATCACACCGCCCAGCTGCTTGCTGCTTCATCTACAATCGTCACCATGAGTTTCCCTCAAACCAGAATGCGCCGCCTCCGGCGCACTGACTCTCTGCGGGCTCTCGTGCGCGAAACCACTATCGAGCCCGGAGACCTGATCTACCCCCTGTTTCTTTGCCCTGGCGAAGGCGTCCGACGCGCAGTCGGCTCCATGCCCGGCGTATTCAATCTCTCTGTCGACGAAGCGGTCCGCGAAGCCGAGGAAGCCGCCCGTCTCGGCATCGGCGGGCTGCTGCTCTTCGGCCTGCCTGAAAGCAAAGACGAACGCGGCACCGGCGCATGGGACAACAACGGGATCGTCCAGCAAGGCCTCCGCGCGCTCAAGCAATCCGCCGCCGCCAAAAGCCTTGTCCTCATCGCCGATGTCTGCCTGTGCGAGTACACCAGCCACGGCCACTGCGGCGTGGTCGTCGAAACACCCGGCGGCTTCGAAGTCGACAACGACCCGTCCCTCGAATTGCTGGCACGCGCCGCCCTGAGCCTTGCGCAGGCCGGAGCCGACGTCGTCGCTCCCAGCGACATGATGGACGGCCGCATCGGGGCTATCCGCGGCGCGCTCGACGGCGAAGGTTGCGCCGATACCCCCATCCTCAGCTACGCCTCCAAGTTTGCCTCCGCGTTCTACGGACCCTTTCGCGAAGCCGCCGACTCCGCCCCCCAGTTCGGCGACCGCCGGTCGTATCAGATGGATGGCGCAAACCTCCGCGAAGCCCTGCGCGAGATCGACCTGGACCTCGGCGAGGGCGCGGACATGATCCTCATGAAGCCCGCCATGCCCTACCTCGACGTCATCCGCGCCGCCCGCGAGCACGTCGGCGTGCCCATCGGCGCCTATCAGGTCTCCGGCGAGTACTCGATGCTACAGGCCGCCTTCGAGAAAGGCTGGCTCGATCGCGATCGCTCTATCCTCGAGTCGCTGCTTGGAATCCGCCGCGCCGGCGCAGACTTTATCGTCACCTACTTCGCCAAGGACGCAGCAAGGCTACTGGGGTGACACGGTGGGCCGCTACGACGAGCAGTGGAAGACGTATCGACGGCTCAGGCTAGCCCATCGGATCGCCTCCTGGGGTTTCTTGCCTTTTCTTTTCCTCCTGGAGATCCTCCATCAAATGGAGGTGCCCATTTCCGTTCTCGTCGTTGCCGCTTACCTTCTGGTTTCCGCTGTTGCATCGTTCCGCTTTTACTTCTTCCGCTGCCCCAGATGCAAGAGATTCTTTGCAATGACCTGGCGTTACGCACCCATGCCCTTCCAACGCGAATGCCTCCATTGCGGCCTGAAAAAGTTCAGCAACGGGGAATAACCGTTTACTTGCGGATAAATGCCAGCAACTCCGCATTCACCTGATCCTTGAGCGTCGAGCACATTCCATGCGGCGCACCTGGAATGACCTTCAGCGTTGATCCCTTCACCAGCGCAGCCGACAGCAGAGCCGAGTCGTTGATGGGCACAATCTGGTCGTCGTCTCCATGCAGAATCAGCGTCGGCACATCGATCTTCTTCAGATCCTCTGTAAAGTCGGTTTCAGAGAAAGCCTTGATGCAGTCCAGCACCGGCTTAAATCCAGCCTGCATCCCTTGCAGCCAGAACGAGTCCCTGAACCCCTGCAGGTTCTTTGAACCCGGCCGGTTCGCCCCGTAAAACGGCCCGCTCAGGTCCTTGAAGAACGTTGACCGGTCGGCCAGAACCCCAGCCCGAATGTCATCGAACACCTTCATCGGCAATCCGCCCGGATTGGCCTCAGTCTTCAGCATCAGCGGTGGAACTGCCCCGATCAGCACTGCCTTGGCTACGCGCCCCGTCCCGTGCCGCCCAATGTACCGCGCCACCTCGCCGCCGCCAGTCGAGTGACCCACGTGAACCGCATCCTTGAGATCGAGCGCCTCGGTCAGTGCCGCAAGATCGTCGGCGTAGGTGTCCATGTCGTGCCCACCCCAGGGCTGGCCTGATCGCCCATGCCCGCGCCGGTCGTGCGCAATCGTGCGATAGCCGTGCGAGGCCAGAAACAGCATCTGGTCCTCAAACGCGTCCGCGTTGAGCGGCCAACCGTGGCTGAAGACAACAGGCTGACCTGAGCCCCAGTCCTTGTAATAGATCTGCGTCCCATCTTTCGTCGAAATCTGAGGCATAACTTGTTCTCCTTTTCGGTTGTGGGGTGGTATTGCCGGTTGAGTTGAGCAAGATTGAAGAATTCGGCGCAAACATGCGTCATCCCGCTCCCGCCGTTCAGGCTTGATCTTTCAGCTCGGTTGGATGCTCTTTGACGGCCACAGGATGCGCGGTCAAATCCATCCTTGCCCATTGCTCCGGCCCACAAATCCCTTTGCGTTCCGCCAACTGTGTGCTCTTCTAAAAGCACCCGCCTATGCTCAAGCGCTTAGAAACTTACTTTGAATTTGCCCGTCTCGGCACCAACTGGCGCACCGAACTCCTCGCCGGCGTCACAACTTTCCTGACCATGGCATATATCGTCCTGGTCAATCCCGCCATACTGTCCGCTTCCGGCATGCCCCTGGCCGCGGTCACCGCCGCCACCTGCCTCTCGGCCGCCTTCGGTTCCATTCTCATGGGAGTGGTCGCCCGCTATCCCATCGCGCTCGCTCCCGGAATGGGCCTCAACGCCTACTTCACCTACACCGTCTGCCTGAAAATGCACATCCCCTGGCAGACGGCTCTCGGCGCTGTCTTTCTTTCCGGCATAATCTTCCTCGCCCTCACCGCCGCCGGCATCCGCCAGATGATCCTCCGCTCCATCCCCCACGAGCTTTACGCCGCCGTAGCCAGCGGCATCGGCCTGTTCATCGCCTTCATCGGTTTTCGCAATGCAGACTTGGTGGTTGGCGATCCCGCCACCCTCGTTGGCTTGGGCAATATCCGCAATCCGGCCACTGCGCTGGCCTTATTCGGTCTCATCCTCATGGTCGCCCTCGAAGTGAAGAAAGTCCGCGGCTCCATCCTCATCGGCGTCCTCACCGTCACCGCCATCGCCTGGACGCTTGGTCTTGTCCATTGGACACCCGCCGCCGGTGGATTCCACTCGCTCGCCGCCACCGCCTTCAGGCTCGACATTCGCGGCGCGCTCAACAAGGGCCTGCTTGAAATCGTCTTCGTATTCTTCTTCGTCGACCTCTTCGACAACCTCGGCACCCTGGTTGCCGTCGCCAAAAGGGCCGGCCTCATCTCCGCCAACGACTCCATTCCCCGCCTTAACCGGATCTTGTTCGCCGACGCCACCGCCACCGTCTTCGGCTCGCTGACGGGAACCTCCACAGTCACCAGCTATGTGGAATCCACCGCCGGAGTCGCCGCCGGAGGCCGCTCGGGCGTCACTGCCATCGTGACCGGCCTGCTCTTTCTCGGAGCCATCGGCGCGGCTCCCTTCGTCGGCATCGTCCCACCGGCCGCTACAGCACCCGCGCTCATCCTGGTCGGCTCCCTCATGCTCGCCACCATCACTGAGATTCGCTGGTCCGACCCGCTCGTCGCCGTCCCATCCTTCCTCACTCTCATCCTCATCCCGCTCACCTACTCCATAGCCAACGGACTCGGCTTCGGCATCATCTCCTGGGCCATCATCCATCTCGCCACCGGCAAATTCCGACGCCAGGATTGGCTCCTCTACATCCTCGCCGCCCTCTTTCTTGTCCGCTTCATCTACCTCGGCACAAGCTAGAGAATTCCTCCACGTCATGATCGTCTTGGCTTAGGGCGATTCTACGGCGGACTATAAGCCGCGCGCCGCTGTACTATGGGTGGAAGGCCTTTTGAAGAATCCAGAATGCGCGGGATTTCGACAATCCGCTTACGCTCGATCCGCGGTGCCCGGCCTTTGTCCGCGCCCCGCCTGACTACGCTCCGGCTGGCCCTTGCCGCCGTCGCCGCGCTGGTCTTGGCGCTTTCCATCGCTGCCTGCGAAAACGTCTCCGGCTATACCCAACCCACCCTGGCGCGCGTCATCGATGCCTCGTACGTCGCCCCTGCCGTGAATATAGCCGTCAACGGCACGCTCATCGCCGCCAACGTCGGTCAGGGAGCCATCACCCCCTATGGCTCTCTCCCTGCCTCCAACAGCGCAACCATCTATGTAAATGCCACCAGCGCCGGCTCGCCGCTTATCAACGGCAGCGACTATCAGTTCGTGGCGGGCAATCAGTACTCCATTTTTCTCGCCGACGATGCCTCGGCCCCCACTGGGTACGGGTTCACACTGCTTCAAGACCAGCAGGTCGCCGCGCCTTCCGGCCACTCTTCCTACCGCTTTCTCAATCAGGCCATCAATACCGGCGCCGTCGACATTTATATGATCCCCACCGGCTCGACCATCGCCAATGCCATCCCACTTGTTGCGGCCCTGACCGTGAGCGCCACTCCCAGCTACGTCAGCTTCATCTCTCAGAAAGTCACCATGGTCATTACTCCCACCGGCCTCACCACCCCCGCCTACACCTCCGCTCCCATCGCCCTCACCGGCGGCGAGGTCCGCACCGTGCTCATCGTCGATGCCCAGCTCACCATCAATCCCCCTGTCACCGTCTTCACCGGCAACGACGTGAATTAGAGCCCTCACGCAATGAACCTTTCTATCCTGCGCCGCGTGCTTGTCGCCGTGTCCCTTTGTGCCGCGCCGCTCATGCCCGCCTTCGCGGCCGACACTTACCAGGTCGTTCACACCTATCCGCACGACCAGCACGCCTACACCCAAGGCCTCTTCTATCTCGATGGCGAGCTCTATGAGAGCACCGGCCTCAACGGCCAATCCTCCCTGCGCATGGAAGACCTTGAAACCGGCCGCATCCTCGAACTGCACGACGTCCCTTCGATGTACTTCGCTGAAGGACTCGCCCCCTGGGGCAGCACGCTGATTCAGCTCACCTGGCAAAGCCACGTCGCCCTGGTTTATGACCGCTCCACCCTTCACTTTCTGCGCACCCTTGCTTATGAAGGCGAAGGCTGGGGACTTACCGCGGATCACAAGGAAATGATCCTCAGCGATGGCACTGCCACGCTGCGTTTCCTCGATCCCACAACCTTCAAGGTCCTGCGCCGCGTTACTGTCACCGACCATGGCCGGCCTGTCACCGAGCTCAATGAGCTTGAGTTCGTTCATGGCGAGATCTACGCCAACATCTGGCACTCCGATCGCATCGCCCGCATCGCTCCCGCCACCGGCAAGGTCCTGGGCTTCATCGATCTCACCGGCCTGCTGCCCGCGAGCCAGCGTTCCAGCCCTGAGGCCGTGCTGAACGGCATCGCCTACGACGCTGCCCACGACCGGCTCTTCGTCACCGGCAAGCTATGGCCCAGCCTCTTCGAAATCCGCGTGATCCCCGAAAAGCCAAGGTCCGCTTCTCTTCCGCGGAAAAAGTAACAATCTGGCACAAACCCTAGAACCGGTTTCAAAGACACGATTTGTGTCAGGGCACGACTTCAGTCGTGCCGGAAAGGGCCGGAAGAATAAGGGGTTTTAACCCCTGAGGGACTGCAACCGACATTCGGTGGCCATTTTTGATAGACGTTCTAAGCAGAATCGCATCCATCACATTGCGCCAATCGACTCAACGCGTATACTTTTTGCCAAGGAAAACCAGGCAATGGACCCATCGAATATCATCCTGCCCAACTCGCTGCAAAACGCCGCTGTTCTCACCATCATCCTTGCATTCGCCGGTTATCTGGTCACCTTCCTCATTACCCGCATGATGGCCCAGCGCGCCGACAAACTCCGCCTCGTCAACATGCGCCTCAACGAGTTTTACGGTCCCCTCTATGTCGCCTCCGAGGCCGGACGCATCGCTTATAAGTCCATGCTCAAAAAACAGGGCAAGGAAAAGAACATTATCGTCACCGAAGAAGAGCTGAAGGATTGGATCCTATGGCTGAATACTATTTTTATGCCCCTCAATAACATCCGCGAAAAGATCATTATCGAGAAAGCCTATCTGATCGTCGAGCAGGAGATGCCTCAATGCCTGCTCGAGTTTGTCACCCACGTGGTCGGATATAAGGCAGTGCTGGCCAAGTGGTCCCGTGGGGACTACTCCGAGCGCCGCTCCCTCATCGACTTCCCACCCGGCTTCGACGACTACGTACAGCGTTCCTACACCGCCCTCAAAGCCGAGCAGCAGCGCCTCATGCACAGCTCGCTCTGGAGCTTCTACCACCGCATCATCCATCGCAAGCGGACCTGACGCCCTCCCCTTGGATGGAATGAAATTCCGCAAACCTGCTAACTCGCTATGCCCGCGTTCGCGGGGCTAACTCGCAGCATGAAACCAGGCACGCTGTTCGCTCACGCTGGCGCGGGCGTCCGTAGCGCCAGATTCTTCCACACGCGCAAGGTCGGGCCGGACTGATTGATGGTGTAGAAGTGCAGACCAGGCGCGCCATTGCGCACCAAGGTCTCGCACAGGCGAGTAACCACGTCCAGGCCGAAATCGAGCAGTGCGGGCTTGTCGTCCTGCAGTTGTTCCAGGCGGAGGCGCACCCAGCGCGGCAGGTCGGCCCCGCACCCGTTACAGAAGCGCACTGTGTTGGCGAAGCCGGTGATTGGCATGATGCCCGGCACCACTGGAATACTAATGCCGGCTTTCCCGCAGCGGTCCATGAAATCGAAGTAGGCGTCCGCGTTATAGAACAACTGCGTCAGTGCCCCGTCCGCGCCGGCCTTTACCTTGCGGCGAAAGTTGTCGAAATCCTCGCCGGGGTTCGGTGCCTGCGGGTGCATCTCCGGGTAGGCGGCCACCTCGATCTTGAAGGCGTCCCCGTGAGTCTCGCGGATAAAGCTGACCAACTCACTGGCGAAGTGGAACTCCCCCGGCGCAGAAGGGCTCATCGCCGTTGCCGGCAGGTCGCCGCGCAGGGCCACAATCCGCTTCACGCCTGCGCCCCGATAACGCTCGAGCAGCGCCGCGATCTTGGCGCGCGTCGATCCCACGCACGTCAGGTGCGGCACGGCTTCCACGCCGGAATGCTCGACGACCGTAACAAGAGTCTCGTGAGTGCCGTCCTGATCGGAGCCGCCTGCGCCATGCGTGATGGAGAAGAAGGCCGGCCTCACCGCGGCCAGCTCGCCAATCACAGCGGGCAGCTTCGCCAAGCCCTCCGGCGTGCGCGGCGGAAAAAGCTCGAAAGAAAAACTCAGCGGCGAGCCCATGCGAAGTTACCCCCAGGAACCCGGAAGAATTGGTATCCCAGATCTCGCTCTCGAAACCCGGGACCCCAAACAAGCCCAGCCTAACAACTAACCACTGCTTCTTTCAGTACCTGTAATTCTCCGCCTTGTAAGGCCCTTCCACCGGCACGCCGAGATAGTCCGCCTGTTTCGGCGTCAGCGTGGTCAGCTTTACCCCGATCTTTTCCAGGTGCAACCGCGCCACTTCTTCGTCCAGCCGCTTGGGCAGCACATACACGCCGATCTTGTAGCTGTCCCTCTTCTCCCAAAGGTCGAGTTGCGCCAGCGTCTGGTTGGCAAAGCTGTTGCTCATCACAAAGCTCGGATGCCCGGTCGCGCAGCCCAGGTTCACCAGGCGCCCCTCGGCCAGGATGAAGATGCCGTGGGCAGACTGGCCCTGACCAGCGGGGAACGTGTAGAAATCCACCTGCGGCTTGATGTTCAGCTTGGTCACGCCCGCTTCCTCATTCAGCCGGTCCATCTGGATCTCGTTGTCGAAGTGACCGATGTTGCAGACAATTGCCTGGTCCTTCATCTTCTTCATGTGCTCCAGCGTGATAATGTCCACATTGCCCGTGCAGGTAACATAGATATCGCCGCGCCCCAGGGTATCTTCGATGGTGGTAACCTCGAAGCCTTCCATAGCCGCCTGCAGCGCGTTGATGGGGTCGACCTCGGTGACGATGCACCTTGCGCCCATCCCACGCAGCGAGTGAGCGCATCCCTTGCCCACATCGCCATAACCGCAAATGACGGCAACCTTGCCGGCGACCATTACATCGGTTGCCCGCTTGATTCCGTCGGCGAGAGATTCCCTGCATCCATACAAGTTATCGAACTTCGACTTAGTCACCGAGTCATTCACATTGATCGCCGGCACCAGCAGCTTGCCCTGCTCCATCATCTTGTAGAGCCGGTGCACGCCCGTCGTCGTCTCTTCTGAAACTCCGCGCCAATCCTTCACAACCCTGTGCCAGTGTTGCGGATCTTCCGCATACACCTTCTTCAGCAGATCCTTGATGACCTTCTCTTCGTGACTGCCTGATGGTCCATCCACCCACTTATCGCCCTCTTCAAGCTCATAGCCTTTATGAATGAGCAGAGTAACATCCCCGCCATCGTCCACCACTAACTCCGGCCCCTTGCCGCTTTTGTGATTCAACGCCTGGTAAGTGCACCACCAGTACTCTTCCAGCGACTCGCCCTTCCACGCAAACACTGCAACCCCGGTGGCCGCAATCGCCGCCGCCGCATGATCCTGCGTCGAGAAAATGTTGCAGCTCGCCCAGCGAACCTCCGCGCCCAGGCTCACCAGCGTCTCAATCAGCACCGCGGTCTGAATCGTCATGTGCAGCGAGCCGGTAACGCGCACGCCGGCCAGCGGCTTGCCCGCCGCATACTTGTTTCGGATCGACACCAGCCCCGGCATCTCGTGCTCGGCGATGGCAATTTCCTTCCGGCCCCAGTCGGCCAGAGCCATATCGGCCACTTTGTATCCCAAATCCGTGATTTCCAGTGTCGGCGTCGCCATGCGGATTCTCCTTGTATCGTCAAATCGTGATATGTTGATATGTATCAGAAAGTCCAGTATGCCGTCAATCCTTAAAACTCTCCGCGTCGTGGCCGACCCCAACCGCCTCCGCATTCTCCTCCTCCTGCGTGGCGAGGAGCTCTCCGTCGCCGAATTGCAGGAGATCCTGTCCATGGGCCAGAGCACCATCTCCACCCATCTGTCCCAGTTGAAACAGGCCGACCTGGTTGAAGACCGCCGCACCGGCAAGAGCAATCTCTACCGCCTCACCATCTCCGACGGCATTCTGGCCGGCCTGCTCACCGAGGCACAGGAAGAGATTCCTGAATCGGCACAGGATCGCGCTGCCATGCGTCGCGTCGTAAAGAAGCGCCAGGACAAGATGCGCAGCTTCTTTGACAGCGTGGCCGGCCGTCTCGGCAAGAACTACGTTCCCGGCCAATCGTGGAAGGGCGTCGCCGAAGCCCTGCTCCGTCTCATGCCGCCCATGGTGATCGCCGATCTTGGCGCCGGCGAAGGAGCCTTCGCTCTGCTGCTAGCCCAGCGCGCCAGGAAAGTGATCGCCGTCGACACTTCAGCAAAGATGATCGAAGTCGCCCGCGAACAGGCTCAGCGCCACGGCGTCAAAAACGTAGAATATCGTCTTGGCGACATGGAAGAGGTTCCCATCCGCGACGCTCGCGTCGATCTGGTCTTCTTCTCCCAATCCCTTCATCACGCATTGCACCCCGAGCGCGCTGTGAGTGAAGCTCACCGCATTCTCCGCCCCGGAGGCCGCATCGTCATTCTCGACCTGGCCAAGCACCGCTTCGAGGAAGCCCGTGAGTTATACGCCGACGAGTGGCTCGGCTTCAGCGAATCGGATTTGGAAGCCATGCTTGAAAAAGCAGGCTTCACACATGTGCAGACTTCGGTTGTCCACAAAGAGCCCGAAACTCCCCAATTCCAAACCCTGCTTGCCGTCGGAGACAAGAAGAGTTAGCGCTCCTTGCTTTCGGCCTCGAGCAATTGCCGTTTTCGCTCCACACCCCAACGGTAGCCGGTCAACGCCCCGCTTGCCCCCACCACCCGATGGCAAGGCACCACCAACGCCACGCGATTAGTCGCGCAAGCCCGAGCCACCGCCCGCGTAGCCTTAGGATCGCCTAACTCGCGCGCTAACTCGCTGTAACTCCGAGTCTCCCCGCGCGGAATGGCTCGCAGCGCCTGCCACACCCGAAGTTGAAATGCTGTCCCGCGCAAGTCCAGGGCAAGATCCTCTCCTTTCGCCGGCCTTGCCTGCACAACCTGCCCGACCGCCGACTCCACAAGCCGCGAGAGCGACGGATCGCGCCGCAGCGACGCCAGCGGAAACTCCGCCCGCAGGCTTGCCTCCGCCTCAGCCGCCGTCTCACCCAGAGCCAGCCAGCACAACCCGCGATTCGTGGCTCCAACCACCAGCCACCCGAATGCCGTCCGCGCCGTCGTGTAGCCGATCCGCTCGCCTCGCCCGCCTCGCGCAAATTTCGCTGGCGTCATGCCCAGCACCGTACCCTCATAGGCCCGGCTCGACGAACCAAACCCGGCCTCGTAAATCGCATCGGTCACGTTATCTCCTTGCTTGAGCGCGCCCCGCAGCCGCCCCGCGCGCAGCGCCCGCTGATATTGCAACGGACTCACCCCCAGCCCCTGCTTGAATAGCCGTTGCACAGTGAACGGACTCAGTCCCGCCACCCGCCCCAGTTCCTTCAGCGGAACCGCCCGGTCCACATGCGTTTCGATGTGCGCTCGCACTTTGTCCAAGGCGTTCCCTTGCCCATCGGTCGGCTTGCACCGCTTGCACGCGCGAAATCCCGCCGCCCGCGCCTCCTCCGATGAACGGAAAAACCGCACATTGCGGCGAAGAGGCTGCCGGCTCCTGCAACTGGGCCTGCAAAAAACGCCCGTCGTAGTCACCGCATAGAAGAAAGCTGCTGCCGGGTCCCGCGCGAGAACCTGTTTCCACGCAGCCTCAAGCTCGATCGCCGCTTTCCGCCCCGGCCCCACTTCCGCAACACTGTTTTGATTTCTGTCTGTCATGGGAACTATCGTCATGCATCTGCCGCACAGCAAGCTATCCGATTCTTGCGCGCAATTCAGATTTCCGCGCGGTGGTCAACGAATCCGGGTGCCCCAGGTCTCGCTTTTGAGACCTGGGATTTCAAGAAGTTCATCCCCCGTCACGCTCCCCGCAGCACCTTCTCCGCCCTAAGCAAATCCGCCTCTGTATCCACCCCAATCGTGTCCCACGGGGCCTCGGCTACAAACAGCCCAATCCCATTCTCCAGCAGCCGCAGTTGCTCCAGGCGCTCCGCCCGTTCCAGCTGCGAAGGCTCGAGCGCGGCAAACCGCTGCAGCGCCGCCTTACGATACGCATAAATTCCCAGATGCTTGCGGTATCCGGCAAATCCAATCCCATCCCGGTCAAACGGTATCGTGGCGCGAGAAAAGTAAAGCGCCCGCCCGTCGAGCGCCGTCACCACCTTCACTGCATTCGAGTCGGCAATCTCTTCCGCCGGACACGGAATCGCCAGCGTTGCCACCTCAACTTCCGGCCGCGCAAACAGCGCTAGCAGCGGAGGAAAGAACTCCGCCGTCAGCGTTGGTTCGTCGCCCTGGATATTCACATAAATATCGGCGTCGATCTGCCGCGAGACTTCAAAAACCCTATCCGACCCGCTTGCGCAATCGGCCGAAGTCATCGCCACCGGAATCCCGCGCGCCTTCAACACCGACTCCACTTCCTCTGAATCGGTGGCCACCACCACCGGGTCCATCAGGCCGCTGGCAACGGCCGCGCGCCACACCCACTCGACCATCGGCCGTCCCGCAATCGAGCGCAGCACTTTGCGGCTGAGCCGCGTCGAACTCAGTCGCGCCGGAATCACCGCTGCGATCCGCAAAGAACTCATGCTGTCGAGTGTAATGGGAACGGCTTCAAGTCTCCCACTCCAGCCCGCCACTCCTCAGTCCCCACCCGCGCTTCCGGCCCACGGAACGATGAAACTGCGTTCGACGATACCGCCGCTAACCTGCCAACTCGCTTTCCCCGCTTCAGCGGGGGCTAACTCGCTGCATTCACATGAACACCCTGTTCTCATTTGGATTGTTCAATTTGCTCCGCAATCTGAATCTGGTTTCTCGTCAGAGACGGGCGTGGCTGCCGTCGCAGAGCGTCGGGCTGGCACTGTGCTTGCAGCCGCAGAAGTAAACCGTTTTCGACTCGGTGGCTTCAAATTTCACCGGCGTGAAATCGCTGCCCTTGTGGCTGCCGTCGCAAAACGGCTGGCTGGCGCTCCGGCCGCAGGAGCACCAGTAGTAACTTTTCCCCGCTTCCACTTCCACTGGATACGGACTCTTTTGCGCAATCGTCGGTTCTGACATGAGATTTCTCCTTGCAAGGTAATCGGCGAATTGAGACGGTTAAAGGGGAAGAAGAAACCTGCATCGATTCCCCAAATCGCATTCCTGCCTGACTCCCGCAGGCTGCCAGAATACTCCACGAGAGAGGCCGGGGAGAAATGAACTTGTTAAAACGAGTATATTCTTCTTCGTTCTCACGGCCCACCGCGAGCTCAAGTCCCCCAAAAACCCCAACAACGTAGCCACTCGGGTTTGACCTCCAATCCACACCCCCGTATCATCAACAGTGGGCCGTCTGTGCGGATTCCGATCCGCCCCGTCCCAGCGGGCATAACGGCCCGTGCCTTTCAGGCACCCCTCCGGCGGGGTAGCTCAGATGGTTAGAGCGACGGATTCATAACCCGTAGGTCGGCAGTTCGATCCTGCCCTCCGCCACCAAGCG
>Ga0224559_1000352_pt1 | contig 32048 bp, 26 predicted proteins | sample 714S33034metaG_FD_180676 | JGI IMG/M metagenome (GOLD analysis project Ga0224559, IMG submission 180676) | Peat soil microbial communities from Stordalen Mire, Sweden - 717 S3 30-34 | ecosystem: Environmental > Terrestrial > Soil > Wetlands > Peat | place: Sweden: Norrbotten County, Stordalen... | reverse complement strand
ATGGAGCCGAGAACGACCCTCGGAAGGCAGGAGAGAAATGCACCGAGCCAGCCTACACGCCACGCGCGGACGAGCCCCACACATACTTGTGAAGTTGCAGATTCACGCGCACGGGCAGCCGATCGCGGATGATCCAAGTGACCAGGTCGCGAGGATCAAGCTTGCCGTGCACAGGGGAAAACAGGATTTCAGTACGCCCGGCCAATCCCAGCTGGCCTATGCGGTCGACAGACCATCGGTAGTCGGCTTCATCCGCGATGACGAACTTGGCGGCGTCGCACGACCGCAGCCCTGCGAAGATCTCCCATTTCATCCGCTCCGCTTCGCCGGAAGACGGCGTCTTGACATCGACCACACGGAATACCGCGGCCGGGAGGCTGTCGAGCGCATGCGCTCCGGATGTTTCGATGGCGACCTCGTGGCCCTGGTCTAGCAGGCGTTGCGCTAGCGCGGGCATCTCGGGCTGCAACATCGGCTCGCCACCCGTGAGAAGAACAAATGGCAATCCGAAGCCCTTCACCCGCGCCACAATCTCGTCGAGGCTCATGTCGCGACCACCCTGGAAAGCGTAGGCAGTGTCGCAGTAGGCGCAGCGCAAATCGCAGCCAGTGGTTCGCACCAACACCGACGGTCGCCCGGCATACTGCGATTCCCCTTGAATGCTTGCATAGATCTCCGAAATCCGCATGGCGTTTGCGGCAAGACTATGATTCGCCCACGCGGCGCCGTCCATGGTATTTCCGGGCCATGCAGGCTGACGGCAAACCCGATCTCGAAACCATGGTGGAGCGAGCTTCGCTTCGCCTGCATGTCGAACACTACATGCCTTCCTCGGACCCGCGCTTGGTTCTGGTGATGGTGCATGGCTTCTCCGCGCATTGTGGGCTTTATCGGCATGTGGGCCGGGCTTTGGCGAATCGGGGCATCGCGGTAACCCAGTTCGACAGTCGAGGCCATGGCCGCTCGGGCGGTCAACGAGGCCACGTCGACAATTTCGCCGACTATCTGGATGATCTCGAAGCCATCATCGCCTGGGCGCGCGCGCGGAATCCGCGAGTGCCGTGGGCGCTCATGGGGCACAGCATGGGTGGCGCGGTCTCGGCAGCACTGGTTCTCGACGGCGGGAGAAACATTCGGCCGAAATGCCTGGTGCTGGCCGCGCCATGGTTGAAGTTGAAGATGAAGGTTTCCGCGCCCAAAGCCAACGTCGTGGCCAAGGTCGTGCCCACCCTGACTTGGCCGAGCGGCCTCGTGGCGGAGGATGTTTCTCGCAACCCCATCGTGCGTGCCGGCTTTCACGACGATCCATTGGTTCACCATGTTGCCAGCGCCGGCTGGTTCATGGCCATGCTGCACGCGCAGGCCAAGATTCGGGCGTCGGCCAGCAATCTCCGCGTCCCTACCCTACTTCTGCTGGCTGGCGAGGATCGTATCGTGGCCAACGAGGTGAACCAGGCTTTTGCCACTGCCGCGGGCTCGTGGGTCGAGGCTCGCCGTTACCAGGAACTCTACCACGAGCTTTTCCTGGAGCCCGAGGTCGACACCGTGGTGGCGGACATCGGCACCTGGCTGCTCAATTCCGTCGCACGCACATAGCAGAACGGCCCGACCGAATTTTCATCGACCAGGCCGCCTGTGGAGACTTCTCTCTACCTACTTCTTCCCTGTCAGGCCCGCGAGCTTCTCGCGCATGACATCGCCGAGAGTCGCGGTGGGACCGCCGGCGCTGAAGCCCTGTGCATCGGCAACTTCCTCGGCGCGCATGGCGCCGCGGAACGACAGGCCGATCTTGCGCTCGGCACCGTCGACGGAAATGATTTCCGCCTTGAGTACGTCGCCGATCTTGACGAACTGCTTGGGATCTTCCACGCGCTCGTCGGAGAATTCGGAGACGTGGATAAGTCCCTCGATGCCGCGTTCGATCTCGACGAAGGCGCCGAAGTCGAGAACCTTGAGCACCTTGCACTCGACGATCTTGCCCGCCGGGTAATCGTAGGGAATGCGATCCCATGGATCGGGCACGAGTTGCTTGATTCCAAGCGATACCTTGGGTTTTTCACCGTCAAACTCGATGTTGAGGACGACTGCCTCGACCTCGTCGCCCTTCTGGTAGAGCTCGGACGGGTGCTTCACCCGCTGGGTCCAGGAGAGGTCGGACACGTGCACCAGGCCGTCGATGCCCTCTTCGATCTCCACGAAGATACCGAAGTCGGCGATGTTGCGCACGATGCCCTTGACCACGGTCCCGGGCGGATATTTCTCTTTGAGCGACGCGAACGGGTTGGGCTCAAGCTGCTTCATGCCGAGGCTGATGCGGTTCTGGGTTGGATCGATATCGAGCACCACGGCCTCGACGGTATCGCCGATGGCCAGCATCTTGGAAGGGTGCTTGACCCGGCGGGTCCACGACATCTCGGAGATGTGGATGAGGCCCTCGATGCCCTGCTCGATCTCGATGAAGGCACCGTAGTCCTTGAGCGACACGACCTTGCCGCGCACCACAGTTCCAGGCGGGTACTTGGCCTGGGCGTGGGTCCATGGATCTTCCATCATCTGCTTGAGGCCCAGCGACACGCGCTCGGTCTCGGTGTTGAACTTGAGCACCTTCACACGCACGTGATCGCCGACCTGGAAGAGCTCCGACGGATGGGTCACGCGGCCCCACGACATGTCCGTGATGTGCAAAAGACCGTCGATGCCGCCCAAGTCGATGAAGGCGCCGTACTCGGTGAGGTTCTTGACGATGCCCTCGACGACCTGGCCTTCCTTGAGCTTCTCGAGCGTCTGCCCCTTGAGCTCGGCGCGCTCCTTCTCTAGGAGCACGCGACGAGATAGCACGATGTTTCCGCGCTTCTTGTTGAACTTGATGACCTTGAAGCGATGGCTCTTGCCAAGCAGGTTGTCGAGGTTGCGCACCGGCCGCAGATCGACCTGCGAACCGGGCAAGAACGCCTTCACACCGCCGCGGATAGTGACCGAAAGGCCGCCCTTCACGCGGGTGCTGATGACGCCTTCGATGAGCTCGTCGCGCTCGCAGGCAGCCGAGATTTCGTCCCAAACCTTGAGGCGATCGGCCTTTTCCTTCGACACCACGCAAAGACCGTTGTCGTCCTCGCGGCTCTCCAGGAAGACATCGATGATGTCCCCCGCCTTGATGGTCATTTGTCCGTCGACGATGAACTCCGACGCGGCGATCGCGCCCTCGGACTTGTAGCCGATGTCGACGACGACGACGTCCTTGTTGATGGCAATGACCTTGCCTTTGACTATCTCGCCTTCCTTGACCTCGTCGCGCTTGAGCGACTCCTCAAAAAGCGCGGCGAAACTATCCTCGCCTGGGTCGAGATCTGAAGACGACGGCACAGCAACCATGAGTATCCTTTGTAACGCTGACAACGCGACCCATACGGGCCGGCTGGTCCAGATCGCGACGGCGCCCCTCGCGCGAACTGGCAAATGTTCTCAATCGCATACCCCGACCATCGGGAATAGCGAAGGGCGGCGAAAACTACCGCTGGAAAACACGCATGTCAACGGATGATGCGTTTGGCTATCGCACGGTGCCCATTGCACACTGGCTCTCACCCCTCCTGGCGCATCGGGCCAAACCAGGCTAGCCGCCACGCGACCGAACCACCGCAATCATCTGTTCCATCACCGCATCGGGCGAGAGTTGGGAGGAATCGATCTCGATGGCGTCGTCGGCCCGCCGCAAGGGCGCCACGGCGCGCGCACTGTCACGTTCGTCGCGAATCTTCATCTCCGCGAGCACATCCTCGAAGATCGCGGGCCGCCCCGCCGCCTGCAATTCGAGGGTGCGTCGCCTGGCCCGCGTCTCGGGATTCGCGATGAGGAAGAACTTGGCTTGTGCGGCGGGAAACACCATGGTTCCGATATCCCGACCTTCGGCAACCACGCTGTTCTTGGTGGCGACCCGCCGTTGCATGTCGAGCAGGCCCGCCCGCACCGCGGGCAACGCCGATACAAGGGAAGCCCCTTGCGAGATTTCCGCTCTGCGAATCGACGTGGTCACGTCCTGTCCGTTGGCGAAAATGCGCGTGTTCTCCCCGGAGCCGGTGAACACGATTTCGAGATCGCACGTCAGACTCGCCAATCCGACGCCGTCGTCCCACGCGATGGCCTTTTCCTGCGCCAGCAGGGCTACGGTCCGATAGAGCGCGCCAGTGTCGAGAAATGTATAGCCGAGCCGCGCGGCTAGCCCGCGTGCCACGGTGGACTTGCCCGCGCCCGCCGGTCCGTCGATGGCGACTACAAAACATCGCGCGCTTGTCGAGGTCATGGCGGCCGTCAAGCTAGCAGCGAACAGGCGCGAATTCCACGCGTGGTTCCGCCGCGCTTACCGATTCTGGTACCATCGTCGCGTGCGCTATCCCGCCCATTTGGCCGTGCTCGTTTGCCTTGCAGGTTGCTCCTCCGCCAACAACAACTCGCAAGCGCAATGGATTCCCGTGCCCGCCGCGGATTTGGGCGCGGTGGTCGCGCGCGTGGGCGAGGTGCCGATCTTCGCGCGGCAAGTCCTCGCGGTGGCCGTGCAAACCGGCAAGTCGCTGGGCGAAGCCTTGAGCGTCCTCGTCGACGAATGCCTTCTTGCCGAGCGCGCGCGGCAAGCCGGCTTTCTTCCCGCCTCGGACTTGGACGCGGAGGTGACCAGCGCCTTGGTGCAGCGGTTGCTCGAAGTGGAACTCGAACCCAGCCTGCGCTACGAGACCGTCCCCGACTCCGCGCTGCGCCCGCTCTACGAGCGCGGTCACGACGGGTTCGTACACGGCCGCCTCGTCGAGATCGGGGTGCTGGGCGTGTACACCGGCGAGCCCATGACGGGGCAGCCACGCATCGACCGCACCAAGACCGCCAAGGAACTGGATGCCTTCGTCAAAGCGCACCCGCCCCAGACCCTGGATGAATTCGCTGGCATCGCGCACGCGCCCGAGTGGTCGAGCCGCGCCGTCGTGTTCACGCGCTTCGTTCAAGGCGTGGACCGGCCGCTGTCGCGCGCCGTCGGCGTCGAGGCCGCCAAGCTTCACGCACCCGGCGACACGACCCCCCTGGTCGAGGACGAAAGCGGGTTCTTCATCGCACGCTACATGGGCGAACGACCACCCGAGAACGTCACCTTCGCGCAAGCCCGCCCCGCCCTGCTGGCCGGATACTACGAGCACTGGCGGCAGCAGCAGTTCCTGGAATTCTCGACCAAACTCATGCGACTCCACCGCGTCGAGGCGCACTTCGATCTTCTGCCCCAGGCCCAAGAAGGGCGCTGAACCGCGTTCGCCGTCCAACGCCCTCAGGCTCCGACGCCGGCTGCCTTACGCCTTGCGGAAGCGCGACAGAGTCGCGGGAAGCGCCGCTAGGTCCGGCAGGTTCTTGTCCGGGTGAAGCTGCTTGGCCCTTCCGAGGAGGACTTCTTCGGTCTCCTTGTTGTTCGGATCGGGCACGCAGCACTCGACCGGGCAAACCGCCTGGCAGGCCTCGTGATCGAAGAAGCCCACGCATTCACTGCAGCGAGCGGCGTCGATGACGTAGACGCTATCGCCCTCGCTGATGGCGTCGTTCGGGCACTCGGGCTCGCAAGCGCCGCAGTTGATGCATTCGTCGGTGATATGGGTAGCCATGTTGCTCCTTTCGAGGCGATGGGTCGCGCCGCAATTGCAGCGGCCGTTTCAAGGTTGGTGAGTGTATGGGCAGAGGGCGAAGCCGTCAACCCTGACCGGCCTTCCCAAGCAACGAAACACAACGAAACTCGCGTGACAATTCTGCTATATCAGGCCGAGGCCGACTGCCCCACGTCGCTCTCGGGCGATGGCGGCACTTTTAGCGCGGGCTCGGTAGGCGGCGCGGGATGCTTGCGTCCGCGCAGATTGACCGCGACCAGGCGCGAAACGCCGGACTCCTCCATGGTGACGCCGCACAGCCTGTCGGCGATTTCCATGGTGCGCTGGTTGTGGGTAACGATGATGAACTGTGACTGATCGGTCATCTCGCGCACGGCATGGTTGAAGCGACCTACGTTCGCCTCGTCGAGGGGTGCGTCCACTTCGTCGAGCACGCAGAACGGCGACGGTTTGACTAGGAAGATGGCGAAAAGCAGCGACACTGCGGTCAAGGCCTTTTCGCCACCCGACAACAGCTCGATGTTTTGCAGCATCTTCTTGCCGGGAGGATTGGCGATGATTTCGACACCCGTTTCCAGGAGGTCGCCGTCGTCGCTCAAGGCAAGGTGCGCCTTACCGCCACCGAACATGCTGGGAAACACCTCTTGGAACTTGGCATTGACGGCGTCGAAGACTTCGCGGAAGCGCTTGCGCGAGGCGCGGTTGATCTTGTCGATAGCGGTTTCCAACCTGCCGATGGCCGATTCGAGATCCGCCTTCTGGGTGGTGAGAAAATCGTAGCGCTGCTGGAGCGTCGCCGATTCCTCGATGGCGGTCAGGTTGATGTCGCCCATGCGCTCGACCAGTCCGCGCAGTTCCCGGATGCGCTCGTCTTCGATCTCGCCCGAGAGCGCGCGCCAATGGAATTCCGAGAGAACCGCCGACACCTTGGCGACTTCGGAGTAGCGCTCGTGGATATGGTCGTCGAGCGCATCGAGGCGCATGGCCACTTGCTGGCAGCGGAGATCGAGGCCGTTCAATTCCTGCGCCAAGCCGGCAACCTTGCCGCGCATGACCTTGAGTTCGGCATCGCGCCGGGCGAGCGAACCGCTGCGCTCCTCGGCCGCGGCTTGGCGCTCGGTGAAGGCACGCGAGCGCTCGGCCAACTCAGCCTGCACCACCGACGCTTCTTGGCGCAGTTGCGCGGCCTCATTGCGCAAAGTCTCGGCGCGCGTGAGATCGCTGGTGGCATCGATGTCGAGGCGGGCGCGCTTTTCCTGGTGGTCGGTGATTTCTCGGCGCAGGCGCTCGACGTTGTCGCGGGCGGTTCGCCTGCGATCCGCGGCCTGCACCGCCGCCACCTTGACGGTCGACAGCTCGGCGAGAAGAACGTCCACTTTTTCGGCCAAGCTCGCGACGCGCCCTCGCAGTTCCTCGACCGAGCGGTCGTGCTCGGCCACGCTTTCTTGTTCGGTCGCGAGCTGCGCCGACGCTTCTTGCAGCCGAAGCTGATTCTGGTTGCTTGAAGCACGCAGGTTCTCCAGCGTGGCCCCGAGCTGGACCCGCCGGGCCTCCGCCTGGGCGCGCTCGCGCGCGAGGCGATCCGAGTCCTTCTCGTGCGACGAGACGTGCAGCTCGTCCCGGCGGATCGCCGCGACGGTCTCGTCGAGAATGCCCACCGCCTCGGCCAAGGCCTGCTTGTTGCGAACATGCCGATCCAGCGTGGCCTGGTAGTCCACGTCGAGCCGGGCCACGATTTCCTCCAGTTCGCGCATCTCGCGCTTCTGCGAGAGCACGCTGGCCATGGCCGATTCGCGCGAACCGCCGGTCACCACGCCGTGCGGATCGATGACTTCTCCGTCGAGCGTGACCAGGGTCTTGCGGGTCTTGGTCTGCCGCCAGAGATCGAGGGCCCGGCGCAGATTCTCGACCACCACCACGTCGCCGAGGAGATAGGAAGCAACCCGATCATACTGGCGGCTGTAGCCGATGAGTTCGAGCATGGGGCCGCGCACGCCGTCGCCGTTCGGCCACTCGACCGGAAGGATCGCGACCTCGGGGCTGGCTTCGACGCTCGCTCCGCCGGTTGCATCGTACACCACGGTTCCTTGTGAACTCGGCGCACGCAACGAAAGAGGGATGAAGCTCGAGCGGCCTTCACTGCGTTCCTTGAGGAAGTCGATGGCCTCGATGCCTACCTCGTGCGATTCCACGATGATATTGCCCAGGCGTTCGCCCAGCACGGCTTCCAAGGCCGTTTCCAGTTCAGGCGGCGGTTGCACGATGTCGGCCACCAAGCCCCTCACCCCTTGCGTGTTCCAGATCGACGTTCCGTGCGTGGTTCCGTCGGCATGCTCGCCCGTCGGCAAGCTCTTTGCCTCCTTCACCTTCTGCATGATGGCGCGAACACCACGTTGGAAGCTCTCGTAGCGTTCTTGAATTTCAGCCAACGACTGGAGACGCGAGCGGCGGCGATGGGCCTCCTCGCGCAAGGTTTCGAGTTCGATTTCTCCGCGCGCGACCTCGCCGCGCAAATTGCCGGCCAGGGCCTCGACCTCGGACTTCTTGTCGGCCAGGACCAGCGAGCGCGAGCGCAAGTCGCCCAAACTACCTTCCACTTCGGCGATCTCGGCCACGATCCGGCCAATAGCTTCACCGGTCGCCGTCTCGTCGGCGAGGACTTCATCGAGTCGATGCGCGAGATCCTCGGCACGCACGCGCGCCGATTCGCTATCGGATTCTAAGCGGGCGATTCGCGTCCGCGCGCTGGCAGCCCCCTCCACCAGACGATCCAGCTCTCGCCGAGCCGTCACCAGCTCGTTGCGGGCCGTGGCGCAGGTTTGCTCCACCTCTTCCAGCGCCAGCGTACGGGATTCGGCTTCCTCGTCGAGCAGCGCAACTTGGCTCTCGATGGCTGCAAGCGCCTCGGCATCCTTTGCAGCGCGAGCAGCGAGTCCTTCGCTTTCCTTGCGCGCGTGCTCGGCGCGCACGTTCAACATTTCCGACTCGTTCTGCGCGTACTCGGCGCGCTGGGCGGCTAGCTGGGCCTTGTTGTCGAGCGCGAAGAGTTCATCCTTCGCCGTCGACAACTCCGCCATCTCGCCCGACAAGGCAAGGCGCTCGGCCTCGACGCTCGCCTCTTCCGCGCGCAACGCTCCGGTCTCGTCCTCGTGCCGGACATGCGCGGCCTGGTGGGCTTCCAGCAGGAACTTCTGCTCGGCCAGAAGACCAAGGTGTTTCTGCGTGGCCAGGCACAGCTCGAGATCCTTAAGTTCGGCCTTGTAGCGCTTGTAGCGCTCGGCCTTCTGCGCCTGCAGCTTGAGCGAGCGCAGCCGGGTTTCGATTTCGCCGACGATGTCGGTCACGCGCAATAAGTGCTGGCGCGTGGCCTCCATGCGGCGCTCGGCCGTTTTCTTCTTCACCTTATACTTGGTAATCCCTGCCGCCTCGTCGATGAGCGCGCGGCGGTCTTCGGGACGCGACGAAACGATGAAGCCAATGCGGCCCTGTTCAATGATGGCGTAGGCCTTGGAACCCACGCCCGTTCCCAGGAAGAACTCGACGATGTCGCGCAAGCGGCAGGGAACGCCGCCCAGGAGGTACTCGCTCTCGCCGCCGCGGTAGAGGCGTCGGGTTACCACGACGTCGGCAGGCCCCACGGCCCCCCAAGGCACACCTCCGGCCTCGACATCTCCAGGCAAGCCTCGGGTATCGAATGTCACCGAGACCTCGGCCATGCCCGCCGGGCCACGCGACTCAGAACCATTGAAGATGACGTCTTCCATCGCCCGTCCACGCAGATGCTTGGCGGACTGTTCGCCCATCACCCAGCGAATCGCGTCAACGATGTTCGACTTGCCGCACCCGTTCGGCCCCACGACACCCGTGATGGGATCGTCGAAGGTGAGCACCGTACGATCAACAAAGGACTTGAACCCGCAAATTTCTAGCCGTTTTATCTGCATCAAGCACCACCCCGTGGCGTGACATTACGTGACCATACGAGCCACTTCGCTACACCAGATAGGTAGCATCCCCAACCCGATGCTGTAAAGCCTTTGTAGCAATCTTGCGAAAGAACCCTGGCAGGGTTCTTTCAACTTCTCCGATTGTCGCAGCATAATCTCGAAAACGTCAAAAAGATCGTAACTTTGCCTTCCGGCCTGTTAGTCTGCCACGCCCATGGAAGGGGGAACAATCAACGAGTTCGTCACCGGCGCGATCATCGCGGCGGCCTTTGCCGCAACGGTCCTTTTGCTTATCGTTGCAATTCGGCGTGCCCGCAAGGCACGTCAACGGCAAATCGAAGGAGTCGACGAGGAGAGTCCCAAGCCGGTCAAGAAGCGTTCCGCGCTCGTCGCGGAGGACGTGGTCGGGGACGCGGGCCCCGCGGCGGCGCGCGCCGACCAGCCGTCTGGCGAGATTCAATCGCCGAAGCAGCCACTTGAAGCCGAAGAAGCGCCGTCTCCGGTCCAACCTGAACCGGCCGTCTCCAGGGCCCCGGTAAGCGAAGCAGCCGATACAACGACGCCCCACCCGCCAGCGGTGAGCCCTGTTCCGGCGAAACCCGACGTCGCGCTTCCTCAGGACAAGCCACGAGTTTCCGAGGCTGAAGCGAGGCCCAAGATTCGCGAGGCGGGCGCGCTGGCCCCAGGGTTGGCTCGAACGCGCGCGGGCTGGGTTTCGCGCTTGGGCCAGATTTTTGCGGGCAAGCGGGAAATCGACCCCAGCCTGGTCGAGGAAATCGAGAAGGTGCTGCTCACGGCCGACATCGGCGTCCGCACCAGTCAGAAGCTTCTTGAGGAGATTCGCTCCTCGCTCAGTCGGCGCGAGCTGGCCGATTCGAAAGCCGTGTGGGACTTTCTGCGCCGCCGCAGCATCGAACTTCTGCGCGTGGAATCGCCGCCGTTGGATTTCGGCAAGACCAAACCCTTTGTCCTGCTTGCAATTGGCGTCAACGGCAGCGGCAAGACAACAACTATCGGAAAACTCGCCTCGAAACTCAAAGCCAATGGAAAGAGCGTCCTGCTCGCCGCTGGCGACACCTTTCGAGCCGCGGCCACCGAGCAGCTCGAGGTGTGGGGCGCGCGCGTCGGCGCGCCGGTGGTGCGCGGTAAGGAAGGCGGCGATCCATCGTCGGTTATATTCGACGGCATCAAGCGCGCGACAAGCGAAGGCGTCGACGTGGTCATCGCCGACACTGCCGGCAGGCTACACACCAAGACCAACCTTATGGATGAGCTGCAGAAGGTTCGGCGCGTGGCCAGCAAGGCGCTCGAAGGCGCCCCTCACGAGACTTGGCTGGTCATCGACGCAACCAGCGGCCAAAACGCCATCGCCCAAGCTCAGATCTTCACCCAAGCCATGGCGGTCACTGGTATTGTTCTCACCAAGCTGGACGGCACCGCCAAGGGCGGCGTTATCTTAGGCATCACCGACCAGCTTGGCATTCCCGTCCGCTACGTGGGAATCGGAGAACGGGTCGAAGACCTGCGCGAATTCGATGCGGAGGAATTCGTCGAGGCACTCTTCGAGGATGTGGACCGAGGTTCTTTATAAGAAAAGGACTGAAATTATGTTGATTTGCAGAAATGCCATGTGTTACATTGCCCACACCTCCGCCTTCATAGCCAAGCATTTGAAATCAAAGCGATTTTTGTCGTGGGGCGAAGGCGGACCCCAGCAAGGAAACGCATGAAACGACTTGCCCTTGGCCTCCTCGTAGTTCTTGCCAACGTAAGTGTCGGCGGTCTGTCCATGGCCCAAGAGCCAGAAGCAGCAGCGCCCGATACGGCTGGCGGCGAAGCAACCCCTCCAGCGGACACTGGTCCGGCGGTTTCGACCGATCTCGACCTGACGGATTTGTCAGGCCTCGAGGCCGGAACGACGGAGGTCAAGAAGACCACCGCGGAGACTACCGCGGCAGGAAGGAAGTCGTGGGAGGACATCGTGGTCGTGCCCCGCAAGGCCTTCCTCAAGAAGTCCCGGCTTGAGCTCGCCCCCTTCGCGGGTATCACGCTCAACGATCCGCTGATTCGGCACTACTCGCTCGGCGGTGACTTGAACTACTACATCACGGACGTGCTCTCGGTCGGCCTGGAAGGCCAGTACTTCATCAAAGAGCTGTCCGAGCGCGAGTCGCTGGTCGGCCTGCAATACTACCTGGTGCCGACGCTGAACAAGCTGAAGTACCACTACGCCCTCGCCCTCGGGTATGTGCCGGGGTACGGGAAGTTCGGCTTGTTCAATAAGTGGATCGTGCACTGGGATCTCACCTTCGCTCTCGGGGCGGGAATGATTCGCACCGAGATCATTCCGCGCAAGTTCGGCGACGCCTCTTTCACCAACGACGACTTCGTTGGCCATGTTGGACTGGGCGTGCGTCTCTTCGTGCTCGAATGGCTCACCCTGAGCCTGACCTTCCGCGACTATATGTACAAAGATGTGTTTGAGTGGTCGGGCCGAGATAGCATGTCCAATCCAAACGACGCGGCCGCCGTCAAACAGATCTCACAGCAATCGCAAAGTGAGTTCGTGCAGAACATCATGATGTTCTTCTCCATCGGCTTGTACGTTCCTCCCTCCTTCACCTACAGAACCCCCCGCTAGCGAGTAGAAGTCATGAAGAAAAGGACACAAGCCATGCGGAAGGTCATCACGCTGCTCTTGGGCGTCGTTGTCTGTTTGCCATCGGCGGCTCGGGCCGAGAAGGAGCGAAAGAGCCCCCTGACGGACGCTCCCGTGATTCGCAAACGCCTCGAGCTGCGCGACAAGCGTTTCGAATTCGGCGTCGGCGTGGGAGTCACTATCGGTCAGGACTTCTACAACGCGCTCCTCGTGATGCCAAAACTCGCCTTTCACTTCACGGACTGGCTGTCGCTCGCCGCGGTCGGCGGGTACAACGTCACCCCGACCTGGAAGAGCACGTTCAACGGCAACGTCACCGACGGCCTCGCGCAGCAGAGCTCCTTCAAATCACCCTCGGCCTCCGACGCGCTTGGCACGATGAACCATATCAAGGCTGTTGGGCTCGGGCAACTCGAGTTCATTCCTTTGTCGGGAAAGATCGCGCTGTTGAGCAGCATCTTCAGCTACTTCGATTTCTACGTTCTGGCGGGCGCCGGCGTCGTCATCCTCGATGGCCCCGGTACGGCCGTGAACTGCAACAATTGCCAGGTCTATACGGCAACGGAATTGACTGGGAACTTCGGTGCTGGCGCGCACGCCTTCCTCAGCAACTACGCGGCCATCAACCTGGAAATCCGCGATCTCCTCTACAAGAACAACGCCTCCGGCCGCGATGTGAATGGCGATCGCGTGGTGAACTCCTTCGATGTCGAGTGGACAAACAACTGGCTTTTCAGCCTAAACCTTCAATTCTTCGCTCCCTTCAAAGCCAAGATCAGCAGGTAGCGGCTGCCGCGAATTCGTTTCCAGGACGCATTTCAGCGGAGCACCGACGTGTCTCAAAAACGCAAGGTTACGCTTTACTTCAATTCAGCGATGCTGGCGGAAACCCAGAAGGAAGCCATCCGCCAAGACCGTTCGGTTTCCTGGATCATCCAGGCCGCGTGGCGAATCGCTCGCGATGAGGTGAGGCACATGCCGACGTCGGGGTTGGAGCAGAACTCCAACCTACCCACCGAGCCGGGCCTTGGCTCCTTGATCGCGAACGACAGCCGGTCGGAAGCATAGCGCACGGGTAGCTCGCGCCTCGCCTACGCATCGGTCGCCGCCTTGCGCCCGGTGAATCAAGCGAACGACGCCGCTACTGGCACGCTTGCGTCACCAGTCCGGTCCCGAGCGGCCGGCAAATCGCGAGACTCAACTGCGTGGGGGATTTTTCCCACCAGATTTCGATCGCGTCGCCCGCCTGGCCTTGCAAACCGGCAGCGTACATCGATCCATCCGGTGCAGCTTTCTGAATCAGACCAGCCCCCAGCGCCTTGTTGTAGATGTAGAAGCGCGCGTCGACCGTACGCGAATCGGGTGGCGTGGAGACCGACCACTGTCCAGGAGTCGTGCCTTCGCTGAACGTCGGATCGGGCGGAGGGATGGGAATGAAAACCGAGTTGCATGCGAAGATCAGTAAGTAGCTCGCGACCGCGAATCCGGCGGCGAGCCAGCGAAGCAATCCATTGCCTCTCGAACCAATCTTCATGGGATCTCGGCTTTCATGGTCAGCAAGACGCGGGCCAGAACCTCTCGGTTTGTTTCAAGGGCTTAGCCTACCATCTGCCAACCCAATATCCATGCACCGCCAACCTGGTTGGCTACCCGCCAAGGTTGTAGCGTCGCAGCTTCTTCTGCAAACCAAAGCGCGATAGCCCGAGGAGCGCGGATGCACGCGTCTGGTTTCCCTGCGATCGATTCATGGCCTCGCGAACGAGCTGGCGTTCGAGCCGCTCGACCCGCGAGCGTAGGCGCAGGCTATCTGGCTCGTTGCGGATCGCCTCGACCGGATCCTGGCCAGCCTGGATGTGCGTGGACAAGTCGGCAACCGTGATGGTGTCGCCCGCGAAGGCCCCTGCCCTGGCGATCTCGTTTTCGAGTTCGCGCACGTTTCCCGGCCAAGCGTATGCGCACAGCTTGGCCAGCGCCGCGGGCTCCATGCGCTTGGGCTCGCTTCCGGCCGGACGGCTGGCCTTGTCGAGGAAATGGCGAAGCAGAAGCGGAATGTCTTCTCGCCGTTCGCGCAACGGCGGCAGGTGCAAACGCACCACGCTCAATCGGTAAAACAGATCCTTCCGAAACCTTCCTTCTTCGACCATCTGGCCAAGGTTCTTGTTGGTCGCGACGAGGACGCGCACGTCGGCCTTCTCGGTGCGTTCGCTGCCGATGCGGTGAAATTCGCCTTCCTGCAACACGCGCAAGAGCTTGCCCTGCATGGCCGGAGACATTTCCGCGACCTCGTCGAGAAAGAGCGTGCCGCCGTCGGCAATCGCGAACATGCCGCGCGCCTCGCGATCGGCTCCGGTAAAGGCTCCGCGGGCGTGGCCAAAGAGCGCCGATTCCAGCAAGGTTTCGGGGATGGCCGCGCAATTCTCGGAAATGAACGGCTTGGCCTTGCGCGGGCCGTGGAAATGGATGGCCCGCGCCACCAATTCCTTGCCCGTACCGCTCTCGCCTTCGATGACCACCGGCAAGGTGGTGTCGGTGACGCGATCGAGGATGCGGAAGAGATCGAGCATAGCGGGGGCCTGGCCGACGATCTGCCGGTAGTCGTAGCGCAACGCCGCGACCTGCTGGCTTTCCTTGAGCTGGACGCGCACGTCGGTGAGCACCTCCTCCTGCGCGCGCAGGTCGCGTTCGAGACGGCGGTTGAGCGACTGCACCTGCTGCTCGCGCCGGCGGAGTTCCGCGACCACGCGCGCGTTCTCGATGGCGATGGCACCCTGTTCGGCGAAATCGAGCACCATGGCCAGTTCTTCCTCGCCGAACACTCCCTTGCGCAAACGGTGGTCGACGTAAATCGTGCCGACCACGCTTCCCTTCACGGTAAGTGGGACGGCGAGCACCGAGCGCAAGTGCAGATCGCTCACCGAAAGCATCTCGCTGAAACGGTTGTCTCCGGCGGCATCCACCGCAATCACCGGCTCGCCGCTGTCGGCGGCCTTCTTGGCGATGGAGCGCGAGAGCGAGGAACTTGGACCTTCCAGGCTGGTTTGGTCGATGTTGCGCGCCACCTTGACGACCAATTCTCCGTCGCCGTCCTTGAGCAGAAGAAAGCCCCGCTCGGCATCGGTGAGCTCGATGACCGTGTCGATGATGGTCTCGAGAACGCGCGAAAGGCGGAGGTCGCTGTTCAATCGCTTATTGATGCGCAGAAGCCGGCGCAAACGCCCTTCGAGCAGGGTCGCGCGTTCCACCCACTCCGTCGCGGCCTTGGTGTCGCTGCCGCGAAGCTTGAGTATCTTCGCATCGCCGTCGGACTCGATACTGGGCCAGTATGGGGCGGGGGTCTTCATCTTCACCTCCTCGAAGAGGGTTCGTGCAACATCGAGCTGCGCCTCGGCGCGGGCGTCGTTGGCGCGCGCGAAAAGCCGAGAAGCCAGGCTGGCCATGCGCCACGCCGCGGGCAGGCGGCCGGAATCCTTGGCACTGGCACAAGACTTGGACAACGCCTCCGCCACCGATGCGACATCGCTCGCTTCATGGTCGAGAAGGACGATGCGTCCACGGACGAGGAGGATCGCTTCGGCCATGGGCGCTTCGGTTCCGCTGGCCGCGCTGTTCCGCCGCGCGACTTCGCTCCAGGCCAAATACGCGTCGGCTACGGCCCCCTGCTCGGCGAGGACTTCCGCACGTCCCAAGGCGGCGTGGTCGATCATGACCTGCATCCCGAGATTGGCGAAGGCATCCTTCGCCGCAAGGTAGGTGCGAGCGCAGTCGTCCAGCGCGCACCGCTTGCGCTGCAGTTCCGCTTTGAGAAGCAGCCCATAGCCGCGGAAGGCCTCGACGCGCGAAACACGCGCCTCTTCCTGCAAGCGCTCGATGGCACGCTCCGCGGACTCTCCGTCACCCAAGGCCAGAAAGACCTGTCCGACGTTGAACACCGCCAAGGCATGGTCGGTGCGTACGTCCAAACGTCCTAATTCCCGAATCGCCCGCTCAAGGGCATCGATGGCGCCTGCATAATCTCCAATCTCGGCCAGGATGCATCCATAGTTGAAAGTCGCGGCAGCGCTTCCGTGCACGTCGCGAATGCGCTCGTACTCGGCTGCCGAGCGCTGGAAGGCCGTCGCGGCTGGCCCGGGCTGACCCGCGAACTGCGCGATAAGCCCTTCCAACCCGGCCGTTCGGGCCGCTAGACGATGATCCTGGCCCGCACCCGCCTCGGTTCGCAATGCATCGAGCAGGCGCCGGGCTTCCGAAAGTTTTCCCGCGTAGGCAAGGGCAAGCGCCGCCGATTCGCGGGCCGCGGTGCCCGCGGTGGAAACTACGCGCAGGGCCGGCTCGACGGCGGCAAACGCTTCGTCAAAGCGCCCGCTTGCCACCAACATGCTGGCCATGCGGGCGCGCAACAAGCACGACGCCTCCGAATCGGCCCCCATCGAGCGCAGCGCGGATTGAAGAACGACGAGGGCAGCCTCCGGATCTCCGCGGCGCCCCAAAAGCCACGCCCGACGCTCCGCCATTGCCGCCAGCGTGCCTGACTCGGGCTCGACAGAGCGTGCATCGAGAACTGCCAGGGCTTCGTCGTAGCGACCGAGAATTCCAAGGCCGGTGGCGAGGCAAAGCCAATCCCGCCAGGTCCCGCTTTCTTCGTCGGCGGCGCGCGCACGCAAGCCCAACTCGGCCACCCGACTCCAGGCCATCGTCGCTTGGGCATCGCGCATGGCTTGCCAGAAGATGGCGGCGGCCTCATGGTGCTCGCCTAGGGCCAGACGAACTTCGCCAACGCGAACTTCGCCTGGTGGCAGCAGAGCCGCTGCCGCACGCGCCACGGTTTGCAAGCGGCCATCTCGGGCAAGTGCTCGCCAGACCGCTGCCCAGTGCGCCTCGCTAGGCAGGTTGGCCGCGCCCGGGAGAACCCAGCCCGACAAGAAGACTTCCCTCTCCGCCGCCTCGGAATGCGCGCTCTCGTGTTCTGGCGTCGTTGGCTCTCCTTCTCGCCCAAGGGCGAGCGCGACCACGAAGGCGCGCGCCTCAGCGCTCATGCCTGCCAAACTGGCGTCGAGGAGCTGCGCGAGATCGCGGTTTCCTTCGAGACCTTCCACTGCACCCGGCGCACCCGACCGGCCCCCGCACAGGTTCTTGATCCAGCCGCGCACGAGCAGCGCTGCGATGGATGGCAAGCCGCTCGACACCGCGACAATTCGCTCCACGACTTCCGCCGGAGGTTCCAGACCGACGGCGCGCCTGGCGAGCTCGGCGATTGATTCTGGCGACAGGTGACTTGGGCGCAGAACCACGCTCCCCGCCCGCTCGATGGCGTGTTCGGCTGGCAGAAGGACCAGCAGTCGCCCACTCGGCGGATTGCTCGCGACCGCGGCAGCGAGCACCTCATCCTCGGGCGAGCCCGCCAGCACCAGGCACAACGGGCGGGTCAGCGCACGTTTCTCCAGAGCCGTCACGACCCGCGCACGCTCGCCCTGTGTTCGCCGCGCGGGCTCCGGCTCCACTTCGGCCGGTTCGATGGCAGCCGGTTCCCGCGCCATGAGCCGCGAGCATTCATCCTCCTCGATATCGAAAGCCGCGAAGCTCTGCGAGAGTATGGAAAGGCGGGCCTCGCGCAGCGCCTGGCGAATCAAGCATCGGCGGCCAGTTCCGGACGGTCCCACCACGGATACGACGCTGGCGGGAGAAACCCCTTCGGCCAAACGCTCGAGATGAAAGCGCAGAACCTCCATCTCCGCGGCTCGCCCCACGAACACGCCGGCCAAGGGATCGCCGGCCGGGAAAGGCACTCCCAGGTCTTCCTCGACCGAGGTGGCCCTTCCTGGAACTCCACGGCGGATCTCGCGCAAGGCTTCCCGCGCGCTTCCCGGGCGCTGTTCGACCGGCGCGGCGAGCAGGCGGAGCAAGAGGTGGTCCCAGGCCGGCGGCAAACCTGGCCGCAGCGACGAAGGCGGCTCCGGGGGGCCTTGCCACGCACGCTTGACAGCCTCCATTCCCACGCCAAAGGGAGGCGTGCCCGTCCAGGCGTCGTACAGCGTTGCCGCCAAGGAAAATAGATCCCCAGCCGGTCCTAGTTCCCCAAGCAGTGCCTCGGGCGCCACGAAGCCGAGCGTGCCCGACACGCTTGGCTTGACTGTCGCTATCGACCGCGCCGGCCGACGGGAGAGACCGAAATCGATCAGAATGGGATTGCCGGCTTGGTCGCACCGGACATTTGCCGGACTGATGTCTCCGTGCAAAATCGCGCGCCCGTGCAGGTAGGCAAGCGCGTCCGTCAGCGCTTCGGCGGCGAGCGCGAACCTCTTGAACCGCTCGGCTGACGAACCATCCGGCAGCGACTCGGCCAGCGTGCTTCCAGCCACGTAGCGCGTAATGATGAAGGCGCGCCCAGCGGCGAATCCTCCAGCAGCGACCCCAGCATCGAGAACGGAGACGATATTGGGATGGGAAAGCTCGGTGAGACGAGCGAACTCGGTGCGCAGTTGCCTTTTCGCGCCGTCGTCGTGCAGCAGCTTGACGACCACGCGCTCTTGCACGCGCTCGCGCGAATCCTTGTCCTCCGCGAGATAGGTTTCCCCCGCGGAACCACCGCCGAGCCGCCGAATCACGCGGTAGCGGCCGACGAAACCCGTGCCACGCCCTTCGCCAAGACCCGAGCTGCCAACTTGATTGACCGTTGCCAACGGTCTGATTATACGAATTCGTTATTGTTTATTCAATTCGCCTATCTTGTTGGCCGATCTGTTGGACGGCTTGTCCCTTCGCGTCTGTGGAGGCGTTCCAAGGCTTCCTTGGCCATGCCGCGAATATCCTCGTCGTCATGAGTCTCGGCCACAAAGCCGAGATACTCCTCGGCTTCGCGTCCTCCCAGGGATCCTATGGCATCCAGAACCTTGCCCATTTCCCTGGGATCTTTCATTTGATGTGAGTCCGCCAGGGCTCTGATCGCGCCGCGCTCCTTGAGCGCGACCAGCGCGCCCAGGGCGGCGTCGCGCACGGACTCATCATCATCCTTGAGCAGGAGCAGGACCGCGGCCGCTAGACCGTGCAGCTCGCGTCCGCCAATGACGTGCAGGGCTTCTACCCGCAATTCATTGTCGCCGGAAGCAAGCGCGGCGCCCACTTCGCGGTCAACTTCGCGATCATCGGCCCGCCAGAGTTTCTGCCGCCTGACGTAGGCCCCGACGAGATCCTGGGTGGTGCGTTCAGCCAGACGTTGCAACGATGCCTTCCCATCGGCGGCATCAAGTTTGGCGACTGGCGCTTGCCCGATAGCGGCCTCGTCGTCACCCAATCTGCCCTTGTCAGCGCCCTCGGGATGCACGGAAATGCGCAAGTGGATCTTCACGCCTATTTCGGCCGCCTCGGCGCTGCCCAGGGCAAAACCTTCTGCCTCCAGGGTGACAGTCGCCGTCGCGGCCCCTGGGGCGGGCGGGGTGAAAAGGCCTGCCTCGCGAAGCTGCGCCTCGATCATCACCGCCAGCTTCCCTTCGTCGATGCGAAGCTCGTCGTGCCCCAATGTCACCGACGTGGTGGATTTCACGACCACAGCACCGAGCGCTACGCTGTCGGCTGGGCCGACCGATGACTTCGAGTCGCAGCTTCGACATGAAGCAAGAGCAAGCGCGACGGCCACAAAGACAACCTGCCTGCCTGACCATGCCGAAAGAGTCCTGGCCACTGGGCCTCCCTCGTCAAGCCGCTAGGTTACGCGGATCGTGCGCCTCCCCGGGGCGCCGGACCGCCAGCGGTCGAGCGAAGCTTGCCTCCGCTCGCCGGAAGATCCGTCGCCGGGGGCAGTTTGGCGATGCTGCTTTGGCGTGCCTGTCTGGCCAAGGCCAGCTCGACGATGCGCACAATCAGATCCTTATAGGAGAGACCGGCGGCTTTGGCCGCGCGCGAGTACCCGCCCGCGAGATCCGATAGGTCGCAGTTGGGGTTCACGTCGATGATGTAGGGAACGCCGTCTTCCGCCAGCCGGATGTCCATGCGGCCGTAGTCGCGCAGACCGATGGCGCGGAATGCGTCGAGCGCGGTCCTGGCGACGGTAGCGCGCAATTCGGGCGACAGGTGCTCGCAACGAACCGGCCGGGTCCCCTTGTACTCAACGGAGTCTTCCACCCACTTGCCCTCGAACGAGACGATCTTGGGCCGGTCGCTCGGCATGTCCGAGAAATCGATCTCGAAGAAGGGAAAAATCAGCGGTTCGTCATCCACCTGCTCCAGCACCGAAACATAGATCTCGCGGCCCACGATGAACTGCTCGACCAGGGCTGGCTGGCGGTAGTTCTCCAAAACGTAGGCGACGCGGGCTTCCAGGGCCGCCTGATTGTCGACCACGGATGCGCTGCAGATGCCGACCGAAGCGTCTTCGCGCGCCGGCTTGACGATGATCGGGAAGGGAATTTTCAGATTGGCGCATTCCTCGCGCGAGGCCACCAACCCGCCCACCGCGACCGGGATCCCGCGACCGCGCAGAACGTCCTTGACCTTCTCCTTGCGCAGGGCAAGCGACAAGCCGAACGGACAGGAGCCGGTGTAGGCGATGCTCGCCAAATCCATGAGGAGCGGCATGGCGCACTCGAAGCGGTTGTCGCCGTGGATCGATTCGCACAGATTGAACACGGCGCTTGGCTTGAGGTCGACCAGCGCCGACATTCCCACAGCCACATCATTCGTGATGCCGAGCCCAGTGGTCTCGAACCCATTGGTGGTCAAAATGCGAAGGATATCCTCCGCGACGTCTTTCACGTCCTCGCGCGCTTTGTTCTCGGGGTCCGCTTCGGCTCCCTCGAAGTCGCGATTGTAAATGACTACGATGCGCGGCCTGCTCCGTACCTTCACGATGATGATTGTATCTTATAGATTCTTGTTGGCGATTTGCAATTGTGAAGACGAAGCAGAAATCTTCACCGGCAGGACGGCGAAGGATCGCCCGAGGGACTCGGCAACCTTGTCGGCGAGACTCGACAATTCAGGCGCGGAGCCAAGGATTGCCTGCACGGAAGTTACGCCCAGGCCGCGCAGCCCACAGGGGACGATGTGGTCGAAGCCGGCCAGATCGATGTTCACGTTGAGCGCGAAACCGTGGATGGCGATGCGGTGGCGAACGTGCACGCCGATGGCGCAGATCTTGTCGGGACCAACCCACACGCCTGGAGTCGATTCGCGCCACTCGGACGCGATGCCGAGATTGTCGAGAACGGAAACAATGGCGCTGGCCATTTCCCGGACGTGAGCGCGAACCCCGCGACGCAGGCGAAACACGGGATAGCCCACCAGCTGTCCGGGACCGTGGAAGGTCACATCCCCGCCGCGCGAGGCGCGAACGACCGCAACGGCGTCCTCCCGCAATCTTTGGGGCGAAGCCAACAGGTTCGCCATGCTTGCGTTCCGGCCGAGGGTGATGACCGGCTCATGCTCGAGCAGGAGCAACGTCTCGGACGCCTTGCCCACCGCCACCCGGTCACGCAGATCTTCCTGCAGGCGCGCCGCCTTCGCGTAGGCAACCCGCCCAAGCCACGCCCACTCCATGGCTCGCGGCTCGCCCGGTCTTTCCAGGGGATGATCCAGCGAACGCGCTAGCGAACGCGCGCCGCTAGCCTTCGGAAAGCTCGGCGAAGAAGTCGGCATCGATGAGGTCGACCGCCACATGGGCGCTCACAACGCCTATGCCGTGGCGCACGCAGGTCTCGGCCAAGGCGGGTCCGTCGACGACCTCGACCGGCTGTCCAGCCTGCTTCCACTCGGCGATGGCCTCGTCCGACAGGCGTCCAGCGAGCAGCAAGAGCCCCTCGTCCTGGCCGCGGGCGCGGATGCCGGCGCGAAGTTCGCCGAGCGCACGCCTGCCCGCCGCGGCGGTGCCGGGGCGAAGCGCGACAAGGCAGCGAGAAGGACGGAATCCTCGCCCACGCAGGGCCTCGACATAGATGGTTCCCTCGACGCGCTTGACGAAGGTCGAGGGTCCAAATCCCTCGTGTTGCAGAACCACGCGCGCGATGGCCTCGAACGACGAAGGGGCTAGCTCTCCAAGCCGCTGCTCGACGGCTGCCAGCGTCCGCTCACGCAGTGCCCGGCGGGCTTCGCCAAACACGTATTCCGCCTTCTCCAGGTCGGAGTCCGGCATCCGCCGAGACAAGGCATAAAGGCCACTGCCCGCCGACTTGATGCGCGGTCGCAGTCCGGCCCGCAAGCGTTCCTTCGCTTCAGCCGCGAGCGCCGCGCGGAGCACCCGCCAGGCCTCGTTGGGCTCGCCATGAACAAGACGGCGGCGAACCGCGCTGTCCGCGATCTGCCGAACATGGACCCCGCGTCCGGGTGCTTGGCCCTTGAGAATCTCGATGGCGGCGTCCACGGGCGACATGATCTTGCGGCCACCCTGCCCCGATGCCTCGCCCGCCCCGCCAGCCGACGGGGAAGAAGTCGAGGGCGAAGCCGCCACCGGCGGTGGCGTGTCGGTGGGTACGGGCGCGGCCGTGGAATCCGTCCCCGGCGTCCCTTCCGTCGCCGCGGACATCCCGTCATCGTCGCCATGGCCCTCGCCGCCAAGCCCTTCTTCGACTTCGACGGCTTTGTCCGCGTCTTTGTTGTCTTCGGTGTCTTCGGTATCCTCGGAATCCGCGTCTACCGCATCGCTGTCGTCCTCGTCGATCCCGCCAGCGAGCACTCCGGATTCGGCTAGTGCGGCGGCGCGATCCTCAGGCGACAGAGAGCCAATGTTGGGCTCCTCCGGGCCATCGTGCTCGTCCGCGCCGTTCGCGCTACCGAGTTCGGCTTCGTGAGGTTCGGGCGAGGTCGCCTCGGACGCGGCGCTGGTCGGCGGAGCCGCTGTGCCTTCTTCACTTCCCAGGCGATCCTTGCGACGCCCGCGTCCACCCCTGCGACGGCGGCGACCACGCGCTTCCGTCGGCTCGGCGACTGGTTGCTTCTCCAGCTCTCTCGCGGCTGGGGCTTTCTCTTCCACCACCACCGGCTGGGCAACGGCCTCGGGGTAGCGGAGCAGTCCGAAAACGCCCGGCTTGACTCGCACGAAAGGCGCGCCCGGGGCTTTCTTCACCGCGCCGGTGAGCTGGGTTTGCATCGTGACCTCCGGGGTGCGCCCCACAAAGGTCAGGAGCTTCCGCTCCATGGCTAGTTCGGTCAGCTCCTTGTAGTGCAAGGGCTTCCGTTCGCGCTTCAGGATCTCCAGCGCCGCTTCGAGGAATGTCATTGGGCCTGATTCTTTACCACAATCCGCGCGTTCGTGGGGTGCCCAGCGCGGATCGTGACTTTTTGGTGCGATTTTTTTGACGCTGGCCTTGATGAACGGTACCCGTGATACATGAGTTCAATCAGGAAGATCGGTGTTCTCCTCGGTGGTCTGTCGGTTGAGCGAGATGCATCGATTCGAGCCGGAGAAGCCGTCGCAGCCGCATTGCGCCAGCTGGGACATGAACCTTGTTCGATGTTCGTGGATAGGGATATCGACCTGGCCATCCGCCAAACCAAGGTCGATGTCGCCTTTCTGGCGGTGCGCGGCCGCACCAGCGCCGATGGGTGCTTGCAGGGATTCCTTGAGCTGCACGGCCTCCCCTACACCGGCTCGGGTGTTCTTGCCGCGGGGCTGGCCATGAACCGGGCCAAGACCAAGGACATCCTTCGGCTCTTCAATCTGCCGGTTGCGCCCGGCTATGTCTTGCGCGGCAACTACCAGGGCAACCTCGCCGACGTGCACGGCTCGTTCGGATTTCCCGTCGTGGTTCGCCCGGTGAATGCCGCCTTGCTTTGGGGCGGCACCCTGGCCCGCGATGAGATGGAGTTGGAGAGCGCCCTTGACGATGTTTTTCGCCTGGATGATCGCGCTTTGGTCGAGAGATTCTTGCAGGGAAGGCCGGTTTCGGTTGGAATTCTCAACGGAGTTGCCTTGGGCATGGTTGAGGTTCCGCGCGCCGGGGGCTGGACGGGTCTGCGTTCGGTGGCCGCCCGCGGCCAGGAGTTGTGTTCACCGGTGCGGCTCTCGCGCGAACGCCACGATTCGGTCTTGCGCCTGGCGACCTCGGCCTACGAAGCCATTGGCTGCGAAGGCCCTGCCTGCGTGGAGATGCTGGTCAGCGAGCGTCTCAACGAAACCATCGTCGACGTCGACACCTCTCCACTGCTGTTGCCCGCCAGTCCCCTGCCCCTCGTCGCGGGTCAGGCCGGCCTCGAATACCACGAATTCATCGAAGAAATCTTGCGGGGCGCTCACTTGCAGGCGCGCGGAAGGAACAACAACCGCCGCTCGACTTTGGCCGCCTTCGATGGTCCCGACCGCCGCGCTTCCGCGCTCTCAGAAGCGCACTGAGTTCGCCGCGGCAGATGAACCTCCGCTGCCTTCGGACTAGTATTGGGTACCTTGTCTAGCAGGCGTCGATTTGTCATCGGCTTCGCGTTTCTCGTGTCCATTCTGGCGTGCGCGGGTGGCTATGCCGTCTGGCGCTGGAAAGCCTCGTCCGTCGTACAAGAGCGTTTGCAACGCCTTACCGGCCGGCCCGCGACGATTGGCGGGCTTTCCTTCAATCGCCATTTCGAGCTGGTGGCCCACGACGTGCGCATCGCGGGCGCCCCGCCCTTTCAATCACAGACCGTGGCACGGGCGGCCGAGGTCGTCGTGCGCTTGCGTGGCCCAAGTGGCTTCTGGAGCGCTTCCGAGGTCATCGTCGATGGCTTGGATTTGGAATACCTGGGAACGCCGGCAGGGGACAATCTACTGGGCATGGCGGCTCGGACCAAGGCCGCTCTACCGCGAGGCAAAGGGCAACCCGCGGTCGCGCCGCCCAGGATCCTGGTGCGCAACGCGCGCGCGCACGGTAGTTTCGCCCTTCCCTATGGCCCGCACTTGGAATTCCGCGTGCCCAAGGCCGAATTCGAACGCGACCCGGACGGCCATACGCGCGCCTCGCTGCACGACTTGATCGTCGACGCCCAGGGCTGGGGCTCCCTGCGCGCGCAGACGGTGCAGGTGGACCTTGACCACGAACGCTTGCTTGTGACGTCGAGTGGGCCTGCCGCCCTGGATATCCCAGGCGGCGGCACCTGGCTCGACCATCTTGTTTTGAGCGTGAAATCCTCCGCCGCCGGGGCAGAGTTCGAGCTGCGCAGCAACGCCACCCCAAGCCGGCCGTTCCTCTTGACCGGACGCTGGCAAGGGCAAACGGCGGAGATTTCCCTGGATGCGCAGGATCTGTCCTTGCGCGCACTCGGCGCCCTCGCGGCCCGCGGAACTTCGCCGGGCCGCCAATTCGTCGGATTAGAAAACGCGCGGGCCTCGCTGCGCGCCTCGCTCACGGTAGACCGCCCGAGCTTGCGCGCCGACTACCAACTCGATGGCAAGCTGGCGAGCATCGATCTCTTGCACCCCGCCATCGATGCGCTTCCCTGGCGCAACCAGAACGCTTCGCTCAGCCTGCGTGGGCACATCGACCTCGGGGCTCTTCGCATCGAAATCGCACAGGGCAGTCTCGAAGCCTTCGCGGCACGGCTGTCGCTCCAAGGCTGGCTGGAGCCATTGCGCACTCCGCGCGGCAGTTTCACGCTCGCCACGCCTCGCAACCGGCCCCTTTCCTGCGCCGCGCTTCTCCTCGGGCAACCCAAGCCCGTCCAGCAGGCCCTTGCCGGGCTTGAAGTCGAAGGCCATCTCGGCTTTGCCGCGTCGGTGGAGTTCGACGCCAGCGATTGGGATGGTCTGAAGCTCGCCGCACGCTTCGATCCCCTCTGCAAGGTGACGAGCGAGGCGCAATCCCTGGCCAACCTCTTGCCTATACTCCGCGATGCCGACGCGGCCACCGCGGTATCGACCAACCTGCCCCTCGGACCCTTCCATCCCGATTTCACGCCTCTCAAGTACATGTCTCGCTATGTTCCATCCGCGTTCCTTGCCGCGGAGGACAGCCGGTTCTTTACCCACCACGGTTTCGACCTGGAGATGATCCGGCACGCGCTGGCTCAGGACTTGGAGAATCGGTCCTTCGACCGCGGCGCCAGCACCATCACCCAACAGCTCGCCAAGAACCTGTTCCTCAGTTCCAGGCGCACCCTCGCCCGAAAGATCGAGGAAGCGATCCTGACCTGGCGTCTTCAGAATTTGCTCAGCAAGGATCGCATCCTTGAGCTCTATCTCAATGTCATCGAACTCGGTCCGGGGATCCGTGGCGTGAAGCAGGCCGCCCGCGCCTACTTCAACAACAAGGGCGCAAGCAACATCACGCCCCTGGAAGCGGCCCATTTGGCCGCCCTGACCCCCAACCCGCATGTCCTGGCTCGCCGTTTTCGCGACGGCCAGGTCGACGAAGGCTGGCAGCAACGTCTCTACGACCTACTTGGCAGCATGCGGAGAAACGGCCGCTTGTCGCCCGCCGAATTGGCCGAGGCTCGATCGACCAAGCTGGTGTTGCGCGATCGTAGCCAGGACGGCGCTGCTCCGCCAGCGCACTAGTGCTAATCTGGGCGCATGACTCGACGGACCTGCGTTCAGATCCTGGCGGGGATTTTGTGTTTCGCAAGCGCGATGCCACGGACAAGCGCGTCGCTGATGCGTGCGATGGATTTGGCCGAGCTGACCGGGAGCGCCGACCGAATCATCGTAGGCGACGTCCTTGCTGCGGACGCGGCTTGGGATAGCACTCACCGCGACATCTACACGACCGTCGAGATTGGCGTTCGCGAAGTTTGGAAGGGGGCGGCGCCAGCGAATGGAAAGATCGGCTTGCGCCACTTGGGCGGAACCGTGGGCGAGATCGAAATGACGGTGCTCGGCGAAGTCGGCTTCGCCGTCGGCGAGCGAGCGGTGCTCTTCCTGCGCCATGCCCAGCTGGTCGGCATGGCCCAGGGGAAGCGCCGTGTGCGATGGGATGCCTCGGCCAAACGCTGGCTCGCCGAGGCGCCGGATCGTCGCGGAAACATCCTTGTCCCCGCAGGCCAGGGAGCAGCAGGGGTGCAGATGCAGGTCTCGGACGAATCGCTGGACGTTCTTCGCGAGAAAGTGCGGGTTCTGCTTGGCAAATAATACCCGGCGCTGGTGGTTTCGGGTCTTGGCGTGCGCGTTCGGACTGTCGGTGCTGTGCCTTGCCGCCAGCCCTGCGCGTGCGTACGTGCGCGAGGTGAGCAAATCCAACGTGACGTTGACGGTGTTCTGGAGCAATCCCTGCATCACCATGCACTTCTACGATGGCGCTCCCCCGCCGGTTCTGACCGCCGACGACTTTTTCGCCGCCGCCACTCGTGCCGCCGCGCTGTGGAGCTTCCCATCCCTGGCCTGCTCGGATATTCGGCTCTCGGTTGTCCGCGAACCGATGCTAGCCGCGGACGTCGGCTACGACGGAAAGAACGTCATTGTCTTCCGCCAGGACACCTGGTGCCGGCACCCGCCGCCGCAAGACGCGGACCCGCCCGATGCTGCCTGCTATCCATCCTCCGCGCTAGCCGTGACCACGCTGTTCAATAACGTGAACACAGGCGAGTTGCTCGACGCGGACACCGAATTCAACGCCGTGGACTACACCTGGGGCGACCTGGTGGCACAGCCGACTCTCGCCACGAACACGACGGCGGATTTCCAGTACGCGCTCACGCACGAGCTAGGACATGTCATCGGGCTCGACCACCCCTGCTACACGGCACTGCCCGAAGTGCCTTTGCTCAAGGACAACACGGGAGCCACCGAGCTCAACTGCTATCCCGCCACCAACCTGCCGCCTTCGGTGGCCAACGCAATCATGTACCCATCCGTGTCCCTCACCAGCGATCAGACCAAGCAGCGGGCCCTCACCCCTGACGATTCCCAGGGCGATTGCGACATTTATCCGCACGCGCATGACACTTGTCCTGTCGCGAACGGCGGATGCAGCGTGGGTGCAAAGGCCCAAGCCCGGCCTGGCCAGCCTTGGCGCAGCCTCTTGGTCGCGCTGGCTGGAATCCTCGGCGCGCTTCTCGTCGTGCCACGCGTGCGAAAACGCCGCACCTAGCGCTCAAAGTTTGGGGGTCGTTCCTACCCTCGGAGCAAGCCGTATGAGGCAAGAATCGGAGGAGACATCGGAGCGAATTCGCAATGATGTCGTGCCCAGCGAGACGAGACTATGCGTCTCCGCCTTGATGGTGTAGTCGCCGAGAGGAAGGCGGATGAAGAACTCGCCCTTGCCGTCGGTGGTGGTTCGCAGCGCCGGGCGAGCCTGCCTGTCCACCAGACGGGCTTCCACCCAAGCGCCTTCGACCGGACGCTCTTCCTCGTCGATCACCCGACCGGCCAAGGTCGCGCCCGTCACCAGCGTCAGGTCGCCCTCCTCGCGCGCATCGCCGGGCACGAGCAACAGCGGTTCGCGCCGCAGGGGCAGTTTGTCGGGATGTTGAATCTCGAGACGAGCGCGGCCGGGCGAAAGTCCCGTGATGGCGAACTTGCCGCTCTTGTCGGTCGGGCAAGAGCGAATCCCGCCCGGACGAAGCAACCTGCCAATGGGCAACTCGGCCGCCTCCGCGGCCAAGGGCAAGGCGCCGGGAATGACCACCAAATCGTCCCTGCCGCCGATGAGCGAAATCACGGACACCTGAACCCCAGCCATGGGCCAGCCGGATTCATCGAGCACGCGCCCGGAAACGCGGGCTGGACGTGCCATGCGCAGCTCGAACGATTCCTTCGTCCGCGCGCCGATCTGTGGTTCAGGGGCGTCGAGCAGGACGTAGTCGCCGAAACGCGCCAGGATCTGGTAGCGCGCGGGTGCCACCGGTCCAAGCCGGAAGCGGCCATCGCGCCCAGCCTGGCCTGACACCGGCAGATCGTCGGATGGCACGGACATCACATCGACAGTGGCGCCCGGCAATGGCTGCCCGGTATCGTCCACCACGCGCCCCTCGATGCCGACGCCGGGCCGTAGTTCGAGCCGCACATGGGCCGGAGGGGTGATCCCCTCGTCAAAGGTGACCACGGCTGGGACGGAAGCGTGGTCGGCGCGCTCTGCGCGCAGGGTGAAGCGACCGGCGCCAAGCCCACGGATGGCGAAAATCCCGTTGGCATCGGTGCGCGCGACACGTCGCCAGCGCAGCCCCGGACTGCCCAGCGTCACCTCGGCTCCGAACACAGGCCTGCTCGCGGTGTCGACCACGGTGCCGGTCAGGCTTCGGCCCTCGCCGTCAAGCATCAGCCGGGCCGGGCCGTCCTCGGGCACCTGGCGCTCGGTCTCCAGAGTCCCCAGGCCGCCGGTCTCGACGAGCAGCATCCAGCGGTCTGGCCGCAGCAAAGGCAGAAGAAACCGCCCATCCTCGTCGGTGCGCGCCTGGGCCACGGCCTCGCCACGCTTGTCCTTGGGCCAAGCGATGACTAGTGCATCGGCAAGCGGCGCGCCCCGCCGATCCACCACGATTCCGGTCATGTCCACCGGCGCCCGCGGCGCGGCAGACGAATCGGCAGGGTTGGAACCGACGGTAGCCGGGGTCGCCGACCGCGCCTTGCAGCCGCTGCCCACGAAAAACGCCAAGCCAGCGACCGCAAGGAGACTCTTTGAATGTGCGCTTGCGGAGAGCATCAACAGGTGCTAATGGTAGCCCCCTCCGGAGAACCCATGCCAGCGCAGTGTGAAATTTGCGGCAAACAGCGTCAAGTAGCTAACCGAGTTAGCCACTCGAATATCAAGACCAAGAGCATCCAGCGGCCAAACCTGCAACGGGTGCATATCGTCGTGGGCAAGGTCCGCAAGCACGTTCGTGTTTGCACCCGCTGCCTGCGTTCCGGCAAGATCGCCAAAGTGGTCTAGCCGGTCCCTAGCCCCGCTCGACCGCGAGCTGGCTGCTGGACGTTTCGGCATCACGGGTCAGCTTGCCAGCGCAACTGCGTCGATTTCGATCTGGGCGCCCCTGGGAAGGGCCGCCACTTGCACCGTGGTGCGCGCGGGGACGCCGCTTGTGAAGTACGTGGCGTAAACTTCGTTCACGACCGCGAAGTTGCCCAGGTCGACGAGGTAGATATTCGTCTTCACGACCTTGGCGAAGGATGTCCCTGCCGCCACCAGAACCGCATCTAGGTTCTTCATCACGCGATGGGTTTGCTGACGGATGTCCCCTGCCCCAACCAGCTCGCCCGAGATCGGATCGAGGGGAATCTGCCCGGAGCAGAAGACCATCCGGCCTGCGGGCACGGCCACTGCCTGCACGTAAGGGCCGATGGCCTTGGGCGCGGCTTCGGTTGCGATGATGTCGACGGACATGGGCCGAACAATACAGCCAGTATGGAAACCCTGAAAGGGTTTCCATGCCTTCCCGCGTTCTTGCCAACGCGAGAGGCGCGGGTATACCTTCCCCCTGGTGAAATCCCAAACGCGCCCGCGCCGCCGCAAGAGCGAACCCGAGCATGCGTCGTCCGTGGTGTCCGCCGTGGTGGCCAGCATCGGCGGAGACAAACGGGCACGCGAGCAACGGGTATTCGCCGTGTATGGCGACATCGGCGGCGACTTTCTTCGCCAGCATTCCCGCCCCGATGCCTTGCGTGACGGCACCCTGGTGGTGCGGGTTTCGAGTTCGGCCATTGCCCACCACATCGTCCTGCTGCGCGGAGAAATCATGCAGCGGATGGCTCCATTACTTCCGCCCGACACGGTCACCGACATCCGAACGCGCGTCGGGTTGACCGGCTAGGAGCTGCCATGCCAACAGAGAATGACCAAGAAGCCGCCTTTTCCCCAAACCGGAAGCTGTGTCCCGATGGCAGCTGCATTGGCGTCATCAGAGACGACGGGAAGTGTTCTGTCTGCGGCACCGCCACGGCCGCCGCTCAAGAAGCCGAGACCACGCCCGAAGACCGGGCCGAGAGCGGCTCTTCGCCTGATGGCGATGCCGACGCGGCCACGACGGAGGAAGAGGCATCCTCGTTCGATCCCAATCGGCGATTGTGCGGCGACGACACGTGCATCGGCGTCATCGGCGCCGATGGCCGCTGCTCGGTTTGCGGAAAGCCAGAAATACCCTAGATTCAGCATCTTGCTGAAATTCATTGAAGTAACACATGAACATAATCCTCGGTCGACCACGTCGCGTGGTCGCAACCCCACGCCCACCATTGTAGAAATCAGACATGGACTCTCTCTTTCTCGCGGCTTGTAGCGGACAGAAGACCTCTCGCCCACCGCTTTGGCTCATGCGCCAGGCGGGGCGCTACCTGCCAGAGTACCGTGAGGTGCGCAGCCGCGTGACGTTCCTTGAGCTGTGCAAGACCCCAAGTCTGGCGGCCGAGGTCACCTTGCAGCCCATCCGACGGTTCGGATTCGACGCCGCCATCCTGTTTTCAGACCTGCTCATTCCCCTGGAGGCCATGGGACTGGAGGTGATCTTCACCGAAGAGGGACCGAGACTGCCGGCGCCGGTTCGAGCCGCCGCGGATCTCGCCAGGGTTCACATTTTCGATCCCTGGGAAAACACGCCCTTCGTTTGCGAAACCATCCGGCTTCTGCGCGACAAACTGGGTTCGACGCCGCTCATCGGATTCGCCGGCGCGCCCTTCACTGCTGCGACCTACGCCATCGAGGGCAAGACGGGCAAGAATTTCATCGAGACGAAGAAGCTCTTTCACCGCGACCCCGAAACCGCGCACCGTCTGCTTGCCACCATCGAAGCCGCCACGCGCGCCTATTTGTTGGCCCAGGTCGCGGCCGGCGCGCAGGCCATTCAGATCTTCGATTCGTGGGTCGGCGTGGTGTCGCCGGAAGAATGGGACGAATTCGTGTGCGGGCCAACCAAGACGCTCATCGCAGCGATCCGGGCGGCTGGCGTTCCGGTCATCTACTTCCCCAACGGCGCGACCACGCTGCTCGAATTCGT
>Ga0224559_1000351_pt1 | contig 32056 bp, 26 predicted proteins | sample 714S33034metaG_FD_180676 | JGI IMG/M metagenome (GOLD analysis project Ga0224559, IMG submission 180676) | Peat soil microbial communities from Stordalen Mire, Sweden - 717 S3 30-34 | ecosystem: Environmental > Terrestrial > Soil > Wetlands > Peat | place: Sweden: Norrbotten County, Stordalen... | reverse complement strand
CCGCAGCAAGTTTCATTAGCTGGGAAACTTCCGCGGAAGAGACGGCAGTCGGCTTGTCCACCACCACGCTCTTGCCGGCTTCCAGAATCCTGCGGGCAACGTCGAAGTGAGTTCCGCTCGGGGTGGTCACGACAAATAGCCCAAGCGAAGCGTCTTCCAGCATCGCATCCAGTGAGCGGTAGGTGGGGATGCCCGGATAGCGCTGCACGGCATTGTCTGTGCTGCGCTCGACGACCGCGGCCAGTTCGAGCCCTTCGACCGAAGAAAGAAGCGGGCCATGAAACACTCGTCCGCCCATGCCGAAACCAACCAAGCCTACTCGAATCATGTTGTATCCCCTGAGAGCCGGAAATCAGGCCGTGTCTAGCCTTCAAGTTTATACCGGGTCTCCGCGAGCCGATAGAGCCTCCGCCAAACCAGCCGATTCATGGTCACCACCATCAGCGAAATAAATATCGTGGCCAGCAGCAGAATGGGAAAGCGGCCGCTGTCGGTGGCGGCATCGATTTGCGCGCCCAGGCCGATAGTTTGCAGAGTGCGGTCCGACAGGTGCGTGTACTCGGCAAAGACCGACGCGTTCCAAGCTCCGCCTGAAGCCGTCACCATGCCGGTGATGAGATAGGGAAAGATTCCAGGAAGGATGAGCTTGGTCCAGCGCTGCCAGCGGTTGAAGTGAAACAACGACGAGACCTCGCGCAGGTCGGACGGGATCGACATGGCTCCGGCGATGACGTTGAAAAGGATGTACCACTGCGTTCCCAGCAGCATCAGCGCGATGGACCCAATGCCCAGCCCACCGCCGATCTTGACCAGCCCGATAAGTAGAATGGGAAAGAACGCTGTGGCCGGGACCGAGGCCATGACCTGCGCAATTGGCTGCACGAATCGGGCCAGCTTGGGATTGAAGCCGATGGCCACTCCGACGGGAACGGTCCAGGCGGCGGAGATGAGGAGCGCCGCATTGACGCGCAGAAAGGTTGCGCCGGCGCCTTCCAGCAGAAGTCGCAGTTCCGGCCATGTGATCGTCCTGAGCATGAGAACAGCCTGAATGGCGCCCCAGGCTATTACGCAGCCTGCCGCCACGGCCAATGCCCAAAGTGCTGGCGAACCCTTGCGCGGTTTTTCTTCATCCAGCGGATGGACGATGCGGCATTCACCGGTGCGCGCCATGCGGCGATAGATCGGCTCCTCCAGGCTGGTCCAGATCCGGCCGGGCGCGCCAAATAGATTGGAGCGGCGCAGCAGTTCCAGGATGGGCGAAGTGACGCGGTCGGCCGACTCCACCTGCTCAAATTTGAATTTATCGCTCCAGGCAATCAGCGGACGCCACAGCAACTGATCGGTGGCCACGACGATGAGAATCACGACCAGAAACCCGGCTACCAGGGCGCGAACATCCCCGTCCGCCGTCGCAGTCTGCAAGTAGCTGCCCAGCCCCGGCAATTGGAAGTTTCGGTCGCCCATGGTAAACATCTCGCAAGCAATCAGCGCAAACCAGCCGCCCGCAACCGAGACAATCGAATTCCACACCAGGCCGATCGCAGCGTACGGCATTTCAAGCTGCCAGAACCTCTGCCACGCGGAGTAGCGATAGATGTTCGCGGCTTCACGCATCTCTCTGGGAATGCTTTTCAGCGATGAGTAAAAACTAAAGGCCAGGTTCCATACCTGTCCGGTAAAGATCAGCAAGATGACGCCCATCTCAATGCCCATCTGGTGCCCCGGCACCAGCGCCACCATGGCCAGCACCACAGGCGGCAGGAAACTGAGCACGGGAATCGACTGCAAAATGTCGAGAACCGCGACCATCCAGGCCTCAATGCGCGGGTTATAGGCAGCGATGTAGCCGTAGCTGACGGCAAAAATCAGGCTCAGCAGGTAGGCAATGGCAATGCGCACAATGGAGTAAAACGCGTAAACCGGCAGCGCGCCGATCGAGTGCGAGATGGGCACCACCGGGACCGGGGCGCCCATCCAGTATTTGCCCGTGCTGACGATGGAAAAGAAGATTGCCAGCCCGCAGGCTCCCACCCCCACATCGATGAGAAACGGCCAGGGGCGTCCAACGACCAGGGTTCGGGCAAGTGGGTGCAGTTTCACTCGGCGTCTCCGCTTGCGGCAACCTCTTCATCCTGCGCGTCGGGCAACACAAAGCGGCGTCGGCCGGCGTCGAAGTCGAACAGTTCGGCATACCGGCCCCAGGCGACAGCCGTCTCCATCTGCCGCAGGCATTCCTCTTCGCTGAACTGCTCGTCGAGCATATCCAGAAAGAAGTCTTCCGGCACGGTGTGGTCGCGTTTGGATTCGAGGGCGCGCCGTATCTGGCGAAGCAGCAGCACGTTTTTCACGGCAGCGTCGCGGAACAGCTCTTTCTGGCGGAGAATTTCAGAGTTCGTAAACTCGGTGCCGCTCTCGGTGATGGCCGCGTCGCCTTCTTCGATTTTGAGGAACCCGAGCAGTTGCGCGGCGTCGACGATGGGCAGCAGGTCGTCGATCTCGAATGCCAGGTCGTCGGCTAGGCGGTAGATGTCATCGCGCCCGCCCTTGTCCAGCAAGAGTTCGAGCAAGCCGGCCATGCCGCCTGGTCGTGCGTGGGGCAGCATCTGGTAGTGCATCTGGCGCTGATCGCGCACCCGCGTCTCGGGGTGCTGATGATCGGGAGCCTCGTCAGGGGCCACGTCGGGCTTGGTCAGCACCTTATAGATGTAATCGACAAGTTGGGTAAACGGCTCCGATTTGCGGTCTCGCGGCTGCGCCAACTGCACCTTGAAGTCGGTGCGGATGTGGCCCGGATTGCGTCCCAGCACAATAATGCGGTCCGCAAGCAGGACCGCCTCCTCAATGTTATGCGTCACCAGGAACACGGCCTTGGTGGGCATGGTCTTGTTGGCCCATAGTTCCAGCAGTTCCGAACGCAGGTTCTCGGCTGTCAAAACGTCCAGCGCGGAGAATGGCTCGTCCATGAAGAGAACTTCGGGTTCGACGACGAGGGCTCGCGCAAAGCCGACGCGCTGCCGCATTCCGCCGGAAAGTTCCTTCGGATAAGCCCCTTCAAAGCCGTCCAATCCCACTGTGTCCAGCATCTTCATGCTGCGTTCGCGCCGCTCATCGGGGCTCACCCCCCTGGCCTGAAGCGGCGCTTCGACGTTCTCCAGAACCGTGAGCCAGGGAAACAAGGCAAAGCTCTGGAAGACGATCGAAACGTTGATTTCCGCGCCGGCGATGGGCTTCTCGTGCCAGTAAACCTGGCCGGCTGAGGGCGTCGACAGCCCGGTCAACATGCGCAGCATGGTGGACTTGCCCGACCCCGACGGCCCCAGCAGCGCAAGAATCTCTCCCGGCACGATTCTCAGGTCAGTGGCTGAGATCACCTGGATGCGGTTCTGGCTGGGCTGGGCGTAGTATTTCTCGATCTTCTCGGCGCGAACAATCGCGTCAACGACCGGAGCTTGCGGCGCAGGCGAGACTGACGCCGGGGTCTGGGCTTGGTTGGGGATGACCGCTTCCTGCATGGGTAGTTCTCCGGTTGTCCGCAATTGAAGGCTGCGGCCGTTTGTTGCAAGTCTATTTGTCTCCGGCTGCTGGCAGATGAATCGGCCAGGTCGGCGGCGAAGCCTGCGGCCGGATTTCGGATCGTGGTATGCGGCGACTGCTTGCCCAGACCTAAGGTTACGATCCAGGAACTCCAGCCCTCAAAACCGAGCGTATCATTTTAGCTAAGCGCTTCGCCCGCCTTGAATGCACTTCGTCAGGGAATTCAATCTGCATCCTCTGCATTTGGGACGCGTCTTTTGGAATTGCGCATTATTGTTGGCGCGTGTCGGCCCCTTCATGCGTCTAGGAGAATATGCCCGAAAAAAACTCCAAACCCAAGGTGCTGGTTGCCGACGACGAGCGCGTGATCGCGGACACGCTGGCTATGATTCTGAATCGGAGCGGCTTTGAAGCCCGCGCCGTCTATTCCGGCGAAAAAGCGCTTGAATCGGTCGCCGCATTTGTGCCCGACATGCTCATCTCCGACGTCATCATGGCCGACCTGAACGGAATCGACGCGGCGATCCGCATCCGCGAAATGCTGCCGGGAATCAAGGTGCTGCTCTTCTCCGGCCAGGCCGCCACGGCCGATCTGCTTGAGAAAGCGCGCGCCAACGGCCATGAGTTTGAAATTCTGGCCAAACCCGTCCATCCACAGGATTTGCTGAACAAACTGCGCGGATAATTCAGTCGAGGCCTCAGTTGACGGAGGGAGGCGGGGGTTTCAACCCCCGGATTAGGCCCACAAAATCAATGGGGCTTTAGCCGCGGATCGACTACAGCTCCCGCCGGCCCTCCATCGCGCTTGCCATCGTCACCTCGTCGGCGTATTCGATGTCGCTGCCTGCCGGAACCCCGGTTGCAATTCGTGTGATCCGGACCTTGAATCCGCGCAGCGCGCCGGCCAGCCAGTTGGCAGTGGCTTCGCCTTCAAGCGTAGGACTCGTGGCCAGAATCACCTCATCCAGCTCGCCCCGCTCGGCGCGGGCCAGCAAGGTCCCTGTGCGCAACTGGTCAGGTCCCACGCCGTGCAGCGGCGAAAGCGTTCCATGCAGCACGTGGTAAACCCCCTGGTACCCTCTCGCCCGCTCGACGGCGGCGATGCTTGTGGGTTCCTCGACCACGCAAACCAGCCGCTGGTTGCGGGTAGGGCTGGTGCAATAAGCGCAGGGATCGACGTCGGTGACATTGTTGCAGACCGAGCAGAGCCGCAGACTCGCCTTGAGGCCGCGCACCGCTTCAGCCAGCGCCGCGGCGTCGTCGTCTGTCGAGCGCAGGATATGGAAGGCGAAGCGCTGGGCGCTCTTGGTCCCCACGCCGGGCAGCTTCTTCAACTCTTCAATAAGCCGGGCCATCGGCTCGGCGTAGCGTGACACGGGCGGTGCCTCCATTCAGTATTGCGCTTGACGAAGCGGTGTTTCCTTCCCTGATTTTGCACCGGTTCCAGTCCGGGTTCCCTTACAACGTGCGATACACGATGCCGGTGAAGGCGTCGCCGTTCATAAACCCCTTGCCCCAGGTGGGATCGGTGTCTGCGAGCGGTTTTCTTGCGATGGTCTCCTGCTCCGAGGCTCCGGAGGCCTTGATGGCGGCGACCTTGTCGCGACAGGCGGCGAGCATGTCGCGATACCGTTGAAGATCGGGCTTCGAGCCAAGCGGTCCATGGCCGGGAATGATTTTTGTACTGTTGCCGGCGACCGAGAGGGCAGTCTGAGCGCCGCGAATCATGCCGCCGATGGAGCCGCCGGTGCCCTCGTCGATGAAGGGATACATGCCGTTGAAGAAGATGTCACCCAGATGCAGGACATCGGCGTTGTGAAAGTGGATGTAGATGTCGGTGTCGGTATGGGCAGGGTCGAAGTGCACCAGGTCGAGCGAGTCGCCGTTGTGCCAGGCGTGCATGGAGTCGTCGAAGGTTATCACCGGGAGAGCCCCGGCTGGAGCCGCCGGGAAGATGGTGTGAAACGCCTTGATGGTCTGCGGGGTGGACAGGCGCTCACGGGTCTTCCGGTGGGCAAAGATCGTGAATCCGGCGGAGTGCAGGCCCTCATTGCCGTCTGTGTGGTCAAAGTGCCAGTGGGTATTGATGAGCGCATCCGCCGGATCCTTGCTAACCGCGCCGACCGCTTCCAGAATGTGGGGAACCGCTGTGGCATAGCTGGAATCAATCAGGATGTTGCCCTCGGAGCCGGTCTGGAGCGCCATGTTGCCGCCGACACCTTGAAGCAGGTAGACGTTGTCGTAGAGCTTTGTGGTCTTGATCGGGGTTTTCTGTGCGCTTGCGCGAGCTTGGACGACCGAATCCGGCATTGCAACGGCTTGAGCTTTGATCCAACGCGGAGCCACGGCTACCGCGCCCGCAGCCATGCCTAGTTGCAGGAAGTTTCTGCGATTCATGCCTTCGAACATCGTTCTGGTCCTCCGAAGTTTTGAAATTGGATACTAACTGAGACCGGGAATCTTGAGACCGCCAAGCATGCCCTGCACGCTGGACTTGATGGCCTCATCGGCCTTGCGTCCAGCTTCGTTGACTGCGGCGACGACCAGATCCTCGAGCATCTCCACGTCCGGTTTCCCGCCGGCGAGGCCGACGACCGCCGAAGGGTCGATGCGAATCTTGAGCAGTTGCTTCTTCCCGTTCATGGTCGCGGTTACGGCGCCGCCGCCGCTGGTTGCCTCGACAATGGTTTCGCCCAGCTTGCGCTGGACCTCTTCCTGCATTTGATTGGCCTGGGAAAGCATCTCCGAGATTTTGAGCGGGTTGATCATGACTCGCTTCCTGCTTCGTTTGCGGTTTATGCGTAGGTCATTTTTGGCGGAGATCGACCACGCTTCGAACCTCAGCCTTGAATATCTCCGTTGCCCGCCGGACCAATGGGTTGGCGAGCGCGGCCTCCTGGATGCTGCCGGCCATCGGAGCTGCCATCTTACTTGTGTCTTGACCTGTCCCGCCCGTTGCCTCGCCGGGGACGATTAGAAAGCGTGTGGGCGCGCCGCACCGTTGCAACTCCTGGCGAATGATCTTCTCCGCGCTCGCATTCACTGTTAAGGCCAGCATCTTCTTGCCCACGCCGGAAACTTCAATGCGCAGGCTGGCGCCGTCCACAGTCCATGCTCCTGCGCCCAGCAGTTGTGCAGCGGAGCTGTGTCCAGCGGACACCAGCGCCGAGCCGATGGCATGGCGTACAGCTTCCATGCTGGGAGCTCCGGAAGAGAAGGTCGCCGCTTCGGGCGCTTTGGCCAGCGCACCGTCGATGAGTGTTGAGGCGTAGCCAGTGACAGCGCTTGCCGCGGCAGGGAACGGGCTGCCTGCCGATTCGCCCGCAGTCACGGCTTTGGCTGCCGACGGCGCACGCTCTATTGTGGCGACGGGACTGGCTGTCGATTCCGGCTTGAGCCCGGAATCCATCTTTGCGCCCGAGCCCCAGCCCCCGCCGGTTGGCCCAAAGGGAGAAATCGACGGAGCAGCCGGTGTTTGGCGAGGAGCAGTTGCGATGGGCCTGGGCGGCGCTGCTGCGGAAACGCTGCGGGCCGCTGAAATTCCTGAGCCGCCGGCTGCAACCCCACTGAGCAACTCTTCGAGCGGCAGCAGACGCTGCGCGTGGATCAGCTTGAGCAAACCCAGTTCGAGGTGAAAGCGCTGCTCCTGGCGGTAGTTCAGATCGTCGAAGGTGCGCAGGACGATCTGCAGATTGCGGGTCAACTCCTCCTCGCTGAACAGAAGCGCGGTGCGTGCCGCGCGTGCTCGCTCATCGCCTGAAATCTGCAGCAGCTCCGTCTGCTCACCGCCCAGCTTGGCCATGAGAGCGTTGCGCAGGTAACGGACCATCTGACGGGCAAGCGACGATGGGCTGTGCCCCGCATTGACCAGCAGGTTCAACTGCTCCATCAGCTCGGCGCTCTGCCCCGCGGCCACAGCCTCAAGCAGGCGCTCGAAGACCGCGTTAGGCACCGATCCCATCAACTCGCGAATCTGCTCGGCTGAGAGCACGGGCCGTCCTGCCTCCACCGGCGCCGAAGCGATGGCCTGGTCCATGATCGATAAGGCATCCCGCATTGACCCGTCGCCGGCCTCGGCAAGCAGCGCCAGCGCGCCGTCCTCGGCTCCCACCTCTTCCTGGCCGGCAATCATCTTCAACTGGGCCAGAATGTCGTCGAATTTGACGGCGTGAAAGCTGAAGTGCTGGCAGCGCGAGCGGATCGTCTGAGGAATGTTTTCGGGCTCCGTGGTCGCCATCATGAAGATGACGTGTGCAGGCGGCTCTTCGAGGGTCTTGAGCAGGGCGTTGAAGGCGGCCTCGGTGATCTGGTGGGCCTCGTCGAGGATGTAAATCTTATAGCGGTCGCGGGACGGGGCATAGCGGGCGGCGTCGCGGAGTTCGCGAATTTCGTCGATGCCGCGGTTGGTTGCCGCGTCGATCTCGATCACGTCCACAGCATTGCCCTGGCGAATCTCCATGCAGGAATCGCAGACGCCGCAGGGCTCCGGCGTCGGCCTCTCCGCCGTCCCAATCTCGGTCCGGCAGTTGAGGGCCATGGCCACGATGCGGGCGATGGTGGTTTTGCCGATGCCGCGATGGCCGGAAAAAATGTAGCCGTGGGCGATGCGGCTCTGGCTGAGCGCATTCATCAGCGTCCGCGTAACGTGATCCTGGCCGGCCACGTCGGCAAAGCGCTGCGGACGGTATTTTCTGGCCAGAACCTGATAACCCATGGTTGCACCCACTCCAAATGGCGGCCCGGATTTTCCGGTGGCCTAGAGGCGATTGTATCGCTCCGGGGCAGGCCGGCGATGAAGTGGAAAAGCCGCTCGACGCACCATCGAGATTCCTACACCGGCTCAGGTCTCACACTCAAGCTTCGTTGGCGCGTTTGCCAGGCTTGCGCTCGGCAGGATGTTTCTTGATGTGCTCCTTCGGAGCCTGCAGGGCAGCCTTCTTGGCGGCCCTTTTTCGGCGGCGAATTTCTTCCTTCGAGTACATCGATCCGCGGCACTTTTTGGCGCCGCAGTTGCAAATGGCTTCGTCTTCGCCGCCGTCATACAGGCAATAGTCGTAGGTAATCTCCGCGCCTGCCGGGATATTCTTGATGGCCGTGATCCACACCCGCCCGCGCACTTCGCTGGTCTCGCAGTTGGCGTCGCAACTATGGTTGATGAACATCGCCATGCCGTGCCCGTCGATGACCATCGTCCCGTCCCCGAGTCCAAACAGATAGGTGATGGGCGAGTGCTCATAGCGCGCGTCGGCCAGTTCTTTTGAGATGCGGCGCCCCGTGTATTCAACCACCCGCGTGCCTTTGCGGATGGGAGTTGTTGTGTAGCAGCCGGCGGCGTGAATGGCCGAAGAGCGGATAATCAGTCCCATGCGAGTGTGCAGTTTTTCCTTTACGGTCGATTTTGCGTATGCACCGCATCGTACCATTGAAGGGTGAGGGATACGGCAATGAAACGGGGCTATTGGGTTGCGCTGGTATTGGCGGGCTGCATTTGGGCGGCATCCGAGGCGCGTGCGCAGGCTCCCGCGGGCGCCGGCAGTGCCGGATCAGGCCAGGGTAGCCAATCCCAGAAGCCTGCCGGAGACCAGTCTGTTCCACCAGCCGAAGCCAATCCGTTTCCCGAGGATACAAGCAACGTTCCCATCATGCCCTCGAACAGTGCGGCCGCTTTGCCTGCGGGAACCTACACCGGGTCTGACAACGGGGCCATTCCGGCGGCGGGCGACGATCGCGATCCGGTGCGGAGTCCCGACGATCCAGCGCCATCGACCGCGGGCAGCCAGGATCAGGAATCGTCGAGTCTTGCCGGAACCGATCGATGGCAGCCCCCGCCGGATGACGATGATTCCGGCAAGAAGAGCGGCAAGCGAAAGATGATCGTCAAGGAAACCACCCACCAGGAGAGCGCCTCAGAAGACATCAACGTGGGTGGATATTACCTCGACAAGAAGAACTGGCACGCCGCACTGTCGCGCTTTCAATCGGCAATGGTGCTGGATCCGGAAAACCCCGATGTCTATTGGGGGTTAGCCGAAGCTGAGCGCCATTTGGGAGATTTTGCCGGCGCTCGCGGCTACTATCGGAAAGTTGTGGACTACGACCCGGACAGCAAGCACGGAAAAGAGTCGATGAAGGCTCTGAAGGATCCCGAGATCGCGAATGCGAAGAACGCAGCGCCCGGGCAGACAGCAGCCGATAAGCCGAAGTAGGGGACGCATCGAGGCGCCTTCAAGTGCTCGTCAGGCTACGGGGGAATTCGTTCGGGCGGTAGGCCAGGGATTTATCCCTGGCATTGGACCCCCAGAATAAACGTGGGCTTTAGCCCCTGAGGTACGCTCCTTGCCGCTCTTGCACGAGAACAGCCCTTTTTGCGCAGCCTGTTCAGCCGCTCAAACCGAGGCTCCTAGAATCCGGCCCAGCGCAGATAGGCATCGATAATCGGCCTGCTCCAGAAACTGCTGACGATGCCGCCAACGCACAGAAACGTCCCCAATGGCAGCTTCTTGAGCGCCCATCCCTCTGTCTCGGATTGCGACCTCGGGACAGCCAGCAGGATGAGGGCCACGACCGCTCCCAGCACTACTCCTATGCCGAAGGCCAGCAGCGCTCCCGGCAGGCTGAGCCAGGCGGCGAGCAGGGCCATCAGCTTGGCGTCGCCAAGGCCGATCCCTTCTCGCCGGCGGATGAGCCAGTAGATCCAACTGATGAAAAGAATCAGCCCGGCGGCGACCACAATACCGGCCACATTTCCGAGCAGCGCCGATGTCACCGCGTGAAATGTCGTCTGATTCGGGTCCCTCAACGGAGATCGGGCGACCAGGGCTGCATGAAGCGTGGCAACCAGGCAGCCTGCAACCGTTCCCAACAGAGTGAGCCGGTCGGGAAGCCAGAGCTGTTCGGCATCGAGCACGGCCAGCGCCACAATCAGCCAATAGAAGAACATCCATGCAACCAAAAGGAACAGCTCGTCGTCGACCTGGCTGAGGGGCAGATCCATTTCGCTCAGCTGATTGAAGAACTTCCAGGCGGGAACGCTCCACAACACTGCGACGGTCAGCTCAACCAGCGGATAGCGCCAGCCGATCCATGCGCGGCATTTGCGGCAGCGGCCGCGCAGGGCCAGCCAACTGAGCAGTGGCACGTTCTCCCACCAGGACAGCACGTGATAGCAACTGCGGCAGTGAGAACGCGGGCTGACGATGCATTCATCGTTCGGCCACCTTGACAGGCACACGTTAAGAAAGCTGCCGAAGGCAAGCCCAAGGAGCGCCGCGAAAGTCGTGCCCAGCATTTGAATCATGCGCGAAGTTGAGTATACGGTTTTGAGACGCAGCCGCCATAATCAACGCTCTTGCACAGGGTAGACTGGAGGGTCATGAGCCTCCCGCCCGAAAACCTGAACATCGGAGCCCTTGCACCCGCCGTCGCATCCGATCCGGCGCAGTCGGCAGCACTGTTTGAAGAGTCGGTACGCATCATGGCGCGGTTGCGCGGGCCGGATGGGTGTCCTTGGGACCGCGAGCAGTCCTTCGATTCTATCCGCAAATACACGCTGGAAGAGACCTACGAGGTCTTTGACGCCATAGAGCGACGCGACTGGCCGCATCTGGCCGAGGAACTGGGCGATCTCCTGCTCCAGGTCCTGTTTTATTCCGAGATGGCCGCCAACGAAGGCCATTTCACCATCGCCGACGTGCTCGACCACCTCAACCGCAAGCTGGTGCGGCGACATCCGCATGTGTTTGGCGACGAGGCCTCAAAGGCGGCTGGAAACCGGGCGGAAGTCGACGCGCGGGTTGAAGGCTCTTCGGCGGCGGTGCTGCGCAACTGGGAGGAGATCAAGGCAGCAGAGAAGGCATTGCATGCAGCGGAAGCGCCTTCGTCGCAGAGGCTGCCGCAGTCAAGATTGGACAGCGTGCAAAGAGCGCTGCCCGCATTGCTTGAGGCTGCCAAGCTCGGAGCAAAAGCCCAGAAATCAGGATTCGACTGGGCCAACTGGCGCGATCTTCTGCCCAAGCTGGCCGAGGAAACCGCGGAATTGGAGGCTGAAGCTTCGTCCGCCGATCCGGCGCGCAAAGCCGCCGTCGAGGCGGAACTGGGCGACTTGCTATTTACCGTCGTGAATCTTGGCCGGCATCTGGGCGTGGATGCGGAGATGGCTCTGCGCGGCTGCAACCGGCGTTTTCGCGACCGCTTCCGCGAGATGGAATTGGCGGCGGACCAGCCGCTGGAAGAACTTTCCCCTCCCGAGTTGGAGGAGCTGTGGGCCTGCGCAAAGAAAAAGCTGGCAGAGGGTAATGCCGGCGTCGCTCCAGTGCCGGATGCCGAGGCAGGCGCATGATTGTGATCCGCGAATGCGTTGGACTTGACGAACTGGAGGCCTGCGTTCACCTCCAGATTGAAACCTGGGGCTATGACCCCGGCGACGTGGTTCCGCGCAAGACATTTCTCGTTGCGCAGAAGATCGGTGGCCAGGTGATCGGCGCCTTCGATACCGAAACCCCCAGTGCAACGCCCGCTACTTCCGCAAGCGGCAGCCCGGAATCGCTCGTCGGTTTTGCTTTTTCTTTGCCCGGCGTCAAGACTGGGCAAAGCGAGCCGAAAGCCTATCTGCACTCCCACATGCTAGCCGTCAAGGAGCGATATCGAAACCGCGGGCTTGGCAGACAACTCAAGCTGGAACAACGGCGTGAGGCGCTTTCGCGAGGCATACGGCTGATGGAATGGACATTCGATCCACTGGAAATCAAGAACGCGTTTATCAATATCCACAGACTGGGCGCGACGGTTTTTTGTTACCGGGAGGATTTCTATGGTTTATCCTCGTCTCGACTGCAAGGTGGGCTGCCCACGGACCGTCTATTGGCGGAGTGGCGGCTGGATTCGCCCAGGGTGCAGGGAATTATTGCGGGCCGCCCGGCAATCAGGCACGTCATCGAGGAACGAATTCTGGTTCCAGCTTCCATCTACGAGTGGAAGGCTTCGGACGAGAACCGGAAGCGAGCCCTCGCCGTTCAGCAAGAGAATCGCCTGAAATTTCAGAAGGCATTTTCCCAGGGTCTAGCCGTACTTGACTTCTCCCTGGATGCGGAAGGAAATGGAGTCTTCGAACTGGGAGCCCCAACCTGGACGGAGTAGAGTTGATTTCCCCAAGGACGCAATGAACCTATGAGAATCGATGCAATCATCCTGCGTGAGGTGCACCTGCCTCTGGTGCGCCCGTTTGAAACCAGCTTTGGCGTAACCCGCAATCGGAGAATTCTGCTCGCCGAGATACGGTCGGAAGGGCTGACCGGCTGGGGTGAGTGTACGGCAGGGGAGCATCCATTTTTCTCAGGGGAATCGACCGACAGCGCCTGGCAAATCCTCGTCAACGAGCTGGGTCCCATGCTTGCCGCGGAGCCGCCGCAGCACGGTGGGGAATGCCCGCGGATCTTTCGCCAGGTGCGCGGAAATCGCATGGCCAAGGCCACGCTTGAAAACGCCATTTGGGATATTGAAGCGCAACGTGAAGGGATTCCGCTCGCCCAATTGTTAGGCGGAGTTCGCGATGCAATTCCATGCGGTGTTTCGCTGGGAATTCAATCCTCCATTCCGGAGCTGCTTGCGGAGATCGAGAAGGAGCTTGCCGCCGGGTATCAGCGCATCAAGCTCAAGTGCAAGCCGGGTTGGGATGTGGAGGTTTTCGATCGCGTGCGCAACCGGTGGCCGGCCATTACGCTCAGTTGCGACGCCAACTCCGCGTACAAGCTCAGGGACGCCGACCACCTTGTCACCTTTGACGCCTTCGATCTGCTCATGATCGAGCAGCCGCTGTGGCACGACGACTTCTATTACCACTCCATGCTGCAAAAGCGGTTGAATACCCCTATCTGCCTTGACGAATCCATTCACAACCGCCGCGATGCGCTTGCTGCCATTGAGATGGAGTCCTGCCGCATCATCAACATCAAGCTGGGACGCGTAGGTGGCTTCTCCGAGGCCATCGCGGTCCACAATGCGGCGCAGGAGCGCGGCATTCCAGTGTGGTGCGGAGGAATGCTGGAGTCTGGCATAGGACGGTCGCACAACATCGCGCTGTCGACGCTTGAGAACTTCTCGCTCCCCGGCGATGTCTCCGCGTCGGCGCGCTACTGGCAGCAGGACATCGTCGAGCCCGAGATCACTGTATCTTCGGCGGGCGAAATCGCCATTCCGGATTCTCCAGGCCGCGGCTACGAGGTGCGCACAGACCTGGTGGAGCAGCTCACCGTGCGCAAAGAGACCATCCGGGCCTTTGAAATGGTGGCGTAAGCCAGGGCAATCGCTTTCGCCATTAGCCACAGGTCGTGGGTGCCCCACCTGGGCGCCAGGGAGACCTCTGGGCCGGGCGGCACGTTCTTTTTTGGGCTAGTGTCCTGAGTCTGAAGTTCGTTCAACAATTACGCTCAACCTGAGAGCTCAAAAGAGGCGGTCATCCTGAGCAAGCGTTCTACAGCGGAGTCGAAGGACCTGCATTTCGCCGTCTGTCTTCTTCAACAAACTGCTGAGACACCACACAGAACGACGCCCGCCTTCCTATTTCTTTTTCTGCACCCAACTGAAGTGCCGGCCCAGGATGAATTTCACGATCCAATGATCGGTAGCCGCGGTCGGACCGATCCCCACGCCGAAGTTGATCTCCCAATCAGGTGAAACATTGAGGTCGATTGCAGGGAAAAGCTGTTGCTGCTGATTGTGAAGGCTTGCGATGTGTGTGATGCTGCCATAATCGGCGTAATACTCGAAGCCGCCGGCGATCTTCTTCGTGAAGTCGTAACTGATCTTGGCCCCTGGCGAGAAGTCGATGCCGAGCTTCACGTCGGGCCCATGCCAGGTACGTTCAAGTGCCGGGTTAACCGCGAAGTACCAGCGTCCGGCAGTTTTGTCGACGATGGGACGAATCTCCCAGGTCCATGTGTCGGGTGAGAAAAGCGCGCGCTGATAGCCGACTTCGGTCGAAAGGCTAACCCCAACCGGCCAGTGCCACCTTTCAGGTACGCGGACTCGGGGGCGGATGTGGTCGCCCACCCACTGCACATCAAGGCCGCTCTGCTCACTGGTAAAGATGTAGAAACCGACCTCCGTCCAATCGTTGATGCCCTGCGTGATTTCGATGGTCTCGTGCTCGGCGTGATTGGTTGCAGCCAGGCCGGGCGTCGCCAAGTGACCGTCGGCGGTGAAGTTCGAATGCAGCTCGACCATGGTGCTGCGCGCAGCAACCGTGTCCGAACCGTAGACCTGAATCTCGTAGTTGCCCTGGGCCATCGCCGCGGGGACGGCGGCGGCGAGCAACATGAGAGCAAAGAGAATAAACTTCAACCGCAATCCTCCTATGCGCAGCGCAACAGAGCCATAAAGCCCGAGTCCATGTGGTCTTGCCGGTGGCAGTGAAACAGGGTGTTACCGGGATTGGTTGCGGCCAGCTCCGCCTCGACCTTCGTTCCTGCCTCTACGACTACCACATTTTTGTGAACACTGCTCAGCGCCACGCAGGAATTCGCGCCGGCTGTTGGACCGATTGCGTTAGAACCTGTTTCAAAAACCCGATTTGTGTCAGGGCACGACTTCAGTCGTGCCGAAAAGGGCCGAAAGAATAAGGGGTTTTAACCCCTGAGGGACCGCCACCGGGATTCGGTGGCCATTTTTGAAACACACGCTAGGGTCCTACTGTTGCCGGGTTGATCCCTCGTGTTTTCATTCCACCCTATTGTCACGCATTCTCAAGAGGATGCAACAGTCGCGGTGCGCGAGGATGAGAGGCAACTGGCTGCCGGCATTCTCGGTAGCACTCCCTAAAGTAATTGTGAATAACTTACAATGAGTGATTCAACCCCTTGACTATGGCGGCGGCAGAGTGTCTCCTCGGCATATTGAACTTCGTTGTCTCCCGTAATAATCCATTCACATGGATTCCGTTTGCGTTGTCACGACAGAAGCGAACGCAGTGGGAACAGAGTGGGCGCGGATGGATGTCTTCACCAAGGCCGAGTCCCTGCGACCGATGCTCTCAAAACCACTGAGCGCGTTTCTGTTGAGCGTCTCCGATGCCGGATTCGAATCGGGACGCGCATCTCCTTTGCTCTTGGGGGGCTCGTGCTCAAACGCAGTGTGGATATCGTACTTGCAGGATTGCTGCTTGCCGTCACGCTTCCGCTGCTGGTCATCGCAGCCATCGTCATCAAATTGGATTCCGAAGGGCCGGTGATCTTTCATCAGGCTCGGATGGGCCGTGGATTCAGGCGTTTTCAACTGTTGAAATTGCGCACTATGCAATTCTCCGGCAAGGGCTCGGCCTATACTCTTGGCGCCGATTCTCGCATTACGCGCTCAGGACGGTGGTTGCGATGGCTGAAGTTCGATGAACTCCCGCAGCTATGGAACGTACTGCGTGGCGAGATGAGCATTGTGGGCCCGCGTCCTGTGATTCCGGAACTAACGATGGAGTTCAGATGGGAGTATGAGCGGCTGCTCAAGGTGCGTCCCGGCCTTACCGACCCGGCTGCGGTCAAGTATTGTCGCGAGGCTGAGTTGCTCGCCCAGGTTCCCGAGCCGCTCAGGTATTTCAAGACCGTGGTGACCCCGGACAAGCTGCGTATCTCCATGAACTATTTGGCAAAGGCCAACATGATGAGCGACCTTGGCGTGATCGTGGAGACAGCCCTAGCTTTGTACTCAGTCAGTTGGTGGCCCCGGTCCGGGCCACAGGCCTGTGCAAGGGTGGCCAAACCTGTGGTTGGCGTTGAGGGAATGACCGAGGGATTCATCGAGATCGCATCGAATCGGGTTGCATAGTGGTATGTGTGCTGTCTGTCACGTGACCAGGGCGGGACAACCTTTTATGATGAAGAAAGAAGAATAAGTAGCCGGCCACGAGTGTGGAACGGCGAGGAGATCAGAATGCCCGATGCAAATGGACTTAGCACAATTCCCACAAAGATCTTGGTTCCCGTCGACTTCAGCCCGTCGTCCCATGCGGCTTTGGAGACGGCAGCGGACCTTGCGCAGCACTTTGATGCCGAGATTTTTCTTGTTCACGTAATCCCGATGTTTCCCACCACCACGATTCCCGACTTCTTTCCTGAAACCAAATTTCTTGAGGAGTCGAGGAATGTTGCGGATCGGCACTTTGCCGCCGCAAAAAAAGATCTTGCCGCCAGAGGAATCAAGGTTAGTTTCAGCATTGAAACCGGTGACGATGTCGCCGGCAACATTCTGGATGTGGTCGAGCGCGAGAATGCCGACATGATTGTTGTCTCGACGCACGGCCTTACCGGCTGGCATCCGCTGGTCTTCGGGTCGATTGCCGAAAAGGTCTTGAAGCTGGCGCATTGCCCCGTACTGCTTCTGCGCACACCGAAACCTGAAAGCAGCGCAAAGGTTAAATCGGAACGCATGATGGAGTGGTGGTAGGCGAGGGATTCATACTGAGGGCGAATTGCACGTGTAGGCAATGAATTTGCTCTCGCATCATACAGCCCAGTTGACAGCTCCGCTTAATGGGGCCGTCAACTGGGCTTTTACGTGGATTACGCCTTCCTGATTCTGCAGCCTTCCTTCAACCCAGAGAAAGCGGCTCCGTGTGACCACCAGGCGATTCTGCTCAAAGACATCGGGCGTGAGAATCACGTTGGCGATGCCGGTTTCGTCTTCGACGGAGAGAAAGACGAAACCCTTGGCGGTGCCGGGACGCTGGCGGCAGATGACGCGTCCTGCGATTCGCACAAATCGATTACCTGCGCAATCCTCAAGCTCCTGCGCGGAGAGAATGCCTTGCTGACGCAGAGTTTCTCGCAGGTAGGCCATCGGATGCGGTCCCGTGGTGATGCCTGTCCCCGCATAGTCCGCTGCGATGCGCTCGTCCGCGGTCATCTTCTGTAACGGTTTCGATTTGGCGCCGCGATCGTCCTCAATGCTACGCAGCAGCGGACCAACGGGCCGTCCCGCTTGCTCAACCTGCCAGAGCGCATCGCGCCGATGCTCAACTTCACCCAGAGAATTGAGTGCGCCGATGCGGGCCAGTGCAACCAGTTCGTTGCGGTCGAGTTCCGGCGCCTGCTGCGCCAGAGCGTCCACGTTTGTAAAGCTAGCGTGGCGGCTGCGAGCGTTGAGAAGCGCGGCAGCGGAAGATTGCCGCAGACCCTTGACATAATTCAGGCCGATGCGGAGCGAGTGAGAACCATCCGGTTCCGCTTCCAGCGTGCACAGCCATTCAGAGCGCTGCACATCGATTGGACGCACCCGCAGTCCGTGGCGTTGCGCGTCCTTGATCAGTACCGCCGGGGAGTAGAAGCCCATCGGCTGGTTGTTCAGCAGGCCGCAGGTAAAGGCCGCAAGGTAGTGAACCTTGAGCCAGGCCGAGGCATAGGCAATGAGCGCGAAGCTGGCGGCGTGCGACTCAGGGAATCCATACATGGCGAACGATGAGATGCCCTGCACGATCGACTCCTGAGCCTCGGGCCCGATGCCGTTGCGTGTCATTCCGTCGCGCAGCCGCCCTTCCAGGTCCTTCATTCTCTGCATCGATCGCCTCATGCCCACAGCCCTGCGCAGCTCCTCAGCCTCCGCGCCTGTGAAGCTGGCAACCGTCATGGCCATCCGCAAGAGCTGCTCCTGAAAAAGCGGAACGCCCAGCGTGCGCTTGAGCACGGGTTCAAGCGATGGATGAGGATAGGTGACCTCCTCTTTGCCCTGCCGCCGCCGCATGTAGGGGTGCATCATTTTTCCCACAATCGGGCCGGGCCGGATAATGGCCACCTGCACCACTAAATCGTAAAAGCGTGTGGGCGCGTTGTGCGGGATTGAAGCCATCTGCGCGCGGCTTTCCACCTGGAACATGCCGACGGTATCGGCCTTGCACAGCGTCTGATAGACAATCGGATCTTCGGGCAGCGTGGCCAGGTCAACATCCTTTCCGTAATGGCGAGGAATAAGCTCGATGCAGTCCTTGAGCACTGCCATCATGCCCAGGCCGAGCAGATCCACCTTGATCAGGCCCATGTCGGCACAGTCTTCCTTGTCCCACTGAATCACCGTGCGCCCCGGCATCGATGCGCGCTCGATCGGCACAACGCGGTTGAGCATGCCCGCGCAGATCACCATGCCCCCGGAGTGCTGGCCGAGATGGCGTGGCAAATCCCTCATGCGCAGGCAAAGATCGAGATAGCGTGCGATGCGCGGATGACGCGCGTCAAAGCCTGCCTGCTCGAAATGCTTTGCCATGGTGTCGTTGGCGCCGCGCCACTCCCAATGCCCAACCAGACCGGAGAGCCGCGCCAGCTGCTCTTCGTCGAAGCCCAGCGCCTTGCCCACTTCGCGCGCTGCCGAGCGGCCGCGGTAGGTGATCGCATTCGCGGTCATCGCCGCGCCAAGCTGTCCGTAGCGCTCGTAGACGTATTGAATCACCTGTTCGCGCTGATCTCCTGAGGGCAGGTCGAGGTCGATATCGGGCCACTCGCCCCGGTTCTCGCTCAAAAAACGCTCAAATAACAGTTCCATGCCCACCGGGTCGACGGCTGTAATTTCCAGCGTGTAGCAGACGGCGGAGTTGGCTGCCGAGCCGCGTCCCTGCGCCAGAATTCCATGCTGCTGGCAATAACGGACCAGGTCCCAGACAATGAGGAAATATCCAGCGAATCCAAGTTTGGCGATAAGCTTGAGCTCATGCTGAACCTGCGCACGGGCCCTGTCGAGCAGAGACCGTTTGGCCGGCGAGCCGTAGCGCTTGCGAACGCCCTCCTCCACGCGCTTGGCCAGGAAGCTATCCATCGTTTCGCCATCCGGAACAGGATAATGAGGGAATTCATAGCCGAGATTGTTGAGCGTGAATTCAAGCCTGTCGCTGACGATGCGCGTATTCGCGATGGTCTCGGGAATATCCGCGAAGAGTGCTGCCATTTCGCGAGCCGGCCTAAGAGAGCGCGACGAGTTCGACGCCAGCAGCCGGCCTGCCTGATCGAGCGAAGTATGGTGGCGAATGGTGGTTAATACGTCGAGTATCTCGCGATCGTTTTCCGTTGCATAACGGACGCCGTTCGTGGCGACAACAGGCAGGCGCAGCGAAGAAGCTACATCGAGCAACGACTGATTGCGACATTCCACATCGCGTTGCTGATGGCGCTGAAGTTCGAGATAGAGATTGCCGCTTCCGTAGATTGCCAGAAGCCGTTCGGCGATCTTGTGTGCTCCCGTGCGGCCTTCCTGTGCAAGCGCCGCAGCCAGCGGCCCTTCATCGCCGCCTGTCAGGCAGATCAAGCCGGAGGAGAACTCTTCGAGGTCATCGAGCGTAGCCGCGCCCTCAGCTTTTGTTTGTTCGCGCATCTTGAAGCGCGTGATGAGCTGGCAGAGATTCCGATAGCCGGTTTGCGATGCGCAGAGAAGAAGCAAGCGCGGTGGTTCAGCAGGGAATTGATGCGGCAGCCACGACGGCGGCGTGAGCTGGTTGCCGAAAGAGCTAACCGCGATCTCCGCGCCGATATGTGCCTTGACGCCACACTTTTTCGCCATAGTGTGAAAGCGCGCTACGCCATAAAGCCCATTGCGGTCCGCGAGAGCAATGGCCGGCATCTCGATCTGCGCCGCGCGCTCGATCAGCGCCTCAGGCTGTGATGCCGCTGCCAAGAAGCTGAATGCGCTTGCTGCGTGCAGTTCGATGTATTCGTCGTCAGCCATAAAAGGGTAAATTTGTCTTTAAAAAACAGCCTTGTCAACCCTCGGTTGTGTCAGGGCACGACTTCAGTCGTGCCATAAAGACTGCAAGAATTGACGTGGGCTTTAGCCCCTGCGTCGCTGTCAGTCATAAAAAGCTTCCAGACACCACTCGTTCTGCACGCAATTGCGAACCAGAAGACATGCGACAGAAGAACCACTGCTTGTCTCGGCCAGCACGTCCCACTCTTCCGCGTTCCAACCGTCGGTCGACCACCAGCAACCGCTGCTTCTCCACGGTCCATACGCTGCGGCAACCTTGAAGCTTTGTTCGCGATTGCGAAAGGCAACCGGCCTGAGCGCATCCAGTTGCACGCGGATGGGCAGAGGCGGCCTCATGCGCCGCAACGCCAGCCGCGGGCGATTTTCCTCGAGTGACTCAGGCGCATTCGATTGACTCGCGACCGCAAAGCGTTCCATTCGAAAGCCTCCTGGGCGGTGCGAGTCTTCGAGAACGGGTGAGCCGACGCGATCTTCGCCGGCAATGGCCTTCAGGCGCGCAATTGTCACGTCCAGGCGTGAAGGCTCCGGCGTTTGCGGCGCGAACAGGCCCAGTTGCACTTTGCTCGATTGCCCGGCCTCCGCCGTGAGCGCAAGCGAGTGTACCTCAGCCTGCGGCGGATGCGCGGCGATCTCAAGTTGCAGCAGCTTGAGCAAAAACTTTCGATCGACAGTAGGGATAGCCGGCCGAATCGTACGCTCGGCTGTGAGTCCGCCGGCCAGTTTCATCTCAACGACGAGAGAAGCCAGCGACAACGCATGTGTGGCGGCACGCGCGGCCAGGCAATCGATCATGCGCGCGCCGATAAACAGCAGCGAGTCGATTTGATCGACGGGCGTATCGAAGTCGCAGAACTCTTTGAGACAAAACTCTTCCTCGATGGGTTGAAAGGTGTGCGGCAATGCGCCAAGAGCAAGCTTGCGCCATCCTGCCGCCTGCGGTCCGAGCCGCGTAACCAGATCGGTCTCTGCGAGCGCGCCCAGTTCGCCCAGAGTGCGAACGCCCCAGATCGCAAAGGTTTCTGCATGTTCTTCGCTGAGATCGAGCAGAGCGATGGGCAGTTTTGCAAGCGCCGCAGCTTCATGTTTGTCCGGAATCACCGTGATCCCGCGCGTCGACGCCGCCTTGAATCGCGCGGCATGAAAGTTTTCGCTCACTGTTACTGACGCGCGAAAACCAGCAGCGGCAAGGGCTTGGCGCAGCCTCTGTGCCAGCGCTTCCGGCGGACCGAAGAGCCGCTCGGTACCCGCAATATCCAGCACGCAGGCGCAGGCTGTTCCCAGGCTCGCGTTCTCAATCCGCGGAGAGAAATGCGCGGCGCACTCGAACAATACCGCGCGTGCCGCCGCCTCTGTTTCCAGTGAGCGTGTGAGCAGACGCAATTCAGGAATGCTTTCCGCTTCAAGCCGGGTCATACCCAGGGCCGCGCCTTTGAGCAGCGCCGCGCGGTTGAGGGAACAGACCGTTTCCAGAGGCGCACGGCCTTCGAGCACCGCCACCGGCTGCGATTCAAGTCCAGTTCCAAGCCCAGTCCGCAAGCGCAGCAAAGCCTGTGCCGGAAACTCCCTGGCGTGAATGCAAGCGTAAAGCTCCTGTTTCATCCCAGTCTCCCACCAGCTTCACCGACCCACAGGGGATAAAACTTCGGGTGCCCCACCCTCGCCGCGTCTTTGTTTTTGCGGCTAGGGTGGGTTAACAAACACCTGCCAATAATCCTTTGTTTTGTTGGCCTTGCGTTTGTTTGTTTCATCCGATTTTCTCTCTCTGCCATGGGCTGGTTGCCTGCCACGTTGACACGGGCGGTTTACGCACTTCGGCGATCTTTGCCGTGAAACGTTCAGGTGCAAAGCGCTGTCGCCCGGACCGCAGTTGATAGCAGCAACCGCTCAGCACCGTCCCACAGCCTCGAGCCATCCGCTGAGCCGCGCATTCCAGCACCACGGCGGCGCTCGATTGTGCAAACGGCTCCTGCGCAAGCACCAGAAGGGAACACCGCGTGCGGTCGGCTGCCTGGCGGAAACGGAACCATGTAGCCAGAGGAATCCGGCAGCCGTGCTCCGGTTCTGTGTTGCCAAGGTCAAGCACCAGCGCCGCAAAGCCTCCCGCTTGCAGCAGCAGATCGGTCGCGCGCAGGGCCTGATCGAGGCGTGGCCATGGCTTGGACTTTGCCGTGAGAGCAGTGCTTCGGCAGCGCACCCAGAGCAACTGCTTCAGGTTGACTCCGTTGGCTGCCGCCGATTCCGCATCGAAGGCATCGTGAGCATCCACCCAGGCGCACACCTGGCCCTGCTGCGTGCGTTGTGCCAGAAAGGCGAGTGTGAGGCTGGTGCGCCCTGAGGATTCCGGCCCCGTTACTTCACTGATCGCGCCCACGGGCAATCCCCCGTCGAGCAGACGGTCTACCTCGGATATTCCCGTGGACGCAGTTTCACGGATAGTCCGCGGCACAGGCGTCAGCGCCGCAGGGAAGCGCCGTTCGAGGGAGTGTTCGATCTGGATGCGAAGTGCTGAGGCGGAGGGCATAGTTTCGCCTTATCTTCGCTATAGAATCGCTCTTATTCTGCCTCGTTGTCAAAGGTTGCTGGATAATATGAGGTCATCGCTAATGATTTGATGTATTTACGCTATAAGCAAAAGATCATCAACTTCGCCTCGCCTACTTATTGTGCATCGCGCACACAGCGAAACCCAACGCCGCCCGAGCGGTCGTAGCTGGGAGCCATCAAGAGCACCTTGCCGTGCTCATCGTTCCGAATTAGACGCAGGATTCTATGTGTGCAGCGACAGAAATGCATCGACGTCGGCTCTTGTAGGCATGGACGCCTGCGCGCCGGGCCGGGTGACGGAGATGGCTGCTGCCGCTGAAGCAAATCGCGCCGCTGCGAATGGGTCGTTGCCCTCGAGCAATGCTGCGGCAAACGCACCGTTGAAGCAGTCACCTGCGCCGACGGTATTGACGGCATCGACATGAAAAGCCCTCACCCAGCCTGCTTGGCCATCCGCGATGGCCACGTACGCACCCTCGCTGCCGCGTTTCAGCACTACGCCGCGCAGGCCCTTGGCCAATAGCTGCTGAGCCGCCTCTTCCGGCTTCGATTCGTTCTCCAGGTAAAAGGTAGCCTCAGTTTCGTTGGGAGTGAACCATGCGACCTGGCCCCAAACTTGATCCGGCAGCGGTGCGGCAGGAGCGGGATCGAGCATCACCGGAACCCCTGCATCCGCGCACAGGGCAAGCGTATGACAGAGAGTTTCGATGGGGATCTCCAACTGGCAGAGCACCATTCCGGCGGAGCGAATCATCTCGGCATGACGGTCCACGTATGCCGAGTCAACCTTGCCGTTCGCGCCCGGGATGACGATGATGGCGTTATCGCCATTCTCGGCCAGAAAGATCGGCGCCAGGCCGGAGGGGCCGGCTATCGGTTCCATGGCTTCTGTGCCTACGCCGGCGTGGCCGAGATTCTCGAGCAGGGCAGGACCGTACACATCCTGGCCCACCATGCCCACCATCTTTACCGGGTAGCCCAGACGGGCCGCGGCGACAGCTTGGTTTGCGCCCTTGCCGCCGGGAGTGGTTTCAAAGCCCGTACCGATGACCGTCTGGCCGATGATAGGAATGTTTTTGGCGCGCGAGACCATATCCATGGTCACGCTGCCGACAACGACAATTGGCTTTTGCACGGTGTCCATCACTTGACTTCAGTAAAGCGGCGCCAGGGCCACGGCAGTCAGTCCCAGCAGGAAGAAGATAAACATGAAGAGCAGGAAACGCTTGGCCGAGCGCGGCGCCGTGGCAAACTCGTGCCAGACAAAGACGCCCCAGCATGCCGAGATCATGGTCGCGCCCTGACCGATGGAGTAAGACACGGCCGGGCCGACCAGATGGGCTCCGGAAGCGACAAAGTTGGCCACTCCGCCAGTACACCAGATGGCTCCGCCCAGAATGCCTGCCAGGTGCCAGCTCAGCGGAGCGTCGGTATAGCCTGCGCGCTCGACACGCGGCTTGCCGTCCAGCGGCTTCCACATCAGCAGCAGATTTGCGGGCACGGTAGAGATGAGAACGCCAAGTGCAAAGAAGTAGGCAACGGCGTAAGGGCCGGGAGCGGGTTCGATCGGCGTGCCGGTCATGGCGCGTGCAACGAATGGATAAAAGCAGCCCATGAGAACGCCGGCCACCAGGCTGAGAACGATGCCTCGCGTAGGAGTTGCCTTTGCCTCAGCTTCCCGGCTGCGATAGGCAGCGGCGTCAAGCACGATGGCCACCATCACCAGTGCGACTCCGCCAAACAGCAGCAGAGGATTGCCGACCGGGCGGACAAAATAGTTTGAGACCGCGCCGACGATGAGCGCCAGGCCGATGCCGACCGGGAATGCCACGGCCATACCGGCCACTTCGATGGCGGCCACCAGCAGCAGGTTCGCGACGTTAAAGACCGCGCCCCCGACAGCGGCCAGAATGATGAGGCTGAGAGGAGTTTGCGCGGCGTCGCTGAGGAAATGCGTTCCGGTGTGGCCGTGGCTTCCGGCGGTAAGTCCCCAGAATATGGTTGCTCCCATCAGACCGAGGGCGTAGTCCCAGTAGTAGAGCTGGAATCGATAGCCTGGGCACAGCTTGAGGGTGTTAGCCCACGATCCCCAGCACAACATGCTCAGGACCATAAGAGACAGTGCGGCTAGATAAGTCTCCGGAAGAAGCATTGTGATTGCCCCCGTTGACGCGGCATTGCCTGGTCAACATGGAAACATATCGTGTGAAGCCACCGTGGTGCAATCGATGTGAACCAAGAAGTTCACTGCTTCGCCGCTTTCACGGCCGCGGTGAGTGCCGGAACCACTTCGAAGAGGTCGCCGGCGATGCCGTAGTCGGCGATCTCGAATATAGGCGCGTCGGGATCCTTGTTGATGGCGACCACGCACTGCGAACCCTTCATGCCGACCAGGTGCTGAATGGCTCCGGAGATTCCAATCGCAAGGTAGAGCTTGGGCGAAACGGTCTGCCCCGAGCTGCCAACCTGGCGCTCCATGGGCAGCCATCCGCTATCGCAAATGGGACGCGAGGCAGCCAGCTCCGCGCCCAGCGCCGTGGCCAGTTCCTGGACGATGTGAATATTGTCCGCGTCCTTGATGCCACGTCCTACGCTGACGATCAGTTGCGCGGAACCGAGATCGACCGTCTGCGACCCGCCGCGATACGGTTCGCTGGGTTTGGTGCGAATCTGATCCGGCTCGATGGTGGGCGCAAAGGTTGCGATCGGGGCTTTGACTACGTCCCGGTCTGGCGTTTCGGCGCGAAAGGCTCCGGCCTGCACGGAGACGAAGCATGGCCCGCTGCCCGCGTGCCGATAGTTGCCGTTGAGGCGGCCCTGGAGCAGTTGCCGCGTGAAGACTGGGCCGTCGCTGATCGACACCACGTCGCCGATAAGCACTTGTCTGAAGCGAGCGGCCAGCGCTGGCGCATAGTCGCGAACCTGGTAGGTATGCGGAAAAACGACGTAGTCCGGCTGCTCGGCCTGAATGAGCTGCTGCAGAGCGATGATGAAACCGTCGGCAGTGTATTGGGCAAGCAGCGGATGCTCGACACGCGTCACTTTGGCGAGCGGCCGGGACGCGATCTCGACGGCCAGGGTTCCGGTGTCCGCGCCGACGGTGGCTGCGCTTACCGGCATGTTCAGTCGCATGCCCAGGTGCTGTCCGGCGGCGAGAGCCTCCCGACCGATGTGGGCAATGCGGCCCGCGCGCTGTTCCACGATGACCAGAACGCCGCTCATAGGACGCGCACCTCGAATTTCAGCTTTTCGACCAGCGCCGCCGCGGCCTCCTGTGCATTGCCGGGAAGCATCTGTGTGGATTTCTTTTTCTGCGGCATCGAGACCTGCTCCAGCAGCACCACTGGCGCGGAGTCGACGCCAAGCTCCGCCGCGGTCAGTTGGTGTACTTCTTTGGTCTTCGCGCGTTTGATGCCCATCAGCGTGGCGTAGCGCAGCTTGTTGCCGCCGGATTGAATGGTGAGCACGGCTGGCGTGGGCAGCTCAACGGTCTGGAACCAACTTTCTTCGAGTTCGCGCTTGACGGTCACGCCGGTCTCGGTCTTTTCTACGTGCAAAATGAGCGTAGCGTGTGGCAGCCCGAGCAGTTCTGCAACAATGACGCCAGTCTGCCCCAGGCCAAGGTCTTCAGACTGCAAGCCGGTGAGAATGAGGTCTGGGTTCTCTGGCTTGATGGCGGCGGCCAGCAGGCGTGCAACCCCGAGCGCGTCGCGCACGCCAAGATCGTCACATGCAATTTGGATGGCCCGGTCTGCACCCTTGGCCAGTGCCTCGCGGATGGTAGGGCCGATGCGCTCGGGCCCGGCGCTGACGACGATCACTTCGCCGCCGTGCTTTTCTTTGAGTTGCAGCGCCTCTTCGAGCGCATATGCGTCGGACTCGTTCAGCGCGAACTGGAGATCGGATTCTTCTATCCATTTGCCGGAGGGGGCGATGCGGATCTGAGCATCGCGTTCCGGAACTTGCTTGATAGCGACGATAATCTTCATGATGGAAAGGAGACTTTCGGGCCAGACGGCGCTTTGAATTGACGGGTGTGGCCAATGGCCGGCGCTAGATGAACCATTCTCTATTTTTTCGCGGCGGTTCTCATCGACGGGCCTTTTCGACCAGGCCTAATCTCGAGTACGCTGAGTCGCTCCTTCAAGGGAGAAACCTGCTGCAAGACTTCAGTCTGATTGGCCGCTTTGAGCGCACAAATTCCGAGCGCATCTCAGCGCGAAATGCGTCGATCAGGAGCGTGGTCGCGTCCTGCTTGGCTTGAATCGCCTTGAGGTCCGGGGCCACGAGGTCCTGGATCACTTGCCGCAAACCTGTAACGATGTCCGCCATGGCGCTATTCTATCCCATTCGTACTTTTTGCGGGCAATCCGCCCGCGACCAGCTGGGCGATGTCCACGAGTTCGGGTGCGCGTTTACCTGTGGCTGCAAGGGCATCGCGGAACATAGTATTGCAAAAGGGGCAGGCGGCGGCTATTGTCTGCGCGCCGGTTGCGATCAGTTCCTGCGCACGATTGTGGCTAACGCGTTCGCCAGTCTCTTCGCCGAGAAAGGCCAGCCCGCCTCCGGCCCCGCAACAGAAGCTGCGCTCGCGATTGCGCGCAGCTTCGACCAGATTGCCGGCCAGCGCTGCCACCCTGCGCGGCTCGTCGTAGACGTTGCGATAGCGGCCCAAATAGCAGGGATCGTGGAAGACAATGCTCTCGCCGTCCGCATGTTTCGGGAGTCGATCCGCGTAGCGAGCCAGAAACTCGCTGTGATGTTCAATCTTCGGGGGCTTGCCGTATTCCTTCCAGTCTTCCTGGATGGTGCGGACGCAGTGGGGGCAGATGGAGACGATCTTTTTCACCTTGTTCTGCGCCAATGCTTCAAGATTGGCCTCGGCCAGTTGCTGAAAGAGCAGATCGTTGCCCAGGCGACGGACCGGATCGCCGGTGCATTTCTCCTTGCGCAGCACGCCGTAGCTTGTGCCCAGGTAATTCATGACGCGGGCGAAGGCAGCGACGATCTCGCGGCCCTTGGGGTCGTAGCCGCCCATGCAGCCGAGCCACAAACAATACTCCTGGGTCCCGTCGAAGATGGGCAAAGCAGCCTTATCGATAAACTTGTCGCGTTCGGCGGGACTTAGGCCCAGCGCATTGCTGCCACGCTCGAGGGCGAGGAACAGTTTGGCTCCGTGCCGGTCGTCCCACTCGCCGGTGTTGACCGCGCCGCGGCGCAGCCCGACGAGGATCGGCACGTGTTCGATGCCCACCGGGCACTGGAATTCGCATGCGCCGCAGGTCGTGCACTGGAAAACGGCTTCCTGCGAGTTGTACAGGCCGAGCAGGGGCTCAGTGGAGGATGGGCCAAGGTCGTTGAGATAGGCGCGCACGCCCAGGACGACTTCTTTCGGGTTGAGCAGCTTGCCGGTGTTGGCGGCGGGGCAGTGCTCGGTGCAGCGCCCGCACTCGACGCAGGAGTAGGCCTGAAGGCTGACCAGTTGGGTGAGGTCTGTGCCGGCGACGAGGCCGAAGTCTTCATCCCCCGAGAGTGAAGGGATTTGGCTGAACCCGCCGCGCGAGAGAAAAACAGTCGCCGGGCTGAGAACCAGGTGCAAGTGCTTGGTGTGGGGAATGAGCGGCAAGAAAGTAAGCAGGGCGAGTGTATGGATCCACCAAAGGATTCGCGACCCGAGGCTGGCATCGGTGACCAAAAACGAGGCCAGGTAGGTGGCCATCAAAACGAAGATCAGCAAGGCAATGACGCCGGACTGGTAAGAGAGCTTGTCGCCCAGCCATCTGGGACGGATGAAGAAGCGGCGAACGAAGAGGCCGAGAATGCTCGCCGCACATGCCAGCGCGAACACGGCGGCAAAGTAGAAATAGAACCGGGCAAATGGACCTGCGGGATCAAGAAAGCCGATGCCGAGAACGACGGCGCAGTGATTGAGTGTGACCAGTGCAAAGGCGCAGAAAGCCCAGAAGACAAACGCGTGCGCAAGGCCCGGCAGCGGCCGCTCGCGAACGACTTTGGCCTGGCAGAGAACTTCCCAGAAGAAATCCCAAAGGCGCTTGCCGAGGGGCAGAAGGCGGAAGCTCGGGTCCCTTTTCGATCGCAGAATCTTATGGAGGATATCGCCGAAGCGACGCCAGAATCCGTAGGCCGAGGCGATGGCCAGCACTGCGAAGAGCAGCTTCTCAAAGAGCGAGAAGTGCTGAGGTTCGGCCAGGATTGGCGGAAGAAGAATCATATCTTTGCCGTGCAGGAATACACGGCAAAGATACAGGATTAGCCTGGCGGGCGTCAGCGGCGCGGTCGTGTCAGGCGGTCCACTGCAGGCACAACTCGTAACCGTCGGGGTCCTTGAAAAACAGTTGCCTCATACCGTAGGGGCGAATGGTTGGGCCTTTCACTTCGACGCCTGCGCTTCGCAGATATTGGCAGGCCGCATCAAGGTCCTGGCAGCCGATGTAGATCTGCGTATCGCCGTGGGCGGCAATCCGGGCAGGATCGGGCGCGGCCGGCCGGTGGCTGCGTTCGTAAGCGGTGTTGAGCATGAGGGCAGCATCGTTGAGACGGAGCCAGCACCAGTCGAAGTGCCCGTCGGGTTCGGGGTCGGACGTGTTGACGAATTCAAAGCCCAGCAGGTCGCGGTAGAAGCGGATCGAAGTGGGCATGTCGAAGACTGAAAGCAGTGGGCATAGGCCGCGCAGATCGAGCGCCATGGGTTCCTCCGGCAATGAAGCGAATGAAATCCCAGGCCTGGGAAGCAAAGCCCGGGAGGTCTGCTCCAATCATATCGCCGCGCTTATGAGGAGATTTGCGGTCCTTCCAACGAAGTTTGCGCCTTATCGGTCGTCTGGATCGTAGGTTTTCCACAGTTTCTTGTCTAGTGTGCTGCATTGACTTGACGATTGCATTCCAATGACGCACACTGGCGAAGATTTCCTCAGGTGCGGTTTCCCGTTTTGAGTGAAGGGCAGGGACTTGCCCAGTGTGGTGCTTCATGGGCCCGAGGTCCCTGTATTTTGCGCACCCCTTCCATTCCTCCGCACAGTTCTCCGCGTGAGCCCTTTTCGCCGGCCAACCCAGACCTCAGCCGAGCCAGTTCCACGACCTCCCTGCGCGACTTTTGGGGGGTGATGGCGCTCCGTCGCGGTTTCATTGCATCGGTTGTGGTGGGATCGCTGCTGCTGTGCATTCTGTATTGCCTAGTTGCTCCAAAGCAATACGAAGCCGTCGCCACGGTCGCATTGCGCCAGGGAGCTCCATCCTCGCTCAACATGGAAGCGCCGGAGCCAAGCGCTATTGCATCGCTTCTTTCCGCGCCGTTGCAATTGGAGACGCTGGCGGATGTTCTTCGCAGCGATCGGCTGGCCTGGCGAGTAATTACCGGGTTGAAGCTGTACCAGCAACCGGGATTCACGGGCAGTTTCGCGCAGAAGTTCCCCGGCTTTCACCCGGAGGCGCCCGGTGTGGAAGCCCAGGCGTACTTGTTGGAGAGGTTTCAGAAGCGGCTCCACGTGCAGTCGGTGCCGCGTACGCTGCTGATAGCAATCCGTTTTCGCTCCAGCGACGCAGCCTTGTCGGCCGCCGTGGTGAATGCCCTGATTCGTGATTACCTCCAGCAGGAGAGCGACTCGCGGATTGAGGCTACGGTGAAGGCTTCGGATTGGCTGGAGAGCCAGCTCAAGGATCTGAAGGAGCAGATGGACCGTCAGAATGAGCGCCTGACTGCGTTCCAGGCTGTGCATGGCATCCTCGGCACCACCGGGACGCAGGCCAACGGGCAGCAGCCGGAAGCGCAGCACAGCTCGCTACTGCTTGAGATCGACGAACTGGGCCGGCAGTTGGCGTCAGCCACCAGCGATCGCGTTTTGCGCGAAGCCCAATACCGGGCCGCTGAGCGGGGCGATCCGGAGTTGGTGGTCGCTTCCGATCCCAACCTGCAGAATGAAGGCGGCGGTTTTGCCACGGCGCTTCTCATCCAGATTCACTCGCGCGAGAGCGAACTAAAGCTCGAACTGGCGCAGTTGAGCGCCGAACACGGTCCGAACTTTCCCAGGGTCGTCGAAATCCGGCAGCTATTGCAGGATCTCGACCGGCAGAAGAGGCGCGAAGATGCCCGGCTGGTCGACCAATTCCGGAGCGCCTGGCAAACTGCCACGGATCACGAGGAATTGGTGCGCAAGAACCTGAGTGCCCGCACCGCCGCGGGGTTGAAGCTGAACGACGCCGCGGCCGATTACGCCGTGATGCGCGAAGAGGCCAATTCCAGTCACGAAACCTACATGCGAGTGGTGGGGAAGATAACCGAGGCGGGAATGGCTGCCGGTATCCATAGTTCAAGCATCTCGGTGGTGGATTCCGCGCGTCAGCCCGTGAAGCCTGTTGCTCCCGATCCGTCGCTCTATTTGGCAATCACATTTTTTGTCGCGCTTTGGCTGGCGGTGGGAGGCGCTCTCTTGATGGAATCGCTTGGCAGTTCACAGATTCGTAGCGTAGTTTTGCTGATTGTGGCTGTTTTGGCCCTTGCCACAGCACGCGGGCAGGCGCCGACACCCAGTACCTCGGGCCTGCCGACCGGCGTGGTTCGCATCCCCCTCACGGAGGACAAGCGGATCGTGCCCAATCCCAAGGAAGCTCCCGCGGTTTGGAATAGCGCATCGGGTGCAAACCAGACAGAGCCGCAGCCGGCTCTCCAACCATACCAGTTGCCGATGGCTGCTCTCATTGGCCCCGGCGATACGTTGGACGTGAGTGAGTACCATACGCCGGAGTTTCATTCTGCGGTGCGGGTTTCCGAGATAGGCACCGTCACGCTGCCGTTGGTGCAGGAAATTGAAGTTGGCGGATTGGACGAGCAGGGCGCCGCGCACGCCATTGACGCGGCTCTGGTGGCCAAGGGCATGCTTCTCCATCCACAGGTCTTCGTCGTGGTCACTGCTTACGTCGGCCAGGACGTAAGCGTGCTGGGAGAAGTGGCGCGCCCAGGGGTCTATCCCTACACCATTCACCATCGATTGCTCGACCTGATTTCGGCTGCATTCGGGTTGTCGCCCAACGCAGGCCGCCTGGTGAACGTGTTCGAGCGCAACGATCCAAAGACGCCGCATCCGGTGGTGCTGGACCCGAGCGGAACCGACACCCGGACCGACCATAACCCGGAATTGAGCCCGGGGGACACCGTTGAGGTAAGCCGCGCGGGGCTGGTTTACGTGATCGGCGATGTGGTTCGGCCGGGAGGATTCCCGGTGGACCCGGCCCAGGG
>Ga0224559_1000350_pt1 | contig 32071 bp, 23 predicted proteins | sample 714S33034metaG_FD_180676 | JGI IMG/M metagenome (GOLD analysis project Ga0224559, IMG submission 180676) | Peat soil microbial communities from Stordalen Mire, Sweden - 717 S3 30-34 | ecosystem: Environmental > Terrestrial > Soil > Wetlands > Peat | place: Sweden: Norrbotten County, Stordalen... | reverse complement strand
CATTGGGGGCCTCCTGGCTATCTATGGTCGTTGACAATCCATAGGTGCCTTGTAGTGCCCCCTTTTGTCTACGAAGCTGTGCAATTCGGCCGCGATTCACTGTTGCAAGCAAGATCTGCACCCATTGAAAACAAGGCCGGGGAGACCTTCGGCCAGATTCTTCCCGGCGGCGACACCCAGGTGTTCATCGACTTCACCTTCAACGAGGCGAACATGGCTGCACGAGAAGAAGTCCTGAAGCTGACGCCCCAGAAGACGAACTGGGGCGGCCTCTCGGACGTCAACGTTCCCGAGAAGGACGTCACCGTACAGAAACTTGGTCCGAACGAAATCGAAACCAAGAAGGCTTCAACCGCCGCAGCCGAGGGGCAACGAGCTATGCGCGCCCAAGATCGTGACGATGGCAAGAAACAACAGGGAGCGATGTGATGTCGAAATACGCAGCCAAGGCCACGCCGATGACCGGACGAGAGATTTCCGTTTCCTCCGACGATATCGCGCGTGCGATTTGGCTGGTGAAGAGATTCACCTCGCTGACGTACGTTCAGCGCATGGCCTCCTTCTTCTTCAATTTCGTGGCCGGGTATGAAGAGTTCGCGGGTCGAGACCCTAACTCGGAACGAATACCCGCCTTCCGCGCGAACCTCGCTGATTTCTACAAGCAACAGGCGATACTAACCGACGGCATCGACTTGATTCGTCGACGTAGCAGCCTCGGATATGCGAAGGTCCTGTGGGGATGCGTTGTCGAGGATCTTCTGGTAGGGCGCCCAGCGGAATTTGGGGCGAACTTCCAAGATGTCGGCTGGCAGTTCTATCCGAACCCATCCGAGGGGCTTTTCGCATGGGGCGAGATTGCGGCGAAGATGGCTGCCAACGTGGACAAGACGCTGCGTGGGCTTTGGGCATTCCCCGATGCAGCCCGGCCCAACGAGAATAGAGCACGACCGAACGACGTCCTGTTCCCGCCGATCATGAGCATAGCCCCCACGCCCAAGCCCAAGGGGCCATCGATCAAGACAGGCGAGCGCGTGCCAGTCTCCGGCATCTGGATGCCCGCGCTGCCAAGTGGCGCGCCCAACTACCTTTGGGAAGGCAACAATGCGTGGGAAGCCAAGCGCGTCACCGAGCAGGTCGACTGGCCAGAAGTGATCGACGACGAGATGCCCCAAGCCGCAAGAACTCAATACGACTACACTACGGAGCCCACGACCTGGACCCTCCTGTGGGAAGACGACCGCTACAAGGACGGCAAGATCCCCGACGAGGAGGCGACCTATCTCGACGCCACGACCGAACCGCCTTCCTGGCCACCGGTTGTACCGCCCGGAGGCGCCAAGCTCAAGCCGCCGATCTTCGGGCCAGATGGTAGGCGTGTGGGATAATACAGTTGCAAGATTCCAGCCGGCACGCGCATCACCGAATCCTAGGAGCGAAGGGCAGAAAGGATGGAAACTTCTGGCTCTGCAATCTCCCCAGGTACGGGGCCCTCGTGGCGAAAGGATTGCGCGGTCCTCGAATCGTGGAGCGACAACGGCCGCGTCATCGAGCTGATAGTGCCCGAGGGCGGCATCTACGCGTGGGAGGGCAAGATCGCGTCGCAGATTGAAAACGGCGCTGCGGTCACGAACGGCCAATTCCTTGCGGGAGGAGATACCCAGGTCTTCATCGACTTCATGTTCAACGACGCGAACTTGGCAGCCCGTGAAGAAGCCCTAAAGCTCACGCCCCGGAAGACGAACTGGGGCGGGCTCTCCGGCATTAACGTTCCCGAGAAGGACGTCACCGTCTAGAAGCTCGGACCGAACGAAATCGAAGCCAAGAAGGCGTCAACCGCGGCAGCCGAAGGGCAACGAGCCGTCCGTGCCCAAGACCGCGACGATGCAGAGAAGAACTAGGGAGCGATGTAATGTCGAAATACGCAGCCAAGGTCACCAAGTTGACCGGACGAGAGATTTTGGTTTCCTCAGACGATATTGCGCGAACGATTTGGCTGGTGAAGCGATTCACCTCACTGACGTATATCCAGCGTATGGCATCCTTGTATTTCAATTTCGTGGCTGGGTACGAGGAGTTCGCCGGTCGAGACCCGAACTCGGACGAGGTACCTGCCTTCAGAACCTTTCTGGCCAAATTCTACACACAACAGTCGTTGCTCACTGACGGCATCGACTTGATTCGACGACGTAGCAGCCTCGGGTATGCGAAGACCCTTTGGGCCTGCGCTCTCGAGGACCTTCTGGTGGGGCGCCCCGCGGAATTCGGACAGGCCTTCGATGACGTCGGTTGGCAGTACCATCCCCACCCACCGGAAGGACTCTTCGCGTGGGCTGTAGTGGCGGCGAAGATGGCAGCCAACGTGGATAAGACGCTGCGCGGGCTTTGGGCTTTCCCCGATGCGGCGCGACCCAACGACGATAGAGCACGTGCCAGCGACATCTTGTTCCCGCCGATGGCGAGCATCGCCCCGGCGCCTAAGCCCAAGGGACCGCCGATCAAGACCGGCGAACGCGTGCCCGTTTCCGGTATCTGGATGCCCGCGCTCCCAAGCGGTGCGCCAAACCACCTGTGGGAAGGCAACAATGCCTGGGAAGGCAGGCGAGTTTTCAAGCAAGTCGACTGGCCAGAAGTAGTCGACGAGGGGATGCCCCAGGCCGCGCGGACCCAATACGACTATGACACCGAGCCCACGACCTGGACGCTCTTGTGGGAAGACGACCGCTACAAGGACGGCAAGATTCCCGACGGAGAGGCCGCCTACCTCGATGCCACGACCGATGCGCCACCCTGGCCTCCCGTGGTGCCCCCCGGAGGCGCCAAGCTCAGGCCGCCAATCCTTCGAGGCAAATAGGTGATGTTCCGAAAGGAGTCGAAGATGAGAGGGTTGGTCTTGCTCGTTCTCTTGGCGGGTGATCTTGCGACGGCCAAGGCATCCGCATCGTGGGTCGAGGCGCCCACAACGCGCTCCCTCCCAGGCCAGGAAGCCGTCCGAGCCAAGACCTATTTCGAGGACTCATTTGGCAGGAAGAAAGGGAAGTTCAAGGCCATGTACGAGTCTTTCCTGGAGGACAAGGACTTCGTCGAGGGCGAGTTCTTGGTTGCGCGATTCCGCTACGTCTACTTCGATGCGTTCATCAAACCGCTGCCCTGGCTGTCCGTGGTGCCACCTGAAGGCAAAGCCGACAGGTGCAAGTGTGGTCTCGGATTTTCCGCTCTGGCCCTGCTGGTCCAACGAAAGCCGTCCTTCCTTGCGCTGGAAGCCCTCAACCCCTCGAATGGTGGCCCAGCCCGCTCCGGCTGGGCGGTTTCCGGTTCGAGCGTCAGTTCACGAACGCGACGCCACGGTAGACAGTGCCGTAGGTCGGGCCGAGCAGGGTTTGGAAGGACTCGGCGGCCACCGTGGTCGTCATGGTCGTGGCGGACAATTGGTCGGTGATGACGACGACCTTGTTCGGATCCGCGCCGTTGTCGCCGGAGGTGCTGGAGGTGGAGGTGGTCGCCCACAATGTCACCTGGTCGCCGTTGACGACGCCGGTCAGGTTGCGTAGACCAACCGTGGTCACCGCGGGGTAGGGACCGTCGGCACCGGTCAGGTTGCTGTCGACGACACCGATTAGGCCTTGCGTGAGCACATAGTCGAGCTGCCACTTGCCACTGACCAGGCTCCACTTCTCAAGCCCGGCATGGCTGCTCTTGTCGGTCGCGTCGCCCGAGCCTTCGTCGGAGACGTACATCGTCGTGGCATTGGCGAAGAAGACGGCAAAGGGCGTGTAGTCGCCCCCGGTCGCCTTGGCGGAATCGGTCGGGAATCCCGGCACCACACTGATGTTGGTCGTCGCGGCGTTCGCGACCGTCGGTAGCGTGGAGACGGTGTAGACGGTATCCATGCCGTTGCTGCCACTGCCCTTAGTGAAGTAGAGCGCACCGCCAAATTCGGTGATCCCACGGTAGTTGTTGTCTTTGCCGGCCTTGTCGAGCTTGCCGCTGAACGTGTACTGGAGCAACGGATCGACCTCGGCCGAATTGTTGGCCGGAATGGCAACGCTCGACGTGGCGCCGTTGGTGGGATTGACGACGACGAGGCCGGTCGTTTCGGTGACATCGGGATTGGTGCCGTTCGGGCCAAAGGTCGACGCATTGCCATTGTTGGCGTTGCCCACGGTATAGTAGAGACCGTTCGAGCCGAGTAGCGCGGAGCGGCCGTTGTTCCCGCCGTAGACGGTGGTCGGTGTGTACGCGAAGTGTCCGGTGCCGTCCATCGAGACAATCGTGCGGGCGGACGCATAGCTGGCACCGAACGCGAAGGTCACTGGATTTGTCGGATCCTGCCCGGCGACCGCGTCCGAGTTCGACACGTCGAGCGCGCCGACACCGGTGCCGGCATAGCCCATGAACACGAGGTGGGAGCCAGTCGAATCGTTGGCGATGTGGAGGCCAAGTTCGGACTTGGAGGGGAAGCTCGTGACTACCTGGTCGGTCGGAACCGCGACCCGGCTCAGGATGTGGCCTGTGGTCGGATCGAGGTCAGTCAACTGAATTGGCGAGGTCACGCCAAAGCTCCCGTCCACAGAGGCATTGTTCCAGACGGTGACGTAGTTGTTGCCGGCAGTGGCCTTGGACGTCGCGGTGGCCGAACTTGCCAACTTGCTTCCGACCGCCAGCGAGGCGATGGCGCCCACGGTCCGATCGTAGGTGCTGCTGCTGATGACGAGAGAGCTCGGAATAAGCAGGGCGCAGTTCACGGCGATGACCTGCGTGGTGACCAGGCTTTGCGCGTCGGTGACGCTGACCGTGATCTGCCAGCCGCCGGTGCAGGTATCGGGCGCGGTCCACACCACGCTGCTCGACGTCGCGGTGCTCTGCTGGCCCGAGAGGGTCCCGCCGTTGGTGGACCACTGGAACGTGAGGGTGGTGCCCTGGGGATCCGTGGCGTCGACCAGCAGATTGACGGTCTGACCCGAGGTGGCCGAGACCGCGGACTGCACGAAGTCCACAATGACAGGCGCCTGATTGACGACGGGCTGGCCAATGGGCAGGGTGAGCTCACCGGTGGTGCTGCCGCCGCGGCCGTCGCTAACCGCCACGTTGAGCGTGCAGGCACCGGATTGTCCGGGCGTGAGGGTGAAGGTCGGGCTGGCCGTAGCGCCAGCGCTGAACGAACCCGCGCAGGTGCTGGTCCAGGCATAGCCGAGCGGATCGTTGTCGGCATCCGAAGCGGTCACGGCGAGAGTCAGCGGCGTGCTATCGAGCCAGCCATTGGGGGCGGCGGTCAGGCCGGAGATCACCGGCCAGGTGTTGAGGCTCACTGTCACTGCGGCCTGACCCTTGCCATTGGTGGAATCCACGGCAATGGACGCCGAGAGCGAAACCGCGGCCCCGAGCTGATCCGAAACCTTGATCGAAACCGTGCATGGGCCCGAGGTCGCCGGCGCGGTCCAGGTTGTGCTGGCCGCGGTCGTGTTGGCGAAAGTGCCACAAGTGGCTTGCCACAAGAAGCTGATGGTGTCCTGCGGATTGGGATCGTGGGCCGTGACCTTGATCGACACCTGGTCGCCTGGCACCACGTTGGTGGATGAAATGACCATCGAATCAATCACCGGGACGGCATTTTGGAAGGCATCGGGCGGGGTTGCTTGCTGAGCTGTAATGACTACAGCCACCGTTTGCCCATTCAGGATTTCAATGTTCGAGGACGAACCGGTGTAAATGACGGTGCCTCCAGCGTTACTCGCGGTCGCGGTGAAGGCGTATCCCGTTCCGACCGGCAAGCCACCAAGAAGCGCGCCCCACTGAGCGCCCTGGGGATAGAGCGATGAAACGCGTGGGGCGGCCAAAGCCGGACCCGCTACCGTGACCTGCACGTTGGCGACGTCGGCCGTCGAGAGCGCCAGCACGGCCATTTCCGCGGAGCCGGAGGTGGGCGGAGCACCGCAAGCGGTGAGCGCAAGCGCCGCGAGCAAGGTCGCGACGGACGTAGGTAGGCGATGGAACGGGAGAATTGGTTTCATGGTGGCCACTTCCTTTGTGAGCGGTTTGCGTGGTGACGCTACGACAGGGTGGCAATGCGACCATCACAAGTCTGCAAAGGATTTGCTACCGGCCCGCAACAGTCTCGCAGATGACCAAGGGCAATTGCGGGGTGAAAGAAGCGTGCGTGTCGCGCTACGACGCGGCCTTGGCGCTGGGGATCTTGATTTCGAACAAGGTTCCCACGCGTGCGTAGAGGCCTGCGCACAGAAGGGCCAGCGCCTCGTCCGACAGATTGAACATGCGCTGGCCTTCACGAACCAGGTCATCGGCTTGGCGTTTGTCGACGTCTCCGGCGTAGAGTCCCTGCTGCTTGGCGAACGCGTTGGCCAGGCACACCAGATTGCCGTAGCCCTGGGGTTGACTGGCGTCGTAGGCGACGCACTTTTCGATGGCCTGGCTGATCTCCGAGGGTAGGTTCCATTGCCGCGCGAGCGCCACTCCAATCGTGCGGTGCGAGTGATCGACCACGCGGCGCCAGACGCTGTGGCTGATCCACGGCAGCGCGGACTTGTGCACGGACATCAACTTCTCCGCTTCAAGGAGAAGCGCCGCCACCACGGGCTTGCCGACATCGTGCAGAAGCCCGGCCAGGTACGCGACCCCCGGATCCAAGGCATTCGGATGAGGCATTTGCGCAGCCATCTCCTTGGCAATCAGCGCGACGGCCAGGGAATGCTCCCAGATGCCGCGAAAGGCCGCCTGAATGCGTGCGTCACGCGACGAGAAGGCCTGGTACATTGCATAGTGCACGAGCGCCAGCTTGAGTCCCTCGGTGCCCATGCGCGGAATGGCTTGCGCCAGCGTCGCGGCCCGCGATTTGCCAGGGAACGCGGCGCTGTTCGCCAGACGCAGCACACGCGAAGCCAGCAGCGGATCCTTGCCCACCAACTCGCCCACACTTTTGAAGGTCTGGTTGGGATCCTCCAGCAGACGCATGCATTGCATGGCGATCGCCGGCATGGCGGGCACGAGCAGGCTGTCCCGCTCCAGGCGCTTGAGAATGATGTTCGTCAGTCGGTCGACAACGAACGAAGCCTCGCGCTTCTCGCGTTTCTCGAAGGTCTCCTCTTCGATTTCGGTCGAGACGCTGCCCACCACTGCGGGGTGAGCCACGTTCTCGATGGCGTCACGCAGTTCGCGCATGCTGGCGAAGCGTTGCGCGGGATCCTTTTCGAGAGCGCGCAGAATAGCGTCGTTGGCGTGCTGGGAGAGCTTGGGGTTGACCTCAATGGGCGGGATGGGCTTGGTCCGCGAATGCGCGAGCAGGATCTCCGTCGGATTGTCGAAGCGAAACGGTAGCACGCCGGCGAGCATTTCGTAGAGCATGACGCCGAGGGAGTAGATGTCGCTGCGGTGGTCGAGCTCGGCGTCGCCGCGACATTGTTCGGGCGACATGTACGCCGGCGTGCCGACCAGCGTGCCCGTCACGGTATTGCGAGCGGCATCCTGATGGATGAGCTTGGCGATGCCGAAGTCGAGAACCTTGACGTAGTCCGGGTAGTCGGGGTGGTTGAGCAGGAAGATGTTCTCGGGCTTGAGATCGCGGTGCACGATGCAGCGTTCGTGGGCCGCGGCGAGGGCCGAAGTGATTTGCCGAACGATGCGGATCGTTGTCGGTTCGTCGAGGATCTTGTCCCGCTCCAGCCGCTCGCCCAGCGTCTCCCCTTCCAGGAAGCTCATGACGATGTAGTGCAGGATGTGGTGCTGATCTTCGGCTTGGGCTTGCCCGAAGTCGGTGATCTCGACGACGTTGGGGTGGCGGATGTCGTTGGCGGCCCGCGCTTCGGTGAGAAAGCGCGCGATGACCTGGGGATTGCTCGAGATCTCGCGATGGAGAACCTTGATCGCGGCGCGGCGGCCGATGAGGGTGTGCTCGGAGTAGTACACCGTGCCCATGCCGCCGCTGCGAAGCGCGGTCACCAATCGGTAGCCGCCGATCACCTTGCCCACCAGGTTGGCCGGCCTGTCGAGCTTTTGGGTCTCGTCGGTCAAAGCTCTATCATTTTGGCAGGGCCGCGCGCCTTTGGTAAAGGAATTGCGCTAAGATTGTGGCCACAAGGCCAATCCGTGAGCACCTGCATTCACTGCGGACGAGACCACGAGGCGACGGTTCGCGTATGCCCGCAGACCGGAAAGACCCTGGGCAATCCGGCCGGGGCGCCGCAAAAGACCATCTTCGGCGTGGCGCCGGCCACGCTTCCACGCTCGCCAGCGCCACGGCCGCGGACCGAGGCTCCGCCGGTGTCCTTGCCACCGCCACGCTCGCTGCCGCCCGGACGCGACACCAGCGCGCTGGCCCTTGGCAAGACCATGTTCGGGGCGCCAGCATCCCCCCGTCTGCCCACCGAGATCGAGGCGCGAGCGAATCCCAACCTCGTGGTCAGCCTCGACGTATCGCCGCCGGCACGGCCCGAAGTCGCCCAGCTCGCCCAAGTCGATAGTGGAACAGCGACTTCTGCCGCGAAACGCCTTCCCCCGGACACAGCTAGGGTTGACACCCCGGTGGATCTTCCCTTTCTCGACCCGCCGACCGCAAGCAACGCCGGCCGCGTTTTCTCGCCTCCTGACAAAGCGCCTGTCGAACTTCTGCTCGCCGACCGACCCAAGCGTTCCGCTTCCCCGCCTCCTGAACCGGCCAGTTCTGGCGAGGGCGAACGTCCACGCTCGGAAAACTTCGCGAAAAAATTGCTCGCGGATGCCAAGAGCGCGGTCGATCTGCTTGGCTGGGCTCTCGACACCTACCTCAAACGGCCCAAGCCCTTTTTCGTCCTGGCTGCTTTGCTGGTACTACCAGCCTCGGTCTTGCAATCCTGCGTGCTCACTAGCCTGTCGCGGGATTCTCGCCTATATTCGCCGGGCGGGACAACCGTGGATTTCTCCCCGCGCAAGGCCGAGCTGGCGAACCGCATCCAGACCAGCCAGGCGCGCGGCGCTCTCGATACGCAAGCCGTGACCGAGCTGGCGGCTTTGACCGCGAGCGAAACCGCGCACGTCATGCCAGCCGGTGGACCGGTGAGCGAGAGCACCGGCTGGTTGCGCGAAAAGCTGTCGCTCCTCGTGCAGGGCCTGCTGCTCTTTGGCCTGGCCTTTCCCGTGGCGTGCGCCGCCTTGGCCGTTGCCACGACCGATTTGCAAAGTGGCGGCGCGCTTCCAGCTTTCGCCGACGTGTGGCCGTTGCTTCTGGCGCGCGGCAAGTTCTTCCTTGCTTCGCTCATGCCAGCAGCGCTGGTGGTCGCCGTGGGCAACGCGCTTTTCGTCCTGCCCGGGCTCATCGCCAGTGTTCTCTTTCTCTTCGTGCCGCATGCCGTGCTCTTCGAGAAGAAGAGCGGCTGGCCGGCGCTCTCGCGCAGCATCGAGCTGGTGCGCGACGACGCCACGCGGGCCGTGCTCGCCTTCGTTGCCTTCGCGGTGGCCGGGTTCGCGGCCGCCATGCTGACCGGTCTGCTTCTGCCGCCCTGGGGTAGCCGGCTGACGGTATTCATGCACTACGCTGTCGGCGACGTGCTTGAAGTGGCGGTCTTGCCCGTACCGGCTCTGGCGCTGGCCCGCATGTACATGGACCTTCGTCGCCGCAGCGGGGCGGATGCCGAGCGCCTGGCCCGCGCCGCGCGCGGCTAGCCCGACCATGTTCGAACTGGCCGCCATTGAAGAAGCGATTCACCGCCTGTACATCGCGGCGCCGGGGACAGCCTTGCGCAAGGAAGACCACAAGAAGGCCGCGGAAATCGCAGCGCTTTTGTCCGAAATCGCGCGGGTGCTGCCTGCCGCCAAAGCAAGCCCCGTGTGCGTCGTCGATGCCGCCGCCGGCAAAGCCTATGTGGGACTCCTAGCCGCGGAGTTCATCTTCTCGCCGCGTGGACAAGCGAGCCACGTCACGCTCATCGAACGCGACAGGGAACGCTCCGCTGCCTGCCGAGAGGCGATCGCCAAGGTCCGTGGCGGGGAAGTCAGCTTTGCGCTGATGCAGGCCGAGGTGGGCGACTTTGCCGCCTGGCCCGAGGAACCAGATCTGGTGGTGGCCTTGCACGCCTGTGGTTCGGCGTCGGATGACGTGATCGACTCGGCGGTGGCCTGCCGCGCTCGCCACCTTTTGCTGGTGCCATGTTGCACCTCGCAATCCGTATCCGCGGCGGCGCTCGCCAACACCCGCGCCGAAGCGCTGGGCCTGCCACGCCATGCCGAAATCCGGCGCCGCTTCATCCAGGCCATCGTCGACGCCGAGCGCACGCTGCGGCTGGAGGCAGCGGGATATGAGACCACGGTTGTCTCTTTTGTGGCTCCGACGGTTACCCCGCACCATTTACTGTGGCGCGCCCGCCGTGTCGTTGAGCCTGGTCGTATGGCCGAGGCGGCCGAGCGGCTGCGCCGCCTGCGCGGGGAGTAGTTGACAAGCAGGTCCCCCACCCAATGAAATGATCGGTCATGCTTGTGGCATGCGTGCGTGGCTTCTTCACGAGTTCACCGGTACCGGCGCCCTTCGCCAAGCCGAGATCCCCGAACCAGAGGCGCGGGCGGGCGAGGTCGTGCTGCGCCTTCACTACGCGGCTCTCAACCCCGCGGATCGCTACCTGGCCGAGCGGCAGTATCCGGCCAAGCCTAGCCTGCCGCACATTCTTGGCCGCGACGGCCTCGGAACCGTCGTCAAGGTTGGGGCCGGCGTCACTGGCGTCGCGGTCGGCGATCGCCGAATCATCTTGCGCGGCGAGGTCGGCGTCGAGCGACCGGGCACGTTCGCCCAGCAGGTGGCCGTCCCGCTGGAGAGCCTAGCTGAAGTACCGGCGGATTGGGATGAAGCCGAAGCTGCAGGCGCGGCGCTAGTCTACCTGACAGCCTACCAGGCGCTGACCATGTGGGGAGCATTCCCCGCGGCTTCGGTTGTGCTGGTCACCGGCGCCTCGGGGGGCGTGGGCGTGGCCTCGGTGCAGCTGGCCACCGCCCTCGGCCAGTCGGTCGTGGCGCTTTCGCGTAGCGAGGAAAAGCGGGGCCGCCTTCGCCAGCTGGGCGCGCACGAATGCTTGGACCCCGAAGACGCGGGCTGGCCGCTGGCCATCAAGCGATGGCTTGGCCCGCGCCGGGTGGACCTGGCCATCGACAACATAGGCGGAGCCCTGCTCCCCGCGGTGATCGAGACCCTGGGCAATCATGGCAAGGTGAGCTTGGTGGGTCGCCTCGCGGGTCCGGTGCCGTCGTTCAACACGGCCACGCTCTTTTTCCGGCGCATCCGCATGGGCGGCGTCGCCGTCGGTGCCAACACCAGCGACGAAAGCCGCGGCGGATGGAAGGACATCGTCGCTCTCCTCGACCGCACGCAGGTCCGGCCGCTGGTGGATAGCGTGCACGCATTCGACCAGCTACCCGCGGCCTTCGAGCGCCTGGCCGCTGGCCCCATGGGCAAGGTCCTCTTGAAGATCGGCTGACGTAGAAGCTACTTGCCGAGTTCGCGGCAATCGCGCTCGGCGCGCTGGCGCTTCTCGACGGAGGCGTCGGGCAAACGCTTGTATGCCTCGGCAAGGTTGCAGTGCACGCCGGGATCGTAGGGATTGATGGCTAGCGCAAGCAGCAACGAGGCAACCGCGGACTTCGCGTCGCCCAAGGCCAAGCTGGCTTGACCCGCGATGAGGTGCGGCCAGGGCAGTTCAGGATAGGTTGCCTGGGCCACGGCGACGACCTTGATGGCCTCCGCCGGCTCTCCCAGGGCCAGGTAGGTGCGGCCGAGCTTGACTGGGAAAATCCACTGCGTGTTGCCCGCCAGCTTGAATCCCTTTTCGTATTCCATGCTGGCGGCGCGGGCCCGACTGCGCAGAAGCAGCATGTTGCCCAAGCGCAGGAAGCCATCCGCTTCGCCGGTCCCGGCGCCGGAAGCGTCCTCGCTGGGCGGCGTTCGCGCCGACATGCCCTTCTTCTTGTATTTGGGAACCATGGGCTCCAATCCGGCCAACGTCTTGTAGTGCAGCCCCGTCATGAACTGGCGCCATGCCCGCTCGAAATCCGACCAGGCGCCGGTGCCGCCATAGGCGCGCGCCACGGCCAGGCGCGCATCGCCTCCGTCGCGCACGACAGCCAGGACCTCGCGCAAGGCCGTGCTATTTCCCCGCACGAACAAGCAGGCGATGGCCGTGGTGACCTCGGCGAACGCCAGCGCCGCGTCTTCGGAGCGTGGCAGTTTGGCCATCGAGGGGTGCATGGCCTCGAAGCCGATGAGCTTTCCCGTCATCAGGGCCTTGGCCAGGAAGTGCTGGCTCGACGGATTGAGCGCAAGTCCGGGTGGTTGCCGCCAGCGCCGTTCGAGAAACTTGGCCAAGCCTTCTTGCAACCACACCGGCGCGCGATCGTGGGTTAGCGCCGCGACGACGTAGTGAACGTACTCATGCGCGAGGCTATCCTGCCATTCGTAGCCGAGGCGCATGGCGCGTGGGCTGGTGAGCATGATGCGGCTCCATTTGGAAACCGCGACCGTGCCGGTGCGTTCGATTTCCTCCTCGGAAAGCGTGGTCATGGCCGCCAAGTCGCCGGCATGGCGAAGAATGTCGACGGCGATGGGCCGCGCGGGCAGAAAGCCGAGGTCGCTCGACAGGGCCGCGGCTTCCGCTTCCAAGGTCTCGAGCCCGTAGTCGGCAAGCACAGTGTCCTCGGCGGAAACGCGAAATACGAAATGGGCCGACTTGCGTTCGAGGTAACCTTCCACGGCTTTGGCCGAGTTCTGCGCGAGTTCCATCAGCTCTTTGGTGGCGGCCGGCACCGTGCCGCCGCCCAGGGCAGTCCGGTAGCGCGCCACCGCGGCGCTGAAATCGCCGGCCAAGAAGCGCTCATAGGCCTGCGCGGCGAGCGTACCCGGCTCCCCAGGATGCGCCTTGGCCAGCCCCGCCAGCGCCCGATCCGCTTCCTCGAAGCGCCACTCGGAATACAAGCGTTCGACCGACGGCGTGTCGCTGGCCGCGAGAACCGGAGCCGGCGCCGTGGCCAGAAGCGCGAGCCAAAGAATCGCGCGCTTCACTTCACCAACTCCTCGTAGTAGCGGCGGACCTCGTCGCGGAACTTCTCCGGCGCCTTCTCGCGCATGGCCTCCATCAGTTCCTGCCGCCACTCGCGCGGGGCCTTGTACGCGTCCGCGTCGGGAATGTGCACCGGCTCGCGGCCACCGCGCGAGCCATCGCTTGGCCGCTCTTGCATGTTCTCGCGCAATTTGGCCAGGCGCCCGGCGGCCTCGGTGGCGCGACCAGCACCCTCGTGGGCCGAGCCTTGCGACAAATCCTGACCGGCTTGGCGCATCTGATCCGCGATCTCTTGCAGCTCGGACGCGGCCCGTTCGGCGCCCGGCACGCTTTCGCTGGATTTGCCGAGTTCTCGCGATAGATCGCGCGTGCGATCCTCGACGCTTGCCTGGCGCTGTCCCAGGTTCTGGGTCTTCGCGCGTTGCTCGGCGGACATCACCTCGCTCCCGCGCGGAACCACGTGTGCCAGATCCGCGGCCAGCTCGCGCGCCAGATCCGACGCTTCCCCGACCCGTTCGGCGACGTCCAGGGCATTGGGCGACGGCTCTTGACCATGCATGGCCTGCCGTCCCGCGAGCGCTTGCAGGTGATCCAAACCGGAGACCATGCGTTCAGCCTCGCGCTGCGCTTCGTTCCACTCCTTGGCGGGCAGCAGGCGGCGGATCTGGCGAATGTCTTCGCGCACGCCCTCGTTCGCCGCCTCGGCGCTGCTGCCGAGTTCACGTGGCAGCGGGCGCGCCATCTTTCGCTGGATCTGCTCCAGCTTCTGCTTGGCCTTGGCCATGAACTCCGCCTGCTGCGATTCCAGACGGCGGGCAAGCTCGCCATCCACCTCCTTGGCCAGGGAGCGGCCTTCGTCGGCCACCATGCGCTGGTCGCCCTCCAAATCGCCGATTTTGCGCTCCAGCTCGGCCAAGGCGCGGCTTTCCTGCGGGAAGCGCGTTTCGCCAAAACCGGCCGCGTTCTTGTCGAGTGCCTCGCGCAGCGAATTGAGCGAATTGCCGAGCTCGGCGAGTGCTTCGTCAAGCGAGCGGGCATCACCCTTGGCGAGCAGCGAATCGAGGCGCTCGGCCAGCTCCGCGGCCTTGTGCGTGTCGGGCAGATTCATCCATTCGGGACTCACTTCGTTGCGTGCCTTGACCTCCGCGATTTTGCGCGCCATCTCGGCGATGCGCTCGCGCAGCTCGCGCACTTCGCGTTCGATCTGCCGGCGCAGTTGTTCGTCGCCCGTGGCCTTGTAGCGATCGAGCAACTCCTGCAGGCGTTTGTGCGCCGAAACCAGATCCTTGCCCATGCTGTCGAGGTCGTCGAGTCGCTGGCGGCCGATGACGTCGTCGAGCACGAGCACCAGGCTTTCCAGATCGGCGATGTGTCGCGCCGAGGTAGCGGCGAGCCGCGACCACGCCGAGGCACGGTCGCCCTTGCCCGACAACGCCGCTAGCAACTCATCCTCGTCGTGCATGAGCTTGCCCAGCCGACCCGCGACGGCGGCCACCTGGCCGGCCAGTACCTTGGCCACGCCACCCGCGTGCCTCAATTGATCGATCAAGCGTCGCAGCTGCGCCAGACTGGTTTGCTCGCCGTCGTGCACTTCACGCAGGCGCGTAAGGCGCTGGGCGGGCTCGCCAGTCTTGTTTGTCTCGTCGAATTCGAGTCGATCCGCGAGGGTGGCGATCACCTTTTCCAGAATTTCGTGCTCGCGCGCCAGGCGATCCTCGTGATCCTCGCGCGGGTTCTGGATGACGAGATAGAGCGTACGGGACGCACCCGTCTTGCTGCCCGAGACCTCGTCGCGATCCTTGGCCTCGATGTGGTAGGCCACGCGCGCGCCCGGCACCAACATGGCGCTGGCCGGTTCGAACATCGTGGTCCCACGCATTTCACGCAAGCCCTGCGCGTTCTTGAGCACGCTCCGTTGTTCGGGCCCCTCATTGATCCGATAGACAAGCGCGACTTCCCCCAAGCCGAAATCGTCGCGCGCGTGGTACGCGACCTCGACCGGCTTGGGGGTGGCGAGTTCCAAACGGTCGGCCGGCCCCACGATGTCGACCTCGGGCGGTTGATCGCTCTCGACCACGATGCGGTGGGCACGATCCTCGCGAATCGGCCGACCAAGGAACGGCAGCAGCCACACGCGATAGCTCTTGCTCTCGTCGAGCGCGAAGCTCGCGGAAAGCTGGCCATGGTCGAGGTCGGCGGGCGACACACCACCTTCACCGTCTTCGCCCAGGAGGAGTCGTGCCTGGCGTGCCGTGCGCAGCGGCTTCATGTCGATGCGTACGTGCGTTCCCCGCAGGGCACGCACATCGCCCGTGGAGCCTTCGATGGTTTGGCGAGGTAAACCGGTATACGCGGGATAGTCATAGGTGACGCGCACATCGCCGACCAGCGGACCCGATGCCACCTGCGCGCCCTCGAACAAGGTCGGCGCATGAAAGAGGGTTCGCATGCCCCGCCCCATTGTGGACGGCGAGGCCAAGACCGCGATGAGGAGAACGAGAAATGCGCCCATGGCGGCGAACACCATGCGAATCGCGCGGTCGAGAGGAAGCAGGTTCTCGACGACGAGCGGCCGCGTGGCCTGCGCCACCTTTCCCAAAAAGGCCTCGGTCAAATCTGGCGAGATGTTGGCTTCGTCCGCCGGTACGGCCCGCAACTCGACCGCCGAGAGGAGATCGCTGGCCAGGACGGGGCATCGCTCGCCCACGAGATGTGCCACCGCGGTTGGCGCGTCGAGGACGCGCGCTGGCGTCACGTACCCCAGGACGATTCCGCCCGCGATGCAGGCCACGATGGTACCGATGCCGACGTAGGGCCACGAAGCGGCGGGACCCAAGAACGCAGCCGCCAGCCCCAGGACCAGCAATGCCGCGGCAAGGAGCGAGAGCGCAAACCCAGATGCGCGCACGCTCGACTCCACCAGCGCGCGCCTGCGCGCCTGGGAAAGAAACGAATCGAGATGCTCGCGATCGGTCATCGACGGGCAAGCAGTATAGCGCCCAAAAAGGTGAAGGCCTGCCCGCCAGCACCCGAGTCTTCAACGTCACCTTACCTTGTGGATCTTCCTCGCCATGGGACTGGGAGTTGGCGTGAAATCGTGACAACCGTTCTCTTCGCGTGTGTTCACAACGCGGGCCGGTCGCAAATGGCCGCTGCCCTGTTCAATCTTTTCGCAGACAAGTCAAGAGCCCGGGCCATTTCCGCGGGCACGAATCCCGGCAGCCACGTGCATCCCGAGGTCGTGCAAGCGATGCTCGAATTGGGCGTGGATCTCTCCGTGGTGGTGCCGCAGAGGTTGACCCAGGATCTCGCGGCCACGGATCCGCTCCTCATCGCCATGGGCTGTGGCGAGGCTTGCCCGGTCGTGCCTGGACTTGAACGCGACGACTGGCCGCTTGAAGATCCAAAGGGCAAGCCCATGGCGCGCGTCCGGAAGATTCGCGGCGAGATCGCCGAGCGCGTGCACGGGTTGCTCCAAGCAAGGGGTTGGTCGTGATCCCCTAAGGCGGGCTTCTAGCGCAGGATCTGCGAGTTGATGACCTGCGCGGGGTTCTTGGCAATGACGTAGAAGCCGGGAAGATTGGGGGTCTCGAAAGTGCCACGGGGATTGTTGCGGGTGATCGAGTCCGCGATCGTGATCGAGCCGGTCTGGTTGTTACTGACAAAGAAGACCGCGCTGCCACCTTCATTGGCTGTGTTGTTCTCGATCAGGCTGCTGGTGATATTGAGCACGATCTCGTTGCCGTCATTGTAGATGGCGCCGCCATTGCCGCCTTGCCCGCTGTTCGCGCCATGTCCGACCGCGGTGTTGTAAGAGAGTAGGGTGTTGAGGATGTTCCACGACACGCCAATGCTACTAAGCGCGCCACCATTGGCGCACGCGTTGTCGAGGCCTGCTTTGCCTCCGAAGGTGCTGTTGACGATCCAGACCGGACGGCTCGGGCCGGCGCCGGCCGCGACCAGGTAGTCGAGTTTGCGAATCGCGCCGCCACCGACATCGGATCCGAGGTCGTCGCACACATTGTCGAAGAAGCGCGCGTTGACGACCTTGAGGCTTCCGCCCTGCGCGTGGATGGCGCCGCCGCCGCCGTCGTTGTTCGTGCCCTCGGCGATGCCTTTCGCGCTGCCATCGACGAAGGTGATGTTCTGCACGACGAGCTGGACGCCCGGGTTGGTGTTGCAGTCGCCTGGTCCAGGCGGGTAGACTTGCGCGCGGTCGCAAGTGGCCATGTAGAGGATTCGGGTCGTGCCGCCACCGCTCAGCGTGACTTTGTTGCCACCGTCAATCACGAGCTTGGTCCCCTTGTTATTGAAGACCTTTGCGGTCGTGGTGAGAACGATCGTCACCGGATCGGGCCCACAGTCGAAGGTGATGATGCCGCCGTTCGCAACCGCCTGCACGAACGCGTCGCTCGTGCAACTCGCGGGGGTTCCGGCTCCGATGACGGTGGTGGGCGACGACACGTCCTCGGCTTCCCCCTCGGCGGGAATGACCGCGTGTCCATCCGGGTAGCCAGCGGGCGGTCCATCCTGCGGGTTGGTTGTCGGCGTGGCACCGGACGGCGGCGAACCTCCGCCGCTGCATGCGGCGACAGTGGTCAGCGCGACAACTGCAACAGCCACAAAGGCGCAGGGTTCTGACACCATCAATCCACGGTATCACGCCCGGCGCGTGCGCAGCTCGGAATCAGAAGCATCCGGCCTCGGGTGTGTGCGGCTCCCGCACACGCAAGATCGCAGCAGGAATCGGCGTCGGTCACGCTTGCCTCGTGCACCAGCCCAGCGGCGATTCAAAAATCGGCGGTGCCGTTGGATACCGTCCATCGGTCGACCGTCGTGTAGGTATTGCTGCTGTAGTTGTCTTTGGTTCCAAGGTTGCGGAGCTTGACGGTGTACGTGGCGCTCGGGAGCACCCGGCTGGTCCAGACGAGCTGGTTGCCCGCGCGCTGCGGAGCATACTGGGTGACCGGCAACTCGACGCCACAGTTCGCACCCTGGGCGTCGCAGACCGAAATGCCGAGAAGTCCTCCCGTGACGTCGACGACCGCATAGAGGCGGGCTTGCGTTCCCGAGAATCTGAAGCTGGCCGTGGCGTTCGCGCTGTTCGTCCGGGTGTTATCGCCATTGAAGCATGTGTCTCCCGCGGCGCAAGCCGAATGGGTCCAACTGGCGTCATACTGGATTTGTCCCACGGAGGCGCCGATGACGGTGTCGTTGATGGGCGAGCCGACGTCGGCGACATCGGCAAAGGAGCCGGTTCCGACGTCCACGGACCAAACCGGGTGAAACGCGCTCAGAGTCAGCGCATTGCCGTTCACCTGCAATGGCTGCCAAACCGAGGTCGTCGAGGGAAGGCACGTTTCGCACCACCGGTCGCCGGCGTACAGGATGGTGGTGGTTTGGCTGCCCTTCACCGCGAGCAGAAAGGTGGTCTGCGAGTTGTACGTATTCGTGCCCGAGGGCGCCAGTGTTCCGCGGGAGGTCCAGGGGCCGGCCATGGACGCGGCGGTGGCGTAGATGTTGTCGTTGGAGTGCCACCAAGTCGCGTGCGACGTCAGGTAAAAGTAGACGCCGCCGATCTTGACCAGGGCCGGAGCCTCCGACACGCCAAAAACGTTGGTGCTCCCGCTCGAAGCGGCCGTGTGAAAATCGGTGGCCAACCGATAGTAGCTGCCGTTCGTGTTCAGCAGATAAGCCGAGCCGTCGTCGTCCACGAACACGCCGATATCGCCCGACGAGAGGCGGGAGCCGTTGAACGTGAGATCGCCGATGTATTTGTAGTCCGCGCACGGGGAGGCGCTTTCGGCGAGGGCCACGCCTGAGTTCTGCCATTCGTGCAGGAACATCACGTACTTCTGCGTGCTCTTGTTGAACAGCACTTTCGGGCGCTCGGCGGTGTTGCTGCCGTCCAAGGGGCTTCCTGACGTCACGTCGAGGGCCACGCCGTCATACGTCCAGTCGACGAGATTCTTCGAGTGGTAACAAGAGACGCCCGCGAAATTGGTCTCGAAGTCACCCCCAACGGGGTAGTTCTTCGTGGTGCGCATTTCGCCGACCAGATAGAAGGCGTCGCCCACCTGGAAGATGCCGGCGCCATGAGCGTTCACCACGTCGCCCGTGGTGGTGTACCAAGGCACGCCCGACACGATGGCGCGCGACGACGGCGCGACGGTGACCGCGTCACCTGCGGCATCGGTCGGGGGCTGTGCGTCGCTGGTAACCCCGGCGTCGGCGGGGTTGCCGCTGTCCCTGGCTTCCGCACCGCCTCCCCAGGCGTCGTTTCCGGGTGGCACATCGACCGAAGGACGGGCGTCAACGGGAGGACCGCTGCCGCCACCACCCAAGCCGCCGCCGCTGCCCGAGCCGCCTCTCGCTCCGGATCCACCTCCGCCGGTCGCGGAAACACCGCCCGCGCCCGTGCTCCCGCCGGTGCTCGTAGTGCCGCCGGTCCGATTGGAGCCGCCCGTGCCCGGTCCGCCGCCGGTCCCCACAGGTGCGGTCGTGGATCCACCGCAGCCCCAGGTGCAAGTCGCGAAAACGGTGCCCAGCAGGATCTGCTTCGAGAAATTCCTTGTCTTCATCGCGACATCCCTTCGAGTGGACAGCCTACGCTTGCAGGGGCAACCAATCAAACCAGGGTGCCTCCCAATCGTTCCTTCACGACGACGTTGGTTCGGGGATTCTTGAACACACGCCGGGCATCGCGATCACGCCGCCGGGCCGCTCCACGCGCTCAGCAATGTCCTTGCGAACGCACCAGGCTGCGCAGCCCGCTTTGCCACAAAACTTCGTCGTCGTCGTCGATCGCGACAAGCGCTTCCTCATCGAAACCTGAGCACAAGACCCCGCGGCTAGCGAGGAGTGCCTTGGCCGCGTCGACGGCGCGTTTGCGGGCGCGGGGCACAAGCGGCGCCAAACCGTCGTGACAGAAAATGGCATCGAGCGGCCCAGTCATTGGGAATGGCGGATTGGCTAGGTTGAGGCGACGGAAGACCACCAGGGTCTTTGCCCAGTCATCCACGACCACGCCATCCTTCACGCCATCCTTCACGCCATCCTCCACGCCACCCTGGGCTTCGACAAAGTAGCGGTCGCGCACAAGGGCCGGCACGTCGCAGACCTGCGACTCGTCGAACCAGCCGCGGCGGCCAAGATCGATCGAGCGCTGGGAAATGTCCGTAGCGAGAACCTTGAGGTCCACGGCATCGCGCTCCACGTGCGCGTGTTCCATCGCCGCGAACGCGGTGAAAAGCATTCCGTAGGCCTCCTCGCCAGTGCCACAGCCCGCCGACCACAGGCGAAAGCGTCGCTGCCCGCCGCGCAGTCGCTGGACGACAAGCGCGTGCAACTCGTCGTAGTCGAGCTGCCTGGCAAAGAAGCGCAGGGGACGCGGTCGCACGAAATCCAGGAAGCCGACGACTTCGGTGCACTCCTTGTCGCGATCGAGCCGCCTCACATACTCGTCGACAGGAAGGCGCAGCAGCTGCAAACGCTTCGCGACCCGTCCCGCGACCAGCGCTTCGACGTTCGCGTCGATGCCAATGCCCAAACGCCGGGTCGCAACGTCACAAAAGTGCCGTACAACTTCTTCGAACATCGATGACCTCGTGAACCCGCTGAATCGGAAGGAATCCGGCGTGGATTCCTTCTGGTGGCAGTTATGCCTCATCTCCCGCTGTCATCCAAGTGTGGACTGGTCGACCGGAGCAAAACCTATCTCGCGAACGCCGGGGCGAATACGCTCTTGGCGAAAGCCTCGAAGATGGTGGGCGCGAGATCGATCGGCCCGCCCTCTTTCCGGCGCGACCAGGCCCTGGCCCGCGGCCCGGCACATTTGGTTACAACCAAGGTCGCGCCCCTTCCGAGTTGGGCGGGCAGGTCCCCTGTGCAATAGTCGCTCCCCATGCCGTTGCTTGTGGTCGCGCTGGCCATCGCCCTGCGAGTCGCCTGGGTGCTCGCGGTTCCCACCAAACCGGTGGGCGACTTCGCCATGTATGTCGAAGCGGCGGCGCACCTGGTGGAGCACGGCGCATTCGACAGCGAATACGTGTACATGCCGGGCTACATCTTTCTCATCGCACCGGTACAGGCCTTGGGTGGTGGCTGGCTGGCCACCAAGCTGGTAGGTGCGGTCCTGGGCGGGCTGGGAGCCGGTGCCGTGTATGGCATCGCACGACGACTCGCCGGCAACTCCAGCCGCGTCGCCATGGTGGCTGGGTTGCTCTATGCCTTCTGGCCGGCTGGTATCGCCATCGCCAGCGTCACCGGCACCGACATGCCGGCCGCGGTGCTGCTGGTTGCCGCCGTGTATTTCCTGATCCGCTTCGCGCAAGGAAGGCCGCTTCTGGCCGCGATTTTGTTTGGCGTGTTCACCGGCCTGGCGGCGTACATCCGTGCCATCGTGATTCCGCTCGCCGCGCTTTCCTTTCTGGTCTTCCGCGCGCAGGGTAAATCCTGGCGCAAGTCGATCACCTCGGCGGCGGTGGCATGTGCCGTCGCCCTGCTGGTGCTATCGCCATGGGCCGTGCGCAATCGCTGGCGCTACGGCGAGACCTTTTTCACCGACAGCCACGGCGGCCTGACCGCCTTGGTGGGCGCCAATCCCAATACCCTCGGCCGCTACTCGCGCTCGCTCAACCGCATGTTTCGCGATGTCACCGGATACGCCCTGCTCGCCGAGCCCCACCGCGACGCGGATCGCGCCGCGATGGCCATTGCCAAGGACTGGATCAGCTTCGACCCGCGCTTCACCCTCGGTCTTCTGGCCAGCAAGGCCGAGCGCCTGCTGGTGCACGAGCGCGCCCTGCTCTACTGGCCGCTCTTTCGCGCCGGCGTCTTGCCCGAGCCCTGGCGTGGTTTCTTCGGAGGTCACCAACGCGCCATCGAGAACGTCGCCGATTCGTTTTATCTCGCCACGCTCGCGCTGGCTCTCGCGGGTTGCGCCCTGGCCTACGCGCGCAGGAACTGGCTCGCGCTTTCCCTTCTGCCCCAGGCCTTTGCGCTCATTGTGCTCTACACCGCCATCTTCTCCGAGCCGCGCTATCGGCTGCCCATCTACATGCTGCTCATTCCCTTCGCCGCGCTCGCGCTCGATGGGGTCTGGCAAACCGCGGCCGGCTTGGTGCACGCGACAGCGCCGTCCACATGGAAACGCCAGGCCTTGGCAGCTGTGGCTTTCGCCGCCGTGGTCTTCGCGGCAGGTCCGCTGCTGGCGTGGGGAGGCGCGGTCTTGCGTCTACGTCACGCCTGGACGGTCAGCGAATGCTCCGTCGCGGGACACGCGCGGCTTTGCACGTGGCGCGGTGACGGGCGGGGAGAGGCCCCGGGGTTGTCGGGCGTCTGGAATGGGGTCGGACTTCCGCTCCCGCGCGAAGGAGCGAACCATGCGACGGTGACCGAAACTCAGATTTCCCTGGCCGCGGGCGACTACAGCGTGAGCGCTCGGCTCGACCTCACGCCTGCCCCTTCGACGGAAACGCGCGCCGAAGGGACGATTCTCATGGCGAGCGCGACAAGCAATGCATCGTCTAGTGCTTCGTCGCAAATCGCGCTGGCCGATGTCGCGGACAAGACCCGCGCGGGACAGTTTCTGCCCTGGAGCATGAAGCTCCACCACGCGGGTGGGCCGCTCGTCCTGCGCATGCAGGTGGAAATCCAAACCCCGCCTCGCGGCATGCCGCCCAATCGCTTGTGGTTGAGCGATCTGGAGATAGTCGACGAACCAAAACCCTAGCCAGCGTGCCGGCCGGGGCCGAGGAAGACCGAAACAGAGAGAAGCGCCGGAGAGGGGAAGATGCTCCTCTCTCCGGTGCACGAAAAGGAGAAGCGCCTACCAGCCGCCGCCGCCGCCACCGCGGCGACCGCCACGGCCGTGGCCCTCGCCGTGATCGCGACCACCACGACCGCCGCCACCGCCGCCGAATCCACCGCCGCCCCCACTGCGCGGTGCTCGCTCGCGCGCCTCGCTGACATTGATGGGACGGCCCTGGATCTCGCGACCGTTGAGTGTCTCGATGGCCTGGGCAGCTTCGGCGTCAGTCGTCATCTCGACGAATGCAAAACCGCGAGGACGGCCAGTGTCGCGGTCGAGAACGACCTTGACCTCCTTCACATTCCGTCCGTTCTCGCCAAAAACATCCTTCAGTTCTGGCTCTGTCACGTTGTACGACAGGTTGCCTACGTAAAGCCTCGTTCCCATTTACTTTCTCCTCTTGCGTCTCACGTCTCTCTCTTTGCTCCTGGACGGCAGGCGTGCGAACCGGCCAGGACGGACTCCAAGTCCTATTCGTTGCCTAGGTCAGAATGAAGCCGCTCCTCGACAGCATGCCAAGGATGGACACACACCACCAAGTTCCACCACACCGAGCCCTGGGTTTTCGGTCGGAAACAAGCGGCTCATGGACTGAGCACAAAGAAATGAACGGCCGGAAGACACCTGAGGGACTCGCTACGTCCGGCCAGACTACCAACACTCCCCGTGGCTTGTCCAGCTTTGCGTCGGGCGGATGCACCAAACGGCCATTGGACCGGCTCGAAGCGCAAGCCCGACGGTGTCAAAAAACCTGGCGAAATCCAATAGATAGACGCCCGGGCCAACCCACTCTGACGGCCCCCGCATCGCGCAGAGGAAATGCCCAGTCGCAGCGGAGGACGTCGGCATTGAGCTGCGGAATGAGGAGGCGAAGCCCGCCGCCCACGTCTCCGAAGAACTGCAGGTCGCCTGGAGAGTTGGCTGCGTCTCCCGCGTCGGCGAAGATCAATCCACCCAGGCGCAGGGAAGCGATGGAAATGGCCATGCTTCTGATTTCCAAATGGGCCAAGTAGAAGTCGTAGCCCCCAAACCAATCGACCGGATAGCCGCGCAAGCCTTGTAGGGCGCCGACGTAGACAAGCGAGCGGTGAACATTGTCGGCCATGAAACCCGCGTTCGACGAAACCACGACGCGGAAGGTGCGCGCGAGCACGGGCGTGTACGCAAGGAACTGTCCCGTGAACAGCTGATCGCGCAGTCCGTAGCTGTATTCACGGGTTTCCCAAGCGGCGCCGATGCTCTGAAATCCACCGAGCAGGTTCGCGTTGATGTGGCTCTCGGCCCTGAAGATGAAGAAGTCGTTTTCCGACCCCAGCAAGGCGCTGGCACGGCCGAGTTTGAGCGTCAGCCACGGGCCGAGGCGCTGGTCTTCGCCGAGATCGTAGCTGTCGAGATTGCGGTACGTCAGGTAGCGTGGAGTGAAGGCATCGTATTGGAGATAGAGCCACGACGTTCGTTCCGAGATGTTGAAGTACGTGCTCTTGAAGCTGGCCTGAATTGCCGGGTCCGTGGCGAAGCTCGGGAGAAGCTCCGGGCGAGTCAGGCCGAACTCATTGCCGACCGTGATGCGCTGGATGAGCCAGGAGCGCTGAAACGAACGCGTCAGGCCCGAGGTGAGGGCGCCGGTGCGCAGGCGAAAGGCGCAGGGTGCGTCCTGGTCCACGCTGGCGAAGCCAGTCTGACCCGGCGCCAAGCACGACGAAGCATTTGGGCCGGCATTGGGGTTGAAGTAGGTCAGGTTGTTGCCATAGATGGCTCGCCACACGCGACTCGTGTACGACCCGTCGACGAATCCGCCCCAGCGTTGCGAAAGCGCATAGAGCGGGTATTCGACGCGCACCCGGCTCGAAGAGCCTTCGCGCGGGCCTGCCGCGATGTCGCCGATACGGCGGGCCCAAATCTCGTAGAACGTGGCGATCAAACGCAGATGCGTGCCGAGCACGTTGGGATCGAGGTAATTCGGACCAACCCACAGGTCACCTGGATTCAGGCTGAGCGCCAATGCCGCCTGCTTGCGCCAGCCGAAAAGGTTGTTCTCCGACAGCGAAGCGTTGAGGTTGATGAGGTAGCCGGGCTGGTAATTCCAATCGCTGTTGAACCGCAGGCTCCACACGTCGCGCGTGACGATGAAGACGTCGACCGTGCCGGGCGCGGCGGTTTGCACCGGCACGATGGCCACGATGCTCGTCAAGGGCGGATCGCTGGCGCTGTAGAGCGTGTGGTTGCGCAGGTTGCGCATGGTTTCGTCGACCAGCGCCGTGTCGTACGCCATGCCAGGAAGCAGCAGCGATTCGCGCCGGATGGATTCTTCGCGCGTCGTGCGGTGGAAATGGTTGAACCATTCGAGCAACCCGCCGTCGTCGGGCTGGAACACATCCAAGTTCAGGACATGGATGCCGCCGACGATCTTGCCATCGGGGGCTGGTTCGATGGCCAGGCCGCGCTGGGCGATCGCCGCATCGACCGCCGCGCGTTCGAGAACGCCAAGCTGCGCGTAGCTATCAGCGCGCGCGACGGCGGGCGCGAGAAGAAGGGCGAACAGCATGGCGCCGAGCGCGCGCATAATCCGGCATCCTATACACCGCGCTGCCACCGTAATGCAGTCTTTCTCGCAAGATCGGCAACCCCGTTCGCGGTGATCGTGGCCGAGATTCGTACCATCGAACGTCGCACGCTCCGTTCACGGATTGTTTGAAAAACTGTTTCTTGAGCCGCTAGCGCGCCTTTGCGTTCGCGCTGAGTATGCGGAGTGGGATCTCCGCCTGATACCCCTGGGACATGCGCGGCGTGGTCCAATGGCCAGCGGCGCGCCGGACGCAATCCTCGAAGCCGCCTCCGGCCAGCGTCGCGCTGCGGATGCCGGTCAGCTTGACGCTGCCACTCGACGCGATGTCAAGTTGCACGCGGGCCTCGCCGTGCAGACTGGGGTCGCTCTTCTGTGCCACTTGAACGCAAGTCTTGAGCGCGGGATAGAAGCCGATGATGGCCGCGCGGAGAGGATTTTGCGGGCGGGTATCTTCGCTCGGCGGCGTTGCAGCCGGGGCTGGCGGCGAGACCGGCGCCGCTTGGGCTGGCGACGGTGTCTGCGCGACCTCCGCGGGCTTGTTCTCGACCTGGGGTTCGACGGCGGGAATCTCGGGGCTGGATGCGGGCGCCAGGAGGGCGAGAAGAATGCGATCCGTTGCCGCCGAATCGCCAACCCCTACCTGAATCCCGATCCGGTTGGCCGACAGATGTCCGAGCTTGGCCGCCAGCCGCTTCACGGCCACGCCGCGCCCGAGGGCCAGAAGCACCTGATCGGCATCCGCACCGGCGCTGACCGTCCACAGCACGAGGTCGCCGTCTTCCGCCGCAGCCCGCGTGACCAGGACCTTGATTGCGTCGCGGTCACTGACCGATGGAATGTCGCGCGCCTTGTGCAAGGTAACGAGCACGGCATCGACCACGCGTCGCTCGGCCACGCCGCTTCCGCGCAAGAACGACAGCGCGCTTGCCGAAAACCGCGCCGGTGTCTCGGGAGATTCGACGGAGGACTGTTCGGCGGGGGAGACGTCCGCGGCGCCCGACTTTGTCGCGGGTTTCTCGGGGAACTCGGGCGATACGCTGGCCCCAGCGATGCTTTCCGCGGGCTGGTGCGCGGAGCTCGGAGAGGAGGTGGATGCCCAGATGGCAACGAGAATCGATGCTGTGGTCCCAGACATAGCCAGATGCTAGGGGAAAGCCTAGGCGAAGGCCATTTTCCCGCTCTCGTCTCGAGATCCCGAACCGGGGCAAGATCACGAGCTTGAGCGACCACATCGTGATCGAGCGCACGGTGCTCCCCGCGCGGGCATGGTCTCCTCGACTTTTCCAGTGGTGCGGCTCCGCAATTTGGAAGATCATCGGTCCATCTCTTTGCGGAGGTCGGGCCCATGCGAGAGCAAGAAATGCGCGAACGAGTTTTCGGTTTCTTGAAGGCGCGAATGCGCGGCATGATCTTCCCCGCGACGGTCGGGATCGGACTTGCCGTTTCCGGGTGCTCGGAATCAAAAGCCACGCCCGCCTACATGGCTTCCTTTCCACAGGACGCGGCCCAGAACGTAGTGGATGCGCGAGTCCAGGACGTCGCGCCCGTCACCCCTGATCTTCCCGTTGCTGACGCCAACAATCCGCAATTGCCTGAATCCCAGCCCGTCGATGGTACGGATGTGCCACCTGCGCCGCTCGATCAGGCCGTCGCACTCGACACCGACGAGGCCAGCGATTCCGCTCCTGCCATCGACAGTAGCGACAGCCACCCGACGCTGGACACATCACCCGCCGATACCGGCCACGAAGAGACCGGCATCATCATCACGAAGTACCTTGCGCCCCTTCCCGACGGCGGCCGCGACGGATTGCGATTGACCCTGTACGCAGCCCCCATGCCGGGCGCGGCCTAGCAGTGCGTCTCAATCGCTTCACCGCGATCGCTCTCGATGAAGAAGCCGGTCCGCTGGCGCCAGGCTGGGAAAGGACGTACGTTCGAGGAACCGTGCGACTGGCGATTCCGACCATGCTGGTTCTGCTTTGGGCCCCGTCCGCCGCCGCGGAAGGGTCGGTATCGCTTGAGTCGCTGCTCGACGAGATGGTCGATCGCGATGCGGCGGCGAGACTGCCGGAACCGAGTTACGTTCTCAAGCAAGTGAGCAGTCACGATCCGCGCAAGACCAATCCTGCCGACCCGGCCACCTGGCATTCCAACAACGACCACGACCATTTCATCCGCGCCGAGGTCAACCAGGGCCGGCGCGAATGGGTCGTCATGGACGCCAGCGGTCCCGGCGCCATCGTGCGCTTGTGGACGGTTCCGCTGGGCATCAAGCAGCAGCAGATTATCCGCTTCTATCTCGACGGTTCGCCGACGCCGGCAATGGCGGCGAACTTCAACGAATTCTCGAGCGGGCGCGACTTTGTGCGCCCGCCATTTGCCTTCTTTGCTTGGAATGCAACCGACGTCCGCGATCAGTCGAAGCCCGGGTGGAGCGCTCGCCCTGCCGCGGGCGCCGATCTCTACTTGCCAATACCCTTCGCCAAGCGTTGCAAGATCACGCTGGATTCGACGCCGGTCTTCTACTCCATCAATTACAGGATCTACCCGTCGGGAACGAAAGTGCGTTCCTTCACCCTGGCCGGCTACGGCGCCGCCAAGCCCGTGCTCGACAGGGTGGCGAAAGCACTGCTGGCCGCGCCGGATCTGGCCGCCAAGGCGGCGACCAAGACCGTCACGCTGGCCCCCCAGCAAGACGTTACCCTTGCCTTGCCCGACGGTGCCGGCGCGGTCCGCGAGGTTACAGTGCGGATCGATCCCAAGGAGGCGCCCCAGGCGTTGCGCTCGCTCGTGCTCACGGCCAGGTTCGACGACCAGCCAACCATCTGGTGTCCGATTGCGGAATTCTTTGGGGCGGGGGCCCGCCTGCATCCGCTGCAAGACTGGAACCGCAGCGTGACCGCGGATGGCCGGCTGACCGCGCGTTGGGTGATGCCGTACGCGCGCTCCGCCCAACTAGCGATCAAGAACGTCGGCGCCGTGGCTTTGCAGGTGAATGTGAGCGCGGCGACGGATGCGTGGAAATGGGACCGCCGTTCGATGCTATTTCACGCAAACTGGCACGCTCAGTTCGGCATCAAAACCCGGCCCAGGTTCGATTGGACCTATGTCGCGGTCCAAGGCCGGGGCCAATACGTCGGCGACACGCTTACGGTGTTCAACTCGGTCAAAGCGTGGTACGGCGAAGGCGACGAACGCATCTCCATCGACGGCGAACGCGTGGCCTCGCACATCGGCACCGGCACCGAGGACTACTACGGTTTTGGTTCGGGCCTGGCCGACTATTTCAGTGCACCGTTCATCTCGCAACCACGGCGCGACGGCGCCGAACACGAAAGCGACTGGCAGGGCTACGCCACCACGTCCCGGATGCGCCTTCTGGACGCCATTCCCTTCCGGACCGCGCTCAAGCACGACATGGAAGTATCGAGCGAGGCCGACACGGTGTTGGACTATGCGGTGGCGACATTCTGGTATGCCCGGCCCGGCGCCAAACACGACCGCGTACCCCAGCCGTCCGAGGCGGCTCTTCCCCTGCGCCAGTCGCCGGGGGTGTTCAAGATTGCCGGCGGGATCGAATGCGAGAAGATGCCGATCATCGCCAAGACTGCCGACCTCGTAGCCGAGCCGCAGCCGGGCGGACCCACGGTTGGCCAATGGAGCGATGGCGCGCAGTTGCTTGTACGGGGCAACCAGCCGGGCGATTTCGTAGAACTTCAAGTGGCCATCGGTCAGTCGGGGCCGAAGAAGATCACGTTGCACGCGACGAAGAGCTGGGACTACGGCGTGCTCTTGTTCAGCATCAATGGCAAGGCGGTGGCGGGACACTACGACGCCTACAGCCCCGTCGCGATGGCGGGTCGGCCGATCGAATTGGGTGTGTTCGAGCCCGAGGACGGTCGGTTCATTCTGCGCGTCGCGGTCCTTGGCAGCGATCCCGCGGCTACAGGGACACGCTCCTATTTCGGTTTGGATGCCGTGACCCTGACGGCACCGTGAGGAATGGCCGTTCCTCAACGGTGATTGGCGGCTACGCGCGGCTAGGGCGCGGGCACCAGGCGCACGCCGGTGACGAAGTATTCCGATTCACCGAAGCACTTCGAGGGCACGCCCTTTTTCTCCGCGTACTCAAGGGCCACACGGCGTCCCTGCAACTCGTTCACCTTCGCTGCAACGGCATTGTCGCGAATGCTGAAGCTGAAGATCTCCGGGACCAGGCCAGGCATGGTGGCCATGGCCAACTCCCCCTCCCACGTCGGACAGATCCATCCCTTCTTCGAGAGCTTCTGCAAGTACCCCACGCGATCGCCGCGCGAGTAGGTGAGCGCCAGCGTGGCCGCGGTGTACAACGCGAACAGCAGCAAGGGAATCACCACCAGCGCCGCCAGCACGAACTTCAGCCGGTGCCGGCGCAGAAATCCTGGGGCACCCTGCGGCTTGGCACCCGCCGCCGCGGGCGTGCCCACACCGGGCGATGCTTTGTCGCTTCGACTCATCGAAGCCCATTATAGCCCCACTTAGTTGGGCAGGAAGCCGGAACTGAGGTCGCCGGGTCGGCGTAGGCGCTGACGCGCGGGCATTGGCGTGCAGGGCAGCTCGGCATCGCCGCAGCGGTCGTTGGCGTCCACGGGCACCAGCACCTCCAGGCCCGATTCCAATTGCACGCGCCGGCTCTCGAAACGCATGAGTGGCGGCATGGCCAGCATGTTCCGGGCAGCGGAAAACTTGATGGCGAAGCCACCCGCCCAGGCCACGAACAGCAGCAAGAGAAGGGTGACGGCCAGTCGGCCGGCGCGACGCTCGGCCGCACGGGCTAGGATGGGTGCGACGGCCGTAGCGAGGAGCAACCAGAAGAAGACCCGCCCGAAGCGCAAGTCGGGAGCGCCGGTGAACCAGAACACCAGGCTGGCCACGGCGGCAAGCGCGGCTGCCTTGGCTCCTGGTTCTCGTGCAAAAGGTGCCGCCCAGGCCGGGCGGGCCGCTCGGACAACCAAGACCGACGCGACAAGAAGCGAAACCACCGCCTCCTTCGAGCGGAGGAAGTTCGCCCACCAGGGCGGGAACCAGAACCAGAAACCGCCCGCCCAAACCTCGGAAGGTGCATGATTAGGCAACCGTGCCCAACTCCGGATGAGTTCGAATACCTCGACCACCTCGCTCCGAGGAACCGACCAGGCGAGGTGAAGGTTGCCCATCGGCATGGGGTAGAGCAGCCACCCCGACTGAATCGCCTGGCGTGCGAAGTACCCGGCCACGAGCAGGCAGGGCAAGGTGGAAACGACGGAAACGACCAACCGGCGCCGGTCGCCGCGCAGGTAAAAGATCAGACATGCCGCGAGCGCCAGCACGGCGAGCCCGCCCATCTTGGTCGTGAACGCCGAGGCAGCCAGGGCCAGCACGACGGCGAGTCCGGTACCCGAACGATAGGCAGCGCGCGAGCGCCATGCGACCATCTCGAGCAGCGCGGCTGTGCACAGGAGTGCCAGGGCGCCGTCGCTCGAGAGCGATGCGAGTTGATGGGTTCCGACGAAAGCCAAGAGGTACGCAGCGGTCACGGCAGCGCAGGCACGGCCGAGCATGCGGCCAGCACCGCCACGACCCACCAAGAACTCGAGATGGTGCAGCCCCGACATGAGCGCCAGGAATGGCAGCGCCAGGTGAGGCGATTGACCCTTCCAAAGCGAATCGGCAAGCGCGGCAAAGACGTGGAAGGAGCTGTCAAAGCCCAGCCGTGAGTGAAGGTTCGCGATTCCGGGCACGGCTGGGTAGCCGAGCGTCCACTTGACCACTTGCAGGTGGTACAGATACGTGTCGAACCAAACCACCGGTTGCGTGGCCGAAGCGGCAATTGCCAGCGCGAGCACAACCGCCGCGAGCCCGACTGCGGACGTGGCAAGCGCCCGCCGCCGAGCGATCCGCAGGCGCCGGGCCAGCGCGCGGCGCGCGGCGACGATTCCCAGCACGGCGGGCACGGCCAGGCTCAAGAGGGCGCTCCTGCCCACGGGGAACAGCAGCGACACCCATTCGAGCCCCACCAGCAAGAACGCATAGCCGAGCCAGCACACCTGCATGAACGAGGCGTGGCGCAAGGAAGGCCCACCCAAGCGAGCTGCCAGCCGTACGCAAACCGCCCCGCATCCGAACGCCAGCGCGAGAAGAAAGGTCCAGATCGGAATCAAGAGCAGCATGCGCGCCGCGAGCTTAGTCGAGGCTCCGACGTGCGGGAACCGATTCCGGCTGCTCCCGAGACGAGACACCTTGCCGCAAAAGGTCGACGAACTTTTGCAACCGCCATCTTGCGGCGAAGCCATCGTCAGTGTTATCAGCGCCAATCTTGTGCTCGCGCAGTAATCGCCTGGCCCGATTGGGATTCGTCTTGGGCGCGGGTGCCTTCGTGCTCGCCTGTCTCCAAATCGCGTCGCCTTTCGTCGGGCCGACCTGGCCGACCTCCGTCAGCCTGACCCTGCTGGCTGGCCTCCTGGGGTTGGAGTTGGCTCCCCAGCGGCGTTTCACCATCGCCACGGCCACGGGGGTTGCTGTTCTGTTGCAGACTTCCTCGCTACGCCTGCTCGGCTATGTCCTGCTCTTGGTCAGTCTCGCGTTCTTGCTGCGGCGTCGTCCCTGGGCGATGGCCGTGCTGCTGGTCGCGGGAGTGGTTGTGATCCCGAA
>Ga0224559_1000349_pt1 | contig 32133 bp, 25 predicted proteins | sample 714S33034metaG_FD_180676 | JGI IMG/M metagenome (GOLD analysis project Ga0224559, IMG submission 180676) | Peat soil microbial communities from Stordalen Mire, Sweden - 717 S3 30-34 | ecosystem: Environmental > Terrestrial > Soil > Wetlands > Peat | place: Sweden: Norrbotten County, Stordalen... | reverse complement strand
ACTATAATTTTAACCTTTATGTGTCATTGTCTTTCTAATGAAAATGATTAACTTTCCTAATTGTGAAGGTTTTTTCTAATTTTGCAAGGGAGCCAGATTTTTTGCAACGGAACCTAAAATAGTAATCAGCGTACCTGTCAGTACTCCTATAAATATCCGATAGCTTTAGTTTCTTCTTCTATACACAAAGAAAAAGCTCAGAAGTTCATTGATTTCTTGACCGAGAAAAAGGGACCGGAAACACTGAAAGCATATTGTTTTGTTCCACAATCTTGACAAAATATAAGACTTGCGCATTTGAAATGCAAAATCTAATATAACAAGTTTCATCATGAATTGGAGAGGGAGTTACTGTTGAAGATGCCCACATCAACAGTATCTCATTTACTTCAAGAAGTTTGTTAATCTGTTCTGCAAGATGTTATTGGTTCTAATACTTTATATATTTTTTTATTACTTCTTTTCTTGAAACCTGACATTTGCTTAGCACCCCACGACACATTTTGAGTTCTTCGATTCTTTTATTTTTTGATAATATTCCACGTATCATTTACGGATTAAATTCCGAGAATATGCAATCAAAAGAGATTAAATCACGCGTTTACTTTGTAAAAATCAGAATAAAATACAATATGCTGATATAAAAGCTATATTTTTATATATTCAAAGAAAAAAATTTATTTGGAAGGATTTAAAAAATGAATAAGGTTTTTTTATCCCATGTTTTTAATGAGAAAGAAAGCGATTATATACAGTTGTTAAAAGACGAATTAAAATCACATGGAGTACAAATATATGAAACCAACCATTTGGAAATAAAAGATGAGATTATAAGTGCTATTCATGATTCTATAAACAGATGTGATCTTCTTATCGCTTTCATGATTGATAATAATCTTAATGTAGCTTATGACGCTGGATATACAATGGCTAAAGGTAAAAAAGTTTTAATTATTAGTGCTGATTATGGTGAAATACCTTTTTACTTAAAAACGGTACATACTATCCTTTTACATGATTATTTTGATTCATCCTGCACCTTATTGAATTTCGGTGATAATGGTTGAAGGTAACAAGGCACCTGGAAATATCAAGCCTAAAGAAGCAGTGTAGCCGTTAATCAATGCTCTTGAAGATGAAGATGAGCAGTTGGTGATGGCAAATTATTGAGTTTTTATTAATTTCAATGGAGGACAAAATAATAAGTGCTGCGGAAGACTCAAAAAAGAAATAGGGCAATATATATGACCTTAAGGAATGTCATTATTGCCATGGAAATTAGATGACCAACCCATTCGATTTATAAATGGAGATAACATCTATAAATATGAAATTATCAACAATGAAATATTGTTTGTGTAGTTAGTGAGAAAAGCAATCCTATTTTTTAAGGCTTATTTTTTTCTGATGTATTCTATTTATGCCTGTGGTTTAAGTTAATTAGTTCCAAGTGTTCCATGAGCTCCAGATGTTCTATGAGTCCCATAAACTCCATGAATCATAGAAAAGCGATATTTCTTATTTCATGTGTAATTGAAGAAATTAAGAGCTTTTATTACAAAACATATGCGTTTGCTAGGATCGCTACAGCTGCACGCAACGGATGAACAGATAGATAAATTGAATGGAAACATGCATGAGCATGCGGTTCACATTCAAACCTTGATCCAGAAAATAGCAGATTAAACACTAAGTTTCTACCAGAGAAAACGAAACCAACAAAAACATGGCGTAAATTTTGGCAATTCGTGGAAAGTCTGACAGGAATGAAGCCCAAATTAAGTGCGAATATTGGGATACCTGTGGAAAATATTACAGGAAAATGGATGAAAATATTGATTAAAAGAAGTTGAGGTAGTTTTGAAATAAGTTCGATATACAATTTACTAAGTTATTTATATTTGACTATTCTTTAAGTAAAAAGTTATATATTTTATAATTTCTGCGTTTCAATCAAAAAATGCAAAGATATCTAGATTGTTGTGCATTACATAATATGTAATATTAGGAGTAAGTGTTGATGGCCTTTCTATCTAATTTGTTTGGCAAAGATAATAATCATGAATTTTTAAACGCTTGCAGATTAGGGCAGATAGAAAATGTAGAGAGATTTCTAAAAAGCAATCAGATTGATATTAATTCACAAGACGAATATGGTAAAACTGCTTTGATTTGTGCTACAGATTTGGGGTACAAGGATATTTTAGAGTTGCTTATTAAAGGGGGTGCCAATCCCAATATTCAAGAAGAAAATGGCAACACTGCTTTGATTTGTGCGGTAGAGATCGGACGTGTTGATATTGTAGAGTTGCTTATTAAAAGTGGTGCGGATCTTAATATTCAAGATAAAAATGGCGAGACTGCTTTGAGGATCACGGTAAAAATAGGGAATAAACATATTGTAGAGTTGCTTATTGAAGGTGGTGCGGATCTTAATATTCAAAACAAAAATGGCGACACTGCTTTGATTTGTGCGGCCGATAGGGGACTTAAGGACATTGTAGAGTTGCTTATTGAAGGTGGTGCCGACCTTAATATTCAAACCAAAAGTCATAACACTGCTTTGAATGCTGCAGCAAAACTAAAACGTAAAGATGTTGTAGAGTTACTTATTAACAGCGGTGCCGATCTTAATGTTCAAGACAAAAAAGGTAAAACTGCTTTGATTTGTGCTGCAGACATAGAGTCTAAGGATATTGTAGAGTTGCTCATTAAAAGTGGTGCCAATCTCAATATTCAAGACGAACATGGTAAAACTGCTTTGATGTATTCGGCACAAACTGGGTATAAGGATGTTGTTGAGTTGCTCATTAAAGGTGGTGCCGACCTTAATATTCAAGAAGAAAATAGCAACACTGCTTTGGAGATTGCGGCAAAAATGGAGTTTAAGAACATTGTAGAGTTGCTTATTAGAGGCGGTGGCAGTTTCAGATCATAATTTTATTTGAGAAACACACAGATAGCTGACTTTTCTATTTATGATTGTGATTTAGGCTAATTAATTCCAAGTATTCCATATGCTCTCTAAGTCCTCTAAGTTCCATAAGTAACAGATTCCAATGTTTTTTTAAAAGGACATATTTAAGGGATATCCGGAGAGTCAACCTATAACACAAGCACAGGCTTTAGGAGAAGCTCAAAAATCAATTTAGTTTACTGAGTGGATGTTTTCATCAAAACAGCTGAACAAAGGGCTGTAATAGGCTTAAAATAGTTATTTTTTGAGAAGGAGAGTTATTTAGTTTTGAGGTGAAAAGTGAAACGGGAACCGCCCTTCACCACAACTCATATTATTTTTTGGAAGTATTTATCAGCTTTAAGAGAGATTATTTTTCTCAATGAGATACGACCCGTTTAGCCCGTTCTGATCGTTGAAAACTCATGCAAGCTGAAAGTACAAATTGAAAGAAATGTTACCTTCAGGGTACTACTCATAGATACTGGGAGAAAACGTATCCCACATGAAATTGAAAAGAGTGTCTAGTACCCATAGGTAAGAGGAGAAAACCAAATGATTATCCTTCGCGCTTGAGAAGATAAAAAAAATAAGCGAAGACGAAAGAAATAAAGTTCTTTTAAAATTCTCCTATAATCTGTAGCACAACTTTGCTTACTTTTTCAATCCTATCAAAGTTTATGTATACAATCTGTTGCCATGTCACAATTGTCAATCTTCTTTCAATAAAAGGGACTATAAGGCTTGGGCTGATGAGCATTGCTCTTAAATGAGATCCCCCATTGAAATCTCCCCAAGTCTTATGATGATGATAATCCTTATCCAGAGGGATCAGCTTATCAAGAATCTCTAAAACGTCTATCGAAAGATTCGGCTCAAATTCCATTGTGGTTATTGCTCCGGTTGACCCGACGCAAAATACCGTAACTGTCCCGTAACTTATTTTTGAGTTTTTAACCTCTTTTGATACCATTTAGGTAATATCGACAATTCCACAATCTGCTTTTCCACGACTGAAATTTCTCTTTTTTCTACAGGCATGAAATGACAATTAGCAGGTCAGATTAATAAATTATTGCAATCTTGAAAAGCAGGCTGAGTTACAACTGATTTAAGAACGTTTTCGTAGGTGTTATATTCAGATATCCTTAACAGACAAGTACAAGCATAGGTTCTTTTTTGTACTCTATTTTTGGATACTTCGTGTGATACAAAAACGGAGATGATATTAAAATCTATGTAAAGTTGCCGATATAGATAGAAATTCCTTTTCAGAATGGACCAAAAAACCCCAAAATACAGAGATTTTATACTAAAAAAACCTATCCATCAGGTAATAATAAGACCGAAGTTTAGTCAGAATATCTTACGGCCACCATCGAGATACATATATTATAGCCTTAGAGATTTCAAAGAACGTTTTGTCTTTGCCTAACTATGTACTCGATGACACATTTTGGAGTAACTTGGAAATGCTATAAATACCACTAAACCTAGGGAGAATGAAGAAGCGCTTATAGACCAATTCAACCAGATTCTGGAAAGTAATGATCCGGCAATCATCAAAGGCCGTGAACGAGCTTTGAATACAAGCAAGCAGATAGTAACTAATTTCTCCACATATGGAATCTAGGAATAGATCTGGAAGATGAATGGAATATAGTTCTGAATGATGGGGAGTTTGGTACTAATTACTTTATAAGAGGTACTTAGATGATTCTTTAATTTATATTAACCTGCCAAATGACCCGCTCTATTATACAAAAGAGTCTGAATGCCTGTAATGAATTAAATGGTAATAATAGCTATTGGATCCACTCCAACAAAATTGAATTGTCACCAAACGATCCAAAAGCTTTCTGGTCTCTTACTGTGTATGACGCAGATTATTTCCTTGATGGAAATAGCATAAACCGTTACAACATTGGGATCGTCACTGAGGACTTATGTATGATTCCGATGGCTCGCCTGATCTCTACTTACAGAACACGACATCTCCGATGAAAAATTATATAATTGGCTACCAGTTCCAAAAAGTAAATTTGAGCTTATTCTTTGGGTGTATAGGCCAGGACCTTCAGCACTGAACTGTACCTATTCCCCACCACCTAATTTGTGTGACTCCTGCGATTACCTGGAGTAATCCTGCTGACATAGTCTATGGAACACCATAGCAGTATCAGCTTGATGCAACTGATTCAGTACCTGGAACTTTTGTTTATACTCAACAATCAGGAACTGTATTAGACGAAGGTGTGCATAAGTTGAATGTGTTTTCACAACAACTGATGCTATAAACTATACCACAGCATCAGATACGGTTTATATTAATGTAAAAGATTCCATGGCAGAGAACGAAAACAATGACAGAGATAACAATGGTGGATCTGGCAATGGTGGTTATGGCAATTATTGTAGTTATGGCGTTGCTTTTGTACCTGTACCGATGATGTATGGCAGTGAAACTTATGGATATGGCAGTGAAACTTCTAGTACAACCGAAGTATCAAACTCTCATAACTACAAAGTAAAGGTTTCTTTGAGTAAACATAAGCAAAAAAATCACTCTAAACACCATGAAGCAGAAAAAAAATCACAAAATGTAAATTCTATAAAAAATAGTTGGATTTCCATTTTCATTAAATGGAAGTAGTGATTACAAAGACAGATTTGGATCCTGACTTTCGATGATCCATAAATTATGGGAGGAAAAAACGGTTCATAACCATTACATGTGGAATTACGAAAACTGATTACACTCTTACTTTAATTCAGTTCGGGAGATAAAATAACAATATTGGAATTTATCGATGTCCATTTTTTTACCTTGATATCCAAAATAAACGGCATCCTGCATCATTTTTTATGAAATTTGCTCAATACCCTTCAATTTTCTTTTTTGATTACGATTTCATTACGATTTCATTACTACATACTTATCTCCTGTTACCAAGTTTTCATTTATATAAATGAGTGTTGGGACTCTAGTTTCAATACCAATTCATGATTAAGAAATGCCCCCCTCATCCAGCTTCTTTTTTTGAGCTCCCTGTTAGTCCTTTTCCTGTAACTGTCCCAGCCTTAGTTTATATCTTTCTAAGCAACTGAATGGAAGAAATGAATTAAAAAGAAAATCGAGAAAACTAAAAATAGAAAAACAAAATTATCAAAATGATCTACATTTGAATGAAAATAGATTGTAAAAAGCAGAAAATGAGTTAATATGACAATGTAAAGTCATATACTCATAAGTTTTGTCAAACCAACTAGGGATAAAAATAGTATTGATTTTAATTAGAAATTAATGAATACTGTCAAACTTAGGTACCGTAGACCACTGTCAAATTTTCAGTGACGGTTTTAAAATTCTATGGATTATTCCTGATCTTGTGAACAAGGTTTTTGATGGCCTCCGCAATCTGATATTCCGAATCGCCCCAGTGGACAATAACTCCTTCAAAGCTGGAAATATTTACAAGTCCAGACTTTTCAGACTTGCAACAGCGTGTAATGAAAGGTCCTGATGGCACCAATATTTCGGATTTTAATGGACATATATTTCTGAAGGAGTATTCAAGCTCTGGAAAGCGCATTTCAAAAATGGTCTTTGAGATTTCACATCCTACAAGCAGGTGTCCGTTTTCGCTGAGTATATCCGAATCCAGGAATTTTCCTTTGAGCCCAGACGCACTACATGGAAAAACAGTATTTATCCCTTCAAAATGTCGGAGATCAATTACCTTTTCAGCAAAACGAACCTGCAGGTCACCGAAAATTCCACTGGCTGCAAGCCTCCTTATAACTAAGGAGAGCCAGGAAGGCTCAGGGGGAACGACGTCAAGTACCTCTATATTAAGAATACTAGAAGGATCAGGTTTATGAACAAATGTAACGTGTTTGTCCAAGCCTATAAAAATTATAGTATTAACCTTGCCTGAGCAGAGGTTTACTGCAGTCTCAATCAGAAGGGGACGATTCCTTATATTCAGTTCCTCATCATACTTTATCACTTCTTCTCCAGAGGCAATGAGTTCAAGGTATTCAACTTTTCTGAGCAATCCTTCCCCGCTTTTTTTCACATAATAAACCTCATAATTGGCACTGTAGGTATCAGAATTTTCCTTTTCGACGATGAGGTAGTCAGTCAAAAAGTAAATAAGTTCTTCAGCAGCTGAATTAGTGGATCGCTTCACACCCACACGTTTATATTCGTCAGGAAAAATCATAGGTAGCTGTTGTTTTAAGTGGTTATTGAATTCTTTCAAATATGTCATAGATCTGATTATTCTTTACTTACTCTGAACTTTCTTCCTATGAGCCACAAGTCCACCATCAATAAGTATCTCTAGTAGGAAATCCGGCAGTTTGTTTCCTTTGAATATACTTTTTCCGGAAACTTCAACCTCACCTTTTAACAGATCAACTCTGATCTCACATCTATCCTGACATTCGACATCTGCTTCCATGAGAGGCAATCCAACATTTATTGCATTTCTGAAAAAAATCCTTGCAAAGGACTTTGCTATAACGCAGGCTACTCCGGCATATTTCAAAGCAAGGGGAGCCTGTTCTCTTGATGAACCACAGCCGAAATTTCTTCCTGCAACAATAATATCTCCATGTTCAACTCTTTTTGCGAATTCCGGGTCGATGCCTTCCATTGCATGGGCTGCAAAAACCTCCATATTCTTGGTCCGCAGGTATTTTCCTGGGATAATCACATCTGTATCAATATCGTCTCCGAATTTCCAGACCCTACCTATGATAGGATTTATCACTAACAGTCACCTATTGATATGTTTTTATTATAGTATATCTAACTTTACATTGTAAAATTAAATTCATTTTTGCACTGTAGTGATCGATTTTCACCTAAGTCCAAACCAGTTTAATAATTCTTAACTTACCATTTTTGGGTCGTGTCAATGAGTTTTAATCAATTCCAAAAAAAAGATCTCAACAAAAATTTGAGCAAAACGCAACGAGATTCCTGTACTCACTGATTTCAGCACCTACAAAATAAAACTCACATTTGTATCTTTAAATTCACACTGCAGATGTCCACACATGTATAATTTATCTGCTTATTTGCCCAATAATTTTCCTTAAAGGCCGGATAAACATTTAAATTACTACCGTATTGAAGAAATGGATATCATTTCTGTGGACATCTGCAGAATGTCGGTTGAAATCTCTTCCGAATTAATATTTCAACTATATAAACTATTATCATAATGAAATTATATCAAACTTGAACATTTACCAATAACTAAAAAAACAATTTCAGCAATTTCGTCTCCAACTGATTGAAGACATTTGTATTCTCTTTTAAGATCAAAATTATTAAAAATTTTCATGAGTAGAAGTTATTGTTAAGAGATTTAAATTCTTCAATGCTCAAAAACAGAGGGAGTTTATCTAAATTCTCTCTATTATACCGATAGCATCAATACTATGAGATAGCTAATCTGACCATAGATATAACTAAATTGTTCAATTCCAAAGCGAATCACATCCCGATTAAAGAAGTTTGTGGCATCATCTCTGCTCATGATACCTTGGAACTTGAAGAAATGGGATAACAGTGAATGTTTTTGGGAAAATATTTCCAGTATAAGCAAAATTTTGAATTGTAACTAGGTTGTTTGAGCTGTAAGAACATTGAAAAATTAAAAAAAAGATTTAAAACGAAATTATTTCATGGTGAATGATTTGATTTTGGAAATGGAAAAAAGGCAATTATGAAGCTTTTAAGCTTCAAAGTTCAGTCCCTATTTCCAAATGTCTAGAAGCCTGTATGCCCGCATTTTGAACCATTTCATTTCTAAGAATCTCGAGATAAGCTCTTGATTCTGAGAGTACTTTAACACTATTGTTTAGTCTGGTTAAAAAACCTATATGAGTGTCAAGATCTTCGTTATTTCCCTCTTCAGGAATTTCTTCAATTGGTAACAATCCGCCATTTAATTCAATAGCGAAAAGTACATTGTTTATCATTAGATCAAATTTTGATATACTTTTATCAAGCACTACACTATGGTGAGTTTCATAATTTTTCAGGCTCAGAAATTTTCCTGAGAAGTCATTTATTCCTTCTTTAGTTGTGTTATGAATTGACTTTTTGAGTTGCTCGAGTATTTCAATCATTTTATGCACTCCTTTTCAAAAACTAAGAGGTGCAGATTTGGGGGTCTGCTTTTTTCTATCCTTTCTGAAATTCAATAAAGATATTCCACAAATGGATAAAGATTCAGAATTGGGGGTCTGCTTTTTCTTTATCCTTCTAGAAATCCAGCCATGTCCACGATTTACTGAAAACGGTGAACACAAAAATTTCTCTGCATTTTCCGCAAATGCAGAAATAGTACTCGCTTTTATAGAATTGATCAGTAACTCCTAGAAACAAGCTGAAATCCAATACAAGAATATTCCAAAACCGTATAAACCTTGAAGAAATTAAGTTCCCGATTTTATTTAAGTAAATAAATTGGCATAAATATATTATTTATATAGTAAATATCGCCAAGGCGAATAATCATTAAATTTTAGACAAATGTAAGAGGAACCATACGTTCTTGGATAGAATTTCGCACATAAATTCAGCATCATTTTATCATCGATGAATTACCTAATTCTTATGACGGAACGAAGAAGCTCACAAACTTTAGTTAACAGTTAGCTCACAATCAAGTGTAACTTAATCACGAGCTATCATGCAGAGTAAAAAATAAAAATAAGGAGCCTCTCCTGATATGGAAACTGGTACAAACATCCCCGATGATTTGAAGCAGGCGGTACTTGAGATAATAAAACCTACAGTAGCTGAAAGAAGAAATCTCATTGGGATTCAGGAAGAATTAGCCACAGAAGTGAAAGCAGCAGCTGAGAAACTAGGTGCACCTGATGTGCTTGTGAAAATGGTAGGTTCCGCTGCTAGAGGCACGTGGCTTTCAGGAACTCACGACATTGATACCTTTATATGCTTTCCAGAGGAGACGCCCAGAAAGGAACTGGAAACCCTGGGAATGGCAGTTGCCAGAGAAGTGGCAAAGCTTGCAGAATATGCAAAAGATTGCCACGCTGAGCATCCCTACCTGAATATTGTATTTAAAGGTTTTGACGTGGATTTAGTTCCGTGTTTTAGGGTTTCATCAGCTTCCCATATTAAATCTGCAGTGGATAGGACTCCGTTCCATAACGATTTTGTTAAAGCCCGCATAAAGGGATTTGAAGACGAGGTGCTGCTTCTGAAGCAGTTTATGCGAGGGTGCGGAGTCTACGGATCAGAGTTGAAAACTCAAGGCTTTTCAGGCTACTTGACCGAACTCCTGATAATTCATTACGGTTCATTTGAAAATACAGTTAGAAAGGCCTGCTTCTGGAAACCTGGAGAGAGAATAGATATAATGCAACATTCAAAAATAAAACACGACGAACCCTTGGTCATAGTGGATCCAACAGATCCCAAACGGAATGTTGCAGCAGCTCTTTCCCTTGATAAATTTTGCATGTTTATAGACTTTTGCAGGGATTTTTTAAAAAGTATGGAAATTAAATTCTTTTTTCCTGCATGTTTCTTGCCTCTTAAGGACAAAGAAATCCTCCAGCGACTCGAAAATAGAAGGAGCACACAGCTTGTAGTCTTCTTCAGGACCCCGGACATAGTCGAAGATGTGCTATATCCACAGCTGTATAAAATGGAGCGTTCAGTAGCTGCCCTTTTGATGGAATATAAGTTTTCTGTGATTAAAACTGGGGTCTGGTCAGGGAAAAATGAAACCTTAATTATGCTCGAACTTATCTCAGGTATCCTTCCAAACGTCAAAAAACATATTGGTCCACCTATCTGGGTTAAAGAGCATGCTGAGAAGTTCAAAGAAAAATACGATAGAGCCAAGGAAGTTTTTGGGGGTTATATTGAAAATGGAAGATACACCGTTGAGATCCAGCATAAATATCCAATAGCAAAAGAGCTTCTTGAAAAACAGCTTATCAACTGCTCCCTTGGGAAAAATGTGAAGCATAGCGTTAATGAAGGCTTTAAGATTATGGAAAATGCTGAGATATGCACATTAAAGGATCCAAATTTTAGGGTTTTTTTAAGTAAATGGTTGTGAAAATTAACCATAAAATGTAAGAATAGACCCTATCCACAAAGTAATATTTAACCTCATAATGCACCTTATTCACCTGCATCTACTGTTACTTTATCCTGTAAAAATGTGGAAATCGTGTCCTTAAGTAATTGATCATATCTAAAAAACGAGCCTATCTCTTTTTTTTGGGATAATGTTGGAGAGAATTTTGTGTTCCTTTATTTCAACAAATAATTGACAAAACTAGATTTCAAATTAATTATGCTAGTTGAATCCCCCTTCCGTTATGAAGCAAAAAACATTATTAATAGTCGCCTTCACTAAGATTAATTGAGTAAATTTCGGTGAGCTTATTTTTATATTATCATTGTTTTGAATTTGTTTAATCTCTCTAGTGCTTATTTTAAGTCTGTTTCACGAAGAAAAACAAAGCAAATATTCCTATCAAGATACCAAAAAATGCACCGCCAATAATGACTTTAACTACAAAATATACTGCTTGCTTCACCTTAATTCTGTCATCGAGCATGCAAACAACAATCACTAAACCGTCGAAAGCCATCAAATACTTAGTTTTTGTATTAATTTAAGCGATCAGATTGATCTTATATCTCAAAAAGATGATCTTATGAGCTGCGGGAGGAATACTACAGCCCAATGGAAAGTTTCATAGAAGGTGGGGAAACCTATAAATTAGAACTAAGTTTGATTTATGATATATCTTTTGGATATATTCTAAATAGCACTAAGTTGAACTAGTTAATATTCAAATTACGTGATCTTTATCACATGAATTATAACATCGGGAAGCCTTTCCAGCATCCTGCTATTGGGCAGCATTCACAGTTAACGGACTATAAAAATTAGTGCTTGCTTTGATCGGGAGTGCATATTGTGGAGCATCATCCTGCTCGTTTAGGTATAGTCATCTGATTAAATTATCCCACAGCTGTTTATCTTCAGCTAGATTCGATGGCATAGATTGATCAAGTGCTTTGAACAAAAAACTGGATGTTCTGGAAGAACATCAACTTGAAATTAAAAGTTAATAAGTGTAAATGAATAAATGTTAGATCATTATGGTGTATGACAAAAAATTTAGAAAATGATTGAACACAGAAAAGTTCGAGAGATGAATTTTTGGATCGGAGCAGGTAATTGAGGAGTTGAGCTTATTAATAAAGTAAGCGAGCAAAAATTCAATGTTCAATTAATCCAGAAAAACAAAGCAAATATAGAGATAATACTTAAAATCGATTATGACGCTTTCAATGATAATTTACTCAGTAACTGGTCGTTAGTACCTTATATCAGATATGGACATGTTTTTGATCTATTTGCTCGCAATACCTTGAAAGGTTTTGCTATATTTGTGAAGGACTGGGAAAATCCCAAACTTGCTTATCTAGTGGAGATAGCGATAGAGAGAGAAAGTCAAGGGAAAGGATATGGATATTATCTCTTACTGCAATCACTACTTCATCTAAAAAAGAACGGAGTATCTAATGTTATTTTAACAGTTGACCCAAACAATTCGCGGGCTCGACATATTTATTGCGATAAATTTGGATTTGAATTTGTAGAATATCGAAGAATGAATATGGACAAGGGCGTGATAGAATGTTCCTAAGATTAGACTTGGGAAATTGGCTCAGTAATTCTCATCTTGTCTAACTCTAACCAACATAGATACCTTTGCTGTTCAAAGCTATCGTTTATTATACCACAGGATAAAGTGAAAAAAGAAGGGATGTTCTATTAAAAATAGATCAATTCAAGACAACAAAACTTTTAATCAGTTGATGACCATGCCTTTCTCTAACCATTGCAAATTTATCTAGAATTTTCTCCCTTATTCCATCTGCATCATTGACAATCAACTCGAAATTTTCGTTTTTGTCATCTGAAACCGTAACCAGTTACATACGGTCAAACAGAAATTCATAAATCAGAGAGATATTGAATGGGTATATTCTACTTGTGTCTTGCAAAGTCACAGAATAAATATAGGGTTATTATTTTACTGAAGAAATATTATTCAACTTTCAAGTTATAATAAACAATGGCTGCTAACAATAGAGGTATTTATGGTAGTTCTTCTAAAACAAGCGCATATTTTTCCACCAAGCAAGTAAGAATTCGTGTTTCATGTATGCCTGAAGGCCAGAGTTCAAGATCAAGTGACTTGGCCTTCGTAGCTTTTTGCCTCCTGCTTGATCTAAGGCATAGAAATACCAAGTGCCATATCAGTATTTATTCCGTACATTCCCTTCCCGATAAAAACATAAGGATCTGCCATTTTTTTTCAAGGCTTCAGAACTTCCCTAAATTAGGGGCCAGATTGAGTTTTTTATCTTTCAGCGAGATTTTATCGCCAGAAGTTTTCCAAGTTATCTGTTTTCGATTTTATTCAGGAAAGATTTGCAATAATTTCTTCGATTTCCCCAACTCCTGCACTCCTTACTGTTATTTCTTCCCTGCTGTGAACCCCTAAATTAAGTTCCACAGCCCTTTTGATCTGAGGTTGGACCCAGACAGAATGATTTTGGATCTAGGGAACTGTGCCCAGGGTTTTCAGGAGGGCAAGACCCACAACATCATTTTTTGCTATCACATCCGAACTTGCCAGCACGATATCAGGCTCTCTTAAAGTTCCTATGCTAGGTCCGTCGGTAACAAAGCATTTAGTAGCATCCGATATATAAAAGTCAGGCCTGTAAACAAGGTTTGACTCGGCAATCATATTCCCAAAAAGCATATCCCAATTTTGTCCATGAGGAAGTTGTCGTCGGTCCCAGTCTGCGGTGATGCTTATCTGTGACTTGAGACCCATCGTAAACGTTGCATTCCAGTGGGTCTTGATCACTGGCAGAGCGATCAAGTAATCAATTGATTCCAAGAACTCAGGCACTTCGAACCCATATGCCCATGAGTAAGTTCCCTTTGGCTCCACACGTCAACGTTTCATGTGATCAAAAGTCAGAATTTCGTCTACCCCTTCGGTTTCTGCAACTCTCCAAAGCCCAAGCTCCTTAAGCACTTTTTCAGTGTCCATCGGAGTCATCGACTTTTCAGCCACAATTATCTTTTGGGGGTTATATTTATAGACTTCCCGGATAGCTCCCCTCAATACTTCGGGATTTGTTGATCCTGGAGGCAGGTCTGCAGTGTTTGCATTCGGCCGAATCATCACAGTAGATCCTTTTTTTATTTCCAGCCCTCCTGCTAACTCCACTGCTGTTTTTACGGATTCCATGGTATTTTTATTTCTAGAAAGTCCAATGATCACCATACTAAAGCATCTGAATAGTAATCGTAGCCGGAATATAAATTTCGCCGTTAATTGAATCGTTCAAGCTGTCCATTGTAGTTCCACTCCCGCCCACACGCTGAAAATGATTGAAAGCGTGGACAGTTTCCGCAGAAACAGCGGCTCTAAAACGTTTAGCTATCTAATGATCCCCTTCTACATCGATTATTTTTGCAAATGCCAAATATATCCTGTTTGTCATTGATTCGCCAGTAAATGCAGCTTTCAGAGGCTATCTTAAAATTAAATTCGATTTGACAATTTGGATAGGACTTACGCATTTGAACTGAAATAACTGTAGTATTAAACCATTAAATGTCTAAATACAAATTAAACAATGATATTTAATATACTTGAATTATACCTCAAGTGAGTAAATGCTATGTATAAAGTACTATTTTATAAGGTCAATGCATACCTGAATTTCGGAACAATTTACTATCTGAATTTGAAATTAGAGTTGTACATTATCCAAATGTAGAAAAGAGTTGAACCTTGAAGCAGCCTTTAATATTATCCTTGGAACTCATAGATATATCCCCGTAATTTGAAATCTGTTTTGCCCTATATTATGGTCAGATATATCGTTTATAACGTACATGATGTCTGACATTAAAACTATTAAAATATAGGTTAATGGCAGTGAAATAATTCTTGTTGTCAAAACCAGTTATAGATTCTGAAGTTATATTCATCTCAAAAGTTCAAACAGTTATAAGATTTTGTCGAAAGCCCGACATTCAAATAACAAGAAAATGTAACCAAAATTAGTTCGAGAGACAGGATTTGAACACACGAACTCCAACGTAAATAAGCCAATATCTTTATAATTTTTATTTATATCTAGAACTTACGCATTTGAAGTACAAAACCAATAGTATTAAATTCACAACTTTCTAAATTTTGATTTTTAACTATAATGTATTAAGTACTTGATTTATGCATCAAAAGTGCGCAAGTTTACCCATATGAAAACACTTTCTCATTCTAAAAAATAAATTCTCAACGGAAATAAAGGGGTTAAATATTAGTATTATATTTTATACTTCTATTAAAGTTTGACGTAAAACAATTGGTGTTTGATTTTACCCCTGCTCTCTCCTTTTCAAAAAAGCTTTAATCAGCCTCTAATATAACATACTAAAAGAGTCGATTTAAATGCATTCTTATTATGGGTTAATATTTCCACTATCTTCGTTTCATCTTCAAATATCTTGGTAAAGCCTTAATTATCCTCAAAGCCTATGATTCCCAAAGGCTTCAAGCTTCGCAGGGTTGCTAAAATTGCTTCAGGGGAAGTTGCTAAGGGAAAATACTAAAAAGAGTTAAGAAGAATGTTCTGAGGGTGTTTATAATGGAACAAGATACTTTTAGGACGTTGAATGTGATTGCACTGATAGAATAACTGCCTCCGAAATATAAAGAAGTATTGGATGAGTTAATAAATTTCAATTTTGAAGATTCGATATCCTTAGATAAAATTGAACTCCGGAAATTACTTACCCAAGCCTTCCTAATTGGATACGACAGAGGGAATATTAACAGAGAAGAGAAGGAATGAAAGAGTGTCAAAATTTGGAATAATATTCAAAACTGGAGATCCATAGACCCTGAAAACTATGAGACAAATAAAATTCTAACAGTAGATGAAGCAGATCCGCCAAATGATGAGATAAGTATGAAGAAATCTTGAGTGAATTAACTGAATGTGAAGAAGAAGCTTTAGATAAATGATGAAGCTTGGAATGCAAGCTGAAAGAATCTGAAATTCCGTATGAAATTTTACGGATATAAGGAAGAGTACAGATTCATCAGGTCTGAAAATGTTCAGATGAAGGCTTTGATAATGCCAAATCACATCTTCCCAGATATAACTTATAAAAATGATAAAGTTTAATGCGAGGAGTGCGATTCGAACGCACGAACTCCTACGAGAATAGGCTCTGAACCTATCGCCTTTGACCTAGCTGGGCAATCCTCGCATATTGAGTTTACTTTTTCAAAAAAAGATGTTATCCTATGTTCAATTATAAATCCATCACCATTGATTGGGCTGAACAACCATCCATAATCTAACTCATTTTGCAGCAGCAATAGTATTGCTATTTGTTCTTATACCTTATCCTTGAAAACCCTTTCTGAAGACTACATATATCCTGGACTCCCAGATAATTTTCTTTATCAGGGAAGTAGATTTTAAAACTAAAATCCGAAAGTAGGTGCTAGGAAGTTTATGTGAATTTATGAAAGAGTTAGAAATTGATGAAATAATTCATCCCATCAATTTCAGGATCAGAGCTTTTTGAGAATGCAGGCGATTTTCTGCCTCTACAAAGATTGCTGAGTTTGGGCCATCCATCACTTCGTCTGTAATCTCGAGACCTCTTCTGGCTGGCAAGCAGTGCATAACCATTACGTCAGGCTTTGCAAGGCCAAGGAGTTCGGTGTTTACCTGGTAAGAAGCAAAGTCTTTCAGCCGTTTTTCCTGTTCGGCTTCGTCACCCATAGAAATCCAGACATCCGTATAGATAATGTCTGCGTCCTTTGCTGCAATTTGAGGGTCATCCGTGATCTCGAATTTGCCTCCGAGGAATTTTGCCTTTTCAAGAAATTCGGTTTTAGGTCTGTATTCCTTCGGACAGGCTACTGTAAATTCCATTTCCATAATTGCCGAACCAAGTAAAGCTGAGTTGCAAACATTGTTTCCATCTCCTATCCAGGCAAATTTCAGGCCTTTAAACCTGTTTTTGTACTCCATGATGGTCATGAAATCGCCCAGGATCTGGCAGGGGTGTTCCCTGTCAGAAAGCGCATTGATTACAGGTATAGTTGAGTAGTTGGCTAGTTTAGTTACTGTTTCGTGACTCATGACCCTGGCTATTAATCCATGAAGGTAACCGGAAAGAGTTCTTGCGGTATCCTCAATAGTTTCACCTCTTCCCACCTGAATATCCTTGGGATTCAGGTAAAGGGAATGCCCCCCGAAATCTGTCATAGCAACCTCAAAAGATACCCTGGTTCTAGTAGAGGATTTTTCGAAAATCATTCCTAGACTCTTGTTCTTCAGGTACTCAGTAGACTCTCCCGCCTTGCGCTTTTCCTTCAGGTCCATAGCTGATTTGAGGAGTTCGTATATCTCCTCCCTGGACAGATCAGTTATCGAAAGTATATCTCTCTTCATCATTTCAATCCCGACTTGGTTCTGGCTGAATTATAACTTTATATTACCACATAGTACTTATTTGAAAGCCGTACGCTTGTATAACTTTTGAAACAGTCAGCTTCTAAGTTCTTTCATATGATCGATTCTCTTCTGGATTAGAGCAGCAGTTCCAATGTCTTTCCGGAAAAAAAGCTTACCACGAACATTTTCAAGAGCATTCTGGGCAATTTTTTCAGCTGCATCGATAGTTTCCGCACATCCTACGAACGCAACGGCGCGGGAGCCAGTAGTATAAATTTTCCCGCCTTTCTCACAAACACTGGCATAATAGACCAAAGCTTTTCCTAGTTCCTCTACAATTACTTCGCTATCCTTTTCAGGATTATCAGGATAGCCTGCAGGGACTGCATACTTACAAACCGTAGCTTTCCTGCTGAATTTTACAGGCAGTTTCCCAAGGGTCCCTTTAACCATAGCAAGCATGATTTCCACAAAATCTGTTTCAATGATGGGAATTATGTTCATGGCCTCAGGATCTCCGAATCTAGCATTGAATTCTACCACCTTGGGGCCGCTAGCTGTAAGGATAAATTGCCCGTAAAGGATTCCAATATATTCCGTTTTTGTTTCCTCATAAAGTGCTTTTACAGTACTCTTCATGATTTGTTTTGCCTTTTCGAGATCTTCAGATAGCATAAACGGTAGGATTTCCTCTGCATCTATATATGAACCCATGCCACCTGTGTTTGGGCCCAGATCACCTTCATAGGCTCGTTTGTGGTCCTGCACTGCAGGGACGAAAACAAGGCTTTTGCCATCCACCAGAGCTTGTAGGGAAAACTCCTCTCCTATTAAGCGTTCTTCGATAACAACAGCTCCTTTCTCAAGAAGCATACTCGTGTACTCCTTGGCAGCTTCAATGTCAGGAAGCTGATCCCCCATAATTTTTACCCCTTTACCTCCTGTCAAACCAGATGGTTTGACTGCAACATCACCCAGTTTCTCGATAAAAGCATGGGCAGATCTTTCCTCTGTGAAAACTTCGTAAGCAGGGCAACCTTCAATTCCATATTTTTTCATGAAATTTCGTGCCCAGGCCTTATCAAACTCGATAATTGCACAGGTTTTTTTAGGCCCAATTACAGAAATTCCGGCTTCCCAGAGAGCATCTGAAATTCCTGCTGCGAGCGGAGCTTCAGGCCCTATAAATGCAATATCTATGTTTCTGGATTTTGCATACCCAATGACTTTTTCAACATCTGTTTCATTCTCAAGCAAAAAGTCCTCACAGAGGGCAGCAATTCCTGGATTTTTTTTTGCCATTACCGCATAGATGGAGGGTTTATGCTTGCTGTTCTTGATTCCTTCGGCAATTACGTGTTCTCTTCCACCACTACCGATAATTAAAATCCTCATTTTCATTCTCCTTTTTAAAAAAATTACTTCACTACATTATGATTGGGTTATAATCTAGGGCGATAAATAATTCCGATAGGAAAAGGTAGTGAGTTTTCAGTCCTCAAAACCTCTCAATATTATTTTGCCCAACATTTCACAAATGTGCAAATATGTAAAATTTTGTTGCCTATTTACCCACTATTCTTCATAGAAAGAAAGATTAATTTTTAAGTTACTATAATATTAAGAAAATAGATAATATTCTCGTATAAATCTGCAGCAAGTGGGTTTTAAGGAACATGTTTTCATTAATATCAGTGTATTTTTGATTAGCAATACTTATTAATCCGGAATATAATGAAAGAATTTCTAGTTCTCCATTTATTCTGATAAATATCTTCTCATTGTTAGACTCACATTTATATTTAAATTATGTTTCTTAACTTGTTTCGAAACTTGACTTTCCGTTTCCTCAAACAGTGAAGTTCTTAAGATTTTTTTGCCAAAATATAATTGGAAATATTCATAATTTAATGTATTTTTAGCTGATTGAATGAATGAATCAAAATCCATGTAAAATCACTAAAAAGATATTCAGAAGTTACAGTACTTTTTAGTAGCTCAATTAAAGCTCAAAAAGCTCTATAAGGACAGAACGCTAGAACAAAGTAGTTACTAAAAATTGGTACAAGAACAGCGAATCAAAACTTAAAAGATGTTCAGATCCGTTTAATGGTAGCAATAAGTAAAAGAGGGAACTATCTGAAAAATTATAGCCGTAGTTGCATTGAATCCTCATAACTCCAGTCTTGATACAATACTTTATTATTTAATATATCATTAAAGCGATGTAAGATAACTTGTAAAAAAATCAAAACAATAGTTAGAAGAATTCATATGAAAGCTAAAAATACTTATTCAACTAAGATATCTTTAACAGAAGCTGAATATATTTTTATATTTATTCATTCAGATCTCTTCAATTTAGAAAAGTGAGTGTCACTACTTTTAACTTAATAGATCGCTTGCACTTACAAGAGGGAAAAGCTCTGCTCCTTCTTCTTTTATCTTTTCCTTTGCCCCTTCTTCTCGGTCTACAACACTAATTATATGCTTCACACTGGCTCCAGCTTCCCTGACAATTTTGATTGCATCTCTGACAGAACCTCCAGTTGTAGTAACATCTTCGAGCATTACAATCTTGTCTTCTGGTTTAATATCACCTACAAACCTGCTTTTAGTGCCGTAGTCATTCGTAGCCTTACGAACTATAAGCAATGGAAGTTCTGTTTCCATCGAAACAGCTGTTGCCAGCGGCACGCTCCCCAATTCAATTCCTGCAATTGTGCTTACATCCATATCCTCGATCTTGATTGCTGCTTGTCTGGCTATAAGCTTTAGGGTTTTAGGATCAGTACTAGCTTTTTTGATATCTATATAATACTTGGTTTTCTTCCCTGAAGTAAGCGTGAAGTTACCATATCGAATAGCTCCGCAGCCTTTGAGGGCTGCGATAAGTTCTTGTTTTTGAATATCCAACTCTTTCTTTGTTTCTGGTTTTAATTTGCTCATGATTCCACCTGTTACTGCTTTCGTTGCACCATTAATTATCATCATTATCATTATCATTATCATATCTATTATTTCTGAATCTTCAGAGAATTTTTATTCATTTTTCTCAGATTATTTTACCTCAAAATTGTATTGATTTAAATGATTTTACCAGGGTTCTTTCTTTACCCCTATAAAGTATCCTATTATGTTTGTGGCAAGATGAAGCAGAGGTGTTATTATAAGGACTATTATCGTTACATTGGGAGTAAAATTGCTCATAAACCATTCTGGGGATATGAGGTATACGAAAACCCAAGATCCTATTACAAAGTCCAGCTGATCTACAAGTGGGAAGGGAGCGCCTCTTTTCAGATTCATTCGACGCTTGAAAAAACTCTTGAACAGATCTCCAAGAAGTGAACCGCAGGAAAGAGCGAAGACAACTTTTAGTGCGTAAATGTAGTTCTGGCCAAAAGATGGTACATCAATTCCCAAAATTTTGAACCCATTTGAATTGAGCCATATCTGAATACTGCCTGTCAGAACTCCAAAAAAAATTCCTGAAAAAAAGCCCATGTAGGTCTTTCCATCTCCTATGATTCTTCTTCCATCCTTTAAAAACCTGCCTCCGTCAATTGGCTTCCCGCCACCAAAAATAGCTGCAAAGGAATTGGGAATGTAAGCTGGAAACATAAGCCAGAGTGCTTTAATTATCAGATCGATCATGTTATAAACTCTTTATTTTGGTTTTATTTCTTTCTTTTGGAAAAACTTAACTTATTTTCATATATTTACCAATTCTCTGTGTTTTTAAGTTTTGAAGGGGCGGAAATTACACATCTATAAGCTGATTTTTATAGCTAAATAATATATTTTTTCTTTTAAGAGAAAGAAGCTTAAAACCTCTAATCTCTAGCAAAGAATAGTAGGCATCAAATCCCACTGTATTTACTATGCAATCCCACAGATTAACAACATGTTCCACTAATAATGTTACTTCTTCTCGTTGCAAAAACTAGCCAAAAGGAGCTAGATATAGTGGACTTCAATAAATTTCTGATCTTTATTGGTCATTTTGTATACTCCGCTTATAAGCATATGATAAAATTTAGGGATTTAATAAACTTCTCAATAGTTAATACACGTATTGTGATACTCTTGAATACCGTATAGGCATAGGAAAACATTTAAAAAGTGTAAGCATTGTGTGTAATGACTTCAATTATAAATATTCAAAATTTCTAACTTAAGCCAAACTCTAAAACCATAAAAAAATCCACAGGAATGTAAGAACTCAATCTATATTATATAACCACGGGGAAAAAAATCACAGTAATAAACTGCAATTTTATAAATCTGCTCTCTTGAGCGAATAGAAAGGGCAATACACTGCCGGGCCACAACTCTGCATAGGCACTATTCTGAGTGGTAAAAATTTTTTCCGCATTTCCTCTGTTCCTGTTTTTTTAAACTTATAAGTCAGCCATGGAAAGTGCAAAAAAATAAGGAAGAAATGAGTTTAGGGTACATTTTTGCCTTGGTTTTTGTTTTTCCCGTGATTATAGAATTTCAAGTGACTTGATCATAAACAATAACTTTTGAAAACACAATTATTTCTTAAAAGTGCAATTAATTCAAATACTTTTGAACCGACATTCTGCAGATTTACACAGATTTATAATTCGTTTGTCTATTTAACCAAATTATCAATTAAAAGTAACTATTCAGTCTACCAAATATCAGTTAGTAGGATCTGTTTCGGCGCAGTAAATACTTCTGATTGTTAACTGCTGGATAAATGAAAAAATGATCAATAACCTACAGTTAAAGAAAAAAATCCTCCCTAAATTTGCTCAATGAATCTTGGAAAAGATTGCTATCTGTATTGTTTTACCAGGTTGAATCGTTACCATTAGAAAGTAGATTAATTTTTATGCTACTATCATATTGAGAAAATAGATGACATTATTTTGTTCGTCTGAGAAAGTGAATTTGAAAATACTAATTAGCTTTTAAAAGTATAATTAATTAGTTAGTTTACCATAGAAAATTTAGAGAAACGTCTATTTTCATGAGGCATATATATGCACTTTATGAGCATATGACAAAATTGAGGATTTTATCGAAATCCTCTGTAATAAATTTATCACTGCAGGAAAACTTCAGGTTTCGTTTCATCTGCAGATTACAGGCTTTAAAAATAACGAGTTATTCTGAAAGAAACAAGCAGTCATATTATCAACTTTCCGCAGATATACATAGGAATGTCATCTGTTTCCTAAATATGAAAGTAGCTTACAAATTAATTTAAATGTCGATCGAGAATAGGTGAGTAAATAAACAAACAAATTATACATATTGTGCATATAAAGAATATCGAATATCACCTGGTAATTACTCATTTCTTCAATTTAAATCCGTTTAAATTTTACTGACTCAGAGATATCAGTAAATACTTACCCCTTTCACTGAGTGTAGGTTCAGGATCTGATCAACCAGGTCTCCAGGAACTTTGCGGTCGGTAATGATTGTAAGCCTTGGGTTGTCAGTAAGGTAGGGGTCATCGGAGACAGCCTGCCGGATACTTACGTTGTTTTTTGAAATAATCCCTGCAACTTCTGCAAGAATACCCATATTAGCAGCATCTTCCGGGATAATAATAATCACTCCTAACCCAAGTGAGGGAGCAACATCTCTTAGAAAAGGGATTGAATGAATATTTTTAAAAATAGCACTAAAAAACTCATCTGAGATAATTGTCTTTGTGGTTGCGTCAACCACTCTCCTATCAACACCTGCTTCTCTTGCAAGCTGTGTATGCGCGATCTCAATATTTCCTGAAGTGACTTTTCCTTCCTCATTAACCTGAAATCCACGTTCAAATAGCAATTTGAGTACTTTTGCCTGTGCAGGGTATTTTTCAAATTTTTCTACTAACTTATTCCACATACAAACTTAATTAAAACTAGTTCCTTGATATACTTTCGTATTACAATCTACTCTCTTCGGAACAGAATTCTCGAGAATGGTAATTTTAGAATAGTTTTGGCGTTAATTCTTCCTGCGTTAATTTGATGTACCTACAGAACACGAACCTTTATATGGAAATTTTCAGTTCAGGCAGTAAACAAAAGCATAAAAAAACAAACTACCAGCTCCTTTTAATTACTAGCCTCAAAAAGGAAATCGAATCAGCTCTCAAACTTTGTCTAAAAGATCTTGCAGCTGAAATCAGAGTAATCGGTTTCTCTTGTAGGCACTGTGGAAAATGCTGCAGATGGGCTTTTGGGGATAACAGGGTAATGTTAATCCCTACTGAGATTGAAAAAATTCGGGAATTTACAGGCCTATCAAAACTTGAGATCGCAGGACCATTTGTCCCTGAAATAGTTCCACTAGATAGATTGGAAGAGAACGAAAACATAACGGAAGGCTTTTTAGGAGCTTCTGAAGAAACAGGAGTTTCGTTTTCCCCTGAGATTCTTGAGCTTATTCAGGAAAATATCGATAGAGATGGAAATATTCATGCTTTTGGATGGATGCTCAGACAGAATAGTAACTTGGACTGCATCTTTCTTGAAAAAAGCACAAGCAAATGCCAAGTTTATCCGGTACGTCCAATGCTCTGCAAAACTTACCCTTTTTATATAAAATATCTAAAACTACATACTTGCGAATGCGAAGGTCTTGGATATCCAATTTCTGCAGAAGACAGCCAAGAACTGGCAGAAAACCTCTTTTATAGGTATGTTTCAGAGCTTGAGGACATGCTTGCTATGTATAAAGAATTTGTAAATTTCAAAAAAGGTGAAAAAGGCCTGGAGCTTGCAAAGAAAAAATTGGTAGATAGCACATGCACATACATAGTCCACGACAGCACAGGAAATTATAAATTTATAGATTATTAGCAGCAAAGTAAGCTGTAAAATTACTGATAATATTTCCATTATTTTATGCGCTTTTATCGTTTTGTATGCTTGCAAGATCTTTATATTTCAGTCAAATACCCTCATTGCTTATTGTAGTGATGAAACTTTCCCGAAAATCACTAGTTATTGAATCATTTATAGAGAATTTTGGACAAACACTAAATTTAATCATATACTTTATAAATTTATATAAATGACTCGTGATGATTAGAGGTTTATCGAAATTCGATATATTTTAATCCACATTTGTAGAATATTTAGATAAACTTCCAATTTTCATGGATCAGTTTACATATCATCTATAACCAAGTCAAGAAATTTAGCGATTTATCGGAATTCTCTGTACTCTAAAATAAAACTACTAAACCTAGAACATTGTATCTATAATAAAAGATATAAAATAGTTGTTGTTCTATGAAATCTCATAATTTTTTTAGACTATTAAATAAACAATTATTTGAAAAAGACGTTACTTTAAATTGGCAGAAAGTAATTTTTTGGGTTTGATTAATTTGTACTAATAGTGATCATAAACATCTTTGTGCTGATTCTGACCAAAATATTTTCCCTCAAGATTATGTAGATTATGAGAAGTGCCAAGACAAGATAAATCTTTGGAGAGTACTCTGAAATTAAAAAAGGTATCGAGTGATGAACTTTGGAATGATGGAGGATACATTGAAAATTTTGATGAGGTACAGCTTCCGATGTCATTAGAATACCATGTCGAAAATTAAGGAAACCCAGAATGAAAAGAAGCAAAAGCTAATGAAAATATTTGATTTTAAATAATTCTATTATATCAAAGTGGTGGCGCAAAACTACTCAGTTGCTTGCAGTTGGGTGAAATAACTAAATTTTGATTTATGCATGCTTTGAACCATCAATTAGATTTATTTAATATAACGAGCCAGTTATTCCTCATGGGCGAATTATCTGGTAATGAAAATTGGCCGATGACAGTTTCCGAAAAAATCTTCTCGAAAGCCTCCGGAAATCCAGTAAAAGCCGGGGATTTCGTGTTGGCCAATGTAGACCTAGCAATGGTGCACGATATTACAGGTCCTCTGGCAATTAAGGGATTTTACGAGATAATGAATGACAAAGAAGAGAAGAAAGTATGGGATCCTAAGAAAATAGTGATCATATTCGACCACCAGGTTCCTGCTGACTCCATTAACGCCACAGCAAACCACATAATGCTCAGAGAATTTGCTGATGAACAAGAAATTTTAAATTATGATGTATATGAGGGAGTATGCCATCAGGTTCTTCCAGAGAAAGGGCACGTTTTGCCAGGAGATCTAATAGTTGGCTCTGACTCACATACTTGCGCATATGGAGCTTTAGGGGCATTTTCCACAGGCATCGGCTCTACTGACATGGCAGCTGTTTTTGCTACAGGCAAACTCTGGTTCAGGGTACCAAATACCTTTCATTTTGAAGTGGAAGGTATTTTACCAAGGCACGTTTACTCAAAAGACCTCATACTCTATCTAATAGGTGATGTTGGGGTAGATGGAGCTAGGTATATGGCAGCTGAGTTTGCGGGTTCAACAATTCGTTCTCTCTCAATTCCCGAACGCATGACCATATCCAATATGGCAATTGAGATGGGAGGAAAAGCAGGAATCATCGAAGCCGATGAAGTGACTGCAGCTTACCTTAAAGAGCGGATTTTATATTATGAATTTGATCCATACTGGAAATCCGATGAAAATGCTGAATATGCAGCCTTCCGGCACTATGACATCTCGGATCTGGAACCCCAGGTAGCTTGCCCACATAATGTGGATAACGTAAAACCTGTAACTGATGTCGAGGGCACAAAAATTGATCAGATCTTTGTGGGTTCTTGCACTAACGGCAGGTTCGAGGATATTAAGATCATGGCAGATATCATTGGAGACGAGCCAGTAGCAAAGGGTGTACGTCTCATTGTCGTCCCAGCTTCAAGGACAGAGTACATGAAAATTTTAAGGGCTGGATATATCGAAAAGCTTATGAACGCTGGTGCAATCATAGAATCTCCCTGCTGTGGGCCATGTATGGGCGGGTCTTTCGGTCTACTTGGTACTGGGGAAGTTGGTCTTGCAACCTCAAACCGAAACTTTAGGGGCAGAGAAGGGAGTGCAGAGTCATTTGTGTATCTCTCTTCCCCTGCAACTGCGGGTGCATCAGCCCTCACAGGAGAAATAACTGATCCCAGGAAGGTTTGAAAAACTTTCTGTTTACTCTCGAATATTTCCTTGTGTGTTTAAATAAAAAAGGGGTTTGAATGCAGAATACTGATTTGTCAATTTTAAACAGGGTATATGAAATAATTCTGGATAGGAAACAGAACTATGACGAGCGTTCATATGTCTGCAAGCTTTTGAACAATCACAAGGGTATGAATAAGATTCTTGAAAAAGTAGGGGAAGAATCGATTGAAACCATTCTTGCAGTCCGGAATGAAGACCATGCAGAGATCATTTCGGAAATTTCGGATCTGATCTTCCATCTCCTGGTATTACTCGTTGCAAATAATATTACTCTCGATGAAATTACCGCTGAGATGATTGCCAGACACGAAAGCATGAAACGAGACTGAAGTTTTTGGGAATTTGCTAAGAATAAATTGTATGTGCAAATAATAAAATATTTTTAAGAAATAATCTCTTTTCTAAATTATTTTCTGGAAATTTTTCCCACCTTTAATAAAACTACGAAAACTTTAAATGATTTCAATAAACCCCAAATTTCATATATTTTTATAAATTGGATATCAATAATTCGTTAAGAATCATAGGTTTATCAAAATCCTCTTTATTCTCAGTTGACTGTAATTTCGTTCAAGACATCAGTTTTTGACAGAGTCCCTTTGGGTATACCATTTATTGTTACAATAAGCTTTCCTACATTATATTTGTGGAAAAGTTTTATGGCATCGTAGAGTTGCATGTCCCCATCAACTGTGATAAGTTCAGTTGTCATGATATCTTTGACTTTTACGTTAGGTTTTCCCTGAGCAATGGCATGGGCAATATCTGTGTAGGTAATTATCCCTATGATCTTTCCCTTATCCTCCACAGGTGCTCCATGAACGTTGTTCCGTATAAAAAGCCTCGTTGCTTCCTGAATACTAGCATTCATATTAACAAGTAAAGGAGGGTATTTCATGTAGTGTTTAACGTGTTTTTTAGGAAGAGATATCATTTCGGTAATATTGAAAAGAATAGAGTTACTATTATCGTCCCGCCCTGTAACTTCTCCGCGAACTATCAGGCGGTTTACAGGCGTCGGACCAACTTGAATCTTATCATCTATCATAAAATCTTTTATGTTTCCTAGTATGCGTACTGCTCCGCTACAAGAATCGGGATTCCTGACGGTCGTAAAACTGATTTCAGCAGCTGTTACCCCATCAACAATTATAGTATTTCTGTATAGTGGCACCACGGATTCGTTATTAAGTTGCTGAATACGTAAAGCGCTATATGCTGACCCTGTAGGTTTGTAGCCGCCTTTTGGTCCGGGGACACCTTCCACCAATCCCAGAGCCTTCAACAGCTGCATCTGGTTACGAATGGTTCCAGAGTTGCGCTGAATTACCTCGGCAACTTCTTCTCCCTTTATTGCTCTATTCTTTTGTCTTTGCAAGTTGATTACTGCAATAATAATATCTTTTTGAATCTGAGTGAGTTCCATACTTCCACCATCAATTTCATATACTTTTATCAGGATGGTGTATAACACCTATATATCGATAAATGTATACTATCATATATATTTAACATAATTAATTATTATAATTCTTATTATAACTTACTATTACAAATATAAAAAGAGTCCGGTTATGTTTTGAGTATCCAGCTAGTTTTATGTCTTGTGTTAAGTTTATTACGAGAATTTAGAACAACAAATTTAAAACCTAGCAATAAATTTGGAGACTATATATATACCTGATGAGATCGTCAAAATTTAGAATGAATTTCAACGCTAATTGAATGCAATCAATCAAAAAAACCAGCGAATTATAAGAAATCTTTGAATTTGTATTAAGTAAATTGCCTTCATGAATCTTTGCGAAACTTTTGCTTGAACTTTTTGTTTTGATAAAACTCTTGGTCAGCAAAATTTATTACATGCTTAACAGAACCCAGAGTGTTAGACTATGATTATATTTGAGAAAATTCACACCGTTCCCACTTCCGAAGAGTTAATTAATAAAGCTTTTAAACGAGCAGCTAAAGCGATGTCCGGGAAAAACATAGAGAATAAGTATAGTCGGTTAAGGGCTAATGAGTCCATGATATTGACAGCAGCAAACATCTTTACAGATAATCTTGCAAATATAGTCAGGTGGTTCCCGAGTTTTGATCAATTACCCAGATTCTACTATAAACTTACAGATATTTTAGTAGGTGTCGAACAGCTCAAGATGTCCCTCGCATCCGTGGACTGGGCCAGTAAAAAAATTCATGAGGTTGCAAGGGTTTATGTAGTAAAAATCAGAAATTCGGACATTCCAGAACCTGTTCGAAAAGAAGCTTTAGGAAGGATTGCTTCCATTATTAAGTCAATCAACAAAGATCTTCTTTTTCTTAACGAAGCTAGAAACGCATTAAGGAAACTTCCGGATGTCAGAGATGAACCCACGATTGTGATCGCTGGCTACCCGAATGTAGGGAAGTCAAGTTTTGTAGCAAAAGTTACCGGCGCACGTCCAAAAATCGCTCCATACCCCTTCACAACAAAAGGAGTGGCAATCGGGCACTTTAGCTGGAATGAAGTACGTTATCAAGTTATGGATACTCCTGGCCTTCTTGACCGACCTATGTCTGAGAGAAACAACATCGAACAGCAGGCAATAACTGCGATACAGTTCCTTGACGCGGTTGTAATGTTCATGATTGACCCCAGCGAAAGCTGTGGATACCTGATTGAAGACCAAAAACATCTGCTTACGGAAATTCAAAAAAATTTTAACCTACCCTTGCTTGTTGTTGCAAACAAGGCTGATAAGCCGGAGTTCAGGAAGATAGACGGAGTAGTGTTGAACATTTCCACAATTACCGGAGAAGGAATAAAAGAGGTAATAGACAGGCTTTTGAAGATGATTGAAGAAAAGAGTCCTGAATCTGATTTCTGATCGTTTGATCCCAAAGTCTATACAGTCCTTGCAGTAAAAATTAACATTTCAAAACCTTCGAAAAATAAGTATAGCCAATGATGCACCTTTTTCTAAGGTTTTGAAGTGCTAATTTTTAATGTGAAGGCTGTAATTCAAGACTTTTATTCCAACTGTAATTTTTGTTAGATGATTTTAAGCTGCATCATCAAAGCAAGGATAGTAAGTATAACTCCTGTCGTCAACCTTATTCCCACTCTCCTTTTTTCCCGGAACTCAGTGACATTGTTTGGGCTCAGCCCAAAGGACAGCAAGAGTCCTAGAGATACTATCGGAAGCAGAAGGCCAAGGTTATAAAGTCCTGCGTATGCTATTCCTTCCATTGTATCGGTTTTTGTTGTCAGTATGCTCAGGACAGAGAGGTAAATCGCTCCTAAGCAAGGGGCTTTGACTAGGAAGTACATGCCTCCTGAAAGGAAGGACAGCAGCAGCAAATTTTTATTACCCATCCCACTCATAAAGTTCTTCAGGGAATCTGGGGTCTTGAATGTTGATCTTGCATGCTTTTTTAGCCAATATGCATCAAAGATATGCCAGAAGCCGAGAAGAGCTGTTAGCATAATTGTAACTGAAGTGAAAATTTCCTGGATTTCAGGCATAATATTGACAGTCAAAAGTATAATTATTCCTATAAGCATATGTATGGTCAGAATTCCAGCAGAAAAACCTAAGGTGATTTTGAGCATCTCCTTTCTTCCTCCTTGCTGCTGAGCAAGAGTGACAGACGCCAAAAAAGCAATTACTGCAAGCAGGCAGGGATTGAAACCTGCAAGGATGCCTGCTGCTAGAATAAGGAAGAGGCTCAGTTTTTCAAGGTGCTTACTTACCTCTTCTCTGCTTCTAGTCGAGGGAAATGAACTCTCCTGGCCAAAAAGCAAAGAAGGAATTTCGATGGTTTCTGTCAAAAGAACTTTGAATGAGTATCTATTTTCTTTGTGAAAACACCCAGTTAATACCTCCTCATATGAGGTAACAGAAGCTGAAGCAAGGCTCAGCAACGAAAATATACATACAATTGCAAAAGCTCCTTTAGTTACAAACAGTGGACACAAGAAATGCTTTTTCATATCCTTTTTCCCACAACTATTCATTGGAGTTATTCAGAACTTTGCCAGATTAACGATTAAATAGCTGTGATGAAATACAAACTAATTAGCCGACTCACTTTCCGCAGATGCACACATGAATGCCATCTACTTTCTCAATATGACAATAGATTAAAAATTATTCTAACTTTTAATGGATAATAGTGGTCAAATAAGCAAACAAATTATACATTTGTGTACATCTTCGAATGTCTGTTAATGTATTTACATATCCTTTTTCGAGAATTTTTATCTTTTACTGGTCTTTGATTCTATTACTTCCCGCATCCTGCGACTGTAATAATGAATTATTGGGATCCCATATATATCAAACAGTTTTTTCTGACAGATATATTCTATACTAAGGCTCAATTCTACTCTTTCATATTAAAGTATTTAGATGGGCTTAATATAATTTTGTCTAAATTCAGTATTTTTGAATATCATCAGTTTCGAAATAATCTCTAAAAATCAGAAAAATCTCAAAAAAATTATATGAAATAATGAAGCCATTGATTGTGATAAAGAAAAAAGACTCCATATCGTATAGACAAAGCTAGTATAACATCTGCATCCTCTGAATTATGTATAATCGTTGATATTATGAATTTACCCGATGAAGTAAACTACAACTTCCAAAAAGTTCATAACTTTTTATTCAGTCGAATGCCCGTTTGCTCTCTACGGGAATGGGAAATTCCTAGTAAATCGTTACTAACTAACTGATTTATATTTGAAGCTACCTTTGCACTATAAAAATGGAACTATGTCATGTGTTTTATTGCGTCTATAAAAAAAAATCTCACATACTTTTTGTATGAAGTATCGTAAATCAACATCCTGACGATTATTTCAACATTCTCATTTTTATTCTCTGAAATAGCATCCGTTTTCCTATAACCCGCCGTCCAAATTCTTCAGGGAATCTCCTTTCTAAAATAAACATGCAAATCTGGCAGTTTCCTGCATCTACTGCTGAGTTTAGACGTTCCAGAAGAGCTTTTGCCGCATCAGCGTTGCGTTTGGGGATATATTTATAAAACCGAGAATATTTCTCAGATTTCTCTATCTTGCCCCTGTTCATCCAAAGATTGAAAGTTTTATACGTGATTCCTGCATCTTCGGCAGCCAAGCTATAAGTCAACCCGAGCGCAACATTATAGCCGATTAGTTAGTGTGCATTTTCATATTTGGATTGATTTTTAGAGCAAGCTTATACTGTTCTTCAGCTTCTTTGTTGCGCTCCATTTCTGCTAGTAAATCTCCGTAACTACAGTGTATATCTGCATCATTTGGATTGAGGTCCATAGCAATTTTATACTGTTCTTCAGCTTCTCCCCATCGCTCCATTTCTGCTAGTAAATCTCCGTAACTACAGTGTATATCTGCATCATTTGGATTGAGGTCCATAGCAATTTTATACTGTTCTTCAGCTTCTCCCCATCGCTCCATTTCTGCTAGTAAATCTC
>Ga0224559_1000348_pt1 | contig 32133 bp, 21 predicted proteins | sample 714S33034metaG_FD_180676 | JGI IMG/M metagenome (GOLD analysis project Ga0224559, IMG submission 180676) | Peat soil microbial communities from Stordalen Mire, Sweden - 717 S3 30-34 | ecosystem: Environmental > Terrestrial > Soil > Wetlands > Peat | place: Sweden: Norrbotten County, Stordalen... | reverse complement strand
TATAACGGTGTTTTAGAAGGTGTTGTAATTGGAGAAGATAAAAGTAGCGATAATCGGTATTGGTAATTGTGCAAGCTCACTAATACAAGGAATCCATTATTATAAAGATAAAAATCCAGAGGAAGCCATTGGACTCATGCATTGGGATATAGGAGGCTATAATCCTTCTGACATAGATATTGTAGCAGCTATTGATATTGACAGTAGAAAAGTAGGTAAGGATGTTAGTGAAGCCATATTTGCAAAACCTAACTGTACCCAAGTATTCTGCAGCAATATACCAAAAATGGGCGTTGAAGTGGTAATGGGCCAAGTATTAGATGGTGTTGCACCACACATGGCGGATCACAAGGATGATTATACATTTATAATATCAAATAAAGAAGAAAATGATCACGACAATTTGGTAAAGATATTAAAGGAAAGTGAAGCTGAAGTTTTATTAAACTACCTTCCAGTTGGTTCCGAGGATGCAACTAAGTTTTATGCACAGTGTGCATTAGATGCAAGAGTTGCGTTTATTAACAACATGCCTGTCTTCATTGTAAGCAACCCCGAATGGGCAGCTAAATTTGAAGAAAAAGGAATACCTATAGTTGGTGATGATATTAAAGCACAAATAGGTGCTACAATCACCCATAGAACTCTTGCAAATTTATTCGGCGAAAGAGGAGTTAAACTAGAACGAACCTATCAACTGAATACTGGCGGTAATACAGACTTCTTAAATATGCTAAACCGTAGTAGACTCGACTCAAAAAAAGAGTCTAAAACAGAAGCAGTGCAATCTGTACTTGCTGAAAGATTAGATGATGAAAACATCCACATTGGTCCCAGCGACTATGTTACATGGCAGCAAGACAACAAGATATGTTTCCTTAGAATGGAAGGAAAGACCTTCGGCGATGTTCCAATGAACATAGAGCTTAGACTGAGTGTTGAAGACTCTCCAAACTCTGCCGGGTGCGTAATTGATGCAATAAGATGCTGTAAATTAGCTCTGGAAAGGGGAATCGGTGGACAATTAAAATCCATATCAGCCTACACAATGAAACACCCTCCAAAACAGTACACAGATGATGTTGCTAAAGAGATGGTTGAAGATTTTATAGCCGGAAAAAGGGAAAGATAAACAAATTCCCAACCAGATTTTGTAGATATTTATTCATAATAAATTATTTTTTATTTTTCTATTTTAAAAAAAAATATTCCAGATGGAATGTATAAGATATATAATCTTAAGTGATTCAAATGGAATTTCATAAACCCACTAAAAATCAACTGCTGCTTATTTTACCAGCCATATCAATATTTTTTATAACTTTAATTCCCACATTGAACCATAGCTGGCCTCTGAGCTGGGACGTGATATATCATGTCCTTTATGCAAAAGTTTACACACAAGATGGGTTTGTGCTGTCCAATCCCCTGTTAAATTACCCTATAGGTCAAAAGATAGGATATCCCCCATTATTTCATTTTTTAATAGCATTTCTTGGTACCCTGTTTAGAATAGATTATTTCAGTATTGCAAGGGCACTACAACCTTTCTTAGCATTTTTTGTGATCTTATCTGTTACTTACGTCGCTAAAAAATTTTATGGAACTGTGGCAGGGTTATCAGCTGGATTTTTAATGATATCCAGCACTATAATCTACAGAATTATGCTCCCAGTACCTGAAAATCTTGCCCTCATATTTTTACCCTTGGCTGCCTACTTATACTACGCCTCTGTAAAAGAAAAAAGCATCAAATATGCTTTTATTGCCGGAATTTTATTGTTAATAATTGCAGGTACACATCAAGCAGCGCTTTTATGTTTGATCATAACAATCACTGCATTTACTATATTAGAAATTTTAGTATACCGGAATATAAGTATAATAAAAAATTATGGGGCATTTTTAATCTCTTTTTTAGGAATTGTAGCCTTAGCTGCTATAGCCATATTCATTTTCAAACCTACGCTAATACAGAGTATATTTAGTCAAGGAATAACAACAGTTTTAGGTTTCGGAACTTCTTTAAATTACAATCAGAGCTTAAGTTTTGATAAATATATAAGAAACTTTGGTTTGCTTGTTACGGTATTCTCACTGGTAGGTGCCTTTTTTGCCATAAAATTGCGGCGTAGAAAAGATGCATATATCTTCACATGGATCATTGCAATGATCATATTAAGCAAAGCTTATTACTTTGGCGTTAATGTGTTATCTTCAAGAGTTCTAATTTATATTATAATTCCCCTTTCAATATTAGGTGGATTTGGAATTAGCCATGTTTACTATAAGCTAAAGGATTATAATAGATTTTCATCAGGAAAGTTCAGATCATCATTTTTAATATGTATATTTGCATTGTCAATGTTATTCGGAGTGTTAAATGTTTCAGATCCTACTCTTGGCACATACTACGCCACCACAATATTTGGATCTGTACAGATAGCCCCACCTAGTACATCTGAAGTTGAAGTAGCCGATTGGTTTGAAGCAAATGGCAATAAAAACAAATCAATTTCTATTTCAAATCTATATACAGGAGTTTTAATAGCAGCAGTATCCGGAATGCCAATAAACTATATGTTTGCAAATGTTAATAATACAACATCAAAATCATATTTTGAAACTAATAACATAGGTTATATTGTATACGACAAAAGATTAACACTTCCATCCGATTATAATACACTAAATAGGTACCAAGGTAATTCTGAGTTGTATCCATTGTATTATTATAATAAAATACTTTATCAAAACGTTAACAAATTAAAACCACCATTTACAAAGGTAGTATATGAAAATAAAGATTTTATTGTGTGTGAAGTATAAAAATCATTATGATCCAAATCGAAACCATTATGGTAATTTCATTGGATCTCTTATCAACATAATATAATTATGAATTCTTTTTGAATTCAAAAATACATTATGACGAGTTTTTATTAGAATAAACAAAAAAATTGATTGTAGAAATTGCGAAATATATAAGGAAGTTCAGCCTATTTATATAAAGACATTGAACTAAAATTCAAGCTTACTGTGAGGGTCAAAATGAAAAGGATAAAGATCATTGAAACTGCATTTCGTGATGCACACCAATCTCTACTTGCTACAAGGATGAGAACCAGGGATATGTTACCCATTGCCGAAAAAATGGATAAAGTGGGATTTTTCTCATTGGAAGCTTGGGGTGGTGCAACCTTTGATACATGTATACGCTATCTAGACGAAGATCCATGGGAACGTCTCATTGCACTCAAGGATGTAATTAAAAGAACACCAATACAGATGTTACTTAGAGGACAAAATCTTGTGGGATATAAACATTACCCAGATGATATAGTAAGAAACTTTGTAGAAAAATCCTATGAAAATGGTGTCGATGTTTTCAGGATATTCGATGCACTTAACGATGTTAGGAACATGAAACTTTCTATAAAAGTCGCAAAAGAACAAGGAGCCCATGTTCAAGGAACAATTAGTTATACCACCAGCCCATTTCATACACTAGATAACTATGTGGAGTTTGCTAAAGAATTAGAAGCTCTAGAATGTGATTCTGTATCAATTAAAGATATGGCAGGACTTATCTCCCCAACTGATACTTATGAACTTGTAAGGACACTTAAAGAAGAAACTGACCTACTTATAAACTTACATTGTCATTGCACCAGTGGAATGACCCCAATGAGTTATTATGCAGCTTGTGAAGCAGGTGTTGACATACTTGATACAGCAATATCCCCACTTTCATGGGGAGCTTCTCAACCACCGACTGAAAGCATAATCGCAGGACTTGTAGGAACCCCATATGCAACAGAACTTGATTTAAAACTATTAAGTGAAATCAAAAAGTATTTTGAAGGCATAAGGAAGAAATATAGCAGTTTAATAGATCCTATATCTGAAAAAGTTGATACCGACGTACTTCTCTATCAAATACCAGGAGGTATGCTTTCAAACCTGGTTTCACAACTCAAAGAACAGAACGCTCTTGACAGATACGAAGAAGTGCTTAAAGAAATGCCCAGAGTACGTGAAGAATTAGGATATCCGCCTCTGGTTACCCCAACTAGTCAGATAGTTGGTATACAAGCCGTAATGAATGTACTCAGTGGTGAAAGGTATAAAAACGTTACAAAAGAGGTTAAAGAATATATTAAAGGGTATTATGGAAGGCCTCCAGCACCTATAAATAAAGAAGTTGCAATGAAAATAATAGGAGATGCCGAAGTAATAGATTCAAGACCTGCTGATCTATTAAAACCTGAACTAGAAAAATTCCGTGCTGAAGGAGAAAAATTAGGCATCATAAAAAAGGACGAAGATGTCTTAACATATGCCCTATACCCTGCTGTAGCTCCTAAATTTTTAAGGGGAGAAGTTATAGAAGAACCACTTGAAAAACCAAAAGAAGCTGAAAGTGCAAATACAGCATCAATACCAACTGAATACAATGTAGAAGTTGATGGAGAACTTTTCGATGTGAAAGTAGTTCCAACAGGATTCATGGAGATAGGATCAAGTGTAAAAGCTCCAAGCGGGCCTGTTGAGGGTGGTGTTACTTCAAGTATGCAAGGCATGATCCTGAAGTTAAAGGTTGCAAAAAATGATAACGTGAATGAAGGAGACATCGTTGCAGTATTGGAAGCCATGAAAATGGAAAATGATATTCACGCCCCAAATTCTGGAACAGTTGAAGAAATATTCATTGAAGAAGGGGATACTGTAAGTACAGGCGAAATCCTGATGATTATTAAATAAATCCCTATATATATTTTTTTTCTATTTTTAATTAAGTAGCAGGGAAATAATGGCAAAAACAATCAAAGAAATGTTAGATGATATTCTTTCAAGCATTTTATAGATTGGACAAATAAAAGCCTGTAGTATTGTTTCTAAAGAATCGATTCAAGAACTCCGCTCGAAGTTGAATTTAGAATATTTTCAGCTCTCTTTTCAACTATAATGGGCGCAGCAGATGTTTTATACATAGAATATCATTAAAAAAATTTTAATTTAAATAAAGAAAATTACAAAATCCTCTAATTAACAGACTATTGGTTAAATTGGATAGTTTACAGAATATTTGAATCTCTAAGAATTTTTTCTATTTCATATATACGGTTTTATCCTCAATTTTAGCATTATTGAATGCCCTGATTCGACGCATACAAGATTCACAGACACCACAATGATCTTCAAATCCTTTGTAACATGAATAACTCAAATTCATTGGAGCATCTATATCATTTCCCAGTTTAACTATGTCTATTTTATTCATATTTATTAAAGGTGCTTCTATTTTTATTTTATCAAATGATCCAACTTTTAATACATTGTTAAAAGCATTTAAGAATTCTTTAGAGTTATCAGGAAATGTTGCAGCTTCTTCAAGATCCCATCCAACTATTATGATCTCAGCACCCATAGATTCACCAAAAGAGTTTGCAATCGCGGTAAATACAATATTTCTTCCCGGAACCCAAACTTTGAGTGCCGTTTCCTTAGAACTTTCCATGTTATCCAGTTCTTTTATTCCTGGTTCGGGTATATTATTATTCGTAGTGAGGGCAGATCTTCCCAGTTCTGATAACCAAGGAAGTTTTATAACTGTATGCTCTGCACCAAGTTTTTTACATACTGCTTTTGCCGATTTTATTTCCATTTCAGCACTTCTCTGACCATAGTCAAAAGTCAAAGCATGAATTTGATAATTGTCTTTAAAAGCTGCTGTTGCAACTGTTGAGTCCAATCCTCCAGATAATACAGTTATAGCTATTTTTTTTCCTGATTTCATTTAAATCCACCCTAATCTTTTATGGTTGTATAAAAACAATTATTTGTTTGATATTTCCATGAATGCTTCATTTACAGCATCCATAACATCTTTAAGTGGCATTCCAATCTTTTCAGATACCTTACGAGCATCTTCATATTCGGGTTTGACACTTATTATTTCGTTTCCAATCATTCCTACTTTAATATTAATCTCTACGATTTTCCCTTTTATCACGGCTTTAACCGGAACGATCTTCCGTGAAGTAATATTTCTATGGACATAGGGGATAGCCCTTACACCTAGAGTACCTGTTTCCCTAATTATTGCTTCAGAAAGTACATCACAATCAATTGGTCTTGCTATTACTCTTAAAAGGTAACCAGGCCTATTTTTCTTGGTTATAGTGGGTATGATACTCACATCCCTAGCACCATATTTCATGAGCACGTTGAATATATGGCCCATAACTTCTCCCGTAACATTATCAATATTAGTTTCCAGTATTGTTACATGATCACTAGCCATTGGAGTTTTACCATCTGTTATCCTCAGAACATTAGGATGGGTTAGTTCCATCTTCCCGGCACCATATCCTATTTTCTTTTCGGTTAAAAATGGATAATAATCCATGAATTTATCAACCATATTCACTAGAAGAGCTGCACCTGTAGGTGTTGTAAGCTCATGATTGACTGGCCCTCCGAAAGTGGGTATATTCCTTAGAATTTCAAGTGTTGCAGGTGCAGGTACGCTGAGTATTCCGTGCATACTTTTAATTCTACCACCTCCAAGAGCAACCGGCATGCCATAGACATTTTTATTGTTCATTCCAAGTTTGTAAAATAGATATGACGCACCAATAATATCAGCCACCGCATCTGCAGCCCCAACTTCGTGGAAATGTACTTCCTCTATTGTTTTACCGTGGACAATTGCCTCTGCTTCGGCTAATGTTTTGAAAACATTTTTTGAAAAGTTTATAATATCCGTTGTGATGTTTGGATGTTCAATTGATTCTAATAAATCTACTAATTCAATGTATTTTATAGAAGCATGATCATGGCTTTCAACATCAACAAAGGTTGCAGATATTCCAGTTTTTTTAACTTTTTTAATATTTACCTTTACATCGCCAAAGTGTGATGCATAATATTCCATAATTTCTATCAATTTTTCTGTATCCGCCCCCTGATCAACCAACGCTCCAATAACCATGTTGCCTGAAATTCCAGAATTTTGAGGATCTATTATCACTACCATTTTATCACAGGTTGTTCTATTTATTTGATTTTTTTAAATTATTAACTATTTTTAATCGTGTACTCTTTCAATCTCATCGTTCCATATATCATGATTTTTGTTGATATAATTTTCAAGTAAAGACTTACATTCTTTAAGATTTAAATTTATAAGTTCAACACCATTACTTTGTAAATAATCTTCCGGTCCCTTTAGCGTTATATTTTCCCCGATCACTACCCTTGGTATTTTATATAGGAGTATCATCCCAGAACACATTTCACAGGGAGATAAAGTAGTATAAATAGTACACTTTTTATAATCGAGTCCCTTTAATCTACCCGCATTTTCAATACAATCCATTTCAGCATGTTTGATGGTTGAGTTTGTTTGTAAAAGCCTATTATGGCCACTGCCTATAATATTGCTGTTCTCCACTAGTACAGCACCAATAGGAATTCCACCCTCGCTTAAAGACTTTTTTGCCTCTAATATTGCCTTTTTCATGAATTGTATATCTTCTTCTGTCATTTTTATCAGCTAAAATAGATGTTTACACTCTAAAGTATTTCAACTTCTTTAATTATTTATAAGATTTTTTTGATATATCCGATTGTTTTTTTTATTATTTTTCCATTGGTTTTACGTCTGTATAATTCGAATTATGTAACAATCCACAACTCAATACAAAAGGATATTGTCAAGATATATACAGAATATGGCCCTTATCAACATTATATTTCATAATTATATATATTATTACAGAACAATAATTATTTCTATTAAATTCAATTCATCCATTGCTTTTGAGTAGAATTCTAGATGAAATATTAAAAATAGTATATTAAGATTTTATGATAATTTATAATTAAGATTTCTAAAAGTAGTAGCTTATTTTTAATCCATACATTTCAATGGTCTTATTATGAATTCTTATATCCAACTTTGATAGTTATGATTAATGATTCAAATTATATCTTAAAGTTTATCAATACGTTTATAAGACAGAAAGTTTAACTAATAAAAAAGAGGTTAATGTTCATACTAATCTCGGAATATGAATGTTTCTTGTCCATAATATTGCTTATTTCAAGACAATTTGTTACCAGCTAAATGTTCTGAAACTACAAGTTTTATTAGGTATAATGAAACTTTTCATATTATTTTGTAATACCTATTTCTATATTAATAATGGTTCAAATCAACGAAATACAGAATCAATTATTGTAGCTTTAACATATTTATTATCTCCCACCATTTTGTACTCCATAGGATATTGGCATTTCCAAATAATTTACATCAGGCTTTTTAATGATTAATTTTTTTGTTTTGTGTGTTTTTAATATTTTCTAAATTCTATTCCGATAATTCATTAGTATGGTTCATCAAGGAAAATTTTCATAAGTACATTTAATTTTAAGTTATTTTTAAATAGTTATCAAATTACTATTCTTAGTATGAGATGAATATGATTACAATATTTAGATAATCTAAAAAAAATTATAAAACTTATCAATCAGGAAGTGTGTTAAAAATGGATGCTAAATCATTAACAGTTTTTATTGTAGTTGCCATCATATTTTTTTATATTGTAACATACATACTAAAATAGATAAATAAATTTGTTTTTATTGGATATTACCAGATGGGAATAATTAAAAAAAACAAATTTTAGATTAATATAAACTTGCATTTCTAATATCATTCACCCGGTAGGACATCCTTCTTAGAACATATTCTCATTATTTGTCTTCTAATTTTTCTGTGTATAGGTTATAGGAACTTGAAGCACCACATTTATTGCACAGTACTTGTGCCTTATTTTTATCTATTATGATTTTTTGGACAGCATTTTCACCACATTTGAAACATGGCCCCTGTTCTTCAAAAATCCATGGCTCGACCTTTTCATCAGTATTTTTCTTGTTGATATCACCGTAACTAACAATTATTCTTCTGATTGGAACTTCGAGTATAGTATATTTTTCACCTTCCAAGGCTTTTTGGACAGATTCAACAATTTTATCCACCCTTTCTTCATCGACTACACTACAAACTAATACTGCATCCTTAGCATAATCCCTAATAAGGCCAATAGTAGATTCGGGATCTTCCTTTATAACAAATCCTTTCCAATCTTGTGGAGACATACCCTTATATTCTAAAATATAAAATCCTGTAATACCCGCATCTGAAAGTGCGTTCATTGCTTTTCCCAAATTCTCAATCTCAACAAATACACGAAGATGTACCTTCATGTTTATCACCTATTATATTTTTTTGTAATAGTTATCTTAATTATTTTTCTATTTAAATTCTAAAACCAAACATTTGTTAGATATAGTAAATATGCCACAACTTTTATGCAACCTTAAAACCTAGATATTAATAAGCAATTGGAAAGAGGTGTACGTTCATGGCTGATCAAGATAAACATGGTAGAAATGGATCATTTTGGATAGAAACATGTCCTAAAACAAATTTTCCTACACTTAAAGAAGGATTAACAGTTGATACAGTGATACTTGGTGGTGGAATTGCAGGAATCACTACAGCAACCCTGCTTAAAGACTTGGGTTATAAGGTAGCTTTAATAGAATCTAATAGAATAGTTAAAGATGTTACTATAGGTACAACCGCCAAAATAAGTGTTGCTCCTAATATGATATACAGCGACCTAATAAAAAATCTAGGTAGGTCTAAAGCTCAAATTTATGCTAATACCAACCAAAGATCCCTGGATAAAATAGCTGAAATTGTTTCTGAGAAAAATATTAAATGTGAATTTGATCGTATACCCCTTTATATTTACACAGAGTCTGATGATAAGGTTGATAAAATAAACGAAGAATTTAAAGCTGCTAAAGAACTTGGACTTCCAGTTTTCCTAGTTGATAGCATCCCATTACCTTTTAAAACTGCTGGTGGATTAATGTACGAGAATCAAGCACAATTTCATCCCCGAAAGTATCTTCTAGCATTAGCGGAGAATCTTGATGGCGATGGTTGTTATATATTCGAGAATACAAGCGCAATAACAGTGAAAGAAGGTAATGTCAAGGAAGTAGTAACAGATAAAGGTTCAATATGGGCAGATAATGTTGTAGTTACAACCCATACACCAGTTTATGATCCTGACAAACTTGAAAAACATTTACACCCTGCAAGATCCTATGTTCTGGGGTTGTATGTTAATGGAGAGTTTCCTGAGGGTATGTTCATAGATTTTGACCCTACACATACCTACCGTACCACCCCAACAGATAATGGTAAGTTGGTAATAGTAGCGGGAGAACATAGCCCAATTGATGTTGAGAATAAAAAGGATTATTATAATCGTCTTGAAAATTATGCCAGACAACATTTGGATGTTGAGTCTATTGAGTATCGATGGTCAAGCCATGATAGTATTAGCGATGATGGTTTGCCCATGATAGGTATGACCTCTTCTGATGGCATTTATGTTGCTACTGGATTTGGATTTTGGGGCATGAATAATGGTACTACGTCTGCAATGATAATATCTGATATGATCAACAACAATAAAACTGATTTATATAACATTTATGACCCATTGAGATTTTAAATCATTAATAAAAAAAATAATTAATCATAAATAAATTAACTGATCGTGATGGAATGAAAAAAGAAATTTGCATCGAAGATATAGAGATTAAAAAAGATGATCATACAACAATTTTTTACAGAGACCAAGGATTTCAAATCATTGGAAACTCCACAATTGGATGTGGAATGGATTATGTTAAATCGATTGTACATCATAGTTTAAAAAATCGTGACGCTCCCCTTCCTTATAAAGATGGAGAAGTGAGTAGAGACGAAATAAATAAGGAAAAACAAGAATATTTAAAGGCAATATTTGAGTATAAGGAAATTGACGAACCAGCCGCTGCAATTTTAATTCCTGCAGAATCAACCAAATTTGAGGTTGTAACTAACGGGAATGTAACAGCTCTTGTAAATTCTCATAACGGGCAAAGATTGTTTATGAGCATTTTAGTATTGGTAGACTCCGATTTAAATAAAAAAACTCTAATAAAATTATTTAAAGCAACAATTGATGCTAAAAATGCCGCATTATGGGATATGGGCGTTATAAATCATTTTTCATTTGATCCTCTAGATCTTGAAGATAACGAGTCAATTTTAATCGCATCAACGGGATCGGCAGATGAATTGACCTCCGATGAGTCGTATATACTAATAAAAAATGTACAATTAAGTGTTAGAAAAGCCATTAAGGAATCATTAAGCAATTGTGGCTTTCCAAAGGACGTTTTAGCTTATATGAATGATGTTGGAATTGGGGTGGATGATCTAGTGGATGCAGGTATGGAAATGGTTGTGGGTGTTGAAAAAACCCTAGAAATTCGTGACAAATTAAAAAAACAGATTTACCATTCTTTGGATGATCTTAATGTTGTTTCATTTATAATTGCAGGAATTAGGTTAGAGGAAGATTATGAAAAGCACAGAGTCCACGGTGTGGATGTCGATGATGATCCCGCATATTTATATTCTGATGAAGTCTTTGGTATGTCAGTTGCAAATCAAATAGCAGGCACTAAGGCCATATTTAACTTTAAAAGATATGATGAAGCTAAACCCGGCATTATAAGTAAGTTGGGCCCTGTTTTAGATGATGTTTTTGCTGGCCTAATAGCAGGTTGTATGTCAAAAGTATTTGAAGTATAATATTTGAGGTAAATAATGTCCAGTTCCCCCAATTTGAAAGATAAAAATAATGAAGTGCGAAATATCAATGGTTTCTTTGGTTTGATATCCTTCTCAACAATACTACCCCTAAATATTCATACAACCATTGAGGAAATGGCATTGTTCACGTGGATCTGGCCAATTATAGGAGGGTTAATTGGAATAATTGTAGGTACCTTTGGATTTTTAGTAGCTGATCTGTTTCATCTACCCATACTCATTGCTGCAGCATTGATTTACAGTTTTTCAATTTGGTTCACTGGATTCCATCATCTTGACGGTCTTATAGATTTTGGGGACGGAATGATGGTACATGGAAGTCCTGAAAAGAAAATAGATGTTATGAGGGATAAAAGAATAGGCACAGGAGGTATAGCTTATCTCCTAATGGTTGGACTCATCACATTTGCAGCCATAGGATCAGCCCCCGTTGTTTTAATATTTTATTTACTCCTGATTTCAGAAATAGCAGCTAAATTAGGTATTGCTACATGTGCAACATTTTCAAAAGCATTTCCAGATGGGACAGGTAGACCATTCATCGAATCAATGAATAAAAAAAAGCTTCTACTCTCAGTTATTATTAGTTTAACACTTGGATTTATAATCTTTAACACTATAGGTATTGTTGGAATAACAATGGGACTTTTATCGGGCGTAATAATTGCCATTATAACTAAAAAATCATTTATATGGGCTACTGGAGATGTTCTCGGAACATCAAATGAGGTAGCAAGAATGTTAGCCTTAGTAATTATGGTAACTCTACTTTTAATTTGATTTACCATATAATAATCGAGTTATAAACATTGGATAATTATTAAATAGTTTAATTAATTTATTGGATAATTAAAATTTTTAATTTAATCACAAGGAATGGTGTAAATGAAAGTTAATGTTCTACGTTTGGATCACAGAAGGGTTAGGGATGCAAGGATAACCACACATGTATGTTTAACTGCAAGGGCATTTGGAGCTTCTAAAGTAATATTAAGTGGGGATGAAGATAAAAAGATAATGGAAAACATTAGGGATGTTGTTAAACGTTGGGGAGGAGACTTCGAGATCGATTATGTAAAAAAATGGGACAAATTTATCGATAATTGGAAGAATAATGGAGGAGAAGTAGTTCATCTCACCATGTACGGTGAACCTGTCCAAAAAATAACAAATGAAATAAGTGAATCTTCCAAAGATAAACTCGTAGTTGTTGGGGGCTCAAGAGTACCTTCAAAAGTATATCAGGAAGCTGATTGGAATGTTTCAATTACCAATCAACCACACTCTGAAGTTGCAGCACTTTCAATATTTTTACACACACTTTTTGAGGGAGAAGAATATGATATTGATTTTAATGACAGCGAACTGAAAGTAATCCCTACAGCGCATGGAAAGCAAGTAATAACACGAAAGAAAACAAATATAGAGTAATAAGAACCCATAGCATACAATAAAAATGCACCAACCATATAACAATCCACTCTGTAAATAAAGGATAATGATTAATTATAGATTTTTAAAAAATTTAATTTCAGAATTATTCAATGCATAATATTTCTTCAAAAATAATATTAAAATAAATGAAATAACCACCATTTAAAACCTAACTGAATAGTTAAACTTCAATTAAATTATGGATTTAATGAATAATCCATTGATGATTGATTTTTATTGTAATAACTAAAGTCAATCATCTATATCTGAGATCAACAGCTAGATAGTAAATAGGATTTTAATTTTAATTGGTTATCAAAAAAATTGGATTAAACTTCTATTATTATTTTTATTAAATTGTGTAGATATGAAATAATGTTAAACTAGGAAAACATCAATAAATAGTTTTACCATGAGCTGCAGCTACAATACAGGGCAATCCCTTAACTTCTAACGAATAAATTGCTTCCATTCCCTCTTCTTCAAATGCAACAACTTTCCTTGAAACTACTTTACTAGTTAGTAGGGCTGCTGCCGGGGGTGTGACTGCGAAGATTGAATTGTACTTGTCTAAATCTTTGACTGTACCTTCACTAAGAGCACCTTTTCCTATGTGAATCTTAACACCTGATTTAGCCAGATAGGGTATGCTTTCTTCAATTTCTTCCTTGTTACTTGTGGTGGGTGATATTCCTGCCGCACTTACAGCTGTGTGCATTATTACAGCGCCTTTAAGATCTATTAGATTCTTTCCATTTTTTATGGAGTTTACAATTCGGGGGAGTGCTGCATCCCTACCTGTTAAAATTATGCCCCATATTTCAACTTTATGACCAATACACAGATTTTGGATGGTACTGTCAGTTATTGGAGTATATAAACGTTTTATTTGGACATTGTTAGAGTTGTTCAATTTAAATCACCCAATTCTCATAATTGACCGTTAATATCCATTTATACGTTTAAGATCGTCTAACAAAATAGTCACATGATTCTCTTTGATGTGTGGCATTACTATGATCCTGATAGCCCGGGGATATGATGATTTAGAAACTGCCCAACCCAAATTTTCAAGTTTTTCAGCAAGCTCATCAACTGAAATCTCCTTTGATCTGAATGCAACTATGTTCAACTGTGGTTTGGTTACAACTTCATATCCTGAATCGATTATTCCGTGATATAGAAGTTTAGTGACTTTCATACACTCTTTGGCAATTTTTATATAACCCTCTTTCCCCAGGTACTTCATAAGTGCCCATGTTGCGGCTGTTGAAGCTCCTGTTCTTGTTCCAACAATCGTTGACTGTCTATTTTCAGTTAAATAGGGTGTTTCAGTACTCATTGAATCCAGATATTTTTTCTCTCTGAAAAGTATTCCACCTGTTGGTATGGGTGCCAATCCCATCTTATGTGGATCAATTGTAATTGAACAAACACCACGGAGTCCAAAGTCAAATTTAGGTAATCCATAGCCTATTTCATTTAAAAATGGGATCGAATATCCTCCAAATGCTGCATCGACATGGAGGTAAATATTATTTTCTAGACAAATATTCGAAAGATCTTCGATTGGATCTATTTTTCCTAATTCGGTTGTACCTGCAACTCCAACAATTGCAACTGTATTTTTGGAAATAAATTCTTCAACAGATTTAATATCGATTCGATAACTACTATCAAGTTCAGCTTCATTTAATTTTAAACAAAGCATATCTGCTGCTTTTTTAAAGGAAAAATGTGCAGATTTAGGAACAATTATCTCAGGATCGGTGATCTTAGGATCTTCTTGAAGTGCAATATTCCTTGCAGCCCTCATAGCCATTATGTTAGCCTCAGTTCCGCCTGTAATTATATGGCCATGAATGTCTCTTTTCCCTAAAAGATCACCAAGTAATCTTATAACATCTGTTTCCATTGATTTAGTGCCTTTAAAAAGACCAGGATCTCCTAAATTAGATTCCATAAACATTTGATATGCTTCTAATCCAACAGGATGTGGACATGTACACATTGAACCCAATATTTTACCTGAACTATGTGTCATATCCCTATCTTTAAACTCTCTAAGTTTTTTGAAAACTTCGGTCTTTGATATTCCCTTTTCTTCCATAGTTACCCCTGAAAATAGTGTAAAAATAAAATTTTACATACTAAATTTTGATTTATTTAAAAATAAAAAAAACAGTTGGAGTTTCTACTCCATCAAATATTTTATACAAATCTTATTCTTGTAGACGTTTCCTTGCTGCTTTGAGTATTAATTTCTGTTCCACTCTGGCAACTACTTCCCTTACTGTTGCAACTGCATCTGTATTTGCAGATACGCTGGTAATACCAAGCTCAACTAGTTGTTCAACAATATCAGGCATACTACCTGCTTGACCACATATACTGGTTTTAACACCCGCTTTATTACATTCTATAATAACCATTGCAATCAATTTCATGATTGCAGGATGTCTTTCAGAATATAATCCCGCTACATGTTCGTTGTTACGGTCTATTGCAAGTGTGTACTGTGTCAAATCATTAGTACCAAAACTTACAAAATCTATTCCTTCGGCTATGAAATCTTCGATTGTAAGAGCAGCTCCAGGCGTCTCAACCATTATTCCCCACTCTATATTCTCTTGTGGTTTAAGACCAACTTCTCTTGCAATTCTCTTAGCTTCTTTAAGCTCATCAGGGTGTTGTACGAGTGGAAGCATAATACCTATATTGGTGTATCCTTGTTCATGCAGCTTCTTAATGGCTTTAAATTCCGCTTTGAGTATTTCAGGCTCGTCCAATTCCCTTCGAATACCCCTCCAACCTAACATTGGATTGTGTTCATATGGTTCATCTTCGCCACCTTTAAGTGATTTAAATTCATCTGTTGGTGCGTCGAGTGTTCTGTACCATACAGTTTTTGGATAAAATGCGTCTGCAACCTTTAAAATATTTTCAACAAGAGCTTTAACTAATTCATCCTCCTTGCCATCGGTTATGAATTTTTTAGGATGAACTCCCAATGCCAACATCATATGTTCTGTTCTGAGTAGACCCACACCGTCTGCACCAGTAGCAGCGGCTTTCTGAGCTGCTTCAGGCATACTGACGTTAACTTTAACCTCGGTTACAGTTAATATAGGGGCATTTTGGATACCAGTTGCTGGTGTTGAATCTGTTCCCGAATCCTTTTTATCAGATTTGAGTTTTCCTTCAAAAACAAAACCTTTGCTTCCGTCGAGTGTTACAATGGAATTTTCCTTCAATATTCTACTTCCATCTCCGGTACCCACAACACAGGGTATTCCAAGTTCCCTTGATACTATTGCTGCATGGCAAGTTACTCCACCTTCATCTGTTATGATACCGTCGGCTCTTTTCATTGCTGGAACCATGTCTGGTGTTGTCATTACAGTAACAAGTACATCGCCCTTTTCAATTTTATCCAGCTCGTCGGTATTTCTTACAATTTTAACTGCACCAGATGCCATACCTGGACTTGCTCCTAATCCTTTGGCAATTATAACCCTTTCAGATGATCCTTCTTCGCTTTGATCTTCGCCAGTATCCATATTAAGAGTTGTTACTGGTCTTGATTGCAGCATATATATTTTACCGCCTTCAATAGCCCATTCAGTATCCTGAGGGAAGTTATAATGTTTATGGATGGTTTTTCCGAGTTCCGCAAGTTGTGATATCTCATTATTACTTAATACGCGTTTTTCAGCAAGATCTTCTGGAACATCCACCATTACAGTGTGTCCTGTGTCAGGATCTCTTTTGAACATGACCTTCTTGTTGCTGATTTTGTAGTCCAAGACTTCATTCTTTTCTTTGTCATACCAGCAAGTATCTGGTGTGACAGTCCCTGAAACAACACCTTCACCAAGTCCCCAAGCTGCTTCTATGAGAATTTTTTCTTCACCTGTTGATGGATGAACAGTAAACATTACACCTGCTTTTTCTGCGTCAACCATTTCTTGTACAACAACAGCAATGTAAACCTTGGAATGATCGAAATCGTTTTCTTCTCTATAAAAAATTGCACGTGATTCAAAAAGAGATGCCCAACATTTTTGAACATATTCCACAACTTCTTCATTACCTCTTATGTTAAGATAAGTATCTTGCTGTCCCGCAAAAGATGCTTCAGGTAGATCTTCAGCTGTTGCAGATGATCTTATCGCAACAAAAACATCATCCTTCCCAATCCTATGGCAAAGAGCATTGTATGCTTCGACTATTATGGTGCTGATCTCATCGGGCATTCTAGTTTCAGTGATTATCTTTTTGATCTTCACCGAGGATGCTTGAAGTTCCTTGTTGTTTTCGACGTCGAGAGCATCAAGGATGTCCATTATTTCATCGAAGATTCCTGTTTCTTTTATAAATTGATCGTAGGTTTTGGATGTTACAACAAATCCAGGGGGTACTGGTATCCCTGCACGAGTTAATTCACCGAGGTTTGCGCCTTTTCCGCCTGCTATTGCAACATCTTCCTTTCTCAGTTCTTCAAAAAATTCGACATGCTTCATGCTAAACACTCTTTTTATTTTTTTTATTTAACCAGTTCTGCGCCTTCTTCAACTTCAATTCTACATGTTACCGGAAACTTCATAGCTGCTCTTCTTAAAGATTCTTTAGCGTCTTTAAAGTTTCTTTTGTTTGTGTAAATAGTTAAAACCTTCTGATTAGGTTTTACAATTGCAACAGAGCTTACGGGTTTTCCGAATGCCTTCCGCATACCGTCCTGAACCCTATCAGCACCTGCTCCTGTAGCCATTGGATTTTCCCTCACGATATGATGTGGATAAACCCGTATTTTCAGATGGTAACCCATTCTTCCAGCTTTTCTCTGCATGTATCTGTTTGAAGCTATCCTAGCTGCTTCAAGTGCATTGTGAGACAGATGTGCTGATTCTTTAACAACAAGTGTGACCTTTAAAGGGAAGTCGCCTGATAGGTTTCCCATATCATATTGAACTATTCTTGAACCTGGAATTTTCCTGATATAATCTTTTCTAGTATATGCTCTAGTCATAAAATAATCCTCCTTTCTAGAAAGTTTGTGTTTATAAGTATAATAAACATTGCCTTAATAATATACCCATATTAATTTAACTCCATATTCCATATAAAACATCAATATACCAAATCAACCTGATTATGAAAATTGTAATTAACTGGAAAAGGAGAGGTTCGAAAAACAACCCTCGGGTACATTGTGATATTTATTGTCACAGACTTATAAAGTATTCGCTATCAATAAGATCATCATATAACAATGGAATCTAGCTTGATTATTGTGATTATACTAACCAAATATCGCACAATAACAACCTTTTAGAAATAAAAACAACTGATGAACCAATGGATCCTTTAGATAAGATTTCTAAGTTAAAATTAATAGATTCAGAGATTATGGGCAGATTATAATGAACCATTATTATTTCAATAGGTATAGAGAATAATTAAAATGTAGGAATTATATATGAAAATCAACGCAACAATAAAATTCGAATACAAAAGGGAAGAATACACCAAAATAGCCTTCAAATCCCTTGAACCAGATAACATAGGGTATATAAATTCATTTATCGATGGTAAATATCTAATCTGTAATTTGAGCGGTAATTCGATAGGTACCATCCTTTCAACAGCAGATGACTTGATATTCTGCGAAATGATGGTTGAAAGAACATCCGAACTATTGGATATTGAATAGAAACAAATCTTGAACAGGAGATAATTATGATAAATCTTAAAGCTTTTACAGTTGGTTTTGGATTTATATTGGCAGTAATAATATTTTCAATACATAAAATAAGGGAAAGATCTGCACACAAAAAAAAGATAATTGAAATGAAAAATCGTCGTAAAAGACGTGGCAAAAAAAAGAATAAAAAAAAGAATTAAAAATGTGAATATATCACAGATTTATTATCTATTCCTTCTTCTCTTCTTCGGTTAAAACTTCTTCTACTATTTCTTCAGCTTCTACTTCTTTAACAGCTTCATCAACAATTACTTCTTCGGCTATCTCTGCTTCAGCTTCTTCTTCCACTTTTTTCTCGAAGACATCAACAAATTCAACTTTTTCAATGTTCTCCATGTTTTCCCAGATGTCCCTGGCTATTCTGAACCTGGCAAATGTAATGTCCATGTATGGTTTTTTATCAAATTTAGCCATTTCATCCATGGCTATTCGAACAACACCATCAATTATTTGTATGTCGTGTTTGTCAGAATCGAGATTTGGTGCTGAGTAATGTAGTTCGATCATGCTTTTAACCTTGTCAACATCGTCTTCTATTTCTTTAATTACTTTGATGTTGTATTCTAGGTTTTTTCCAGCAAGTTCATGGTTAAAGTCTACCCTTACTCTTCCACCACTAACACTCCTAATAATTCCAGTAGTCCCGTCAGATGTTATTGCCATACCAACTTCTGGTTTCATTCCCTGTTTCTTGAATTCTCCCATTGGTATGAGTTGTAAAAGCTTTGGATCTCTTAATCCAAATCCTTCTTCGGGAGTTATTTCTACTATCTTCTCTTCTCCCTCTTCCATTCCTATAATTGCTTCGTCAAGTCCCTTTAATACGTGTCCGCCACCTACCACTATTGGTATTGCACCGTAAGATTTATTATCTAATTTAATTCCAGCTTCTTCCGCCACATTTTCATCGGTTGTATCAAAGACATTACCTGTCTCCTGAACCTTTCCTGTGTACTCAAGTCTTATAAAATCTCCTTCTTTCACTGCCATATCTCTAGCCTCCTGTGGGGTATTCTTTTTCGAAATTCATTTAGAACTTCTTTATTTTTATATTTTAATATACGAACAACAGATGGGTATCTGTCTATATACTTATGTATACTCTCCTTAAAAATACCCGCCTCAAGTGATGACATTACCCTATTTTTATAATGTCTACTGAAACCTTGGGAAATAGATTTTTCAACATCTAAAATACTGTTGAAGGGCCTGTTATTTATCAACGTCTCTGCTGTAGTATCATCAATCAATGCAAGAGATTTAAGGTCTTCAATAGTAGTATAATTAACCCTTTCAAGAATTCCCTCATCGTCGCGTACATTATGTAGGGGTGCCTTACCATTATCCATTTCCCTCCCAAGTATCTTAATTGTTTCAGGTGGAAGCATATCAACTGTTGCCTCCAGATTACCTGAAATAATGGATTTTCTTATTTTAGTACCACTAACACCTTCGAGGCGGTTCACAAATATGAATTTTCCCTTAAAATCAAATCCAATTTTTTTCATTGATTTTGAAAGAGAAACTATCACGTAGTTGTCTTCATCGAGTTTTCCATTGAGTAATATCTCCTTAGAATCCATATCAACAATTTTATAGGGTTTAGGTGCGATACCTATGCCCTTTTCTATCCTCTTTAGAATGGTTTCAAATCCTGGAAATGGCCTGTATCCTCTAGGGATGTAGTCAGCATCTAAAGCCATGAAAGTCTTGGCCAGACAGAGAGAATATTGACCCGAACCCATTATACCCATTGGAGGACCTTCAACTACTATATCTGCGCCTACGGCTATTGCAGTTTCTGCACGTGCTTCACGTGTCATGATATATGGAAGTCCCCTTCCACTTCTTTCCAAGGGTCCGGGTACAACGGCAATGAATATACTATCTGGAACTTGGCTTTTTGATTTGTACATACAGTATCTGTGCCCAAGATGGAGGGGAGAGTATTCTGTAAAATCCGCAATTATCTTAATATCTCCTTCTACTTCACCATAAATAGGTTCAGTCTCAAAATCCTTCTTTAAAATCGTCCTATCTCTATCAAGGATTTTTCTGATTAAACTTTGACTATCCAAATTAATTACCCCTATTATTAATTATAATTCTATGCATACTATCATAATAATAGTTCTATGAATACAAAAGATAAAAATATAATATAAAATATAAAATTATCAGGTGTAAAAATGCTGGATCTCTGCATATCAAACTGTAAAATTGTCCCCGGAAATATCACATGTAATATTGGTGTGGATGAGGGTAAAATTGTTTCAATAAAAAAAATTCCTATTTCAGCTGATAAAACAATTGATGTTTCGGGAAATATTATATTTCCTGGATTGATCGATTCCCATGTACACATGAGGGATCCTGGTTTCACCTACAAAGAAAATTTTAAAACTGGTACTCAAGCGGCTGCAGCTGGAGGTTTCACAACAGTGCTAGATATGCCAAATACCAAACCTGCAACCAACACGACAAGAGCATTTATGGAAAAGCTCAAGATAGCTGGAAAAAAAAGTGTTGTCGACTTTGGTTTTCATGTGGGTGCCGATAATTTAGATCAAATACCAAAACTTGCTACATTAAAACCTGCTTCATTTAAGATATTTATGGATTTGTATGAAGATGATTTTTTATTAAAAATGTTTTCTAAAATATCTGAATTAACCAATACTGATTATAACCCCATTATATCACTTCATGCCGAGGATAATAAAATTGTGGATCATTATACTCAAATAAAAAAATCTGAAGGCAAGTTAAATCCAACCATCTATACAGAAGCTAGGCCTTCCCCGGCAGAAGAGGTTGCTGTATCTAAAGCAATTTCACTTGCTAATAAATTTAATCTAAAAATACATATCTGCCATACTAGTGTAAAAAAATCCCTAGATTTAATAAATAATGCCAAGAATGATGGTTGTAATATTACATCAGAAATTACGCCTCATCATCTATTTTTAGATTCAGAATATCTGACAAAATTTGGAAGCTTCGCCAAAACAAACCCTCCACTTAGAAGAGTTGTAGATAAAATAAGTTTAAAAGATACGCATTTGACAGATTTAATTGGAACAGACCATGCACCACATACAATTGAGGAGAAGAAACATAATATTTGGGATGCACCTCCAGGGATACCTGGACTTGAAACAGCATTATCATTACTCTTAACAAAAGTTAACCAGAATAAGATGTCTTTTGTTGATGTTAAAAGACTTTTATGCGAAAATCCCGCAATGATCTTTAACATACAAAATAAAGGTTTCATAAGGGAAGGTATGGATGCAGATTTTGTTGTTGTTGACATGAAAAAAGAAGATATTATTAAACCCGAAAATTTTCATTCCAAAGCCCATTATTCACCATTTGAAAGCTTTAAAGTAAAAGGATTGCCAGTTATAACAATTGTAAGAGGGAATGTTGTTATGTTTGATGGTGAAATCATGAAAAACAATGGAAAATTTGTCTACAGTTGAACAAATTTTAATTTATTAATTTATAATTTCTTTAATTGGATAACAGATAAATTTTTACAGTTGAATGATATTTTTTTCTAATATTTTTATTCTCGCAAATTATTTCTAAACATTTGTAGTGAAATTATTTAAAAAAAATAAAAGTAATTAGGGATTTTTATCCTGTTTTTGTCCTATTTATTCCCACAGAAATAACTAATCCACTAATTATCATTAGTATTGCTATTATCAAAGCTGCAATTGGTGTTCCTGTGTGTTGCATTGGAATTGTTTTTCCATGACAATTACAATATAATCCATAACATTTCTCATGTTTTCCAGGATGTTTAACCTTTTTTACATAAACAGTTGCACTTGCTGTCCTGTCATTTAATGTGGGGTCGTAAGTTGATGAGTATACTGTTGCATGATTTTGAATTGTTCCAACTGCTCCAACACCAGATTTTATGGTTAGTACTGCAGTTGTGTTTTTTAGTAACGTTCCAATTGTCCATTTTCCTGTTTTAGGATTGTATGAACCGTAGTTAGTTGATGATGAAATGTATGTTAATCCTTTAGGTAATTTATCGATTGCATAAACGTTTAATGCTGTGTCCGGACCGTGGTTATGGACTATTATTGTGAAGATTACTGAATCGTGTAACGATGGGTTTGTTGGTTTGACTGTTTTGGTTATGGATAGATCTGCTGCTTCTGGAACATTGAGTGTTTTGGAGTCTTGGTTATTATTTGGGTTAGGATCGTACTCATTTTCTCCGGTTTTATTTGCGGTGTTTGTTATACTACCAGTTTTCTCTATTTGGGCAATTAGGGTTAGTAATGCCGTATTACCGTTGTTTATAGTGCCTATTATCCAAACACCTGATGTGGAGTTGTATGTTCCTTGTGTAACAGTTGATGAGATATATTTCAATCCAGCTGGAAGTATATCTATTACCTGAACTCCTGTGGCTTGATCTGGACCGTAATTATGCGCTTTAATTGTGAATGTAACATTATCCCTGTAGTTAGGTGTTGTTGTAGTTACATATTTCGTAATTCCTATATCTGCAGTTTTTAGGTGTGTAACTACTGTAGAATTCATATCTTGTGAATTTATACTTGTTACCGTTGCAGTATTGGTTATGTCGTGATTAGCTGATTGGAGTACTGTGCCCATAATAAATATTGTTTCATTTTGACCTTCAGTTAGAGTTCCTAAATCTAAGTATCCTGATGCTGGTGGCCATGGACTCCATGTACCTGTATTTCCTGAAAGGGAATATTGTGCATCTGTTACTAATGGATTTATATCGTCGTATAAATGGACGTCTAATGCATCTGAAGGTCCGTTGTTTTTGAGGAATATTTTATAGTTAATAATTCCTCCCGGTAGTACAGTTGCATTTCCAGTTTTGATTATAGTTAAATTTGTTAATGTGGTCACTGTAGTTATTGCAGTTGAGTTATGTGAATCAGGATCTGTTGGCGAATTCACATAGGCGGTGTTATTCAACACAGTACCATTCACAGTACTAGAAGGAACAGTACCAGTAAACACTAATGTATCATTCTCACCAGGAGCCATAACACCCAAATTAGCTGAACCTGTCCAACCACCCATTGGAGTGCCATTCAATGTCCATGTCACACCACTCAAAACCGGAACAATATCATCAACAACCACATTCTGAGCATCACTAGGACCACTATTCGAAACAACCACAGTATAAACCAAACCATTACCCGCAATAACCGTAGCAACAGCAGTCTTAGTAACCGATAAATTAGCCAAAGTATTCACATTAGTAATCGCTGTAGAATTATGAGAATCAGGATCTGTAGGACTAGTAACATAGGCGGTGTTATTCAACACAGTACCATTCACAGTACTAGAAGGAACAGTACCAGTAAACACTAATGTATCATTCTCACCAGGAGCCATAACACCCAAATTAGCTGAACCTGTCCAACCACCCATTGGAGTGCCATTCAATGTCCATGTCACACCACTCAAAACCGGAACAATATCATCAACAACCACATTCTGAGCATCACTAGGACCACTATTCGAAACAACCACAGTATAAACCAAACCATTACCCGCAATAACCGTAGCAACAGCAGTCTTAGTAACCGATAAATTAGCCAAAGTATCTACGTTGGTTAATTTAGTGTCGTTATTGTTGTTTGGGTTAGGATCAGTTGTGTCCGAAGTTGCATTAGCAGTATTATTAATAATTCCAGCTTGTGCTGATGTAGAGACAATTGCATTTATTTGTATTATATCGTTATTGCCCGAGAGGATGTTACCCAGAGATAGGGTCCAAGGATTCACTGTAATATTAGTAAATGTACCACCATTTAAGGAATATTGTGGATTTATTAACTGATTGAACCATGACGCAATAAATGTATCTGTAAATATTACATTATCTGCTGTATCCGGTCCGAGGTTTGTTACTGTTACATTGTATGATACTTCTTGACCGGCATGTACATTTGAAGTTCCGGTTTTTATTACTGAAAGATCAGCACCAAGAACATGTACTTTAGAACTGCTTGAAACAGGCCCATAATCCCTTCCACCACTTGATAATGAAGTATAATTCATATTTACAGTATTAGTTAAGTTTTGACCGGCAAATGTTATGTTGTTGTTTACTGTGCAGTTATATGATATTGTCACATTATTATCAGATAAAGTCAGAAGTGGGGAATTGAAGGTTAATGTACTTCCAACTACACTCAAAACCCAAGTTGGAGGTAGTACTACTGAACCTGGAACATAACTCAGACCCCCCGGTAAATTATCTATTACAACAATTTTATTAGCATCGGAAGTACTAGAACTACTGTGTTTAATGAGTAATGTGTAAGTGAACTGTTCTCCAATTACTAAATTGTTTGTACTTGCTGTTTTTGTAATAAGCAAATTAGGTTCAACAACTTTAATATTTGCAGTGTCTGAACCTGCATTTACACTCTGACCAGTTATATTCTGATAGAACAACGTTGCATTGTTAGTTAAGTTTTGTCCGTTAGTGTTTCCAACTATATCTAGAACCTGTACAGTGTAGCTGATACTTATATTACCATCCTGTGAAGCCGTTATGTTACCAAAATCAAATGTATAATTGTTACCGGTTGATGTAATATTAAATTGACTTACCGAAATTCCAGTACTCGTGATGTAATTGAAACCACTCAATTGTAAACCCGTAGGTGCAACATCAATGACAGATAAATCATTAGTTGTTCCAATAGGCAGAGTTATAATTAGGGTTTCAGTTGCTGTATCATCAATTGTACGATTTACAGTTTTTTGCCCATTAACATTCTTTGATATTGTAGGACTCTTTACAGTTACTGTAGCAGTTGATGTGGCTATAAGATTATTCACCACTCCTGCTGGCTGTGTAGGATTTCCTGTTCTTTTACCATTATTGGATCCTGGAGCACCAGGAGTAGCATTGTTTGTACCTTGATCCCCTGGTAGTGAGGTACCTGTAACTTGAGCCGTGTTATTCACTTGCTGACCATATGTTACATTGCTATCCACTTTTGCCTGATAGCTTATATTCAGGTATTGTGTTTGATTTAACTGGTTTATGTTAATATCCAACAAATTCAATGTAGAATTGTTAGAATAGACTATAGTACCATCACTAGGAGTTATAACAATATTACTCAAACTATTATAACCAACTAAAGGATCAAGAACTTGAAGATCATAGGCAGGTGCACCATTCGTATTGTTAGTGTTGAGAACTTGGACTTTAAACGTTACAGTTTGCCCACCTTCCACAGTTGTAGGATTAGCGGTTTTAGTTATGGATAACTTCGGTACGATAACGTTCAATGTTGGCCCAACACCAGTTAAAGTTTGGTTTGCTCCACTTGCATTTGTGAAATTGAATGTTACATTGTTGGGTATTTGAGTACCATTCTGATTGGCATTTATGTTAAGCACAGTAGCGTTGAAAATGATACTTATAGTGCCATTGTGAAGTCCATTACTGCCATTAAGCAGTATATTACCAAGATTGAATGTGGTATTAGTAATTCCAGTATAATATTCATACTGTCCTACAGGTGCCGTGAATAAGAATCCTGAAGCAGTTATATTACTACTGCTCCTCATAATCATTGCTGTGCCAGGATTATAAACTAGATTAGATGGTAAAATATCAGTAAGCTTTACATTATTGGTACTACCATCAGGAATTGTTAAAGTTAAACCATAAACAACTACCTCTCCAATCATTACATTATTTCCAGTAGAATCTGGCTCAGAAGTAGAAACTACTACTTTAGCTACCGATGGAGCAATTGTTTTAATATTCACAAGATTAGACGAAACTGACGATACTCGTGTCTGGTTAAAAGCCGTAGGCATGGAATAATATATACCGTTAGCTTGGTTAGTGAATGTTGAGTTACTTGGAACATTATTTGTGGCGTTAACTGTGAAATTGAAGTACTGTGTATTGTTGCCGGATGTGTTGTTAAGGAAAGTTCCAGGATTCCCAATTATATACAATGTGGATCCATTAATGTAGATGTTGTAACCAGTTACTGGAGTGTATGTAAAAGTTGTTGGGTCAAATAGTGTAGTATTTAATGGATCAGTTAAACTAATTTCATAAGCTGGAGAATTACCAGTATTTGTGACCAGGAGTGATATATTCATCAAGTCACTACCATCCACAGGGTTAGGTGTCACAGTTTTTGTAATTGTTAAAACAGGCCCCACCAATTTAGTGTTTACTGATGCTGTAAACGGCCCATGACTATTTTCATTCCAAGTAAGAGTCACATTATTTGTTTTTGTATTACCAACAACATTTCCAGTGACATTCATAACCAAGGCTTCTAAATCTATAGTGAATATGTTGTTATCCATTAAACTGTTAGATGTACCGTTAAACAGGAAAATTACATTCTGTCCAGAGGTACTGTTTGTAAATGTACCTAATGTACCTGTCCACTCACTATCGTTTAGATTTGATGTTACATAAGAAAATCCTGAAGGTAATATATCTGTAACTTGGAGATTATCTGCCTGACCTTCTGGTAAGGTGACTGTTATACGGTATGTAACATATTCTCCAATGGCAAGGTTTCCTGTAGTTCCATGGATGGTTGATCCAATCACGGCCTTACTTATTGTTGGATCACCTGCCCTGAAAGTTGCTGATCCTGAATTTGTATAGTTTCTAGCGTTAGGATCCGGATTGGTTCCATTTAGAAGTGAGTAATAATTTGCATATGCTGTATTGTTAAAAGTTGATCCAAGTGTAACATTTGTAAGTACAGTGGCATTGAATGTAAAGCTCAATGTTTGATTAGGGAATATGTTACCACCTGTAAATGTTACTGTATTAGATGGATAACTGTAAATAAACCCGTTTTGATTGCTACTTTGAACACTAGTCAGGTCAAAAATGTTGCCAGCAGTGCTTAAAGGGTCTGTAATCAGGACATTGTATGCAGTTGAGTTTCCAATATTTTTTATTTGAAGAGTTACAGTTACTTTCTGTCCTCCTGCCCCTATGTTAGGGGTTATTGTTTTAGTTACCTGTAAATTTGGTTCAATAATAGTTACATTAGCCGTGCTGGTGATTGGACTGTTTCCAATATTTGACCAATCCATAGATGCTGTATTATTTTTAACTGGTGTGGTTTGTGGTGGGTTGGTTGAATTGTTGTTTACAACTAGGAAATCTAATGTTATATTAAATGTGTTGCTTCCATTGGTGGTGTTTGTGGTTCCGGAAAATAAAAATGTAAGCAAGTTACCGGTTTGTGTAAAGTTAACATTTGGAAGTACAATATTAGGGTTATTGGATATGTTATAATCCTCTAAGACCAAACCCGCTGGTATAGTGTCTGTTATAACCATGTCATTAATTTGTCCAGCAGGCAATGTTACAGCCAAGTTAAATCTTCCAATTTCTCCTATAGTCAAATTTGAACCGGTACTAGGCCCTCCTTGAGAACCAACAAATGTTTTTTGGAACTGTGGACCCAGCATTGTAACTGTTGCATTGGCTTGATATAAAGTCGGATCTGTCACAAAATTTGTACTGTTAACTGATGGTAACGATGTAAAATTTGTGATCTGTGAGGTGTTGTTCATCACCTGTAACGGGTATACATCACTGCTTAAAGTAGCATTGTATGTTAAAATAATGGTGTTATTGGTTTCATTAGAAGCAAATATTGGATAAGAGGATCCAAAATTTAAACCTTTCCCGAATAGGTCTCCTAAACCTGTTAAATTAATTGAAGGCCCTCCTTGATAACTGGCTATGACTGTTGGAGTTCCATTAATATAGATGCCTAAAGAGGATAATAAATTGTCAGTTATATTTACATTATAAGCCGGAGCATTTCCAGTATTTTTGATAGTTATTGTATAGGTAACATTATTCCCTGCTTGTTGTCCGGTATTGGGACTGGCAGTCTTAGTTATAACAAGTTGTGGTTCGTTTGTTACAAGTGAAACAATTTGATTATTCGTAAACGTCTGCATGACTGTGTTGTTGTAGTTCACATTCATCAAATTGGTTAAGTATAGCCCATTAGACATTGGATCTCCAGTAGCTGTGACAGTGAACAAAATATTCACTAAACTGGTTGGTTGACTTGAATTGTAAATATTCCCATAAAAGAATTCTAATGTATTTTGTGCACCATCAACCACCAAAGAAGGAGTAATACCACTTAAACTACTCAAAGTATCATTAGTTGTTAATTGCCACTGCCCAGCCGGAGGGGAAGTGTTTCCCTGAGAAAGAGGTGCTTGACCCGTTGTGAACTCGTCTGCCTGGAACATTGGAATGGGTAAATAATCTGTAACATAAAATTCTCCTAGATTGGTTGTTGGTACAGAGACTTGAAGTAAAAATGTAACTAGATCTCCAGGTCTGATCTCGTTGGTTGGACCAATATCCGCACCATTTCTCTGAACATCATAGATCTCTTTTTCAGCAACAGGTGCAACTATCATCACCGACGTTGAACTTCCATCAGATATAGGATTGTTACTGTTAACTAGATTCGAATTTCCAGTTACTACATTATTTACCGTGTCACTTGAAACAATTGGTTTATCTGGATTTTCGTAATTAATATTGATTTGGGATGAGAAATTTATATTACCTTGAGTTGCACTGTAATTACCTCCAGTATAATTTCCACCTGTTAATGTTCCAGTGATATTATTGTTTATCAAAAGCTGGGAAACATTGAAAGTTAAATAAGTTATCCCCAATGTTGAATTATAAAACATTTGAAACTCACTCGGATCGGTAAGATTGAATTTGAGATTAACAAGCCCAATATTTGGAAGGTTTAATGATAAAGTCGGATCATGGGCAAGATCTGTTAAGAAAGTTTGACCATCACCTAAAGTATCATTGATTACTAAATCATTCATTGAGAAGTAGTCAGACACTTGGAAGTTTACAGTGTAATTTAAAATATCAGTTGGCTTTGGCGCTGATGGATCTGTTATATCTACAACATTTTTTTGAACTGCAAGGGATTTCAAATAAAGTGTGTTATTTGCTGATGAACTAACATTTGTACCATTATAATTTCCAGTAACATTCGCCACATTAGTAGCGTTAACAGGAAGACCAGTAACTGGATTGATCACTGATTGTGAGGAACTGTTTAGTAGAGGGGCAAAGATTTGATATGTGATGGTCTTAACATCACCTAAGATCCCTGTAAGATTGCCAAAGCTTATACTTAATATCCCACCAGGGGTAGTTGTTGAAGGGATTGTAACAGGAGTTCCACCATCATAATTGGTTACACCAATAAATTGAAGATTATTAGGAATCACATCACTAACAACAACATTATTAACTGTCCTGCCCGCTGCCACATCTACACTAAGGGTGTAAGTTACAGGATAATTCCTACCTGTAGCAGTTTCTTGTTCATGTGCATTACTTGTCTTGGTAAGTTTTATAACTGTTGGTGTTACTGTTGTTGTAACCTCAGAACCTCTAAGTGGTATGGTGCCTGTTGCGTTTGCACCAAACCTGAACACAGGATATCCTGTTATGTTCAAAGGAACTCCTAATGTGGAATTACCTAATAAAAGAGCATTAACATTTATAATAGCTGTTGGTTGGCCCATTGTGAAACTGCCAAGTGGATATATTAATGTATAAAAAGAATATCCTGGAGTTCCAGTTACTGTTAATCCAGTAAGAGGATCTGTAAGCACCCCTGAAGTTGGGAAAATAAGTGGCGAAGACACTGTTACTGGAGCACCAAGAAAAGTAGCAGATTTAAGTTGTATCTGAGATGGAAGAATAAGTTGAACCATCGGTCCGAATCCAGTCATATTTCCTGTATTGTTAAAATTTAAGTTAAAGTTAAAGGTCTGATTTAACAATTGAGTTGTAGGTGCGGTTATTGTAAGACTTGGCATTGGACCCAGCCTAAAATTTGCAAATCCGTAAAAATTTTGAGTATGGTTTTCCTGAGTAACCACCACATTCTTGGTTGATGGTATATGACCCGGATAACTTGCTGTAACACTATAATTCAATAATTTACCAGTAAATGTCAAAACATACGAACCTTGAAGGTTTGTAATTGTTTTAGCTAAAAAAGTACCGTTCACAGAATTAACTGTAACTGTAACACCTTGAAATGGTTTTCCATTATCACATCTTGTGACGTTACCTATTATTTTTATGATTTTACTATTGTTTAATGTAGTATTCGTGTTATTAGTTAGATTATTAGAATTAAAAATATGATTAACAGAAGTTAGATTTGTTGTATTATTGGCGACATCTGCGGCTGCTGAAGTACCAGTGAAAGCTATAATTACTAGAAAAATTATTGTTAAGAGAATCTTTTTATATATTTTACCCCGCCCCCCAAATTGTTGAAATATAATATAATAAAAATTATTATAGATATGTGAATTTGATAATTATCCCCATAATCAAATATCAAACACTTTTACATCGATAATATTATTCTAATGTTATATAAAGTTATTTGGGTAATCACAAACAAGTTTATTTAATATTATTTTGGTGACAATCCTCACAAAATTCTAAATTGAGTGTGAATTACTTTAAATCGTATTCCAACTTTAAAATTGGATGGTTTTTTTAATATATTAACGGACCATGATGCTTTTTCAATGTTTGACTAACAGTTCAAAAAAACATAACCTATGTAATATTTTAGTAAAATAATGGTTCAGTAAATTTTTTGAATATTTATTCATAGATACATCAAAATTAATATTCTATAAACCAATTTAAAAAAAAATAGGAATGTGGTGGAAATTCCACCTTTAAAAAATTATTTCATTGAAAGTGCATCTTTTGGACACGGTTCAATACACTGATCACAAAGTATACAATACCCTTTAAGAGGTACTTTTTCTCCTGTGAGTTTGAGCATGTTGTACGGACATACTTCAATACAGTCACCGCATTCTGTGCATTTATCCGGACTGAATGAGATCCTATTTCGTTTAACGACTTTGCCGTCAACTACTTTATCGATCACTGAAATGGTCAGTGCACCTTCAGGACAGGCAGTTGTACATGCACCGCAACGTGTACACATTGCATATGATGGTTCTGCATCCGTCTTGATGTCACCTGGTACTTCCATTCCAGTATTTGTTACCACTCTGATTGCATCAGTAGGGCATATTCTTG